>JAANMY010001246.1_pt1 | contig 30111 bp, 32 predicted proteins | sample 7279691 | NCBI WGS metagenome assembly JAANMY01 (sample SAMN14094543, study PRJNA606508) | bioreactor metagenome | isolation source: A lab-scale SPAN reactor treating ammonium-rich wastewater day 388 | place: Ireland: Galway | collected 2018-02-07
CTTCATGCATGGCATCGCCACGCTGCTGGCGCTCAGCGATGCCGTGGCTGCCTGCGGCGACGGATCGGTCTATGTGGCGCTCGACGCCCCCGCCACCGCCGAGCGCGTGCTGGCCGCCGTGCAACGCCAGCGGGGTGCCTATGTTTGACCGCCCGGCCCTTGCCCGCGCGCTGGAGGCCCATCGCGCCGTGGTCCGCGTGGTGATCTGCGCGCATCAGGGGTCGTCGCCGCGCGAGGCAGGCGCGGCCATGCTGATCTGGGCCGGGGGCCAGTCGGGCACCATCGGCGGCGGCGCGCTGGAATTCGAGGCGACGGCACAGGCCCGGACGATGCTGGCGGGTGGCACGGCCCGGGTGGAAAAGGTCGCGCTGGGCCCGGCACTGGGGCAATGTTGTGGCGGCGCGGTGACGCTGGGCTATGAGCGTTTCGACGCCGCAGCACTGGCGGGCGTGCCCGAAAGCGGCCTCTTTGCCCGCCCACTGGCCCGCGACGCCGCGGCGGAGGTGCCGCTGGCGATCCGCCGGGCGCAGAAAACCGCGCGCGGCGAAGGCGTTGCGGCGGCCCGCTATCTGCAGGGCTGGCTGGCCGAACCCGTCGCCGCCCCGGCGCGCAATCTGTGGATCTGGGGCGCCGGGCATGTCGGCCGGGCGCTGGTCGGCACCCTGTCGCCGCTGCCCGGGCTGGCGATCACCTGGGTGGACACGGCGCCGGACCGCTTTCCGGCCGATATTCCGGCCGGGGTGACGGCGCTGGTCGCCGAAAATCCCGCCCTGCGGGTCGCCGATGCCCCCTGTGACGCCGAACACCTGATCCTGACCTTCAGCCATGCCCTCGACCTCGATCTGTGCCACCGGTTGCTGGGTCATGGCTTTGCCGCCTGCGGGCTGATCGGTTCGGCTTCGAAATGGGCGCGGTTCCGCAGCCGTCTGGCGGCGCTGGGCCACGCCCCCGCCAATATTGCCCGCATCCGCTGCCCGATCGGCGATCCCTCGCTGGGCAAGCACCCGCAAGCCATCGCCATTTCCGTCGCCGCCGACCTGCTCGCGCGGCCTGCCCCAGCCCTAGCCAGAGAGAGCGCCCGTTGAGCATTCCCCTCCTGTCCCTTCAGGGGCTGACCAAAATCTACCCCGGCGTCGTCGCCAACAAGGATGTTACCTTTGACATCGGCGAGGGCGAGGTGCACGCGCTCCTGGGCGAGAACGGCGCCGGGAAATCCACGCTGGTCAAGTCGATCTACGGCCTGATCCGCCCCAACGAGGGGCGTATGCTGTGGCGCGGCCAGCCCTATGCCCCGGGCGCCCCGGCACAGGCCCGCGCCACCGGCGTCGCCATGGTGTTCCAGCATTTCAGCCTGTTCGACGCGATGGATGTCGCCGAGAATGTCGCGCTGGGCATGGATAACCCGCCGCCGATCCGCGAACTGGCGGCACGCATCACCGAGGTGTCGAACAATTACGGCCTGCCGCTGGACCCGTCGCGCCGGGTCGGCGATCTGTCGGCGGGCGAGCGTCAGCGGGTCGAGATCATCCGCTGCCTGCTGCAGAACCCGCAGCTTCTCATCATGGACGAACCCACCTCGGTGCTAACCCCGCAAGAGGTGGAGATCCTGTTCCGCACCCTGCGGCAATTGCGCAGCGAGGGGAAATCCATCCTCTATATCTCGCACAAACTGGAAGAAATCCGGGCGCTGTGCGAAAACGCCACGGTCCTGCGCCACGGCAAGGTGGTCGGCCGCGCCGATCCGCGCCAGCAAAGCGCCCGCTCGCTGGCCGAGATGATGGTGGGCCAGTCGCTCCATCAACCGGCGCGCAAGGCCGGGATGCCGGGCAAATTGCTGCTGCAAGTCACCGGGCTGTCGGTCGCCTCGCCCTCGGCCTTTGGCACCGCGCTCAAGGACGTCAGCCTGAATGTGCGCGCGGGCGAGATCCTCGGCATCGGCGGGGTGGCGGGCAACGGGCAGGATGAACTGCTGGGCGCCCTGTCGGGCGAAATCCGCGCCCCCGCTGCCAGCGTCATGATGAACAGCAACCCGGTCGGCCAATATGGCCCCACCGCACGCCGCGCCATGGGCCTGCTCTGCGCGCCCGAGGAGCGGCTGGGTCACGCCGCCGCGCCGGACATGAGCCTGACCGAGAACGCGCTGCTGACCGGCGCCTGGCGTGAGAAACTGGTCAGCCGCGGCTTCATCCGCTGGGGCCGCGCCCGCGATTTCGCCGAAAAGGTCATCCTGCGCTTTGACGTGCGCACGCCGGGCGCGCAGGTGGCGGCACGGGCGCTGTCGGGCGGCAATCTGCAGAAATTCGTCATCGGCCGCGAGATCCTGCAGCGCCCGTCGGTTCTGGTGGTCAACCAGCCGACCTGGGGCGTCGATGCCTCGGCGGCGGCGGCGATCCGTCAGGCGCTGCTGGATCTGGCGCAGGCCGGGGCCGCCGTGGTGGTCATCAGCCAGGATCTGGATGAGCTGCTGGAAGTCGCCGATAATTTCGCCGCCCTCAACGGCGGGCGTCTCAGCGCGCCGCGCCCGGTGCAGGGGCTGACGATGGACCAGATCGGCCTGATGCTGGGCGGCGCCGAAGGAGAATCCCATGCTGCGGCTTGAAAAGCGCCCGTCGCCATCGAAGGGCTGGAACTATGCAACGCCGGTGTTGGCGGTGCTGCTGACCATGATCGCCGGTGGCATCCTGTTCACCGTGCTGGGCAAGAACCCGTTCGAGGCGATCAAGCTGATCTTCTGGGACCCGCTGTTCAGCGCGCAATTCGCCTCGTATTCGCGCCCGCAACTGCTGATCAAGGCCGGGCCGCTGATCCTGATCGCGGTCGGCCTGTCGATCGGCTTTCGCGCCGGGATCTGGAACATCGGCGCCGAGGGTCAGTACATCGTCGGCGCCCTTTGCGCCACCGCCACGGCGCTGGCCTTCTATCCCACCGAAAGCGTGCTGGTTTTCCCGCTGATGATTGTCGCAGGCGCCCTGGGCGGCTGGGCCTGGGCGATGATCCCGGCGATCCTGAAAACTCGTTTCAACACCAATGAAATCCTGGTCTCGCTGCTGCTGGTCTATGTCGCCGAGAAACTGCTGGCCGCCGCGGCCACCGGCTTCATGCGCAACCCGCAGGGCGCCGGATTTCCCGGGTCGCGCAACATCAACCAATATCCTTCGGCCGCGAACAACGAGATCTTCGCCAATTCGGGCATGCATTGGGGCGTGGTGGCCGCCTTTGTCGCGGTGATCTTCACCTATGTGCTGCTGCAACGCCATATCCTCGGGTTTCACGTCCAGTTGGCCGGGCAGGCACCGCGCGCCGCACGCTTTGCCGGGGTCGCCCCGGCGCGGCTGGTGGTGATGTGTCTGGGCCTGTCGGGTGCCTTTGCCGGAATGGCCGGGATGTTCGAGGTCTCGGGCCCGGCGCGGCTGATTTCCATCGATTTCAACGCGGGCTATGGCTTTACCGCGATCATCGTCGCCTTTCTGGGCCGGTTGCATCCGATCGGCATCGTGCTGGCCGGTCTGCTGCTGGCGCTGACCTATATCGGCGGCGAACTGGCGCAATTCATGCTCAACCTGCCCGCCGCGGCGATTCAGGTGTTTCAGGGGATGCTGCTGTTCTTCCTGCTCGCCCTCGATGTGTTGTCAAATTATCGCGTCCGGCTGGCGTTCCGCAGCCGCACCAGAGAGGCCCTGTGATGGATTTCGGCTCGATCAACCCCGTGGTGCTGATCGCCTCGCTGATGGTGGCGGCGACGCCGATCCTGCTGGCCGCCATCGGCGAACTGGTGGTGGAAAAGGCAGGCGTCCTCAATCTGGGCGTCGAAGGCATGATGATCACCGGCGCGGTGTCCGGCTTTGCGGTCTCTGTGACCACCGGCAACCCGCTGCTGGGCATGCTGGCGGCGATTGTCGCCGGGGCGGCGGTCTCGTTCATCTTTGCCCTGCTGACGCAGGTGCTGATGGCCAACCAGGTCGCCTCGGGGCTGGCCCTCACCCTGTTCGGGCTGGGCTTCTCGGCCTTGCTGGGCCAAAGCTATGTCGGCATCGTCCCGCCGCGCACCGAAAAGCTGACCTTCGGCTTTCTGACCGATCTGCCGGTCGTGGGCCGCATCCTCTTCAACCATGACATTCTGGTCTATGCCTCGCTGTTTCTGGTCCTCGCGGTCTGGTACTGGCTGCGTTTCACCCGCAGTGGACGGGTCTTGCGCGCCGTGGGCGAGAACCACGACAGCGCCCATGCCCTGGGCTACAAGGTGCGCCGCGTGCGCATCCTCGCCATCCTGTTCGGCGGGGCCTGCGCCGGGCTGGGCGGCGCCTATCTCAGCCTGGTGCGCGTGCCGCAATGGACCGAGGGGATGACCGCGGGCGCCGGCTGGATCGCCCTGGCACTGGTCGTTTTCGCGTCATGGAAACCCGGTCGGGCGCTCGCCGGTGCCTATCTTTTCGGCGGCATCATGGTCTTGCAGTTGAATCTGCAGGCAGCAGGCTATCGTATCCCGGTCGAGTATCTTGCCATGTCGCCCTACATCATCACCATCGTCGTGCTTGTGGTGATGTCCTCGAATCGGGGCAAGAACGCCCTGTCGGCGCCCGGTTCGCTGGGGCGCTCCTTCCATGCCGCCGGGTGACACCGGCGCTTCGACCCGGGTTTTCAGGCCCGTCCAACACGGAGAGTAACGAATGAAACGCAGAGAACTCCTGGCCACCTCGGCCGCCGCCCTCGGGCTGGCGGCGACGATGGGCAGCCGCGCCATGGCGCAGTCGCCCCTCAAGGTCGGCTTCATCTACATCGGACCGCCGGGCGATTTCGGCTGGACCTATGCCCACGATCAGGCCCGCATCGCCGCACAGGCGCATTTCGGCAGCGCGGTCGAAACCTATTACGTCGACAACGTCCCCGAAGGCCCGGACAGCGAGCGCGTGATGACCCAGATGGCGTTGTCGGGCGCCAACATGATCTTCGCCACCTCGTTCGGCTATGGCCCGGCGATGAACGCGGTCGCCGCCCGCTTCCCCGACATCGCCTTCGAGCACGCCACCGGCTACCTGCAAGAGGCGCCGAACGTCTCGCTCTATAACGCTCGCTTCCACGAGGGTCGCGCCGTGATCGGCACCATCGCCGGGCGCATGACCACGACCAACAAGATCGGCTACATCGCCTCGTTCCCGATCCCCGAAGTGATCATGGGCATCAACGCCGCCTATATCCACGCCAAAAAGGTCAACCCGGCCGTCGAGATGAGCGTGGTCTGGGCCTATAGCTGGTTCGACCCGGCGCAAGAGGCCGCCGCCGCCGAGGCGCTGATCGACCAGGGCTGCGACATCCTCATGCAGCACACCGATTCCACCGCGCCGCTGACCGTGGCGCAGCAGCGCGGGGCACTGGCCTTCGGTCAGGCCTCGGACATGACGCAATTCGCGCCGGATGTGCACCTGACCGCGATCATGGACAACTGGGCGCCCTATTACATCGAGCGCATCCAGGCCAAGCTCGATGGCACCTGGGCCGCGCAGAACGTCTGGCACGGCATCCCCGAGGGTGAAGTCGCCTTCGCGCCGTTCAACGACCGCATCCCCGCCGAGGTGCAGGACGAAGCCAACGCGCTGATCGAATCGATCCGTACCGGCGCCTACAACCCGTTCACCGGGCCGCTGAACTATCAGGACGGCTCGCCCTGGCTGGCCGAGGGCGAAGTCGCCGAAGACGGCGTGCTTTTGGGCATGAACTTCTATGTCGAGGGGCTGACCGGCGAAATCCCCGGCTGACCACCGGCATGTGCCATGACCGCGAAAGGGGGGCCATGGCCCCCCTTTCTGTTTGTCTTTGCTCGAAAAATATCCACGGGGGGATTGCCAAGGGGGGCGCGTGCGCCCGCCTTGGCCGGGGCGCGGGGCTGGCCCCGCACGGCGCGGCGGGGGCTCGATGCCCCCGCCGCGCCGCCCCTCATGCCGCTGCCAACTGGTCCCAGACCTCCAGCGCGCGACCGGCGTTCATCACCACCGGCCCGCCACCCATCTGCAGGCACATGCCCAGCACCTCGCAGAAGGCTTCGCGCGTGGCGCCCAGTTTCATCAGCACATCGACATGAAACGCCACGCAATCGTCGCAGCCCTGCACCACGGCGATGCCGACGGCGACGTATTCCTTTTGCAGCGTCGTCAACGCACCGGGTTCCTTGACCGCGGCGCTCAGCGCGCCGAAGCCCTTCATCGGTGCGTTCACCGCCTTGATGAGCGCACGCGACCGGTCCTTGATCGCGGCGAGTTCGGCTTTGGCGTCCATGATATTCTCCACTCTGAATGCGTATTCCGGGCATGCCACGCGGCAGGACGGGGCTCCTTGATCCAGGTCAAGCACCGCGCGCGGACGGACATCGCCTTTCTATGAGCGGCACAGCCGATGCAACCTCGCCCCGCACCGCGAGGCGCGCGGCGGACAATCGGCCGAGGGGTTGCCCGTCACGGCGCCCACATCGTCAGCACCGGTTCCGAAAAGGCGTCAGGTCTCGTCACCCTCGCCGAACGCCAGGCCCAGCGGATTGGCCGCGCGCATCGGGCTGGCGTCGATCATGGTTTGCGCGGGCATGCCGCCGGGCCAGCCGGTCAGGCGAATGGCGCGCATCCCGCGGCTCTGCCCCAGCCGCCCGATCGCCTGCGGCGTGCCGTCCAGCGCGACCAGCCTGACCTCTTCCAGGTTCGACAGCGGCAGGATCAGCGCACCGCCGACGCCCAGTTCCAGCACCTCGGCCAGCGGCATCGTCACCCGCCCCAGTTCGGCCCGCAACGACGCCGGGGCGCGCATCACCGCCTCCTCCAGCGCCTCGGACCAGGCCTTGCCCTTTTCGGCGGGCGTTTCCTCGGCCAGGTCGGCGACAATCTCGGCGCGCGGCAGCGCCAGCATCAGCCGCAAGGGCCGCGCGACCGCGCCCGCGACCAGCGTGGCGGTCAAGGCCACCAGATCATAGCTCACATCCTCAAGCAGGATCGGCAGCAGCCGGTGGTCCGGCACCGGGCGGGTGCAGCGCAGCAATCCGACCGGATCTTCGGCGCCAAGGGCGGCAAAGGCCGCGTTCAGCACATCGGTCAGCAGCGCGGCATCCGTCGGCGTGGCGCGGCGCGGGCCCGGCGGCCGGGTTCCCAGGCGGCCAATGGTCAGCGCCTCGATGATGGTGGCAAAGCCCGGCTGATCGACCAGCGCCAGCGCCGTCCCTGATGGCGACGGGCCCAGCAGCGTCACAAAGGCCTCAGGGTCGATACTGTCGAGCAATTCAGGCAGCGTGGCCTGGCGCAACTGGCGCTCGGGTTCCTCGGCCACCAGCGGGGCGGCGGCAGAAATGGCCCGCCCGAAAGCTCGCGCCAGCCCCTGCGCGGGACCAGAGGCCGAGTCGGACTCGGCCGCCGGGGGGGGCATGCGCGGCGTCAACTTGCGCCGGAGCACGGGATCGCGGTCGTGGACGGTCATGGCCTGGCATCCTGCAATTGCTGCAAGATCGCAGCCCGGGGTTAAGAATCCCTTTCGGAATCACCGGCCCCGGGCCGCTTCAGACCGGTTCAGGCATCCGACAGACGGCTGACGACGACCGAGACCTCGGGCTTCTTGCCGATCTCGTCCAGACAGCAGGCCCGCACGCGGCGGCGGATCGTTTCGGTCAGCCGGTCATCCGAGGCCAGCACCTTCTTGCCGGTGCGCTCCAGTTCTTCGGCCAGCTCGTCCTCGATCACCTCGCTCAGCGGCCGCGACGAGCGGCCCTTGCGCGCCAGACCGCTGCAATCGGCCCAGGCATCGCCCAGCGGCATGCCGTCCTCGTCAATGATCAGCGTGACCATGACCAGGCCATTCATCGCCATCTTCAGACGCTCGCGCACCACGCCGTCGGTGCTGCCATAGATCGCCGTGCCGTCCAGATACAGGCGCCCGGTTTCGATCTGCTCGACAACCCTCGGCTCCGGCCCGGTCAGGTCCAGCATCGTGCCGTTCGGCGCGATCGCCGAGGCCATGCCGCGCCCCTGCGCCAGCAAGGCATGCTTGCGCAGATGCCGGTGTTCGCCGTGCATCGGGATCAGCACCTGCGGGCGCACCAGCTCGTGCATGCGCTCCAGATCCGGGCGGTTGGCGTGGCCCGAAACGTGATAGGCGCCCTGGGTATTGTCGACGACATCCACGCCCATCTCGCTGAGCGCGTTGACGATGCGCCCCACGTCGCGCTCATTGCCGGGAATGGTCATCGACGAGAAGAGGAACATATCCCCCTCCTTGAGCGTGAAGCCCAGATACGAGCCGCGCGAAAGCTGGGCCGAGGCGGCGCGCCGCTCGCCCTGGCTGCCGGTCACGATCAGCATCAGGTTTTCGCGCGGGATCTCGCTGGCTTCCTCGGAGCTGACGGTCGGCGGGAAATCGTGCAGCAGCTTGGCTTCGGTCGCGGTGCGCACCATGGTCTGCATCGCCCGGCCCAGCAGGCAGACCGACCGGCCCGCGGCACGCGCCGCCTTGGCCAGCGTCCGCACCCGGGCGACGTTCGAGGCAAAGGTCGTCGCCACCACCAGCCCCGGCGCGGATCTGACCAGATCGGTGATCGCCTGCGGCAGCGAGCTTTCCGAACGCCCGGGATGCGGCGAGAACACGTTGGTCGAATCGCAGATCATCACATGGACGCCCTGATCGCCCAGTTGACGGAACATGTCCTCGTCAAACGGTTCGCCAACGCCGGGCGCAATGTCGAGCTTGAAGTCGCCCGTATGCAGCAACCGCCCCGCCGGGGTTTCGATCAGCAGGCCCGACGCCTCGGGCAGCGAATGCGAGACCGGCAGAAAGCGCACGCGGAACGGGCCCAGTTCGACGGTCTCGGTCTTGGCGACGGTGGTGATCTGATCGACCGGCTGCCCGGCCTCGATCATCTTCTTGGCGGCGATCCGGGCGGTGAAATCGCGGGCATAGACCGGCGCGCGCAGGCGGCTCCACAGATGGCCCAGCCCGCCCACGTGGTCCTCATGGGCATGGGTGATGAAAATGCCGTCCAGCCGGTCGCGGCGTTCCACCAGCCAGCTCACATCGGCCATGATCAGATCGACGCCGGGCGTGCCGTCCATGTCGGGAAAGGTCACGCCGACATCGACCAGGATATAGCGTTCACGGTTCTTGGGGCCATAACCGTAGACATAGGCGTTCATGCCCACTTCGCCGGCGCCGCCCAGCGGCAGATAGATCAGGCGGTCTTTGCTCATGCCGTGCTCAATTCCCTGTTGTAGCGGCTGATCAGCATCAGCCCGTGCATCGTCAGATCGTCCTCGACGCTGTCGAAGATGTCGGTTCCCTGGCCAAAGAGCGACGCCAGCCCCCCGGTGGCGATCACCTGCATGGGGCGGTCACGCTCAAGCCGGATCTGGCGCACGATCCCCTCGACGAGGCCGACATAGCCCCAGTAGATGCCCGCCTGCATGCAGGCAACCGTATTCGTACCGATCACGCTCTGCGGGCGCGTCACATCGACATGAGGCAGGGCCGCCGCCGCCGCATGCAGCGCCTCGAGCGACAGGTTGACCCCGGGCGCGATCACGCCACCGATATAGGCGCCGTCGATATCCACCACATCGAAGGTCGTGGCGGTGCCGAAATCGACAACGATCAGATCACCGCCGTGACGGTCGAATCCGGCCACGGTGTTGACCAGCCGGTCGGGGCCGACCGTGGTGCCCTGATCGACGCGCGGCGCCACCGGCAGGGCGCAATCAGGCTTGCCCACCACCAGCGGGCGGCAGTGGAAATACCGGTCGCACAGCACCCGCAGGTTGAACACCACCCGGGGCACGGTGGACGAGATGATGACCTCGGTGATCTCGGCGTCGATCTTTTGCAGGCTCATCAGCGTCGAGAGCCAGACGAAATACTGATCGGCGGTCTGCCGATGATCGGTGGCGGTGCGCCAGGTCGCCAGAAACCGCGCGCCGTCCCAGACGGAAAACACGGTGTTGGTATTGCCGCAGTCGATGCACAACAGCATTCGCAGGCTCCGCTCAGGGAAAAAAGATGTCACCGGCCGGAATGGCGCGCTGCCCTTCGGGCGTGCGCAGCACCAGGGCGCCGGAATCGTCGATGGTCTCGAAAGTGCCGCGGAATTCGGCGTTCAGGGTGCGGGCGATCAGGGGTTCGCCCAGTCGCGCGACCCGGGCCAGAAAGGCGGCGCGCACCGGTTCAAAGCCGTAGGTCACAAGGCGCTGCTCCCAGGTGGCAAAGGCCGGGGCAAGGCGGTTCAGCAGCGCCTCGGGCGTCAGGGTCAGGCCGGTCTCGCTGCGCAGGTTGACCGGCGCAAAGGCCGCCGCCGGATCGGGCTCGGGCGAGGCGCGGAGATTGACGCCGATCCCCAGCGACAGCACCCCCTGCCCCGGGCTTTCCAGCAGGATGCCCGACAATTTGCCGCCGTTCAGCAGCACATCATTGGGCCATTTCAAGGGAAAGGCGCTGTCCAGCCCGGTCAGGCCGACCAGCGCCTCGTGCAGCGCCAGCGCCGCCACGAACGAGCGCAGCGCCAGCCGCGCCGGGGGTTCGGGCAGGCGCATCACCAGCGTGGCAGCGAAATTGCCGGCCGGATCGACCCAGGCCCGCCCCCGCCGCCCCCGCCCGGCGGTCTGCCGCAGGGCGAGAATCCAGGTCGGCTGGATCAGATCGGCGAGCCGACGCTGCGCCTCCAGCATGGTGCTGTCAACTTCGGCCAGCACCACCTTGGCATGGCCCGCAGGCCAGCCCGCCTCAGCGGACAAGCGCCTGCGCCGCAAGGGCGGCGGCGCCCTCGATGCCGAACAGGTTCACCACCCCCAGCAGCGTCACCGCCGCCGCCGCCACGGTCATCCAGCGTTGCGCCGGGGCGACGTCGGTATCCAGCGGGTCGGTTTCGGTGCCGAAATAGATGAAATAGACGATCCGCAGGTAATAGAACGCCCCGATCACCGAGGCGATCACGCCGATCACCGCCAGCATCACATAGCCCGCGCCAATCGCCGCAGCCAGCACCGCGAACTTGGCCCAGAAGCCGATCAGCGGCGGCACCCCGGCCAGGCTGAACATCAGGATCAACAGGGCCAGCGCCTGCACCGGCTGCGCCTTGGACAACAGGTTCAGGTCGTCGATGCTGACCACCGGCCGCCCCTCGCGCCGCATCGACAGCATGAAGGCAAAGACACCCACCGACATGGTGACATAGATCGCCATGTACAGCATCGTCGCCTTGACCCCGGCCTCGTTGCCCGCGGTCAGACCCAGCAGCGCAAAGCCCATGTGCGAGATCGACGAATAGGCCATCAGGCGCTTGAGGTTGCGCTGACCCAGCGCACCGATCGCGCCGATGACCATCGAGGCCCCGGCGAGGAAGGCCAGAATCTGCCCCCAGTCGCCCGGCGCCTGGCTGAACCCGTCGAACACCAGCCGCGCCAGCAGCGCCATGGCCGCGACCTTGGGCGCGGTGGCAAAGAAGGCCGTGACCGGGGTGGGCGCGCCTTCATAGACGTCGGGCGTCCACATATGGAACGGCACCGCCGACACCTTGAACGCGAGGCCCGCGATCATGAAAGCCAGCCCCATCAGCAGCCCGACCGGCAGATGCCCGTCATGCACCGTGCTGGCGATCCCCTCGAACCGGGTGGTCCCGGCATAGCCGTACACCAGCGAGGCGCCGTACAGCAGCAGGCCCGAGGCCAGCGCGCCCAGCACGAAATACTTGAGCCCGGCCTCTGTCGCCTTGGCGCTGTCGCGGCGGATCGCCGCCAGCACATAAAGCGCCAGCGATTGCAGCTCCAGCCCCATGTACAGGGTGATGAGATCCTGCGCGGATACCATCACCATCATGCCGACGGTCGCCAGCGCCACCAGGATCGGATATTCGAACCGCATCAGATTGAGCCGTTCCAGATAATCCATCCCCATCACCAGCACCGCGGCGCTGGCCAGCAGCATCGCCACCTTGGCAAAGCGGGCAAAGGCGTCATCGACGAACAGGCCGCCAAAGGCCACCCGGGTTTCGGGCTCCAGCACGCCGACCAGCACCGCCAGCAGCACAAACACCGCCACCGTCGCCCAGGTCAGCGCCTGCGCCAACCGGTCCTTGCCGAAATAGGCACCGGCCATCAGCGCCACCATCGCCCAGAGCGACAGCAGGATTTCGGGCAATGCGATCGAAAGATCAACCGAGGTCATCGGAGAGGGCCTTTCAGTGACTGGGGGCCGCGGCGGGGGCGGCATCGTGGGCGGTGGCGGCGGCTTGGATCGCCGCCTCGGCGCCCGGCACGATGCCGTTTGCCGCGTTGTACTGCGCAACCAGCGCATCGGTCGAGGCACCGATCAGATCGGTGATCAGCGCCGGATAGACGCCCAGCAGCAGGGTCATCGCCACCAGCGGCGCGAACATCAGCTTTTCGCGCAGGTCGAGGTCGGCGATGGTTTTCAGGCTGTCCTTGACCAGCGTGCCAAAGACCACCCGACGATACAGCCAGAGCCCGTAGCCCGCCGAAAAGATCACCCCCATCGCCGCGACCACGGCCACCCAGGTGTTGACCTGATAGACCGCCATGAAGGTCAGGAACTCGCCGACAAAGCCCGAGGTGCCGGGCAACCCGACGTTGGCCATGGTGAACAGCATGAACACCGCCGCATACATCGGCATCCGGTTCACCAGCCCGCCGTAAGCGTCGATGTCGCGGGTATGGATGCGGTCATAGACCACGCCGACGATGAGAAACAGCGCGCCCGAGACAAAGCCGTGCGACAGCATCTGGAAGATGGCGCCGTCGATCCCCTGCTTGTTGGCCGCAAAGATGCCCATGGTGACAAAGCCCATATGCGCGACCGAGGAATAGGCGACCAGCTTCTTCATGTCCTGCTGCACCATCGCCACCAGCGAGGCATAGACGATGGCAATCGCCGACATCCACAGCACCAGCGGCGCCAGCAGATCGCTGGCCACCGGGAACATCGGCAGGCTGAACCGCAGGAAGCCATAGCCGCCCATCTTCAGCAGCACCGCCGCCAGCACCACCGACCCGGCGGTCGGCGCCTGAACGTGCGCGTCGGGCAGCCAGGTATGCACCGGCCACATCGGCATCTTGACCGCGAACGAGGCAAAGAACGCCAGGAACATCAGCGTCTGCGCGCCACCGGCGATCTGCCAGCCCAGCAGGCTGATCGGCCCGGCGCTGAACTCATGCGTCATCAGTGTCGGAATGTCGGTCGTGCCCGCCTGCAGGTACATGTAGATCATCGCCACCAGCATCAGCACCGAGCCGATGAAGGTGTAGAGGAAGAACTTGAACGCCGCATAGATGCGGTCCTTGCCGCCCCAGATGCCGATGATCAGGAACATCGGGATCAGACCGGCCTCGAAGAACAGGTAGAACAGCACCAGATCCAGCGCCACGAACACGCCGATCATCAGCGTTTCCAGCAGCAGGAAGGCGATCATGTATTCCTTGACCCGGTGCGTCACGCCCCAGCAGGCGGCGATGGTGATCGGCATCAGGAAGGTGGTCAGCAGCACGAACAGCACCGAAATGCCGTCCACGCCCAGCTTGTAGGTCAACCCCAGGATCCAGGGATGTTCCTCGACATGCTGAAAGCCGGTGTCCGCCGGATTGAAGGTGAACAGCAGGATCAGCGAGATCAGAAAGGTCGCCCCGGTCGCCAGCAGCGCCAGCCACTTGGCATTGGTCTGCGCCGCCTGATCGTCGCCGCGCAGGAAGATCGCCAGGATCAGCGCCGCCACCGCGGGGGTGAAGGTGATGATGGACAGCAGGTTCAGCATCAGTGCGCCCCTCCGGCGAGCGTGACATAGGTGACCAGAGCCGCGATGCCGAGAACCATGGCAAAGGCATAGTGATAGACATAGCCGGATTGGGCACGGGCATAGACCCGGTTCAAAAGCGGCATCACCCCCATCGTCAGGCCGTTGAGGAACCCGTCGATGGTGCGACCGTCGCCCCGTTGCCACAGGAAGCGGCCGAGCGCCAGCGACGGACGCACAAACACCGCGTCATAGATCTCGTCAAAGTACCATTTGTTCAGCAGGAAGCGGTACAGGATCGGCTGGTTTTCCGCCAGTTGCCGCGGCAGCGCCGGTTTGACGATATAGAACAGATAGGCGACGACCAGACCGGTCAGCATGGCAAAGAACGGCGCGGTCTTGACCCACCAGGGCGCCTCATGCGCGTTGTGCAGCGTGTGGTTGCTGTCGAGCATGACGATGGAATGTCCAAAGAAATCATGCACCGATTCATGCGAGCCAAAGAACGGATCGTACCAGACCATCCCGGCCAGCACCGCGCCCACCGCCAGCACCCCCAGCGGGACCAGCATGACCGCAGGACTTTCATGCGCATGGTCATGCGTATGATGATCGCCGCGCGGCGCGCCGAAGAAGGTCAGGAACATCAGCCGCCAGGAATAGAACGAGGTCATGCCGGCAGCGACCACCAGGATCACGAAGGCATAATAGGCATGGCCGCCAAAGGCGCTTTCGATGATCGCGTCCTTCGAGATGAACCCGGCGAAACCGATATGCGTCAGCGGGATACCGACCCCGGTGATCGCCAGCGTACCGATCAGCATTGCCCAATAGGTATAGGGCATCTTGTGACGCAGGCCGCCGTAATTACGCATGTCCTGCTCGTGGTGCATGCCGTGGATGACCGATCCGGCGCCGAGGAACAGCATCGCCTTGAAGAACGCATGCGTCAGCAGGTGGAACATGGCGACCGAATAGACGCCGACCCCGGCGGCCACGAACATGTAGCCCAGCTGCGAGCAGGTCGAATAGGCGATCACCCGCTTGATGTCGTTTTGCACCAGACCGACGGTCGCGGCAAAGAACGCCGTCAGCGCGCCGATCATGACGATGAAGCCGCGCGTATCGGTGGCGTATTCCATCAGCGGCGACATGCGCGACACCAGGAACACCCCGGCCGTCACCATCGTCGCGGCGTGGATCAGCGCCGACACCGGGGTCGGACCTTCCATCGCGTCGGGCAGCCAGGTGTGCAGGAACAATTGCGCCGATTTGCCCATCGCGCCGATGAACAGGAAGAAACAGGCCACCTCGACGGCGTTCCACTCGGTCCACAGGAAATGGATGGTGCGCTGCGACAGCGCCTCGGCCTGACCGAAGATCACGTCGAAGCTGAGCGAATCCGTGAGGAAATACAGCATCATGATGCCGATGACGAAGCCAAAGTCGCCGACCCGGTTGACGATGAACGCCTTCATCGCCGCCGCGCCCGCGCTCTGCTTTTTCCAGTAGAACCCGATCAGCAGATAGGATGCGAGGCCCACGCCCTCCCAGCCAAAGAAGATCTGCACCAGATTGTCGGCCGTGACCAGCATCAGCATGGCGAAGGTGAACAGCGACAGATAGGCAAAGAACCGGGCCCGGTAGCTTTCGTCATGGGTCCAGTTGTCGTCATGCGCCATGTAGCCAAAGCTGTAGAGATGCACGAGCGCCGAGACCGTGGTGACAACGATCAGCATCACCGTGGTCAGCCGGTCCAGCCGGATGCCCCAGCCGCCGACCAGCGAGCCCGAATCGATGAAACGCAGCACCTGGATCGAGGTGTCGTGACCGTCGAAGGTCAGGAACAGGATCCACGACAGCACGGCCGACAGGAACAGGAACGCCGTGGCGATCACCATCCCGGCTTTCTCGCCGATCAGCCGCCAGAACAGGCCGCACAGGATCGCGCCGACCAGCGGAGCAAAGAGAAGGGTCGTCGCCATGGTTCAGCCTTTCATCACGTTGACGTCTTCGACGTCGATCGTGCCGCGGTTCCGGAAGAACGTGACCAGGATCGCCAGGCCGATCGCCGCCTCGGCGGCCGCGACCGTCAGCACGAACATGGTGAAAACCTGCCCGACCAGATCGCCCAGATGCGCCGAAAAGGCGACCAGGTTGATGTTCACCGACAAGAGGATCAGTTCGATCGACATCAGGATGACGATCACGTTCTTGCGGTTCAGGAAGATGCCGAAAATCCCGATGACGAACAGCACCGCTGCCACCGTCAGGTAATGTTCAAGTCCCACCATCGTTCAGTCCCTCCGGGCATGGGGCCCGTTCTTCTTTGTTGCCAACGGGCCAAGGGCCCGCCGTGGTGTCTCAGTTCCCGCCCGCGGGCGGGGTGAAAGTCTCGCAGCCGCAGCGTGTCGGCAGGCCGTGACCGTTGACCGACAGCCGCGCCCCGGTCCGCAGCCGCAGCCGCGTCTCATAGCCCTCGGCCCGCGCCAGTTCGGTGATCTGGTCCAGATCCAGCTCTTCAGTATCCATCCGCGCGACGATGCGATCGATTCCGGTGGTCCGGGGCTCGTGCATCAGGTCGCGCATGTCGGGGCCGATCACCAGCATCCGGCCCGCCGCACAATCCTGGATCAGCAAGTTGGCCTCCCAATAGCAGGCGTTGCCGTCGAAAATGTCCTGCCGATACAGGCCTCCCGCCGAGACGGTGATCTCCGACAGGCCGACCGCGCGGTATTCGGTCAGATAGCTGGTAAAGGCGCAATCCTCGCCGATCACCGGCATCTCGGACGGGGTAAACGGCATCGGCGAGCAGGCCAGCGCCGCCGCCGGGGTCAGGAACGCGATCAGCGCGAGGGCGAGCCGCATGGTCATTGCCCCCCGTACAGCGCGCAGGCGCAGCTTTGATAGGCGACGCGGCGCGTCGATCCGCTGCCCGCCATGTCGTCGGCGATCCGCGCGAGGTCGGCCAGCGAAAAGACCTGCGGAGAGGCAAAGGCGGCCTCGACACGGGCGCGGTAGGCGTCGATCTGCACCCAGGGCGTATCGGTCGCGGTCGGGATGTCGAAGAGCGCCTCCATGCGGCTGCGTGACGGGCAATGTTCGACAACCAACTGGAATTGCGGCCGGGCGTCGCCGCGCAGCCGGTCATACACGACCATCCCGCCCTCAGCGGGCAAGGGATTGTAATCCCCCCATGCGGCCTCTTCGGCGGCGAGCAGACCACCGTTGCATTCGGGCAGCAACGGCGCCAGCGCAGGCGCCGCTCCGGCCCCCGCCAGCGTCGTCATCGCCATGAATGCAAAGCGCCACATGCTTACAGCCCCTGCCCCGGCTTCACGTCCTTCAGCTCCATCGCCTTGGCCGGATCGCGCCACATCTGCTGCAGAACATTCTGGCGCTTGATGTTGGTGCGATGCCGCAGGGTCAAAACGATAGCGCCGATCATCGCCACCAGCAGGATCAGCCCGGCAACCTGGAACAGCAGGAAATACTGATCGAAGATCAGCAGCCCCAGCGCCCGGGTGTTGTCGATCTGCGCGGCATCCGGCGTCACCGCCAGACGCAGCGCCGGGGCGCCGTCGGCGGCGGTCCAGGCACCGAACAGCAAGGCGAGCTGCATCAGGATCACCAGCCCGACCAGCGAGGCCAGCGGGAAATAGCGCACCATCTCGGCCTTGAGCGCGGCAAAGTCGATGTCGAGCATCATGACCACGAACAGGAACAGCACCGCCACCGCGCCGACATAGACGATCATCAGCAGCATGGCGAGGAATTCGGCCCCCAGCAGCACGAACAGCCCGGCCGAGGACAGGAAGGTCAGGATCAGCCACAGCACCGAGTGCACCGGATTTCTGGCCACGACGACCAGCAAAGCCGCCACAACCGCCACGATGGCGAAGGCGTAAAAGGCAACATCGGCAACGCTCATGCGTCTTTCTCCTCGGTCTCGGCAAAGACGCTCTGGGCAATTTCCAGCGCCTTCTGCATGGCGGGAATCCCGCCGAACATGCTCATCTGCCAGATCACTTCCGCGATCTCGCGTTGCGTGGCCCCCGCTTCCAGCGCGTGGCGCACCGTCAGTTTCAGTTGCGGCTCGGCCTGCGCGCCCAGAACCGTCAGCGCGGCGATCGTCACCAGGAGCCGCGTCTTGGCATCCAGCCCTTCGCGGTTGAAGGTGCGGCCAAACCACAATTCCAGCATGTCCTTCGACATGGTGGGGAACATCTTGTCGAATCCGGTGGCCTTGAACTGCTCCAGCGCCGGGTTGAAGGCGCGCAGCATTTCCTGACTGCTCTCCATCATCTGCTGGATCATCTTGGCATAGGATTCGGTCATGGGCGTCTCACCGGTAAGGGGCGTCGATTTCCAGATTGCGGGCGATTTCGGCTTCCCAGCGGTCGCCGTTGGCCAGCAGCCGGGTCTTGTCGTAGAACAATTCCTCGCGCGTTTCGGTGGCGAATTCGAAATTCGGCCCCTCGACGATGGCATCGACCGGGCAGGCCTCCTGGCAGAAGCCGCAATAGATGCACTTGGTCATGTCGATGTCGTAGCGCGTGGTGCGGCGGCTGCCGTCGTCGCGGGGTTCCGCGTCGATGGTAATCGCCTGCGCCGGACAGATCGCCTCGCAGAGCTTGCAGGCGATGCAGCGTTCCTCGCCGTTCGGGTAACGGCGCAGCGCATGTTCACCGCGGAACCGGGGCGACAGCGGCCCCTTTTCATGCGGATAGTTCAGCGTGGCCTTGGGCCGGAAGAAATACTTCAGCCCCAGCCCGAACCCTTTGAAAAAGTCCGCGAGCAGGAAGTATTTGACGGCACGGGTGACGTCGACAGTCATACTCAGCCTCCGATCGCCCAGCGGGCCCAGAAGCCGCCGAGCACCTCAAATTTCGCCAGGAACGCCACCAGCACCACCCAGCCCAGCGACATCGGCAGGAAGACCTTCCAGCCGATCCGCATCAACTGGTCGTAGCGGTAGCGCGGCACGATGGCCTTGACCATCGAGAACACGAAGAACGCACCCAGCATCTTCAGGATCATCCAGTGGATGCCGTCCGGCAAGCCGGGGATCGGGCTCAGCCAGCCGCCGAAGAACAGCAGCGAGATCAGCGCGCACATCAGCACCACGGCAACCAGTTCACCGATCATGAACAAGAGGAACGGCGTGGACGAATATTCCACCTGATAGCCGGCCACCAGTTCCGATTCCGCCTCGGGCAGGTCGAACGGCGGGCGGTTGGTTTCCGCCAGCGCCGAGATCAGGAACAGGAACATCATCGGGAAATGCGGGATGAAGTACCAGTTCAAGAGGCCGTAATCCCCCGCCTGGGCGTTGACGATGGCGGTCAGGTTCATCGAGCCGGTGGAGATGATGACACCGATGATGATGAGGCCGATGGAGACCTCATAGGAAATCATCTGCGCGGCGGAGCGCAGCGAGCCGAGGAACGGGTATTTCGAGTTCGACGCCCAGCCGCCCATGATCACGCCGTAGACCTCGAGCGAGGAAATGGCGAAGATATAGAGGATGGCGACGTTGATATCCGCCAGAACCCAGCCGTCGTTGAACGGGATCACCGCCCAGGCGATCAGCGCCATGACCAGCGACACCATCGGCGCCAGCAGGAACACCGCGCGGTCGGCCCCGGCCGGAAAGATCACTTCCTTGACGATGTACTTGATGAAATCGGCAAAGCTCTGCAGCAGGCCGAAGGCGCCGACGATGTTTGGCCCCTTGCGCATCTGCACAGCCGCCCAGATCTTGCGGTCGGCGTACATCAGGAACGCCAGCGCCACCAGCAGCGGCACGACGATCAAAAGGACCTGCCCGACGATCAGCAGGAAAATCCCGAAGTAGTTGGTGGTAAAGAAGTCAGCCATGTGTTGTCCTCAGACCGTCGGTATTCCCTGCTCGGTACAATCGGCGACCGTCACTTCGGCGTCGATGGTCCGAAATCCCCGCGGCAGCGCCGCCGACACGGTATAGACCGCATCCGCCTGCCACTGGTCGCCCTGGTTCGTTACGTTGGTGCGCACATGCCGGGCAAAGCCATAGCCGCGGATCAGCGCGTATTGGGCGGCGGCGCAGCGGGCATAGGCGATGGCGTCCTGCGCATCGCGCGCACCTTCCATCCGTACCACGAAATGCGCCAGATCGCCGTCCAGAAGCTGCGTCTGCACCCCCCGGTAGACCGCATTCTCGGGCGCGCCCATCGGCTCGGCCTCGGGCTGGGGGGCAGCCGCGCTGCACCCGGCCAGTCCGATCAGGACCAGCGCCAGGCCGAGGATGAGGGGCGCGCGCCGCGTCATGCCTTACTCCGCCGCCATCGGCTGCGCCTTGCGCGCCGCCACGCCTGCGCTCAGCTCTGCCATCAGGCTCGACGCGCGGGCAATCGGGTTGGTCAGGTAGAAATCCTTGACCAGCGGGCGGAAGCTGGCCGCACCCAGACTGTCGGCGGGCAGCGGCTGCCAGTCGTTGACCGGCACCTCGTCAATCGCCTCCAGATGCGGAACCGCCGCCACCAGCGCCGCGCGCAGCGCGTTCAGGCTGTCCCAGGGCAGGGTCTTGCCCACCTCGGCCGAGAGAGCGCGCAGGATCGCCCAGTTTTCCTTGGCCTCGCCCGGGGCGAAACCGGCGCGCAGCGCCAGTTGCGGGCGGCCCTCGGTGTTGACGAACAGGCCGTTTTCCTCGGTATAGGCGGCGCCCGGCAGGATCACGTCGGCGCGGTGCGCGCCGCGGTCGCCGTGGCTGCCCTGATAGATGACAAAGGGCCCGGCATCGATGTCCAGCTCATCCGCGCCGAGGTTATAGATCACATCGGCGCCCTCGGTCGCGGCCATCAGCCCGCCCTCGGTCACAGCGCCCACATCCAGCGCGCCAACGCGGCTGGCGGCGCTGTGCAGCACCAGCATCCGCCCCGACAGCGCCTGACAGGCGGCCAGCACGGCCAGACCGTCAGCCTCGTTCAGCGCGCCTTGCCCGACGATGACAATCGCCCCCTCGCCCGCCTTGGCCGAGGCCAAGGCGGCGCGGTCGGTGCCCAGATGCGTGACGTCATAGGTCAGATCCGCCGCCACGCCGACCAGCGAGACCTTGGCGCCCTTGAGCCAGGCCTTGCGGATGCGGGCGTTCAGCACCGGTGCCTCGTCGCGCGGATTGGTGCCGACGAGGATGATCTCCTTGGCCGTGTCGATCTCTTCGATCGCCACATTGCCGACATAGGCCGACCGGTTGCCGGCCGGAACCCGGCTGCGGTCGGTGCGGCATTCAACCGAGCCGCCCAGCGATTCCACCAGCGTTTTCAGCGAATAGGCGGCCTCGGTCGAAACCAGATCGCCGACCAGACCGGCCACTTTCGCGGCGCCCTTCAGCTTGCCCGCGACCAGCGCCAGCGCCTCGGTCCAGGTGGCTTTGCGCAGCCGCCCGTTCTCTCGCAGATAGGGCGTGTCCAGCCGCTGACGGCGCAGCCCGTCCCAGACAAAGCGCGTCTTGTCGCTGATCCATTCCTCGTTCACGCCATCATGGTTGCGCGGCAGGATGCGCATCACTTCGCGGCCCTTGGTATCGACGCGGATGTTCGACCCCAGCGCATCCATCACATCGATCGACTCGGTCTTGGTCAGTTCCCACGGGCGGGCGGTAAAGGCATAGGGTTTCGACACCAGCGCGCCCACCGGGCACAGGTCGATGATGTTGCCCTGCAGGTTCGAATCCAGCGTCTGGTTCAGATAGCTGGTGATCTCGGCATCCTCGCCGCGACCGGTCTGGCCCATCTGGTGAATGCCCGCCACCTCGGTGGTGAAGCGCACGCAGCGGGTGCAGGAAATGCAGCGCGTCATATGCGTTTCGACCAGCGGCCCCAGATCCAGATCGTCCGAGGCGCGCTTGGGCTCGCGGAAGCGGCTGAAGTCGACGCCGTAGGCCATCGCCTGGTCCTGAAGGTCGCATTCGCCGCCCTGATCGCAGATCGGGCAATCCAGCGGGTGGTTGATGAGCAGGAACTCCATCACCCCTTCGCGCGCTTTCTTGACCATCGGCGAATTGGTCTTGACCACCGCAGGCTCGCCATTCGGGCCCGGGCGCAGGTCGCGCACCTGCATGGCGCAGCTTGCGGCGGGCTTGGGCGGGCCGCCGACGACCTCGACCAGACACATCCGGCAGTTCCCCGCGATCGACAGGCGCTCGTGGTAGCAAAACCGCGGCACCTCGACGCCCACGACTTCGCAGGCCTGGATCAGGGTCATCGCCGGATGAACCTCGACCTCGCGGCCATCAATGATGATCTTGCGGAGATCTGACATGGCTTACCTTGCTCTCAGAAGTTCACCGGCCTGGCTGCCGGCCGCGATCTCGGACCGGCCGAGAGCGCAATAGCTGTCGGGCACGCCTTCGCGCACCCCGTGTTGGGTGAAATAGGCCATCACCTCGGTGCGCATCCGCGCCTCGGTCGAATCCGCGCGCTGAAAGGCGCGGATCTGGTCGCGCGAATAGCCGTGATCGCGCGCCCGGTTATACAGGCCATAGACAAAGCTGGTCGCACGCAGGGTCCGCGCCTCGATCGCCTCGCAATGGTTGCGGATCTCGTCGGCCAGCGCCAGCGCGAACAGCCCCTGCCAGATCTGCGGATCGGCGGCGAGGGTGGCGTTGATCTGATCCTGCGTCGGATTGGCCCGGGCCGGGGCCGACAGGCCCAGCCCGGCGGCCAGCAGCACCGCGACGAGGGTGAGGGGGATACGAGTCACCATCGGGTGCAGGCTCCGTCAAAGGACAGACCGCCGTTGTTCAGCCAATGGCCGCGGGTCCGGGTATTGAACTGACGTCCGCTGCGTTCGCACAGCACGCGGGCGATGGCGATGGCCTGCGGGCGGTCGCCCTCGGACAGGGCGCGCCCGTCGCGCGACATCAGGGTGATGACGGCCTCGGGATGCCCCTCGTGCATCATCGGGCGGCCGGTCAGGATCGTGGCGTTGCCCGCGCCGGTCTCATACTGGAAATAGCCCCAGTCGCTGCCATAGGCGGTAGCATGGCGCTGGCGCTGGGCCTCGGCCGGGGTGGCCAGAGCCAGCGCACCGAGGGCGATCAAAGCGGTTTTCATCGGGGTTCCTCCGTTCACGCGCCGGATGGCGCGGGCCGAGGATACCACGCCCGCAGGCCGGGCCCTGTTCACACCACCGCGGGCCGCCCAGCCTCCGGCACCCGCCGCAGGGCGGGGCGCAGGGATCGACGCACGGGCGGGGGTGTGGCGCATGGTTATTCGGCCGCCACGGCGGTCATGCGACCGGCTTTCTGCGCGCGGATGCGGTCCTCGACGACATCGCGGAAGTTGCGGATCAACCCCTGGATCGGCCAGGCCGCCGCATCGCCGAGGGCGCAGATCGTGTGCCCCTCGACCTGCTTGGTCACGTCCCACAGCATGTCGATCTCGGCCAGGTCGGCCTCGCCCTTTACCAGACGCTCCATCACCCGCATCATCCAGCCGGTGCCCTCGCGGCAGGGGGTGCACTGGCCGCAGCTCTCGTGCTTGTAGAATTTCGACAGCCGCCAGATGGCTTTGACGATGTCGGTCGATTTGTCCATGACGATCACCGCCGCCGTGCCCAGGCCCGAGCCGAGATCGTTGCGCAGATAGTCGAAATCCATGATCGCGTCGCGCATCTTCTCGCCGCGCACAACCGGCACCGACGACCCGCCCGGGATCACGCCCAGCAGGTTGTCCCAGCCGCCGCGGATGCCGCCGCAATGCTTTTCGATCAGCTCTTCAAAGGTGATCGACATCGCCTCTTCGACGACGCAGGGGTTGTTGACATGCCCCGAGATGGCGAACAGCTTGGTGCCCGCGTTGTTCGGACGGCCGAACCCGGCAAACCAGGCCCCGCCCCGGCGCAGGATGGTCGGCACCACCGCGATGGATTCCACGTTGTTCACCGTGGTCGGGCAACCGTAAAGCCCCGCCCCGGCCGGGAACGGCGGCTTCATCCGCGGCATCCCCTTGCGGCCTTCCAGCGATTCCAGCAGTGCGGTTTCCTCGCCGCAGATATAGGCCCCGGCGCCGTGATGCAGATAGAGGTCGAAATCCCAGCCCGACCCCGCCGCGTTCTTGCCCAGCAGACCCGCGTCATAGGCCTCGTCGATGGCGGCCTGCAGCGCCTCGCGCTCGCGGATGTATTCGCCGCGGATATAGATGTAGCAGGCATGCGCGTTCATGGCGAACGAGGCGATCAGACAGCCCTCGATCAGCGTATGCGGATCGTGGCGCATGATCTCGCGGTCCTTGCAGGTGCCCGGCTCGGATTCGTCGGCGTTGACCACCAGATAGGCCGGGCGCCCGTCGCTTTCCTTGGGCATGAAGGACCATTTCAGCCCGGTCGGGAACCCGGCGCCGCCCCGGCCACGCAGGCCCGAGAGTTTCATCTCGTTGACGATCCAGTCGCGGCCCTTGGCGATGATACCCGCCGTGCCGTCCCAATGGCCACGCGACTGCGCGCCCTTGAGCGAACGGTCGTACATCCCGTAGATGTTCGTAAAGATCCGGTCCTGATCCTTCAGCATCGCTCAGTCCTTCGTCTTGTTTGCCTGACGCGACCGCCAGAGCCCGTATAACAACCACAGCGCCATCGTGAACCCGGCCAGAGCCGCCAGATCAAAGAAGGCCAGGGTGCGCTGGGACCAACCCAGCGTATCCCCCAGCGCCAGCACCAGAACCCAGCTCAGCCCGGTCCCGGCGATCACCAGTGCGATCACCTGCCCCCTGCGTTGCTGATCGGTCCTGCGGGTCATGGCGTCCTGTCAGTCCTCAGTTCACTTGCCGTCTGCGCCGCTCAATAGACATCGCCCTTGTCGACGCGCTTCGAGAATTCGGTATCCTGCCCCGAGGCCAGAACCTTGGCCTGCGCCACCCATTGATCGCGGGTCACGCGGCCCTTGAAGCCTTCGAGATTGCTGTCAACCCAGGCGATTTCCTGCGCACTCCAGCCAGCGATCTGGTCGAAGTGATAAAAGCCCAGCGAATGGCACAGCACTTCCAGCTTCGGCCCGATGCCCTTGATGCGTTTCAGGTCGTCGGCCTTGCCGTCGCGGGCACCGGCCAGCGCGGCGGGGCGGACTTGCTCGTTCTCGGGGATCGCGGGCGCCTCGGCGGCGGGCTGCACGGCGGCCGCTGCCCCCTCGGGGCTGGCCGGGATCTGACCGGCAACCTCGGCGGGGATCGGCTGCTTGGCTTCCAGCGGCGCCTTGCCCAGACGCGGCGAGACCGGCTTGCCGTCGGCACGGGCGGCGGCGCGCGGCTTGTCGCCCTGCAACCACGGCGTCAGGATCGGCACCTCGGTCCCGTCGATGCGCTTCACGGTGTCACCGATCGACTGCGCCAAGGCGACAGAGCCGTTGGCCCCCTCGCTGCGCGCGCCGTCGGTCAGGCTGGTCAGCCCCGACAGCGGCTCGGCGGCAAAGCGGCCGTTCTGCGGGCCGGGGGTCGGCACGCGGCCCGCCGCCAGTTCATCCAGAATCCAGGCGAGTTTCGCCGCCGTCAGATCCTCATAATAATCCTTGCCGATCTGCACCATCGGCGCATTCGCGCAGGAACCGAGGCATTCGACCTCTTCCCAACTGAACTTGCCATCCGCCGACAGCGCATGCGCCGAGGTGGCGATCTTGTCCTTGCAGACCTTGATCAGATCCTCGGCACCGCAGATCATGCACGACAGCGTGCCACAGACCTGCACATGCGCAACCGAGCCCACCGGCGTCAGTTGGAACATGAAATAGAAGGTCGCCACTTCCAGCGCCCGGATATAGGCCATGCCCAGCATGTCGGCGATATGCTCGATCGCCGGGCGGGTCAGCCAGCCTTCCTGCTCCTGCGCGCGCCACAGCAGCGGGATGATCGCCGAGGCCTGACGCCCTTCGGGGTATTTGCTGATCTGCCCCCGCGCCCATTCCTGGTTGGCCGGCGTGAAGGCAAAGCTCGCGGGCTGTTCGTGATGCAGACGACGTAGCATCAAAAGGCTCCTGACTGGCGCCGGCCCGGGGCCGGGGAAGAACGGCCCGCGCGGCTGGCGGGCAGGATGGCGGGGCGGCTCATTGGTCGGCCCCCTGTTCGATCACGATCTCGGGGGCCGGGTGGCGTTCGTCCCAGCTTGCCAGCAGCGCCTGCAGCGCCGGGGCGTCCATGCTGGGATCGGCGGAGCACACGCTCTCGGTCAGGCGGAGGGCGGTGCCGTCCTCGGCAACCTCGGCCAGCGTGCCGTCCACCAGTACCGCCACGATGTCGCGGGTCTCGACCGGGGTGAAACCGAGCGGCGGCAACACCTCTTGCGCGCGTTCCTCGGTCAGCACGCAATCGAGACCGCGCAGCGTGGCGATCAGTTCCGCGCCGCGCTCGGGCGTGAAATCGGGGCGCCAGCGTTCGATGGAACTTTCCTGCGCTTCAAAGGCCTCGACGATCATCGCCATCGATTCCTCGGGCCCGGCGGCGCAGAGCATCGGCACCAGGCTGAGCACCGTCATATCCTCGGACAGCGACACCAGCCCCGCGCCGAACAGCGTATCGACAAAGGCCTGAACCTCGATCCCCTCCAGCCCCAGCGGCGCCAGCGAGGCCTCGGCCTGCTCGCCGTTCATGGAACAATCCAGCGCACGCATCGCATCGACCATCAGCCCCGCCCGCTCGGGCGTGAACGCCAGCGCAGGCGCGGCGACGACGCTGCCCAGCAGCGCCAGCAACAGGGCCGGGGCGCGAGGTCTCACCGGTCCACCTCGCCGAACACGATATCCATGGTGCCGATGATCGCGGCGACATCGGCCAGTTGGTGGCCCGACGCGACGTGATCCATCGATTGCAGATGCAAAAAGCCCGGTGCGCGCAGCTTGGCGCGGTAGGGTTTGTTGCTGCCATCGGCGACCAGATAGACGCCGAACTCGCCCTTGGGCGCCTCGACCGCGGCATAGACCTCGCCAGCCGGGACGTGGAAACCCTCGGTGTAAAGCTTGAAGTGATGGATCAGGCTTTCCATCGAGGTCTTCATGTCGCCGCGCTTGGGCGGGGTGATCTTGCCGCGGGCCAGCACGTCGCCCTGCCCGTCCGGCGCGCGCAGCTTGGCAATCGCCTGCCGGATGATCGAGGTGGATTCGCGCATCTCGGCCATGCGGCACAGATAGCGGTCATAACAATCGCCATTCTTGCCGACCGGAATGCGGAAGTCGAATTCGTCATAGCATTCATAGGGTTGCGACCGGCGCAAATCCCAGGCCAACCCCGAACCACGCACCATGACGCCCGAGAAGCCCCATTGCTGGATCTCTTCCTCGGTGATGACGCCGATATCGGCATTGCGCTGCTTGAAGATGCGGTTCTCGGTCAACAGCCCGTCGATATCATCGAGCATCTTGGGGAAATTCTCGGCCCAGGCCTCGATATCGTCGATCAGCGCCGGGGGCAGATCCTGATGCACGCCGCCGGGCCGGAAATAGGCCGCGTGCAGCCGCGCGCCCGAGGCCCGCTCATAGAAGATCATCAGCTTTTCGCGCTCTTCGAATCCCCACAGCGGCGGGGTCAGCGCGCCCACATCCATCGCCTGCGTGGTGACGTTCAGCAGATGGTTCAGAACGCGGCCGATCTCGCTGAACAGCACCCGGATCAGACTGGCGCGGCGCGGCACCGGCGTGCCGGTCAGCCGCTCGATGGCCAGACACCAGGCGTGTTCCTGGTTCATCGGCGCCACATAATCCAGCCGGTCGAAATAAGGCAGGTTCTGCAGATAGGTGCGGCTTTCCATCAGCTTTTCGGTGCCGCGGTGCAACAGGCCGATATGCGGGTCGCAGCGTTCGACGATCTCGCCGTCCAGCTCCAGCACCAGCCGCAACACCCCATGCGCCGCAGGGTGCTGGGGTCCGAAGTTGATGTTGAAGTTGCGAATCTTCTGCTCGCCCGTCTTGGCGTCAGAGAACCCCTTCGATCCGTCCATCATCGCTGCAACCTCCGTCGCAAAACCTGTTCGCCAGGCCGGGCCTGCGCATAAGCGCGGCCCCTGGCCCTGCCGTTACGCCCCGGCCTTTTTCTCGTCGCCGGGCAGAATGTAATGCGCCCCTTCCCAGGGCGACATGAAGTCGAACTGGCGATAATCCTGCACCAGCTTGACCGGCTCGTAGACGACCCGCTTGGCGGCCTCGTCATAGCGGACCTCGACATAGCCGGTGGTCGGGAAATCCTTGCGCAGCGGATGACCCCGGAACCCGTAGTCGGTCAGGATGCGCCGCAGATCGGGATGGCCCGAGAACAGGATGCCGAACATGTCGAACACCTCGCGCTCGAACCAGTTGGCCGAAGGGTGCTCGGCCACGATCGACGGCACCATCTCGTCGTCGCGCACCGCGGCTTTCAGCCGGATGCGCTGGTTCCGATACATGCTGAGGAAGTGATACACCACGTCGAACCGCGCCCGCCGGGCCGGATAATCGACGGCGGTAATATCAACCAGCGACGAGAACTTGCAGGTCTCGTCGGATTTCAGGAACCGCACCAGCGCGGGCAGCGACGCGAGGGTCACGGTCAGCGTCAGCTCGCCAAAGGCCTCGACCGCGTCGATCACCGCGTCGGGCTGTTTGGCGGCGATATAGGCGCCCAGTTCGGTCAGCGACTCGTAATGCGACATCGCGCTCTCCTCAGCGGATCAGGGTGCCGGTGCGGCGGATCTTGCGCTGCAATTGCAGGATGCCGTAGAGCAGCGCCTCGGCCGTCGGCGGGCAGCCGGGGACGTAGATGTCAACCGGCACGATCCGGTCGCAGCCCCGCACCACCGAATAGGAATAATGATAATAGCCGCCGCCGTTGGCGCAGGACCCCATCGAGATTACATAGCGCGGCTCGGGCATCTGGTCATAGACCTTGCGCAGCGCCGGGGCCATCTTGTTGGTCAGCGTCCCCGCGACGATCATCAGATCCGACTGGCGCGGAGAGGCGCGCGGCGCGGTGCCGAAACGCTCCAGATCATAGCGCGGCATCGAGGTATGCATCATCTCGACCGCGCAGCAGGCCAGACCGAAGGTCATCCAGTGCAGCGAGCCGTTGCGCGCCCAGTTGATGATGTCGGCGGTGGTGGTGAGCAGAAAGCCCTTGTCCTGAAGCTCGTTGTTCAGGGCGGCGGTGGCGACCTCGCGGTCGGCGCCCGCCGTATTCGCGCCGGTCATCACTCCCATTCCAGGGCCCCTTTTTTCCATTCATAGGCAAAACCGACCGTCAGCACGGCAAGGAACACCATCATCGACCAGAAAGCCGTCATGCTCAGGTCGCCAAAGGCCACGGCCCAGGGGAACAGGAAGGCGATCTCGAGGTCGAAGATGATGAACAGGATCGACACCAGATAGAATCGCACGTCGAACTTCATCCGCGCATCGTCGAAAGCGTTGAAGCCGCATTCATAGGCCGAGACTTTTTCCGGGTCGGGATTGCGCACGGCGATCACCATCGCCGACAGCATCAGCACCAGGCCCAGGCCAATGGCAATCACCAGAAAGATGAGGATGGGGAGATAGTCTCGGAGGAGGTCGTCCAAGGGTGGCTCCTTTGGCGCACCGGGCGACGGGGCGCTGCTCAAGTTGGCTCTTCGCCCGTTTACTCCCGCGGGATGCCCGGGTCAACCAAAGGCACCCGCGCGCAAGGGGCTGATTTCGCGGTTTTCGCGGGCGGTATTCCGTCGTGCACCGGATTTTCGCACCCGCAATGCTGCCCCGCGGCATCGGCGCGGACCGCCGGGCAGCGCCGCGCGACTCAACCGCGCTGCGACGAGGGGAACCGGGGGGCTCCCGCCCGTCGGTCCAGGATCGCAGATCCTGGCCCTCCCGTTGGGCCGGGCCGGGGGCGCTGCCCCCGGACCCCCGGAGTATTTCCGGCAAGATGAAACCGGGCCGAACCGCGATAGCCCAGACTTGTCCGCAGCTTATGCGGCAACGCTGAAGCCCCGGCCGGTCATGCCATCCAGCGCGCCTTGCGCTTGCCAAAGAAGGCGGCGATGCCCTCGGCGGCCTCGTCGCCCTCCCAGGCGGCAACCAGCCGGGCGATGGAATGCTCCACCGCCCCGGCATCGATCCCCCCGCCCAGGCGCAGCGTCAGCGCCTTGGCCGCGGCCACCGCGCCCGGCGCGCAGGCCAGATAGGGGCGCACCTCGGCCTCGACCGCCGCGTCGAGTTCCTCGGACGGCACCGCCCTGGCCAGCAGGCCCAGCGTCACCGCCTCGGCCGCGTCGAAGAGCCGCGCCGACATGAACACCCGCCGCGCCATCGCCTCGCCCATCCGCGCCAGCACATAGGGGCCGATCGTGGCCGGGATCAGCCCCAGCCGCGTCTCGGTCAGGCCAAAGCGCGCGCCCAG
>JAANMY010001247.1_pt1 | contig 30101 bp, 31 predicted proteins | sample 7279691 | NCBI WGS metagenome assembly JAANMY01 (sample SAMN14094543, study PRJNA606508) | bioreactor metagenome | isolation source: A lab-scale SPAN reactor treating ammonium-rich wastewater day 388 | place: Ireland: Galway | collected 2018-02-07
TGCCTCCCGAAGGCGTCCACGAGCGCAACGACGTCGAGGCGTGAGTTCTGCACGTAATAGAGCCGCTCCTCGAGCACCCCGTCGCCATCCGTGTCGCGGTCACGGAAGATCGGGCGGTCGATGGAACTGGAACCGCCATCCCCCCCTTCCGCCCCCACCCACCCCATCCCGTCGTGGTGGTAGACGTACCGCTCGACGAGCGTCGGCGTGTCGTAGGCCCCCCCGCCCAGGGGGTCCTCCCGGTAGACCGCGGCGAGCCTCCACGAGTCGTCGTGTACGTACCGCTCCCAGGGCTCGTCGTCGAGGTCCCCGTCGCCGCCGGGAGGCGTCAGGTCATAGCGGGCCCCGATCCGCCGGTTGGCCCCATCGTACCGGAACTCCGCGAGCACGTCGCCGCGCGAGCCGTCCCCCTCGCGGCGGAACGCGAAGCGCAGCCGCCCCAGCGCGTCGTACTCGTACTCGAACGCCTCCCCGTCGTCGGTGAGGTTCCCGTTGTCGTCGTACTCGAGTGTCAGGACCGGCGAGCCCCCCTGCGTGACCCGCTCGACCATCTCGTTGACGGCGTTGAAGACGTTCCCTTCCTCGTTGACGTCCCCGGGGTCCGTGAGGTCGTCGTCGGCGTCGAGGTCCAACTCGTAGTTCACCCAGTTTCCGTACGCATCCAGCCCCGTCCCAGCCAGGGACATCGGCCACCGCTCCACCTCGACGGCGGTGAACGTGTCCAGGCCCTCGTCGTAGTCCCCCAGGGCACACAGGATCAGTTCCAGCCGGCAGTTCCGCTCGATCTTGACGTCGTAGAACGGCTGGATGCCGTCCTGGATGAGGCTGGGACTCCCGCCGCCCTCGAGGTGGATGGCGTTGTCGAGGACCGGCGCCCAGTCGCAGTTGACGCCGAAGCATGTCCACCGCTTCACGTCGTCGTTGACCGTCTCGTCGAACGCGTTGAGCGCGGGGTAGCGAGGGTCACCGGGCCGCAGGACGCCGAAGGGTTCGGTGAGGTCCCTCTCCAGCCCGGGCGGGAACGTCCGCGTGATCGCGGGCTTGAAGACCCCATGGTACTCGTACTGTGCGAGGTTGATCGTGGGCCCGCTCGGAAGCACGCTCGCGAGCAGGTCCGTCACCCGGCCCGCCCCGGGGTCCGTCGCGCCGCACATCCCGTTGTAGCCGAAGATGAGATCGAGCCCGGGGATCCGCAGCCCCTCCCGCCGGAGGCTGTTGGGCTTGAGGTCGTCGGGCTTGTAGACGCCGAACCACGCGAGGAGGTCGACATGGTCGCCGGGCGTGACGATCTCGGAGTTGAAGTCCTGCCGGAGGGTCTCCAGTGGCCCGCCCTTGCTCGGCCACGACCCGTAGGCGTACACGATCTCGTCGAGGACGTTGCTCGAGCCGTCGACCTGCCGGCGCCGGATCGGCCGTCCCAGATGGTCGTACTCGACGAACTGCCCCCTGACGAGGCCGTCGAACCCGGGCTGGATCGTCGGGAAGGTGCGTTCCGTCGGGCGACCGAGGTGGTCGTACGCCTGCTCGATGAGGTTCCCCGCCGGGTCGCGTATCTGGATGACCTCCTCCTGCGCGTTGCGCCCCAGCCAGAGCAGCCGATCCTCGTCGAGCGTCGGACCCGTCAGGACCGCGTCCGGGCGGGCGATCATCCCGAGCGTGTGGTTGGCGTGGAACCACGACTGCAGCGGGTTCTCGTAGGGTCCTCCGCCCAGCGCTGCGTGGACGATCTGCTCGCCCGTGCCGTAGCCGTAGTAGGTCGACTGCACCGGAGGCGTCTCGATGCCGGGGATGTACGCCTGGTGGCGGACGAGCAGCCCGCGGCGAAACTCGTACCGCTCCGCGCGCGACGTGCAGATCGCAGACGGGTTGTGCCCGGGCTCGCCGCTGACCGGCCCGGACCAGATGATCTCGAAGGGTCGGCCGAAGTCATCGAGCGTGCGGCTCAGGTGGCGTGCGTAGGGGTCGATCATCTCCGCCCACTCGCCGTCGGGGCCGAAGATCCACTCCCGCGGGCGCGGGCTGTCGCCCTCGTAAGGGTCGCTCCAGTCCAGCGGCGCCTCGGGGTCGTAGTGGATCCCGTGGTACGCGCCGAACTCGCCGGACTTGATCCGCCGGTCAAGGTCGTCGTACCAGTGCGCCGTGATGGAGAACCGCCCGTGCGTCACGTCCCCGCCGGGAAGTTGCGGCCCCGCCTGGCCCGGCTCCTCGTCCGCCCAGATGAGCCAGTCGTCGTCGAGGTTCAGGTAGAGCGGACCCTCGGTCTCGCAGTCGTCGTGCAGCCGGTCGATGCTCGCCCGGAGGAGCAGGTTGTCCGAGTCGGCCGCCCACACGTAGACCATCTGGTTCAGGACGGCGTCCCCTTCCGCGTCGGCGAAGTCCGCGTACGTCGTGTCGTCGTCGCTCGCGATCGTGTACACGGCCTCGACCCGGCAGCCGCGGTCGTACGAGTACTTGACGGTCATCTCGCCCGTCTCCTTGAGCATCACCCCGCACGCGCAGTACGCCGCCGACCAGACGAGCGAGTCGCCCAGCGCGCCAGTTGCCGCGATCACCTCGTGCGTGACCTGCTTCCAGGGCTGGTTGCGCGCGTCGAAGAACGACGCCCGAAGCGCGAGGCGGTCCGTCTGCAGCGTCGAGGGCGTCTGCCCGGCGATCGTCGCCGGCGTGAGCGGGCCCGAGTAGAGCCCCGACTCAATGACGCGCCCGAGGTTGTCATACGCCAGGAAGAGGTGCGGCGCGAGCGGCGCGTTGCGCGCCGTCGGCCGGCCCAGGTAGTCATAGATCACCTCCGTCGTGCGGAGCAGCGGGTCCGTGCCCGTCAGCGGGTCCGGCGTCACGAACGCGGTGATTGACGTCGGCAGGCTGTTGCCCCCGTCCAGCCCGCCGTCGTACTCCAGCCGCTCCAGCCGCGTCATGTTCCCCGAGCCGGGGAACCCGGCGTCGACCGTCCCGATCCACCGCTCCACCGGCCGCCCGAGCAGGTCGTACGTCAGTCGATAGATCGTGTCCGTCGCGTCCTGTACGCGCACGGGGCGAGACAGCGCGTCGAACCCCACAAGGAGCCGATCGAAGTTCTCGTCCTCGGCCCCTGGCCACGTCGCCGGGATGTGGTGGTAGCCCCGGTGCTCCAGGCGCCGCGCTCCCGTCTCGCTGAAGTGGCTCGTCCACAGACGCACGAGCGAGGCATTGGCGAGCGCCAGCGCCGAGATCGGGTCGGACGATTCCGGGTCGAACCACGCGCCGGGGTCCGTGGGGGTCGTTGCCCCCGTGCTCAGGCCCACGCGCCCCCGCGCCTCGACGCCCCCGGCATGGTTCAGGAGCGCAAACGACCCCGGCCCCCAAAAGCCCTGCCCGTCGGCGCGCGGCGACGCGACCACGATCGCCCGCTGGTCCGCGAGTCGCGAGTACCGGACCACGCCGACGCGCCCGTTCGGCCGCGTGACCGCGACCCGCCTCCCCTGCTCGTCCCGCGTGATCGTGGTCTTCTGGTGGAGCGGGTCGGAGCCGAAGGTCTCGAAGCCGTCGGGGATCGTCACGCCGGAGAGGTCGCCGTGCCCCGTGTCAACATCCTTGATCGAAGCGGCAAGCTCGCCGCGGCTGTAGGTGAAGTAATCGACGCGATAGCGCGTGCCCGCGTCGTAGACCCCCGTCTTGGCGAAGGCCAGCGTACCGTCCTTGTTGAAGGCGTACGACCGGATCACCGGCTCGCCCGAGCCGTTGTGGCCCGTGGAAACGGCGGGGAGGCTGACCGTGAGGCGTTTCACCCCGAGCGGGGCGAAGTCCGGGCCGGCCGTGGACGTGTAGAGCTCGTGGTCGAGCTCGATGAGCTGGGACCCCGTCGTCCCGGACGTGATCGCGACCGGATATTCACGGAGGCTCGCCAGGAGCGGGCGAACCACCGCGGTCTCGCCGACCTCCTTCTGGGCGGCGTCATAGGTCATGGATCCGTCCAGGTAGGCGGAGCCCGCGGTGCCCTCGCGGTGCCGCCGGTTCCTGATGAACCCCGCGAAGGTCCCGGTCTCTTCCCGATCCCACGAAAGGATGAGCCCTTCATCGCTCGCGGCCGTGCTCGCGCCCGTTGAGTGGGTGTACCCCGTGTTGGCGGCGGGAGTCCGCGCCTGGGTCACGACCCCCGGCGGGAGGCTCTGGGTCGTGCCGTCCGGGCTTCGCAGGATCTCGGTCACCCATCGCTCGTCATAAGCCCCCGCCGGGTCGGCATCGGTCCGCACCCGGGAGAGCGGCTGACCGGTCTCGTCGAAGTACTGCGTCAGGAACGACCCGTCCGGGAGCCCGACGACCGTCCGCGTCGCCCATCCCGCGTCGTACTCAGGTTCGGCGATCCGGGCGGCGTAATCGTCACGCGCCTCCCACCGCAGCGTGTGGACACCGCTCCCGCCCGGCGCGGAAGGCGATTGTCCGGCGAAGAACACCGTCGCGATCCGGCGGTCTGCGGCGTAGGTCGCGGAGACTTCCGCGTAAGGCTCCAGCGCGACCGTGCTCGCCGCGAGGAAACTCTCGTTCGTCAGGTCGTCGTCGAGCAGGTCGTGGCGCCGAACACCCTCGTGCCCGACGACCATGCGGACCTGGTGGGCCTGCCCGGGCGAGTTCTGGCTCCACGAGCCCGTCCAGTAACGGAAGTGCTTTCGCTGCACCAACGGCCCGCCGGCCGTCGGGGTGGTGAGCGTGACAAGCTTGAGGTCGCCCTCCGCGCCGTGCTCCTCGCTCGCGCCGAAGTACGTGTACTCGACCCGGTCGCCTGTTTCGACCCATTGCTCGTCCAGCTCGACAAACACCGTGACGGACGCCAGGCGACCCCCGCTGTAGGAGTAGTTGAACCGGCGGCCCGCGGAGTCGTACGCGACGAGGATTCGACCGGAGGAATACCCCGAGGCGACGGCCGCGCTCGGGTCGGCGCTGCCGACATGCGCCTCGTTCCCGGCGCGATCCCTGATCCGCCACAGTTGGCCCGCGGCCGTTCCGGAGTACTGCGCGCCGAAGAAAACCGTCTCGCCGCCGCCGGCGTCGTGAAAGGTATACGCGTCGGGCACGGGGTCCGAGCTGCCCGACCCGGGCGTCCCCGCCGTCCATTCCACGACGCCCGATGCCCCGTTGACGCCGTCGAACGTGTCCTCATCCGCCGCCGTCCGCCTGAACTCGACGAACGCCTGCGGCCCGAAGACGATGTAGACAAGGTCCTCCGCTTCCCGGGTGGCCGGGTTCGCGTCGGCGTCGATGAAGACGAGCTCAGGCTGGCTCGTCTGGAACCAGTTCCAACCCTGGTACGAGTCGTTGTCCCCCGGCTGGTGCGCGCTGTACGCCCGCCCGATCGTCCACGGAACGTCCGCCGGCAGCGACAGATCGACCTCGGCGAGCGACAGGTCCATGTGCCTCAGGCTGACCGCGCCGAGCCACGAGAGAGGCTCGAGGCCGGCCTCCATCGGGTTCGCGCCGATCGGCCACCCCGCCGCGCCGCGCGAGACCCCGTCGATTCCCACCGCGCGGTCGAGATGGCCGGGACGAGCGCCCTGGATCGGCGACTCGAGCCCCGCCGGGACGCTCGTCCGTGTTGCTCCATGTTCACGGAGGACCTGCGCCGCCGAGGGCAGCGCCGCCATGACCATCCACACCGCCACGCCGCCGCGGACCGCCAGTCTTGAATGGGCCATGGACCGTTCCTTATGTTAGAAGCACGCTTGTAACGCCTCCCCGCGCGCCGCACAATCGATCGATCGCGACTTTGACGGGTCCGTCAATCGCGCGGCGGCCGTCGTTTGACACGACCTGCAAACTCCGCGCGTCGGCTCGACACCGGCGACCGATGTTGCTCTACTTCCTTCCAACAGGAGACGACCCATGCTCGCCGCGATCGCCATCGGTTCCGTTCTGGTCGGCTCGTTCGCCCCGGCCTGGCACTCCGCGCCGCCGACCACGCAGGAGCTGGCCGAGTCGCTCGTCCTCGCGGGCCTTGATCCCGAAGCGCTCGCCGCCGCGGGCCTCACGCCGGCCGAGATCCCGGACCTGGTCAGCCGATTCGACCTCGCGCTCGCCGAGCACATCGACTCGCTCCGCTCGGCGGACGACAACTTCGCCTTCTGGCACGCGGAAGCCGGCCGGCTCAGGCGCATCGCCGCCGTGCGGCGCGATCCGGCCGCCGTTCAGGCTTTCAACGCCGCCTCCGACCTCGCGGCCAAAGCCGGCGCCGCGCGGCGCGACGCGATCGACGCCTGCCGCTTCGACGCGATCGCACCCTTGCCCTCTCCATCGACCGAAGCGCTCGCCGCCATCCGCCTGGCGCGAGCCCGAGAGCCGGGCGTGCCCGCCTACCTGCTCATCGATGCACCCGATGCGCCCTCCTCCGTGGCCCTTCGCGACGCCTGGATGCAAACCAGGCTCCCGGCCCAGGTCGGCACGTCGGCCGCTGCCGGCGCCGCCCAGTACCTCGCGAACCACGTGGCCTCCCCCAAGGTCGCCGCCTCGATGGCGGCCCACACCCAGCACGCCGCGGCCGTGAATCTCACCTGGACGGCGGCCGTCTCGAAGTAAGTCGCACGCCGCGCTCCTCGCTCGCGGCAGCCCGCCGCAGCGATCGCGTCAACTCACCGCGGCCCGTGCGCACAGGAAGAGCGATCCGAGTCCGATCGGCTCGGCACGCCGAGCACCCTGTCGATTGCCGCCGCATCGTCGCCGCTCAGCTCGACCCACACCGCGCTCGACCTTCCGCTCATCAGCCGCACCAGCGTGCCTCCCGATGGCGATGGCACGCTCTGCACCCGCGGGCCCACGCTGTACACCCGCCGATGACCACACTGCTTCCATTGCACAAGCCCGGCCCGATCGAGCTCCTGCAGGCAACGGCTCACCTGCGACACGTCGACCTCGAGCCGATCCGCAAACGTGGAGACATCCGCCGGACCACGCGCGACAGCGAGCAACACCTCGAACCGCACACGCCCGTGGCACTGCCGGAAGAGCTGGTGAAGCGTGTCTAGGACCCGTACGGCATGCGAGAGCTCGGACATCGATCCTCCTCGAAGAGCGAGGAGCCTACCGAGCGCCATCAATCGTGCCCGAGGCGTCGCGCCGGCACCCCGAAGCGGCGCCACCCTGCCCGGTGACGCAGATTCGACGCCGGCCCTCGCCGAAACGCCCGTCTTCACACAAGATTCCGGAACAGGCCCGGCGGGGATACCACAACTTTGTGGATCACGAACGCCCGTGGGGATCGGTCATGATCGCCGCAAGGATCCTTCGATTTGACCAAATCATCAAAGTTGCTTCGCCACGCTCACAACCTTCGATCGTTGGTGGTGTAATCGGGGTCGATGACCCCCGGCCCACCAGCCTCGAAAGCCTCGCCTCTCGCGAGCGCCGGCGCCTGTCACCGCAAACCATCCCTCTTGTTGACGCCCGCCTTCCTCGCCATCATCGCCGGATCGCTCGCGTGCGCCGGGCACGCCTCGCAGCCCCAGTCCCCGATCCTCCTCCCGACCCAGCTCGACCTCCCGCGGCTCGTCGACCTCTCGGCCCAGCGGCTTGGCCTCAACATCGAGTACGACGCCGCCGCCATCAGGGGGGAGGTGGCGTTGAGGCTGGGCACCGCCCTCACGGACGATGAACTCTGGGTCCTCACAAACCGCGCCCTGGCCGCTCGTGGCTTCACCACGGTGCGGCAGCCCGGCACAAACATCGTCAGCGTCGTCTCGCTCGCCGCGGCCCCCGCCGCCGTCACGATCGCATCGAGCGACTCGCCCATGGATCCCGGCTTCAACGCCCTCGTTCTCAGATTGAAGCATCGCGCCCCGCGTGAAGTCACCGAGGCGATCGCCCGCGTACTCTCCAAGCCAGGCGGCGCCGTCGGCGCGCTCGGAGACCCCAACGCTGGAGGCGGCCTCCTCCTCGTCTCCGACCTCGGACCTCGCCTCGAAGAAGTCCGTCGCCTCGTCGAACTCCTCGACACCCCCGACGAGCCGCCGCTCGTCGAGGAACTCGCCGTCCGAAACATCCCGCCCCTCGCCATGGTCGCGCTCATGACGCAGGTCGCGGCCAAGCGAGAGGCCGTCGCCGGGCGAAAGACGCCCGGAGAGGTCCTGGCCTCGGCCGGCGGCGATGGCGTGCTCGTCATCGCGCCCGCCGCCCGCATGGAGGAATGGAAGTCGCTCATCGCGAGCCTCGATCGGCGCGAGCGCGTCGAGACGCACGCCTACGCGCCCAGGGCCTTCTCCCCCGCCGAGGTCGCGACGCTCATCGAGCAGACCGCCCGCGACCTCGCGCCTCGCGACGACCGTTGGCGTCTCGTCGTGGACTCGCTGACCGGCTCGCTCATCATCACCGCGACGCCGAGCCAGCACGAGGCGATCAGGGACCTGGTGAAGCGGCTCGACGACACACCCTCGTCCGAGCGTCGGCACCTGCGGGCGATCGTGATCCGGAACCGCTCCGTGGGCGAGGTCCTGCCCATCCTCAAGGACCTGCTCCACGCGGGCGTCCTTGACGGCGGAGGACCGATCGAGCCGTCGGACACGCCCGATCTCGGCGCGCCGCGGATGCCGCAGGAGGTCAGGCCCGCGCCGGGCCCGGCCGCACGCGTCGACAGGCCCGGCGTCGGCATGACCACGCCCGGCGCGGAGTCGGGAGCCAACTCCGCCGCCGTGCCGCGGGCCGCGCCATCCACCGCCGCCGGCGGTCGAGACCTCACCCTGACCGCCGACGAGGCCACCAACACGCTCATGGCCATGGGCGGCTCGCGAGCCCTCGATCAACTCGAAGCGATCGTCCGCCAGATCGACATCCGCCAGCCCCAGGTCATGCTCGAAGTCCTGCTCATCAGCCTGACCGACGCCCAGGCCCTCGACGTGGGCGTCGAGCTCGAACGCCGCAACCAGGACCTCGGCGGCGACACCACCGCCAACCTCGCCTCGCTGTTCGGTCTCGTCCCCCGCGCCGGTGGTGTCCCGGTCCTCTCGGGGCCCGGCTTCTCCGGTATCGTGCTCGATCCCGGCGACTTCTCCGTCGTCCTTCGAGCGCTGCGCACCATCAGCGACGGTCGCTCGCTGAGCATGCCGCGCGTCCTCGTGGGCAACAGCCAGCGAGCGATCCTCGACTCGGTCCTCGAGCAGCCCTTCGCCAGCACCAACGCCTCCGACACCGTCTCGACCACCTCCTTCGGCGGCACCCTTCCCGCCGGCACGCAGATCGCCGTCAGACCCCAGATCGCCCAGGGCGACTACCTGGCCCTGGAGTACCAGGTCTCGCTCAGCTCGTTCACCGGAGCCGCCGGAAATCCCTCTCTCCCCCCGCCGCGCCAGCAGAACCGCGTCCAGAGCATCGCCACCATCCCCGACGGCCACACGGTGGTGGTCGGCGGGATCGAGCTCAACACGGTGGGCGAGAGCGCCTCACAGGTCCCGCTCCTTGGGGACATACCCGGCATCGGCCACCTGTTCAGCAATCGCTCGCGCGACCGGTCCAGGACGCGGTTCTTCGTGTTCATCCGACCCACGATCCTCCGCGCCAGAGGATTCGAAGACCTCAAGTACGTCAGCGAACTCTCCGCACGCGGCCTGGGCGTCGACGACGGCTTCCCCGAGGTCGAGCCGCGGCTCATTCCATCGCACTCGCCGTTCTCCGATGGCTGCGGCCCAGCCGCGCACGAGCGTCAGCCATGACCATCGCGCCGCCGCCCGACATGCCGCCCGCGGGGCGCCCGGCCGCGCCACCCAGCCCGGAGTTCCTCGCCCTCATCCCCCACGACTTTGCGCGAAGGCACCTCATCCTCAGCGAGGGATGCCGCGACGGCGTCGAGCACCTCGTCATCGCCGAGACCACCAGGCCCTCGACCGTGCTCAACACCGGCGTCGCCCTCGGGCGGCCCGCGCGGGCCCGGCTTGCCGCGCCCGAGCCGATCGCCACCGCCATCGACGCGGCGTACGCGGCCCTCGCCCCGAGGTCGGAGGAAGCATCGGTCGTCGTCGTGGGCTCCGACGACCTCGAACGCGATCTCGCCGAGGCCATCCGCGCCGATGACGAGGACCTCCTCCACACCCAGGGGAAGGCCCCCGCCGTGCGCCTCGTGGACCTCATCCTCTTCGAGGCCCTGACCCGCTCGGCCAGCGATGTCCACATCCAGCCCATGCGGGGTCGAACGCTCGTGCGAGTCCGCCTCGATGGCGTGCTCCACACCGTTCGTGAACTCCCCGCCTCGATGGCCGCGGCCGTCGTCGGCCGCATCAAGGTGATCACCCGCCTCGATCTCGCCGAGCAGCGCGTCCCCCAGGATGGCCGCGCCACCGTCACCATCGGCGGCGGCCGGGGCCGCGCTGTCGACCTCCGCGTCGCCACGCTCCCGAGCACCTTCGGCGAGCGCGTCGTGATGAGGCTGCTCGACCCCGCGCGCTCGCCCCACCTCATGACCTTTGCAGGCCTGGGGATGCCGGCCCCGGTCGAGGCGGCCTACCTCCGCCAGATCGGCCGCGCCCACGGCATTGTGCTCGCCACCGGCCCCACCGGCTCGGGCAAGACCACGACGCTCTACGCCACGCTCGCCTGGATCAGCGCGAGCAACGCCGGGGCCTCCGCGCGCGGCTGCGAACTCAACATGCTCACCATCGAGGACCCCGTGGAGTACGACCTCTCCGCCTCGGGCCTCGCCGTGAGCCAGACCCAGACGGATCCGCGCAAGGGCCTGACCTTCGCCGGTGGCCTGCGGCACATCCTCCGCCAGGACCCCGACGTGATCATGGTCGGGGAGATCCGCGACCAGGAGACCGCTCGCATCGCCGTGCAGGCGTGCCTGACCGGGCACCTCGTCCTCTCCACCATGCACACCAACGACGCCGTCAGCGCGATCGCACGCCTCATCGACCTCGGCGTGGAGCCCTTCCTGGTCGCCAGCGCCCTCTCCGCGGTTCTGGCCCAGCGGCTGCTCCGTCGCGCGCACTCGGCGTGCGACGGGCGGGGGTGCGCGGACTGCCTGGGATCGGGGTTCAGGGGGCGCACCGCAGCCTTTGAACTGCTCGTGCTCGACGACCGACTCAGGAGCCTCGTCGCCGAACGCGCCCCGGCGGTGCGCCTGCGCAAGGCCGCCCGCGGGCTGGTCACGCTCCGCCGCGCGGGCGAAGACCTCGTGCGTGCGGGCGTCACGACGCCGCGAGAGCTCGAACGTGCCATCGCGGCGGACGAAGGGGAGCCGGATTGAAGATTCAAGCAACGAACCTCCCTCGCGTCGGCCCGACCCGCGTACCCCGACGGGTGCTCGCGTCCTGCGCCGCCGCCGTCGCGACGTGCACCGCCTGGGCGTTCTGGCCCTTGCCCAGGCGGGACGCATCGCCGCCCACCCCCGCGTTGCATGAGCGGCCGAGGACCGCGCTGGCCTCCCTCGACCCCGAGGCCTTCCGCACACCCATCTGGGTCGCCGAGCCGCCCCCGACCGTGCCCGAGAAGCCGCCGCCCGCGCCGCCGGTGCGCCTACGCCTGGTCGCGATTGTGCGAGACTCTGACGAGTTGCTCAGAGCCATCCTCTTCGATCCCGATTCCAACCGACTCATCACCGCTGCCGCGGGCGAGACCATCGCGAACCACCTCGTCGAAGCGATCGACCATGAGCGAGTGACCATCAGCGGCCAGGGCGGCGTCTCGATGCTGGCGCTCAACTCGCCCCACAGCCCGGGAGGCCGGCGATGAACGCGACATGGCCCGCCGATCGGTTCTTCTGGGCGGTGCTTGAGGCGCCGGGCTGGTCGCGCAGCGCTCCGATGCCGTTGGGGCTCGCCGGGGCGCTCGCAGATGAGCTGCCGGTCGACATCGACTCTGTGCACGCCGTCGCCACGCCGATGAGCGGCCCGAACGCCGGCGGACGCGTGCTCGTGTGTGCGGCACGGATTGCCGAACTGAACGACCTGCCGGGCGGCACGCTGAGCCTGGCGCCCGACTCCGTCCCCACCCTCGGCCCGGAACCGGTCAACCCCGCGGATCTCAACCTGCTCTCCGGGGCCTTCGAGCCGCGCCCGCTCCGGCGTGCCCGGGCTCAATCGCACCGCTGTGGCGCCCTCTCGCTGCTTCTCTGCGCCGTCATCGCGGCGACGGGGCTCGGCCGAAGGGCGGCGAACTGGAACGCCCTCGCGAGGCACAGGCACGAGGCGACCGTACGGATCGCCCCCGACCTTCCCGCAACGGATGCCGAGATCGTCAGCCTGCGCGCACGCCTGCTGGGCACGACGGGTTCTGCCTCGCCGCCCGTCGATGCCGCGGAGGACCTCGCCCTCGTGCTCGCCGGATGGCCGTCCGTGACCGCGTGCACGACCCACTCGATCGCCGTTGGTGCGCACGGCGCTTCGATCGCGATCCAGGTCGAGGGCGACCCTTCGCGCTTCCTCCAGGCCCTCAGGCCGCCCTCGGGATGGAGCATCGACGAGCCCCGCCTGAACTCAGTCCGCGGCGGAACACGCCTCTCCCTCCGGATGACGCGGGAGCCTTCGCCATGACCCACGCCTTCGCCTGGGCCTGCGCCATCCTCGCCGGTGGAGGCGTGCTGCTCTTGTCGGCGACCTCTGCCGCCCGCGCGAAAGTCGAGGCCGACCTCGCCGCACACCGGCTCGATCGTGCGCTCGAGCGCGTCGCCGAACTCGCACGCCTCCGCTCGCTCACGCCCGAGACCACCGCCTGCACCCCGTCCGATCTGCCCTCGCGAATCTCGGGAATCCTCGGCTCGTGCGGCCTGTCCCCGTCCGCCGTCAGCAGTTTCGGCGCCGACACCTCCACCGCCCCGGCTCGCGGCCCACGCCACAGGGCCTCGCTCGTCCTCGACGGTCTCACCCTCCCCCGCCTGGGTGCGTTCCTCGAAGCCTGGCGCCAAGCCGAGCCCGGCTGGATGGTGACCGCCCTCGACCTCTCGCCCAAGGGTGAGGCGCCCCTCGGCGGCGACCTGCCCCTGCGCGCGACGGTGACGCTCGAGGCCATCTCACCCGCGAAGGAGCGCACACCATGAAACGCGCGCACGAGCGTTGGGTCCTGGGCCTCGCGATCGCCCTGGCGACGCTGCCGATGGGCTGCACCTCGCGCCGTCCGACTCCGTACGAGCCACACGCCGAGGCCGCCCGGGACCCCCGCCGCGCCGACCGCCTCAACGCCGAGGCCCTCACCTTTTTCCGATCCAACCCCGCCAGGGCCGAGTCGTTGCTCCGCCAGGCCCTCTCCGCCGATCTCTTCCACGCCCCGGCCCACAACAACCTCGGCGTGCTCTTCCTGCAGCGAGGCATGCTCTTCGAGGCCGCGGCGGAGTTCGAGTGGGCCCGAACGCTCATGCCCGAGCACCCCGACCCCCGCATGAACCTCGCCCTTGTCCTCGAACGCGCCGGCCGCACCGACGACGCCCTTGCCGCCTACGGCGCCATCCTTGAAGCCAGACCCGAGCACCTCCCGACGATCCAGGCCCTCGCCCGCCTCCAGGTCCGCTCGGGCCGCACCGACGAACGAACGCCCACGCTCCTCCGCGATGTCGCCCTTCGCAGCCCAAGCGACGCCTGGCGGCAATGGGCACGCACGCGGGACCAGCACGCCGCGCCTCGCTGACTCACCGCCCCAGCAGCCCCATCACCCCCTCAACCATCCGCCCGATGCCCTCGAAGACCTCGTGCGGGCTGGCCTCGCACATGTACGCCGGCGTCGTTGCCAGCCGCTGCGCAGGATCGACCACCGCCTCCAGCGGGCCCTTCACGACGTTCGTCGCGCCCATCTTCCGCACGGCGTTTGCCGTCGCCTCGTCCGCCCCGATCGTGATCGTGCAGCCGGGCCCGCCCGACGCCGTCCCCAGCAGCCTCGCCGCCAGCACCGGCGCGATGCAGCAGAGCCCGATCGGCTTGCCCGCCCGATGGAACTCGCCCACCACGCGCGACACATCCGCGTTCACGCGGCAGTCAGGTCCGTCCTTCGCAAAGGTGCACAGGTTCTTCGCCGCTCCGTACCCACCGGGGAAGACCACCGCGTCGAACGCGTGCGTCTCAAGCCGCGACAACGGATGGATGCTTCCCCGCGCGATCCGTGCCGCCTCCGTCAGCACGTTCCGCTTCTCCCCCGTCGGCTTCCCCGTCACGTGGTCGATCACGTCCGCCTGCGCCACGTCCGGCGCGAAGCACGTCACCTCCGCCCCCACGCGGCTCAGGTGAACGAGCACGCTCACCGCTTCCGTGATCTCGCTCCCGTCCGCGCGACCGCTCCCCGCCAGCACCACGGCGACCCTCGGCATGCGCCACCTCCTTCCACGCCAGGATACCCGGACGCTCCTCCCCACGATCGCCCCTCACCCCTCCAGCCGCGTACGCCACCGCTCCAGGTGCTCCTGACGCGTCAGGTCATAACTCAACGGCGTCACGGTGATGCGCCCGGCCAGCAACTCGCCCACGTCCGACCCCGCGTCCGTCGCATGAAAGTCCAGCCCGTACCCCGTTGCCCAGTAGTACGCCCCGCCCGAGGGGCTCAGCCGCCGCTCGTAACGATCCACCAGCGCGTGCGTGTTCATCGGGCAGACGCGGATCTCCGGCATCGGTCCCTCGCCCTCCGTCACCGGCAGGTTCACGTTCAGGCACTCGTGCGGCCGAGGCAGGCCCGCCCTCAGCAGCCGCTCGATCGCCAGCCTCGCGTACCTCGCCGCGAGGTCGTAGCGAGGCGCGTTCCGCCCGATCATCAGCGAGACCGCGATCGTCGGCAGGCCGAGGAACGCGCCCTCGATCGCCGCCGCCACCGTCCCGGAATAGATCACGTTCACCCCGCAGTTCGCCCCCGCGTTCATCCCCGAGATCAACAGCGAAGGCCTCGCGCCCTCTCCGAACCGCTCGGGCCACAGCGTCGACACCGCCAGTTTCACGCAGTCCGCCGGACGCCCATCCACCGCGACCCCCTCCATCCGGTCGTTCACACGAACAACTTCCGTCATCAGCGGCTCGTGGAACGTCACGCCGTGGCTCGTCGCGCTCTGCACCGTCAGCGGCGCGACCGTCAGCACCGAAGGCGATGGAAGGTCCGGGAGCCCCAGCGGATCCCGGAAGTCCGGGTGATCGCCGATAAGCGCGTCGTGAAGCGACACGATGCCCGGCGCCCGAATCCCATCGTCATTCGTCAGAAGGATGTGCATGCCCGGAGCGTATCGCGCCGATTCGCGGACCTGCCCGGGCCCGCGCCCCCGGAGGCAAAATGCCCGGTTCCCGGATCTGGGCTCGACCGCCCAGCGATCGCACACTCGTGGGGACGGAGGCGAGGAGGAGGGTGTCCAATGGCCAAGCGTTCAACAGGTGGCAAGGTTTCCAAGGTATCGGCCGTGGTCCTCACAGGCCTCGGGCTCGGCCTCCTCTTGAATGCCTCGGACGACGACTCACCATCGGTGGCGCGGAAGATCCTCGCTTCCCACGAGAACGCGCTCGACCCCGCCCTGCCGCCCGGGCACGACGCACCGACCCCCACCGATGAGCCTCGCCGCGACGACTGAACGCCCTCGATCGCTCAGAGCGACTGCTTGAGCCCCGCGGCGGCGCGGAACCCGCAGGTCGTCGAGGCCTCGACCAGGATCTCTTCCTTGGTGATCGGGTTCACCCCGCGCCGGGCGGCACGCGTCCGCTTCTCGAATGTCCCGAATCCAGAGATCATCACCTTCTCTTCCGTCCGCACGCCCTCGGTGATCGCCCCGAGGACCGCGTCGAGCGTTCGGGCGGCTTCGCCCTTGCTGGTCTCGAGCTCGGACGCCAACTTCTCGATGAGCTGGGTCTTGTTCATGGTGCCTCCGACCCTCTCTCGCACCACTCCTATCCATCGGGCATCGGCCCGACGGCCCGACAATCCCGGTACCATTCAACCATGAACTCCACCCGGACGCAAACGCAGAACTCGCCCAAATCGGACCTCGCTCCCCTCTGGAACGTCGTCCTCCACGACGACGACGACCATACTTATGACTACGTCATTCGCATGATGCAGGATGTCTTCGGACGCTCCGAGTCCGAGGGATACGCGATCGCTCGTCGCGTCGATCTCGATGGCCGTGCCGTCTGCCTGACCACCCACCTCGAACTCGCCGAACTCAAGCGTGACCAAGCCCTTGCGTGTGGGAAGGACGGCGCTGTCGCCCGCTGCCGCGGCCCCATGACCGTCACCCTCGAACCCTGCGAGCCCGATGCGTGACCCGCCCCCTGGCCATCATCGCCGAAGAACTCGAAGACGAGGCCGAGGCCTGGCTTGCCGAGCGTTGCGAGATTGTCCGCGCCAAGCCTCCAAGCCCCGGCTTTTCCCACGCCCTCCCTCGCGCCGAGGCCCTCATCGTTAGAACGTACACACGCGTTGACGCCGACCTCCTCTCCCAGGCCGCCCGGCTCCGGGTTGTCGCCCGTGCGGGCGTCGGCGTCGACAACATCGACCTCGTCTCCTGCGCCGCCCGCGGCGTCGTCGTCGTCCACACCCCCGACGCCAACACCCGCGCCGTCGTCGAGTTCGTCCTCGCCGTCCTCCTCGACGAACTCCGCCCGCGCGCCACGCTCCTCCACGCCCCCGACGCGAAGGAGTGGGCCTCCCTTCGCCGCACCCTCACCGCCGAGCGAGGGCTCAGCGAACTCACCCTCGGAATCTGGGGCATGGGACGCATCGGGTCCCAGGTCGCCCGCGCCGCCGCCGCGCTCGACATGCGCGTCCTTTACCACGACCTCCTCGACCTCCCTCGCGACCCACGCCACGCCGCCTCCCCCGTCTCCCGCGACGACCTCCTCGCCTCTTCCGACATCGTCTCGATCCACGTCGACGGGCGCCGTGCCAACCGCGGCCTCGTCGGCGAATCGGTCCTCGCACGTTGCCGAGATGACGTCGTCCTCATCAACACCAGCCGCGGCTTCGTCGTCGATCCCCCCTCGCTCGCCGCGTTCCTCTCGCGCAACCGCCGCGCCCGCGCCCTCCTCGATGTCCACGAGCCCGAGCCCATCGACCCCGCTTCTCCCCTCCTCGGCCTGCCCAACGCCAGGCTCTCCCCCCACCTCGCCTCGGGCACCGCCCAGGCCAAACGCGCCATGAGTTGGGTCGTCCGCGATGTCTGGCGCGTCCTCCAGGGTGAACCGCCGGAGTTCCCCGCCCGACCGGAGATGGAATGATCCTCGCCCCGATCCTTGCGATCGCCCTCGCGGCCACGCCGCCGGCCTCCTCCCTCGCGGAGCTCCGCGACGCCGTCCGCCGCGCCGAGCCGGGCGACCGCGTCGTCCTCCGATCCGGAACCTACGAGGGTTCGGTCTACCTCGAGCACATCCACGGCGAGGAAGGACGCCCCATCACCATCTCGGGCGAAGACCCGGACGATCCCCCCGTCATCCGCGGCCGTGCCGAAGGGCTCCACCTCTCCGCTTCCTCCTGGGTCACCATCGAGAACCTCGCCATCGAGCGCGCAAGCGCCAACGGCATCAACATCGACGACGCCGGCCGCACGGACGAGCCCTCCGTCGGCATCACCCTCCGCCGTCTCCACGTCCGAGACATCGGGCCCGTCGGCAACCGTGACGCCATCAAACTCTCGGGCCTCGCTCGCTTCACCGTCGAGGACTGCACCATCGAGCGCTGGGGAGACGCCGGCTCCGGAATCGACATGGTCGGATGCTCCCAGGGCGTCATCCGCCGCTGCGTCCTCCGACACGCCGATACCAAGGGCTCCAACGGCATCCAGGCCAAGGGCGGCTCTCACGACATCCGCATCCTCGACTGCCGCTTCGAGCACGCCGGAAGACGAGCCATCAACCTCGGCGGGAGCACCGGCCTCGCCTTCTTCCGCCCAGCGCCCCGCGGCTACGAGGCCGCCGACCTCACCGTCGAGGATTGCACCATCATCGGCTCCGAGGCGAGCGTCGCGTTCGTCGGCGTCGACGGCGCCGCCGTCCGCTTCTGCACCCTCTACCGTCCCGCCAAGTGGGCCCTCCGGATCCTCCAGGAAACGCGCGAGCCGGGCTTCGTCCCCTCTCGCAACGGGGTCTTCGAGGACAACATCATCGTCTTCGATCGCCCCGCCCAGGGCCTCCTCAACATCGGAGACGCCACCGCCCCGGAGACCTTCCGCTTCGCGCGAAACGTCTGGTTCAACTCCCGCTCACCCGACCGCAGCACCCCGCTCCTGCCGGTGGATGAACACGACCCCATCCACGCCCTCGACCCGCGGTTCCGAGACCCCGTCGCCGGCGACTTCACCCCCGACCCCCTCGGCCCCGCCGCCCGCGCCGGCGCCCACGCGCCCCGCTGATCATCGAACCCCACCCCCTACCATCCTCGCATGGGAGGCGGCGACGACCGACGCGCGAGCCTGCACACCAAGGCTCGGGGGCTTCCCCCCGTCCCGGGCGTCTACCTCATGAAGGACGCCCGAGGGATCGTCATCTACGTCGGGAAGGCCCTCCGCCTCCCCGACCGCGTCTCGTCCTACTTCCTCCCCTCCGCCGACCTCGGCGTCAAGAAATCACGCATGGTCGAACTCGTTGACGACTTCGACACCGTCGAATGCGAGAGCGAGTGGGAGGCCCTCCTCGCCGAGAACCGCCTCATCAAGGACCTCAAGCCTCGCTTCAACGCGATGCTCACCGACGGCAAGTCCTTCCCCTACCTCGCCATCACCGTGCGCGACGAGTTCCCACGCGTCGAGATCACCCGGTCCCCAGGCCGGCTCCGTGGCGCCAGGATCGTCGGGCCCTTCCTCAAGGGCGGCGCGCTCCGACACGCCATCGAGACCGTCCAGGGCGTCTTCCGCTTCCGAACCTGCTCCCTCGACATCCGCTCGGACGACCCCAGGAACCGCTTCTTCCGCCCCTGCCTCCTCCACGCCATCGGCCGATGCTCCGCCCCCTGCGCCGCACGCATCACCCCCGAACGCTACCGCGACGACATCGACCGCTTCGCACGCTTCATCGACTCCAGACAGAACGTCATGCTCCGCGAGATGCGCGACGACATGGCCCGCGCCGCCGACGCCCGCGACTACGAGCGCGCCGCCATCCTCCGCGACCAGATCCGCGCCCTCGAAGGCCTCGCCGCGCGCGCCACCGTGCGCGAACGCTGGCAGCCCGAGACCGAACTCTCCCCCATCGTCGAGCCCGCCAAGGCCCTCCGCAGCCTCGCCCGCACGCTCGGCGCCGACTCGACCATCCGCGTCATCGAGGGCATCGACATCGCCCACCTCCAGGGCCGCGAGACCGTCGGCGCCAAGGTCTGCTTCGTCGACGCCCGCCCCTTCAAGGACGCCTACAGGCGATACCGGATCGAGTCCGCAGCCAACGACGACTTCGCCAGTATCCGCGAGGTCGTCTCTCGCCGCTATCGTGATGCCGGCGAGGGCCAGGAACTCTTCCCCGATGTCATCCTCATCGACGGCGGGTCCGGCCAACTCTCCGCCGCCTTGCAGGCCTTCGAGCCCATGCGCGTCCGCCCGCCCATCGTTCTTGCCCTCGCCAAGAAGGAGGAACTCATCCACCTCCATGGCCGCGACGAACCCATCCGTCTCGGACGCGAGAACCCGGGCCTCCGACTCCTCCAGGCCGTCCGCGACGAGGCCCACCGCTTCGCTCAGCACTACCACCATGTCCTGCGGCGCAAGGCCATGCTGGAAGAAGATGAGTAACGACGCCCCGCCGCCGGATGCGAATCGCCCTTGGTCTGGCACGTGCCCGAGAAACACTCGATGACATGGTCCGGCCACCTCGCCGGCACGCTCGAATCCGCGTCGGGCTCGATCAAGATCTAGGGGATCAAGTGTTCCCCGACGTCCACGAGAACGGAAGACTCGACCAGTTCGACTTCCTCGCCTTCCTCAACGCCCACAAGGAGAATCTCCCCGGGGGGGGGCTTCAACTGCGACGGCGTGTGGGACGAGAAGGACTCGCGGCGTTCGAACTCGACGACATCAACGGCAGCCCCGAGTAGCGACGGCCGCCCCCTACTTGTTCTTGGCGTAGTAGTCCAGGTTCACCTGGATGTACTTGTTCCACTCCGCCGGGAGATCCTCCTGCGGAAAAATCGCCTTCACCGGGCACTCGTCCACGCACAGCCCGCAGTCGATGCACGTGTCCGGGTCGATGTACAACTGCGTCGCCGTCGCGAACTCCACCTCGTTCTTCGTCGGGTGGATGCAATCCACGGGGCATACGTCCACGCACGACGTATCCTTCGTTCCTATGCACGGCTCGGCGATGATGTGCGGCATGACGTTCCCTCGCGACCGAGCGGGATCATAGGGGGCACGCCGTGGACGAGCCCCTCCGACGGTTCCTCCTCGATCACCCGGATGCCCTCTGCCCGGGCTGCCTCTACCCCCTCACAGGCCTCGACGCCGACGCCTGCCCCGAGTGCGGCCTCCGCCTCGATGCCGTCCGAATCCGACGCGCCGAGATCCTCCGCCGTTACGGCCGCGTCACCCTCCCCCAGGTCATCGGCCTCCTCGCCCTCGGCGCGCAGGTCCCCATCACCCCGCTCGCCGCGGGCGCCCTCGGGTCGCTCGCTGGCCTCGGTCCTCACTTCGCCCTCGGTGCGCTCGTCGTCGTCGCCGCAGCCCTCGTCGCGTCCCTCGTCTGGGGGCCCACGCTCTCCAGGCAACCCCCCGCGATCCGCTGGTCCTACGCTCTCGCTTGCCTGACCACCCTGGTTCTTTCCGCCAGGGCTTTGTTCTGGAGATAGGGCATGCCCCGCGCCCGAAAGCCGCTCTCCCGCGACGACCTGCCCAGCGAGGAAGACCTCGAACGCTTCGGCGACGAGTTCCGCCTCTGCCCCCTCTGCAAGCGCCAGATCTACGACCAGGCCGAGATGTGCCCCAAGTGCGGCTACGCCTTCGTCGAGACCACCCGCGAACGACCCGCCTGGCGCTTCTTCGTCATCCTCCTCCTCATCCTCGCCATGATCATGATCTCCATCCCCCTCGTCCTCTGACCCGCGATCACAGCCTCTTCAACGCCGCCACCAGCGCGTCGATGTGCGACCGCTCGTGGGCCGCCGACACCTGCACCCGCAGCCGCGCGTGCCCCTCCGGCACCACCGGGTACCCGAACCCGATCACGAACACGCCGAGTTCCAGCAGCCGCTTGCTCATCGCGATCGCCCTCGCCGTGTCGTGAACGATGATCGGGCAGATCGCCGTCGGCGACTCCAGCACGTCGAACCCCGCCGCGCCGATCGACGACCTCGCGTACGACACGTTCGACCGAAGCCGCTCGACCCGCTCCGGCTCCCTCTGCAGCACCTCGATCGCCGCGTTCGCCGCCGCCGCCACGCCCACCGGAAGCGCGTTCGAGAACAGCGTCGGCCTCGCCCGCTGGACGATCACGTCGATCGCTTCGCGCGTCCCGGCCACGAACCCCCCCGCCGCGCCGCCCAACGCCTTGCCCAGCGTCCCCGAGAACAAGTCCACACGCCCGCCCGGCGCCCCCGGCCCTCCCGCCGGCGGATCCACCATGCCGAAGTGCTCGTGCGTCCCGCGCCCCAGCCGCCCCATCACCCCGTGCCCGTGCGAGTCGTCCACCACCAGCATCGCGCCGAACTCGTCGCACAGCCGACGCATCGCCGGGAGGTCCGCGATCGAGCCCTCCATGCTGAACACCCCGTCCGTCACCACCCACACCTGCCCCGTCACGTCCTTGTTCGCACGGGCCTCCTCCAGCCGCCGACGCAGCGAGCCCTCCCCCTCCAGCACGTTGTTGCGATAGATGCTCTTGTGGATCCCCTTCTTGATCGTCGTCGCCAGCCGCACCGCGTCGATGATCGACGCGTGGTTGAGTTCGTCGGAGATGATCGCGTCCCCGGGCTCGCACAGCGTCGCAAAGATCGCCTCGTTCGCGTTCCAGCACGACACGAACGTGTACGCCGCCTCCGTCCCCATGTATCGCGCGATCGTCGCCTCCAGCGTCTCGTGAGGCGTGAACGTCCCGCAGATGAACCGCACGCTCGCCGTCCCCGCCCCGTACGCCTGCGTCCCGCGGATCGCGGCCTCCACCACCTCGGGATGGTTCGCCAGCCCGAGATAGTTGTTCGAGCAGAAGCACAGGCACTCCCCGAACCCCCTCACCCGAACCGTCGCCCCCATCGGGCCCTCGATCATCCGAAGGTCCTTGTACTGCCCTCCGGCCCGAAGGTCCGCCAGCAGTTTGCGTGCGCGAGCGTCGAAGATTCGAGCCATGATCGCCTCCGGGCGGGGTGCGAGACCGGACAGTCCGGGAATCGGGCCGGATCCTACGCGCCGCCCATGCCCTTGTTCCCGAGGCCCTTGTCCTCAATCCACGCACGCGTTGGACGCCGACCGCCCGGGGCGCTAGGTTTCCTGTCGGGAGGGTCCACGATACCAAAGGAGATGTCCATGCTCAGAGCGCTCTCGGTTGCGTCCATGGTCGTGCTCGCAGGCCTCGGGGCCGCGGGTTGGTCCGCCGCAACCACGACGGAGGTTGCCGCGGAGAACGCCGCGACCTTCACCGTCGACGCCGTCCACTCCGCCGTCCTCTTCCGCTGCAAGCACCTCGGGGTCTCCTACTCCTACGGCCGCTTCAACGACATCTCCGGGACCTTCTCGATCGATCCCTCCAGCCCCGAGGCCGTCTCCATCGACATCTCCGTCAAGGCCGAGAGCGTCGATACCGCCAACAAGCGACGCGACGACCACCTCCGGAGCACCGACTTCTTCTCCGTCAAGGAGTTCCCCACCATCTCCTTCAAGAGCAAACGCTCCGCCTCCGCCTCCGATGGAAAGATCGCCGTCACCGGCGACCTCTCCTTCCACGGCGTCACCAAGGAGATCACCGTCGAGGTCGAGCACACCGGCACCGGGCCCGGGCCTCGAGGTGGAACCCTCGCAGGTTTCGAGACCGTCTTCACCATCAACCGCCTCGACTTCGGCGTCAACTACATGCCCGACGGGCTTGGAAAGGATGTCACCATCACCGTCTCCTGCGAGGGCGGCAAGTAACGCCCCCACCGAACCCCCGCTCGGGCCGGGCCCACGCCCCGCTCGCGCGTTCTTGGATCCTGTCCAGATCATCCTACTCGGCCTCCTCCTCCCCGCCTGCGTCGCCGGGACCGCCCTCGCCCTCGCCCTCCTCACCCGTAAGGAGGGCAGCGTGCCCGCCCTCGGGTGGGCCATCGCCCTTGGCTTCGGCGTCTCCTACGTCGTCATGCTCGGGTGGACCTGGCCCCCGCGCGAGGCCACCCACTGGCTCGCCTACATCGCCCTCGCCGGCGCCGCCGCCTCGACCCTCGAAGCCCAGACCACCCGCTTCCTCTGGCCCATCCTCGTGCGGCTCCTCGTCTGCGCCGGCGCCGTCGCCCTCCTTCTCCGCCTCCCCCTCCAGCACACCTGGTCCCCAGCCGAGGGCGCCCTCCTCGTCGCGATCGTCGCTGGCGTCATCACCCTCGCCTGGACCCTCGCCGACGCCCTCGCCCGACGTGAGAGATCCGGCGCCTCCGCCTTCCTCCTCGGGCTCAATGCCGCCGCCGCGGGCGCCGCGCTCCTCCTCGCCGGCAACGCCAAGGGCATCCAACTCGCCGCCGCGCTCGGCGCCGGGATCCTCGTCTGGTGGGTCTTCGCCCAACGCTTCGAGTCCCTCCGCTCCACCCGCGGCGGCGTCGGCGTCCCCATCCTCATGATCGGCGCCCTCGTCACCATCGGGACCTTCCTCGCCGACATGCCCCGCGCCACCGCCATCCTCCTCGTCCTTGCCCCCGTCGGCGGGTGGGCCGCTCGCTTCCCATGGATCCGATCCAAGCCCGGCGTCGCCAAGGCCTGCCGCTACCTCGTCCCCATCCTCCTCGCCGGCGCGGGCGTCCTCCTGGGCGTGGATCTCTCCGATTCGTCCGGCTATTGACCCCGCTCCCCGCCCCCCGATACCTTGAACCCAAGCGTGACCGCCGCATCCTCCATCCCCGCCTCCCCTTGGCCCGAGCCCAAGCCCTCGCCCCTCCTGAGCGTCGTCGTCCCCATGTTCCGAGAGGAGAAGCGCATCGCCGCCACCCTCGCGGACCTCCTCCCCGCCCTCGAGCGAGGGTCTCGCACCGCCGAGGTCATCCTCGTCGACGACGGGTCCGACGACGCCACCGTCCGCATGGTCACGCCGTTCCTCCGCGACGAACCCGCCGGTCGGCTCTGGAGTGTCCGCCTCATCCGCCACGAGGCCAACCGCGGGAAGGGCGCCGCCGTACGTACCGGCTTCGCCGCCGCCTCGGGCCTCTGGCGCCTCATCATGGATGCCGACAACTCCACCCGCATCACCCAGGCCGACAAACTCTTCGATGCCGCGCGACGCACGGGCTCCGGCCTGGTCGCGGGCTCGCGCGCCGCCGCCGGGGCCGTCGTCACCACACGCCCCCACCGCCGACTCACCGGCCTCCTCTTCCGTGCCGCCCTCAGCCTCATGGGCATGAGGCTCCTCGAAGACACCCAGTGCGGGTTTAAACTCTACCGTGCCGATGCCGCCGACCTCGTCGCGCGCCTCGGCCGCGAAGACCGCTTCGCCTTCGACCTCGAACACCTCATGCTCCTCCGCCGCGTCGGCATCGAGGAGGTCGGTGTCGATTGGACCCACGCCGACCACGGCACCGTCCGCCCCGTCCGCGATGGGCTTCGCATGCTCCGAAGCGCCTGGCGCCTCCGCCGCATCGGGCCCCCCGACGACGACACCGATCCCGTCCGCGCACGCCTCGCCCTCGCCGCCATCGAACTCAAGCCCCTCGAACCCGCCGTACACGCGTCGCGCGCCCAGGCCGCCTCGCACCACTGATCACGCCGCGCCCGCCCCCGACAGCCGTTCCACGACCATCCTCAGGTCCGACCATACCTTCGCCCGGTTCTCCGTCGTGTACTGCCTCAACAGGAACGCCGGGTGATACGTCGGCATCACCGCCACCTCCCGCCCGCCCGCCCGCCGCGGATCCCGGAACGCCCACCACCGCCCTCGCAGCCGCGCCATCGACTCCTGTACGCCCAGCAGCGTCCGAGACGCCGGCAGCCCCAGCGTCACGATCACCTCCGGCGACACCGCCTCGATCTGGTCATACAGATACGGCGCACACAACGCCGCCTCCTCGCTCGTCGGCGTCGCGTTGTTCGGCGGCCTCGTCTTCAGCACGTTCGCGATGTACACGTCCTCTCGCTTCACCCCCATCGCCGCGATCATCTTGTCCAGCAACTGCCCCGCGCGGCCCACGAACGGGCGGCCCGTCTTGTCCTCCTCCTCGCCCGGCGCCTCGCCCACGAACATCAGCCGCGCACAAGGATCTCCCTCCCCGAACACGATCCGCGTGTGCCCCGTCACGAACGCCTTGTGCGGCGCCTCCCGTTCGTACCGCGCCCGGATCGCTTCCAGCCGCCGCTCCGCCGACGCCCGCCTCCCCGATTCCTCAGCCATCCCCACCGTCGTCCCCCCGGCGTCGATCCTCGCCCCAACCGCCTCGGCGGGCCCCGCCCCCTCCGGCTTTGCCTCCACCTCCGATGCCGCTCGATCCACGCGATAGCACGGCACGGCCTCCGCGCCCATCAGCAGCGCCGTCCGCGCATGCTGCGCCACCGCCCGCACAAGCCGGCCACCGTCTTCAGCCACCCCCGTTCTCTCCCGTCGCAGGGTCTTCCATCCCCTCGCCAGGGTCCTCCGCAGGCGCCTCCGACGGGATGTCATCCGACCGCGGCCTCGTCGCCCCGGGACCGCCCTCGCCCACCTTGCGGATGTTGGGCTTCGGGCCCCCGGGCCGTGTCGCGACGTACACCCCCGAGAACCCCCCGACGATCAGCCCGAGCACGAACCCGGGCAGGAAGAACTTGATGAGCAATCCCTTCGGCTGCTTCGCGTTCATGCGGCGCTCCGGCAGTGTGCGTGGCCCCCAGCATACCCGCGAGTCATCCCAGGCGGCGAACCCGGTGCATCCACCTCGCATACGCCAGCACCGACCGCGCCATCTCCCATCGTGACGCCGGGTACCCGCGCCCGAACGCCGTGTGCAGCCGCCAGTGCCAATACGCCCCCCGAAACCGGAACCCCGACCGCACCCCCAGCCGCAGCAGCGCCCACAGCCCCCCCAGCGTTTCCATCACGCGCCCCCGCGCCCCGAAGCCCCCGCGTACAACTCCCGATACCACGCCACCGTCTCCTCCAGGCCTTCTCGAAGCCCTGTCACCGGCGCGTACCCGAGCACCTCCCGCGCCCGCGTCAGGTCTGCCTGCGAGTGCTTCACATCCCCCGCTCGCTCCGGCTCGTGCACCGGCGAGAGGTGCGGCACCCCGCACAACTCTCCCATCGTCCGCGCCAGTTCCAGAAGGTCCACCCGCGTCCCCGTCCCCACGTTCACAACCTCGCCCGACAACGCCCTCGTCGAAGCCCCCGCCAGAAGGTTCGCCAGCACCGCGTTCGACACAAACGTGAAATCCCTCGAATGTCCCCCGTCCCCGAAGATCACCGGCGACTCGTTGTTCAGCAGACGCTTCGCGAACGCCGCGATCACCGCCGCGTACGCCGAGTCCGCGCTCTGCCGAGGCCCGAAGATGTTGAAGTACCTCAGCGAGATCGTCGACACCCCGAACGACTTCGACCACGCGTACAGCGCCTGCTCACCCGCCAGTTTCGACGCCGCGTAAGGCGACACCGGTCGCGTCCCCGCCGTCTCCACCTTCGGCATCGCCGGATCATCCCCGTACGCCGACGACGACGCCGAATACACCACCCGCTCGCACCGCGACTCCCGCGCCGCCTCCAGCACCCGGACCGTCCCCGTCGCGTTCACCGACCACGTCCGCTGCGGCTGCTCGATCGACTTGGGCACCGACCCCAGCGCCGCAAGATGGAACACCGTCCTCGCGCCCTCCATCGCCTCCCGCATCGCCGCGTCGTCCAGGATCGACGCGTGCACGAACCGCAGCCGCTCCGCGTCCAGCTCCACCAACTCCGCAACGTGCGACGCGTCCGAGTTCGACAGGTCGTCGATGATCGACACCGACGCCCCCAGCGAGATCAGCGCATCGCACAGGTGACCCCCGATGAACCCCGCCCCGCCCGTCACGCACACCCGCCGGTCGGCGTAATAACCCCGTAGCCTCCCCACGATGTCGGCGGGCAGTTTCATCACCCCCGATCTTACTGGATTCCCAACCCCCGACAAGCGATACCCTTGCGCGATGCCCCCCTGCCCCTGGGCCGCCTCCCCGCTCCTCCTCGATTACCACGACACCCAGTGGGGCGTCCCCATGCGCGACCCCAGAACCCTCTTCGAGTTCCTCATCCTCGAAGGCGCCCAGGCCGGCCTCAGTTGGGAGACCATCCTCCGTAAGCGATCCGCCTACCGCACCGCCTTTGCCGACTTCGACCCCTCCCTCGTCGCTCGCTTCTCCCCTCGCACCGTCCGCTCCCTCCTCCGCAACCCGGGCATCGTCCGCAACCGCCTCAAGATCGAGTCCGCCATTACCAATGCCCGTGCCGTCCTCGCCCTGGGCGATCAGTTCTCGGAACTCCTCTGGTCCTTCGTCCAGGACTCTCCCCTCCAGCCTCGCCGCCTCACCCTCGCCGATGTCCCGCCCTCCTCGCCCCAGAGCGTCGCCATGTCCAAATCGCTCAAAAAGCACGCCTTCCGCTTCGTCGGCCCCACCACCTGCTACGCCTTCATGCAGGCCGTCGGCATGGTTAACGACCACCTCGTCTCCTGCCCACGCCACTCCCCCTGCGCCGCCGCCGCCTCACGCTCCTGAGCCCAAGCCCCCCCTTCACCCTCCGCGCGACAACAGCCGGTCGCACGCCGCCGCCACTCGCTCAACCTCGATCACCTCGATCCGGCACCGCTCCGCGTGGTCGTCCGCCACCTCCCCCGCCGGAAGCGTCGGATCCGCGACGACCTCCTCCTCTCCCCCCGCCGCGGGGATCGTCGTCCACCTCGGGTCCGTCGGCCCAAACAACGTCACCACCGGCACTCCCAGCGCCGCCGCGAAGTGCCTCGGGCCCGTGTCGTTCGTCACCATCAGCCGCGCCCGCTCCACCACCCCCTTCAGCGACCCCAGCGTCCCCCCCAGTGGCCCCAACTCCACCACCGGACACGACGCACAGGCCGCGATCTCTCGGCTCACCTCACCCTCCCCCGGCGACGCGTTCACCGCCACGGCCAGCCCGTGCGCACGCCACAAGTGCTCCGACAGACGCGCAAACCGCTCCGCCGGCCACCGCTTCGCCGGGTTGTTCCCCCCGGGGTTCAGGAGCGCAAACGCCCGCCCCTCCAGCCCCCCGCGCGACAGCACCTCCGATGCCCTCGCCCTCTGCGCCTCCGTCACCGCCAACTCCAGCCTTACCCCCTCCGGCACGCCGATCGGCTCGCCCTTCCACCTCGCCGGCCACGCCGCCTCAGGCGCGCTCTCCCGCCTCCCCATCACCCACAGGAAGTGTTCCGCCGCGTGCAGATACGACACCACCGCCGGCACCGGCGCAAACCCGCCCCCCGCGCGACGAGACGCCTCGATCCCGTGCGTCAGCAGCATCGCCCTCGCATCCCGCGAATACCCCACACGCCTCGGGATCCCCGCCAGCCGCGCGATCAACGCCGTCGAAAACGAGTTCGTCAGAAGCAGCGACGCCTCATACCGCCGCGGCCTCAGCCGCCCCGCCACGTGCTTCGGACCCATCACCCCCTCCGCTCGATCCACGTGCGCCTCGTCAAACGTCCCCAGCCCAGCCACCACCTCCTCCAGCGGCGGCCTCAGCAGCACCCCCACAAACGCCCCAGGAAGCGACGACCTCACCACACGCAACGCCGGCGTCGCCATCACCACATCCCCCACCCACGATGGCATCACCACCAGCACTCGCACAACCGAGGATAGCGCCCCGCCCACCAGGCCCGGCAACCCGCCGCCGCACACCCCGCGACGCCGTCCTCCCCTTGCCGCCCTCACCCCTGGGCCATGCACACCCCACGCACCCTCGCGAATCCCCTGACCCTCCTCGCCAGCGCCGCATCATGCGTCCCCGCGTACGTCGCGCGGCTCGTACCCGACCCGGTCCCCGATGCGATCGTGCGGCTCGCCCACTCGTTAGCCTTCGAGTACGCGTGGGCCGTGAGTTCCCGATCCCCCACGCTCGTGTAGCCCCCGTCCCCGTCGAGGTCGAGCGGGTTCGCGTGCCAGTTCCCCGTCTGCGAGAGCGTCCACTGCTCGTCGCGCGAGCGGTTCGAGATCGTGCCCGCCGTCAGCGTCCCCTCCTCGGCCCGCAGCAGGCGGTTGAGGTCGTCGATCGAGTACGCCGTCGTAAACGCGCCGTGGACGTGGTCCGTGTGCCCGACGACGTGGGTCCACTGGCCCGCGGTGGAGCCGCGCTGAGCGTCATAGACACAGACGTTCCAGCGGGAACAGCGTCAGGGGAGCATGTTGGTTCTGCGGGATTTGTCATCAGGCAGGTTGCCACTCTTAGGTACATCTTTCGGAGCACGTAGCGCACCGCCACATTCTGGACAACGAGATGATTGGTCGGAGTTCTCAATCGCCGGCATCAAGAGATACCCGCAGTGCCGACACATCGTTCTTATTTCTCTTTGACGAAGATAAATACTTCGTCCACACAATAACACCAGCATTGCTCCTATCGGCCATGAAGGCATGTAATAAAATGTAATAGCACCATCACGCACGATAAAGGGAAACCACAAGACCCCAGTAGTTACGCGAACAACAGCATAGCGAGGTCCTGTAGAAGCAATCTCCCAGGGCTGAGCCCTGGGCCTATCAAGATGACCTATGCCGATTGCAGCAGCTGACGCCGAGACGCCGACGTGGCCTGGAAGCCAAGCGTTGATCGTGTGTATCGCAGAAGTCCACACGGCATACAACACCCATAGCCCAAACATCACCAGAGTCTTTGCCATACGACTGGAACCCGGCGACATCATGCGCTCCACTGATTTTGCTCAAAATGGCAATTTAAATTTAAAGTGCCCCTTAGAGCCTCTAACAGAATAGCGGATCGAGCGTGCGGAAGCAGATGAGGATGCAGCCGAGGGAGAGGAAGGCCTGGTGGATGTCGGCGCGGCGTTCGTAGCGCACTCGCAGCCTGCGGAACTGGTGCAGCCACGCGATGGTGCGTTCCACCACCCAGCGCAGGCGGCCCAGGCTG
>JAANMY010001250.1_pt1 | contig 30092 bp, 22 predicted proteins | sample 7279691 | NCBI WGS metagenome assembly JAANMY01 (sample SAMN14094543, study PRJNA606508) | bioreactor metagenome | isolation source: A lab-scale SPAN reactor treating ammonium-rich wastewater day 388 | place: Ireland: Galway | collected 2018-02-07
GGGATTCCGCCCAGACGCGGCCGCCGTGCAGGGTCACGATGCGCCGCACCATGGCGAGGCCGATGCCGTTGCCCTCGAACTCCTGCTGCCCGTGCAGGCGCTGGAAGGTGCCGAACAGCTTGTCGGCGTATTTCATGTCGAAGCCGGCGCCGTTGTCGCGCACGAAGAAGACGCGCTCGCCGCCCTCCTCGCGGCAACCGAAGGCGATTTCGGCGATGTCGCGCGGCGCCGTGAACTTCCAGGCGTTGCCCAGCAGATTCTCCAGCGCGGCGTGCAGCAGCGTGGCATCGCCCTCCGCCAGCAAGCCTTCCTGAATGTTCGCCTGCAATGGCCGCGATGGCTGGATGCCGGCCAGCTCGCCGAGGATCTGGCCGGCCATCGCGCTCAGGTCCACCCGCTCGAGGGCGAGGGACTTGCGCGTCACGCGCGACAGTTCGAGCAGGCCGTCGATGAGCTCGCCCATGCGCACCGCGTTGCGCTTCAGCCTGCCGAGCATCTCCCGGCTCTCGGCGGCCAGGCGAGGTCCTTCGTTTTCCTCGAGCAAATGGGTGAAGCCGTTGATCGCCCGCAGCGGCGCGCGCAGGTCGTGCGAAATCGAATAGCTGAAGGACTCCAGTTGCCGGTTCGATTCCTCCAGTTGCCGCGTGCGCTCGGCCACGCGCTGCTCGAGCTCGGCATTCAGCTTGGCAATGGCAGACTCGTTCCGCTTGCGGCCGCTGATGTCCTCCTTGACGGCGACGAAGTGTGTGATCCGACCCTGCGCATCCTCGAGCGGCGCGATGCTGACGTCCTCCCAGAACAGCTCGCCATTCTTCTTGCGGCTCAGCAGCTCGCCGTGCCATTCCTGCCCGCTGCGCAGGGTTCGCCAGAGACTGGCGTAGACCTCATCCGGTGTCCGGCCGGACTTCAGGATGGCGGGGGTGCGGCCGATCGCCTCTTCCCGGGCATAGCCGGTCATTTCGGAAAATTTGGAATTCACATATTCGATCGCGCCTTGCGTGTCGGTGATCACCACCGACACCGGGCTGTGCTCGATGGCCAGTAAGAACATGCGCAAACCAAGCTCGCGTTTGCGGAGTTCCTCGGCATCGGCGGCCATCTGCCGGAAATCCAGTTCGATCTGCTCGGCCATGCCGTCGAAGGCCGTGGCCAGCCGGCCGATCTCGTCGCGGGAACGAAAGCCGCTGCGCATACCGCGCCGGCCGTCGGCGAATGCCGCGCTCGTATCGGCCAGCGCCCTCAGCGGCAGGACGATGCGCAGGCGGACGAGCAGCCACAGCAGCGCCAGGAAGGCGATATCCAGCAATCCCAGGAGGGCAAGGCGATCCATGGCCTGCCGCTCGGCCCGGACGGACTCCTGCGTCAGCCGCTCGGCCGTCGCATCGGCCTTTTGCAGCAGGATCGTCGCCGTCCGATAGGCCTGCTCCATGCCAATGCGCGTGTCCCGGCCGCCGGCCTTGTCCGCCAGGGCCTGTTCGACGAGCCGGCGCAGGCTGGCGGCCGCCCGCCCGATCAGCGCCAGCTCGTTTTCCAGCGTGGCAGGCAGCCTTCCGGTCTCGACGTTGACGACCTGGCCGCCGTATTCCAGGACACGAACGGCTTCGTCGAGTTGATCGAGGTACGCATCGATGGGCGTCCGGTCGCGGCTGCCGTCATGAACGAAACGACCCGTTTCGAGAACGACGCGCTGGCCGAGCCAGCGCAGGCTGCCGGTGAGGTTCACGACGGCGGCCGTGCCGCGGGTCTTCGCCAGCATCGTCTCGACCAGATACCAGTTGGCCAGGCCGGCCAGAGCCAGAACCCCGAAAGCCAGCATGAATTTCTTGCCGAGGGTCGGTTGCAGCATCCGGCCCAGCCAGCCTCGGCTGCGGCCCCGAACGGTCAGTTCAGAATGGTCTTGCGCCAACAGGCTCATACAGCGTCTTCCTCGCAAGCCATGGCTTGCACGGAACTGCGATAAGGCCTGCGGGATCCGGGCAGGAAGAAAGAATCTGGATGGAAACCGGGCGGTCACCACCAGTCGCGCGCGAAAGTCCAGGCACGCGGCTGGTGAATTGCCGGAGTTGCGATGCGCCAGAATTTCCCGGCGTCGAAGTGCCGCCCCGTTGCGCGATCATAACCGGTATGCCTTTCCTGTTCAATGGCTTGGGACATCGGGCCGGTCGCATCCACGCCGCCTTCAGACGAAGCGCACAATCTCGCCAGAGATCTGGCCCAGCGGCAGGCTGCGCTCCGCCGCGCCCAGCTTGACCGCCTCCTTCGGCATGCCGTAGACCACGCTGCTCGCCTCGTCCTGGGCCACGGTGCGGGCGCCGGCGTCGTGCATTTCCTTCAGGCCGCGCGCGCCGTCGTCGCCCATGCCGGTCATGATCACGCCCATGGCGTTCTTGCCGGCGTATTTCGCCACCGAGCGGAACAGCACGTCCACCGAGGGGCGGTGGCGGTTGACCAGCGGGCCGTCGACCACCTCGACGTAATACTGCGCGCCGCTCCTCTTGAGCAGCATGTGGCGCCCGCCCGGCGCGATCAGCGCCCGGCCCGGCACGACGCGGTCGTTGTTCTGCGCCTCGCGCACCTCCATCTGCGACAGGGAATTCAGGCGGGCGGCGAAGGAGGCGGTGAATTTCTCCGGCATGTGCTGGACGATGACGAGGCCCGGCGCCGTGCGCGGCAGCCCGGTCAGCACCACCTCCAGCGCCTGCGTGCCGCCGGTGGAGGTGCCGATGGCGACGATGCGTTCGGTGGTCTGCTTGAGCGCGTGGTCGGCCTTCGGCAGGATGGCGTCGGCGTTGAGCTTGGGCGCCACCGCCGCCGCAACCTGCGCATTGCCGGCAGGTCTCCTGACCCGGGCGCCGGCGGCCGCCCTGACGGCATGCACCAGCTCGGCGGCCGAATCCTCCATGAGGAAGCGCCGCACGCCGATGCCCGGCTTGGTGACGATGCCGATGGCGCCGGCGGCCAGCGCCTCCATGGTCGTCTCGGCGCCCTTCTCGGTCAGCGACGAGCAGATCACCACCGGCGTCGGCCGCTCGGCCATGATCTTCTTCAGGAAGGTGATGCCGTCCATGCGCGGCATCTCGATGTCGAGCACGACCACGTCCGGCCAGCGCTTGTTCATTTTCTCGAGGGCGAAGATCGGGTCGGAGGCGACGCCGATGACTTCCATGCCGGGGTCTCCGCCCAGCACCTCGGAAACGACCTGGCGCACGACCGCCGAATCGTCGACGATGAAGACGCCCACCCTGGCAGCGTTCTTAAGCATTGGCCACCCTTCGCGCATTGTCGGTTCGGCCGGCATCGAAACAGGTTTCCCGCAGCTCGCAGTCCGCGCAGGCATCGGCCACCGGCTGCGAGAACTTCCTGACCCAGACATGCCCGCTCCAGACGTCGAACAGCACGGTGCGGTGGCCGATGCCGCCCAGGTCGGACGCCTTCGGCCGCAGGCCGTGGCGGTGCAGCAGGTGCTTGCCGAAATCGGCGTTCTTCTGGCCGATGTGCTCCTTCCGGCAGTGCTTGAGGGAAGGGAACATGTTGCCGCCGCCGAACATCTTCACCTCGTACTCGTGCAGAGCCGTGCCGCTGCGTTCGATCTCCCGCAGCAGCAGCCAGAAGGCTTCGTCGGCATACTTCCCGTCCGGCCCGGCCTGCCGCCGCGCACCGCGCTCCGGCAACATGTAATGGCACATGCCGCCGATCAGCTGCCGCGGGTGCCACAGCGTGATCGAGACGCAGGAGCCGAGCAGGGTGCGCAGCCGCGTCTGCCGGTCGCCAAAGTACCACTCGCCCGGCTGCAGGAACACCTCGACGATGTGCGGCGGCTTTCTCATGGCTTGCGATAGATAGAGGGCACCACCACCCGCGGCTCGTCACAGACGCCGTTCAGGCTCTCGGAATGGCCGATCATGAGGTGGCCGCCCGGCTTGAGCGCCGCCATCAGGCGCTGCACCACCTTGCGCTTGGTGTCGACGTCGAAGTAGATCATCACGTTGCGCAGGAAGATCACGTCGAACTCGCCCAGGCGGGGCAGCTGCTCGTTGAGGTTGATCTGCCTGAAGTCGATCCTGCCGCGCAACCTGCGATCGATCATGAAGGTCCCCTCCTGGCGGCCGACGCCCTTCAGGCAAAAGGCCCGCAGATAGTCCGGCGGGATGCGCTCGGCGCGCTCCATCGCATACAGCCCGCTGCGGGCCCGCTCGAGGACGCGCGTGCTGAGGTCGGAGGCGACGATTTCCCAGGGCGCCTCGTGCAGGGTGTCGGCCAGCAGCATGGCGATGCTGTACGGCTCCTCGCCGCTCGAGCAGGCCGCGCTCCAGACCCGGAACGGCGTGCCCGGCCGCCGCGCCGGCAGGATGCGCGCGCGCAGGAACTCGAAATGCTTCGGCTCGCGGAAGAAGTAGGTTTCGTTGGTGGTCAGCAGGTCGATGGCGACCTGCAGTTCCTGCGGCTCGCGGCCGCTGGTGAGCAATTGGAAATACTCGCCATAGCTGTCGAGCCGGTGGTGCTTGATGCGCTTGGCCAGCCGGCCGCAGACCAGGGCCTTCTTGGCCGGCGACAGGCTGATGCCGGCCAGGCGGTGCAACAGGCCCTGGAACTGGGCGAACTCGCTGTCGAGCAGGCGGTAGCCCGCCTCGCTTCTTTCCGCCGCAATGCCGGCCATCGTCCGCTTCCGGCCTCAGGCCGCCGCCGTCAGGGCGTCCATGGACTCCTGACCGGCCATCTGCCCGAGCAGGGCCAGATCGTCGAGCGACAGCACCTTGTTGACGTTGAGGATGATGACGAACTTGCCCTCCACCTTGCCCATGCCGTGGATGAAGTCGGTGCGGATGCGCGCGCCGAAGGCGGGCGGCGGCTCGATCTGCCCGTCCTGGATTTCCAGCACCTCGCTCACCGCGTCGACGATGACGCCGATGTCCTGTCGCTCGCCCTCGGCTTCCGCCTCGACGATGACGATGCAGGTGCGCCGGGTGAGTTCCGTCGAGCGCCGGCCGAAGCGGCAGGCGAGGTCGACCACCGGCACCACCGCGCCGCGCAGGTTGATCACGCCGCGGATGCAGTCGGGCATCATCGGCACCACCGTGAGGTGGCCGTACTCGATGATCTCCTTGACGCAGAGGATGCCGATGGCGAACATCTCGCCGCCCAGCACGAAGGTCAGGTACTGCTGCTGCTCCGAGGCTGCCTGCCGTTCCGCCGGCAGCGGTTGCCCGGCCTTGATCAAAGCTCCCATGGCCGCCTCCTAGAACTTGACGAACTCGGCCTCGCCGGGCATGGGCTCGGCCAGGCTGGAGGCGAGGCGCGCGCCGCCTTCCTTGATATGGGCGATCTTGGTCTTCAGCTTGCCGCCTTCCTTGCGCGGCGCCGTGGCGCGGACGGCCGTGGCGCTGCCCGTCTTGAAGAAGGACATGGCCTGCTGCAGTTGCTCGGCCTGGCTGCTCATCTCCTCGGCCGTCGCCGCCAGTTCCTCCGAGGCGGAGGCGTTCTGCTGGGTGGCCTGGTTCAGCTGGCTCATCGCCGTGTTGATCTGGCCGACGCCGGCGGACTGCTCCTCGGAGGCGGCGGTGATCTCCTGCACCAGGTCGGAGGTCTTGCGGATCGAGGGCACGATCTCGTCGAGCAGCTTGCCGGCCTTCTCGGCCAGCGCCACGCTGCCCTTGGCCACCTCGCCGATCTCCTGCGCCGCCACCTGGCTGCGCTCGGCCAGCTTCCGCACCTCGGCGGCCACCACGGCGAAGCCCTTGCCGTGCTCGCCGGCGCGCGCCGCCTCGATGGCGGCGTTCAGCGCCAGCAGGTTGGTCTGGTAGGCGATGTCGTCGATGATGCCGATCTTCTCGGCGATGCTCTTCATCGCCACAACGGTCTGGCCGACCGCCTCGCCGCCCTCGCCGGCTTCCTTCGACGCCTTCGAAGCCATGCCGTCGGTGACCTTGGCGTTCTCGGTGTTCTGGCTGATCGAGGCCGACATCTGCTCGATGGAGGCGCTGGTCTCCTCGACGCTGGCGGCCTGCTCGCTGGAGGACTGGCTGAGCGACTGCGCCGTGGCGCTGACCTCCTCGGAGGCGCTCGACAGGTTGTCCGCCGCGCCGCGCACCTCGGTGATGATCTGCGAGAGCTTCTCGACCATGTTGCGCATCGCCTCCAGCAGCAGGCCGGTCTCGTCGCGCGAGGCGACCTCGATGCGCACCGCCATGTCGCCTTCGGCCAGGCGGTTGGCCACCGACACCGCCTCATTGAGGGGCCGGGTGATGCTGCGCACGATCCAGAAGGCGATGCCGACGGCGAACAGGAAGGCGGCGACGGCCATCGCCAGGGTCAGGGTGCGCGCCTGCTGGTATTCGGCCGCGGCGGTCTCGCCGAGTTCGTTCATCAGGTCGCCCTGGAACTTGACCAGGTCGTTGACGCGCTTGCGGTACTCGCTCGCCGCCGGGCGGAAGCCGGAATCCATGGAGGCCCGCGCTTCCTCGCCCTTACCTTCCTCGGCCAGCTTGATGACCTGGTTCTGCGCGGCGATGTAGTTGTCGCGCGCGGTGAGGATCAGCTCGAACATCTCCTTGCCCTTGGGGTTGGCCAGCGTCGGCTTGAGCTTCTCCCAGGATTTGGCGATGTTGCCGCGCGCCTCGAGGATGCGCTCCTTGGCGCGCTGCTGGCCGGCCTTGTCGGCGGCCAGCAGCAGGTCGCGCGCGCTGAGGCCGATTTCGTTGACGCCGGCCAGGCCGTCCTGCAGCAGCAGCACTTTCGGCCATTTGTCGCGGGTGATGTTCTCCAACGAGGCGTTGAGGCTGGCCAGCCGGGTCAGGCCGATCACGGCGATGGCGACGAGGAGGGCCACCACGATGCCGAAGCCCACTGCAAGTCGCATTCCTATCTTCATGTTGCTGAACATAACGGTACCTCCTTACAAGATTGCAGTTGTGGCCATGCCTGGCCGGACGGATTGCGTGACGCTGGCGGTTTGTTCGCTTTCCCGGCTCGCCGCCTGCTGAACGAGTGCCGGCACATCCAGAATCAGGGCCACCTCGCCGCTGCCCAGGATGGTCGATCCCGAGATGCCGCGCAGATGGCGGAAAACCTGTCCCAGCGGCTTGATCACCGTCTGGAACTCCCCGAGCAGCTGGTCGACCACCAGGCCGGCCTTCTGGCCGCCGAACTGGACGACGACGACGTTCTCCCGCCGCGCCGGCTCGCCCTCGAGCGCCAGCAGCTCGCGCAGGCGGATGAAGGGCAGCACATCGCCGCGCAGGTTGAGGTAATGACGCGTCGCGGCGGCCCGCTTGTCGGTTTCGGCGAGCTCGAGGCACTCCACCACCATGTCGAGCGGCACGACGAGGGAGGCGTCGCCGACTTCGATCAGGAAGCCGTCGATGATGGCCAGGGTCAGCGGCAGGCGGATGCGGAAAGTGGTGCCTTCGCCGGGGCGGCTGTCCAGGTCGATGCTGCCGCGCAGGGCCTCGATGTTGCGTCGCACGACGTCCATGCCGACGCCGCGGCCGGAGAGGTTGGTCACCTGGTCGGCGGTCGAGAAACCGGGCTCGAAGACCAGGTTGCAGATTTCCTGGTCGGCCAGCGCCTGCGTCGGGGCAACGATGCCTTTCTCGATGGCCTTCCTGAGTATCCTGTCGCGGTCCAGCCCGCCGCCGTCGTCGGCCACCTCGATGACGATGCTGCCCGACTCGTGGTAGGCGTTGAGGCGGATCGTGCCGCCGGCCGGCTTGCCGCGCGCCGCGCGGACTGCCGCCGGCTCGATGCCGTGGTCGATGGAATTGCGCACCAGATGCGTCAGCGGATCGGTGATCTTCTCGACGACGGTCTTGTCGAGTTCCGTCTCGCCGCCGCTGATTTCAAGGGCGATTTCCTTGCCCAGCTCGCGGCTGACGTCGCGCACGACGCGCTGGAAGCGGTGAAAGGTCTCGCCGATCTCCACCATGCGCAGGCTCAGTGCGCTGTCGCGTATCTCCTCGACCAGGCGGCCCATCAGCGACATCGCCTCGTGCAGCGCGCCGTCGGCCGTGCGCCGGGCGAGCAGCGTCGCCGAGGCGCCGGCGATGACCATTTCGCCGACCTGGTTGATGAGTTCCTCCAGCTTGGCGGCGTCGACGCGGACGAAGCGGCTTTCCGCCGCGCGCTTGTCCTTGATCTGCTTCTGCTTGTCGAGCGCGGCCTGCACCACCGTCTCCTGCACGACGTGCTCGTCGACGAGGATTTCGCCGACACGGGCCTTGCCGTCGCCGGAGGCCTGCTGCGTCCTGAGCGCATGCTGCAATTCCGCCTGGGTCACGGCGCCGCTGGCCACCAGAATCTCGCCGAGGCGCTCGTTCGATTCGGGCAGGTCGGCGATGAGCTTGAGGAATTCCTCGATCTTGCTGTTCGGCGGCAGGATGCGGATCAGGCAATCCTCGCGCACGAACTCGAAGGCGCCTTCGATGGTTTCCTTGCTCGCCTCGCTCTTGAGTTCGATCTCGAAGCCCAGGTAGCAGGATTCGGGATCCATTTCCGCGGCCGGCGGCAGGGCATCGCAGAGGGTCGTCGTGCTGACGACGTCGCCGAGCGTGGCCAGGTAGCGCAGGAACGAGGCCGGGTCCATGCCGTTGCGCAGCACGTCGCGGCCGAAGCGCAGGGAAATGTGCCAGCTGCCGTTGCCGACCGGTCCGCCGCCGTCGCGCGACAGTTCGGCCTCGCGTTCCAGCGGCTGCGCGGCGGAGTGCGCCAGCTCCGGCACGCCGGCGGGCGAGAATTGTCCGAGCCGCTCGAGCAGGGCCGCCTGGCGCGCCTCCAGTGCCGCCGGATCGGCCGGCTGCTCGCCGGCGGCGGTGCCGACCAGATGGCCGATGTGGTCGCCGCACTCGAGCAGGAGCGCCGTCAGCCTGTCGTCGACGGCGATCTCGCGGTCGCGGGCGCGGTCGAGCAGGCTTTCGACGACGTGGGTGAAGCGCACGATGTCGTCGAGTCCGAACAGGCCGGCCGAGCCCTTGATGGTATGGATGGCGCGGAAAGTGGCGTTGATGGCATCGGCGTTGTCCGGCTCGCGCTCCAGCAGCAGGAGGGAATCCTCCATGCTCAGCAGCAATTCGCGGCTTTCGACGATGTAGGTCTGCAGGGCGGCGTCGAGATTCATGGCTTGCTCCCGCACGTGTCCCGGCCCGCTTCCTGCGCTGGAATCACCAGCGGATCGCCGAACAGGGCCGCCAGGTCGTACAGCTCGAGCAGCTCCATCACTGGCCGGCTGTGGCCAACCATCTGCAAGGTCTTGCCGGCGGCGAGGGCATGGCGCTTGGCCAGCACCAGCACCTGCAGCCCGGCGCTGTCGATGTCGGACACGTTCGACAGGTCGATTTCCATCTCGCCGCTATCGTCCACCGCGCCGACCAGCCGCTCCTTCAGCTCCGCGGCGGCATAGATGGTGAGTTCGCCGCCCAGCGCCATCGCGCAGCGGCCGTTGCTGTTGTGCATGCCGATCTCCATGCGCCGTCCTCCGCAGACTGACTGTTGAACTCCTAACACAATGAAATGCGTGTGCGGCTAAGGCGTTTGGGGGCAGCGCTAGGCGCGGCCGCGCAGGCAGTGGTTATTCCACGACAAGCGGCCGCAACGACGCGATGCGCCCAAACGCCGACGCCCCGAAGGGTTGTGCTTGGATGGCGTGTCTGCGGCGTTGCGGCGCTTGCCCGCAGAATGACTGCGGGCGGCGCACCGCGCCTAGCATCCATCGCCATCCAAGCACAACGCATCACGCATTTCATTGTGTTAGGAGTTCTCAAGGCATCACCAGCTTGGAAACCGCGGTGAGCATCTGCGCCGGCTGGAAGGGCTTGACCACCCAGGCCTTGGCGCCGGCCGCCTGGCCTTCCTGCTTCTTGGCTTCCTGCGACTCGGTGGTCAGCATGATGACCGGCACGAACTTGTGCTCGGCGATCTTCTTCACCTCCTTGACGAAGGCGATGCCGTCCATGTTCGGCATGTTCACGTCGCTGATGATAAGGTGCACCTTCTTGCCGTTCAGCTTGCCGAGCGCATCCTTGCCGTCGCAGGCCTCGAGCACCTCGTAGCCGGCGCCCTTCAGGGCGATGCCCACGACCTGGCGCAGCGAGCTGGAGTCGTCCACCACGAGAATCGTCTTTGCCATGCTCGTTTCTCCCGTCAGAAGAAGGTGATTTCGGAATCCTGCGGCCGCGCCTCCGCGCCGCCGGCATGGACGGCGTGCTGTTCCGCCATCGTGTAGGAGCCGGCCAGCTCGTTCAGCCATGCCTCGGCATCGAAGGCCGCCCCCTCGCCGCCCGCGGCGGACACTTTCAGGTCGAGCTTTTCCAGGTCGCTCTGGATATGCACCAGCATCTGGCTGACGCGGTCCTGGAACTGCAGCGAGACGAGCACGTCGGCCACCTCGCCGCGGATGCCGCTGCTCTCGCGCCGCAGGATTTCCGAGGAATCGCCGAGGGCCTGCGCGGCGGCGGAAAAGCGGGCGAGGATTCCCGAGACCATCGAATCCCGGTCATGGATGGCCGCCTCGTCGCGCCGGGCCGTCTGGTCGGCCGCTTCCAGGGTGGCGGCGATGGCGGCATTGACGGCCTCGACCTTCTCGGTGATCCGCTTGCCCGTCTCGCCGGACTGGGTGGACAGCTTGCGCACCGCATCGGCGACCACCGCGAAGCCGCGCCCGGCCTCGCCGGCGCGCGCCGCCTCGATCGCGGCATTCAGCGCCAGCAGGTTGGTCTGGCCGGCGATGCTGCCGACTTCCACCGCCATTTTCTTCAGTTCCCCGGTAAACCCCGCCAGGTAGGCGATGTCGTTCATCATTTCCTGCTTGGTTTCCTGGGCCGCCTGCAGGGTGCGCGTGATGGCATCGAGGTCGGCGCGGGTGATATCCAGGATTTCAATCATGCCGCCGTGGCCCATGCCGCCGGCGGCATCGCGCGCCGCCGCCTCGGCCGCCTCGAGTTTCTCGGCGATGCCGGCGAAGCGCCCGGAGAGGGCGGTAATGGCGTCCTCGGTGTGCCTGCGCGCGGCGTCGATCTGCCGCGCCCAGATCGGCAGCACGCTGCGGCACAGGGCATCCAGCCCGCGGGCATTGTCCCGGGCCGCCCGCGCCGCCTCGGCGGCGCGCTGCCTTGCCTCGGCCGCCTCCCCGGCCTCGCGCAGGCGGCGTCGGCCGGCGCCCAGCGCCTGGCGCCCGGCCCCGAAGCCGACCGCCAGCAGCAGGGCCGCCAGCCCCAGATGGGTCGCGCTCGGGCCGCCGGCGACCAGCAGCAGCGCCGCGCCGGCCACGCCCGTCGCGGGCGCCTGCAGCCAGGGCAGGCCCGCTTCCCGCTCCGCCGATTTGTCCGTCCCGTTCATCACGCGCTTGCCTCCGCCAGTTGCCTGACGGTCGACGTCAGGCTCTCCAGTTCCATCGTCTTGTCGAAGAAGTAATCCGCCCCTTCCGCCACGCAGCGCTTGCGGTAGAGGGTGTAATTGCTGAACATCAGCACGCGGGTGGCCGGCCGTTCCTGCTTGATCACGCCCAGCAGGTCGAGGCCGCTGCCATCCGGCAGCAGGACATCGAGGATCACCATTTCCGGCGCCAGTTCGCGGAAGCGCGCCGTGCCCTGGCGAATGTCCGCCGCCTCCTCGGCCTGCACCCCGGGCAGGCTCGACAGAATGGCGCGCAGGCGGTTTCTCACCGGCTGCGAATCCTCGACTATCAGCAATTTCATCGTCACGTGATCCGTCCTGTTGACGGGAGTAACGACGCCGGCCCCCGGGTTCAAGAGTCGGAAAAGCCGGAAATTGCTTTAGGCTTTGACTGTTTTGGCTGTCGGCATGCGCCTACGGCCTGTCGGAAAAACACCTACAAGGGGAAAAACGGGAAAGGCGCGCTATTCCTGCGCCAGGCCATGCCGGAGGGCATAGCGGATGAGGTCGGCGTTGTTGTCCACGCCGATTTTCTGCATCAGGCGCATCTTGTGCGTGCTGATGGTCTTGGCGCTCAGATTCAGCGCGGCGCCGATCTCGCCGATGGCCTCGCCGGCGACGATCTTCTGCAGCACCTGGAACTCGCGGTCGGAGAGCAGGTCGTGCGGCGGCCGGTCGCCATTGCCGGCATCGAAGACGATGGCGTCGACCAGCGCCGGATCGATGAAGCGGCCGCCGGCCGCCACCTTGCGGATGGCGGCGAGCAGGATGGCCGGATCGCTGTCCTTGGTGACGTAACCGGTGGCGCCGGCGCGCAGGGCGCGCGACACCACCTGGCCCTCGTTGTGCATGCTCAGCACGAGGATCGGCAGGCCCGGCTTGTCCGTCCGCACGCGACGCACCAGATCGACCCCGCTCAGGCCGGGCATGGTCATGTCCAGCAGCAGCAGGTCGAGCTCGGCCTGGCGCACCTTGTCGATCACCTCGGCGCCGTGGGTGGCCTCGCCGGCCGCCACGATGTCGGTGGTGGTGGCGACGATCTGCTTCAGGCCGCCGCGCACGATGGCGTGGTCGTCGGCGATCAATATGCGGATCATGCCGCGTGCTCCGTGGGATGGGGTATGCAAATCGAGACGAGCGTGCCCCGCCCCGGGCCGCTATCGACGTCAAGCGTGCCACCCAGCCCGCGCACCCGTTCGCGGATGCCGAGCAGGCCGAAGGAGGGACCGTGCCGGGTCGCTTCGTAGTCGAATCCCCGACCATCGTCTCGTATTTCCAGGCGCAGCGCCGCGCCGTCGCGCCGCAGGCCGACCGCCACCGAGGCGGCGGCGGCATGCCGCATGACGTTGGTCAGCGATTCCTGCACGATGCGGAAGATGGCCGTCGCCCGCAGGTCGTCGAGGGCGATCTCGCCGCCGGAGAAATCCAGCTCGTAGGCGATGCCCGTGCGCTGCCCGAAATCCTCCACCAGCCATTCCAGGGCCGCGCCGATGCCCAGGTTCAGCGCCGCCGGCCGCAGGTTGGCCGCCACCTGGCGCACCACGCCGATGGTCTTCTCCACCAGCTCGCGCATGTCGTTGGTTCTCCGTCCGACATCCGGGTCGGCGCCGAACTGCATGCGCAGCAGGGAAATGTCCATTTTCAGGGCGGTCAGCAGCTGCCCCAGCTCGTCGTGGATTTCCAGGGCGATGCGCTTGCGTTCCTCCTCGCGCACGCTGTCATGGTAGGCCGCCAGTTCGCGCAGGCGCGCGCGCGAGGCGATCAGCTCCTGTTCCATCGCCTTGCGCGGGGAGATGTCGATCATCTGGCCGATGAAGTACAGCGGCGCCTGCTCCCTGTCCCGCACCAGGGCCACCGACAGCATGACCCAGACGACGCCTCCGTCGCGGCGATGCAGGCGTTTTTCCACGGCGTAGCGGCTCAAGGCGCCGTCCAGCACCCGATGCGCGAGATCGTCGTCCTTGGCCTGGTCGTCGGCATGGGCAAGCTCCCGCAGGTTCATGCGCAGCAGCTCGTCCTCGCCGAAGCCGAGCATCTCGCGCAGCGCGCCGTTGGCGAGCAGGAAGCGTCCGGACAGGTCGTACAGGGCCATGCCCACCGCCGCCGAGTCGAAGGTGGTCTGGAACAGTTCCTTGCTGACGCGCAATTCCTCTACCGCCTTGCGGCGCTCGGTGATGTCCTCGTTGACGACGATGGCCCCCTCGATCTCGCCGCGCGGACCGACCAGGGGAGCCGTCGAGTGGAGGACGGTCCGGTGGTGGCCGTCGACGCCGCGGATCTCGATGATCTCGCCGAGCGTGGCTTCGCCCCCGGCCAGGGCACGCTCCAGCGCCGATTCGCCATGCCCGATCCGCTTGCCGCCGCCGGCCCGCCCGTCCTGGCCTTTCCCGCTGCCCGCCGTCCCGGCCGCTTCCGCCCCGGCCCGCAGGCGCTGGCCGGCCGGGTTTTCCAGGACGACGCGGCCGCCGCCGTCGGTCACCCAGACGCCGACCGGCAGAGTCTCCAGCACCTTGCGCAGCAGCGCCTGCGATTTCTCGATTTCCCGCAGGTTGCCGGCGGTCCGGCTCATGTCGTGCTGGATGTCGCCGGCCATGCGATCGAAGGTGCGCGCGAGGTCGCCGATCTCGTCCGCCGCATCGATCTGCGTGCGGACGTGGTACTCCCCCCCGGCGAAGCGCCGGCTGGTCAGCATCAGCTTTCGCAGCGGCTGCACGATCCAGGCGCGGATGGCCAGCAGGGCGGCCGCCAGGATGGCGATGTCGAGCAGGGCGAGAAAGTACAGACCGAAGGCAGCGTCGCGTTCGACCTGTCCGATGCGCTCGCTCAGCGCGGCCGCCGCGGCATCGGCGCGGTTGAGCATTTCGTTGCCGCGACCGAACAGCGAGTCCAGGGCGCGATCCGGATCGCGGCCGGCCTGGATGTCGTCGAGAGCGGCAAGCACGTCGGCGCGGTAGTCGAGCAGAATCCGCTGCAACGGCGCGCTGGACGGCCCCAGGGTGGCCATCGGCTCGCGCACCTCGAATCCCGTCGCGTTGCCGCCATCCGACAGCGAGCGGATCATCTCGTCGAGCCGGCCGAGGCCCTGCCGGATTTCCGCCTGGCTGGATTTTCCTGCCGCCAGGCGCGCCAGATCCAGCTGGATGCGCTGGCTGGTCCAGCGGATGCTGCCGACGAGGTTCACCAGCGAGGTCGCGCCGCGCAGTTGCGCCAGCATCGAGCCGACCACCAGCCAGTTCGACAGCCCGACCACCGCCAGGGCGGCAAAGACGAGCAGGAATTTGCGGCCGAGGCTCAGGCGCAGGGAAGGCAGCCTGGCCGCTGCCATGGCCGGTACGCCTGTCTGGATTGTCTGTTCTTCGGCCCGCATGATGCAAGGATCTCCCGCAGTGCGAGCCTGAAGGCTCGCGCTGTCACGAACACCTGCGGGGGCGAGGCAGGAAGAAAGGATCAACAGCGACTGGCGGACGGCATCCTGCCGCCCGTATCGACAATATTATCGTCGAATCGGCGGATTTCTTTAGCTTTCGCCATAATATTCAGATTGCTGCACTGCAGCGCAAACCTGTTTGCGGCCAGCTCTCCCTTTCTCGGCTAAGATACGCGCCTGCCGCGCGGCCGCCATGAACCTCCAGACCGAGCTGTCCCAGCACACCCCGATGATGCAGCAGTACCTGCGCCTCAAGGCGCAGTACCCGGACTTGCTGCTGTTCTACCGCATGGGGGATTTCTACGAGCTGTTCCACGAGGACGCGGAAAAGGCCGCGCGCCTGCTCGACATCACCCTGACCACGCGCGGCCAGTCGGCCGGGCGGCCGATCCGCATGGCCGGCGTGCCCTTCCATGCCGTCGAGCAGTACCTGGCGCGGCTGGTCAAGCTGGGCGAATCGGTGGTGATCTGCGAGCAGGTCGGCGACCCGGCCGCCTCGAAAGGCCCGGTCGAGCGGGCGGTGACCCGCATCGTCACGCCGGGCACGCTCACCGACTCGGCCCTGCTCGACGACAAATCCGATTCCCTGCTGCTGGCCCTGGCCCCGCAGAAGAACCTCGTCGGCCTGGCCTGGCTCAACCTCGCCAACGGCGATTTCCGCCTGCTGGAGATCGGCCCCGGCGCGCTGGCCGCCCAGCTCGAGCGCCTGCGCCCGGCCGAGATCCTCGTGCCGGACGGGACGCCGCCGGGCTACCCGGACAACGCGGCCGCGCCGATCCGGCGCCTGCCCGACTGGCATTTCGACCGCGACGCCGCCTCGCGCGGACTGACTTTGCATTTCGGCACGCGCGACCTCGCCGCCTTCCTGCCCGAATCCGCCGCCGAGGCGCCGACCGCCGCGCTGGCCGCCGCCGGCGCCCTCTACCAATACGCCAAGACCACGCAGAACCAGGCCCTCGCCCATATCACCGCGATCCGGCTCGAACGCGAGAGCGAATGGCTGCGCCTCGACGCCGCCACGCGGCGCAACCTCGAACTGACGGAGACCCTGCGCGGCGAGCCGGCGCCGACCCTGCTCTCGCTGTCAGACGATTGCCGCACCGCGATGGGCTCGCGCTGGCTGCGCCACTGCCTGCACCACCCGCTCGCCGACCGCGTCGCGGCGGTGGCGCGCCACGAAGCGGTGGCGGAACTCGCCGGCGAGGCCGGCCACGGTCCCTTCGCCGCGCTGCAGGCCGCGCTGCGCGGCTGCGCCGACATCGAGCGCATCACCGCGCGCATCGCCCTGCGCAGCGCGCGTCCGCGTGACTTGTCCGCCTTGCGCGACAGCCTGGCCGGACTGGCGGCGCTGCGCGCGCCGCTGGCGGCGGCGCAGGCCGCCGGGTTGCGCACCCTGCATGCCGATCTCTCCACGCCGGCCGATTGCCTCGACCTGCTCGTCCGCGCCATCGCGCCGGAGCCCTCGGCGGTTTTGCGCGACGGCAGCGTCATCGCCGAAGGCTACGACGGCGAGCTCGACGAGCTGCGCGCCATCCAGCAGAACTGCGGCGCCTTCCTGCTCGAGCTGGAGGCGCGCGAGCGCGCCCGCAGCGGCATCGCCAACCTGCGCGTCGAATACAACCGGGTGCATGGCTTCTACATCGAGGTCAGCCATGCCAACGCCGCCAAGGTACCGGACGACTACCGCCGCCGCCAGACGCTGAAGAACGCCGAGCGCTACATCACGCCTGAACTGAAGGCCTTCGAGGACAAGGCGCTCTCGGCGCAGGAGCGGGCGCTCTCGCGCGAGAAATTGCTCTACGAGGAGCTGTTGACGCGGCTCGCCGCCGACATCCCGGCGCTGCAGCGCATCGCCCGCGCCGTGGCGCTGGCGGACGGCCTCGCCGCCTTCGCCGCCATCTCGGTGCGCCGGAACTGGTGCCGGCCGCAATTCACGGATTCATTCTCCCTGGAAATCGAGGCCGGCCGCCATCCGGTGGTGGAAGGCCAGGTCGACAGCTTCATCGCCAACGACTGCCGCTTCGACCCGGCGCGGCGCATGCTGCTCGTCACCGGTCCCAACATGGGCGGCAAGTCGACCTACATGCGCCAGGTGGCGCTGATCGTGCTGCTCGCCCACTGCGGCGCCTTCGTCCCGGCAAAGGCCGCCCGCATCGGCCCGGTCGACGCCATCTACACGCGCATCGGCGCTTCCGACGACCTCGCCTCGGGCCGCTCCACCTTCATGGTCGAGATGACCGAGGCCGCCGCCATCCTGCACGGCGCCACGGAGCACAGCCTGGTGCTGATGGACGAGGTGGGGCGCGGCACGTCGACCTTCGACGGCATGGCGCTGGCCTTCGCCATCGCCCGCCACCTGCTGGAGAAGAACCGCGGCTACGCCCTCTTCTCGACGCACTACTTCGAACTGACGCGGCTGGCCGAGGACTACGCCGAGTGCGCCAACGTGCATCTGGATGCCGTCGAGCACGGCCACACGATCGTTTTCCTGCACGCCGTCGAGGAAGGCCCGGCCAGCCAGAGCTACGGCATCCAGGTGGCGGCGCTGGCCGGCATCCCCGCCAGCGTCATCCGCGACGCCAGGCGGCGGCTGAGGCAACTGGAGAACCGGGAAGTGGACGCCGGGCCGCAGGGCGACCTCTTCGCCGCCGCACCGGAGCCGGTCGAGGCGGAGCCGCATCCGGCGCTGGACGCGTTGCGTGCGCTCGACCCGGACAACCTCAGCCCGCGCGAGGCGCTGGAGAAGCTCTACGAGCTGAAACGGCTGTCGGAATAAAAAGTCAGTCGCCGCGGCACGGCGCCCGCTCAGTGGTGGTGGTGCCCCTCGGGGCCGTGCACGTGGCCGTGTTCCAGTTCCTCGGCGGTCGCCGCGCGGACGTCGGTGACGGTGCAGTTGAAGACCAGCGCGGTGCCGGCCAGCGGGTGGTTGCCGTCGACCACCACCTTGTCGCCCTCGATGTCGGTGATGGTGTACACCATCTCGTCGTCGCCGTCCTCGGCGGCGCGCTCGAACTGCATGCCGACCTGGATGCCCTCGGGAAACAGGTCGAGGGACTCGACGCGCACCAGGTCGGCGTCGTACTCGCCGAAAGCGTCCTCCGGCTGCAGCTTGATCAACAGCTGCTCGCCGATCGACTTGCCGTGCAGCGCCTCCTCGATGCGCGAGAAGATGCCGTCGTAGCCGCCGTGGAGATAGACCAGCGGGTGCTGGCCGTCGTCGACGAGGTTGCCGTCGGAATCGGTGACGCTGTAGCTGAGGGTGACGACGGTGTCCTTGGCGATCTGCATGGCGCGATACCTCAATCCAGTTGCTTGACCAGCGCCAGCACCTCCAGCGCGTGGCCCTTGGGGTTGACGCCATACAATGCGTGACGCAAGACGCCTTTCCTGTCGATGATGAAGGTCGAGCGCACGATGCCCGGCTTCTTCACGCCGTCCTTTTCCTTCATCTGCCAGACGCCGTAGCGCTTGCACACCTCGCCCTCGGTGTCGGCCAGCAGGCGCACGGACAGGCCGTGCTTGTCGCGGAACTCGGCATGGCTGATGCAGTCGTCGCGCGACACGCCGATGACGACGCAGCCGCGGCGCGTGAACTCGTCCTCGTGGTCGGTGAAGTCGATGGCCTCCAGGGTGCAGCCGGGCGTGTCGTCCTTCGGGTAGAAGTACAGGACGGCATGCTGCTTGCCGCGCAAGGCCGCCAAATCGAAGGACTCCATGTCGGCGTCCGGCAAGGCAAAGGCTGGCGCAGGTTGACCGGCTTGCAGCATGCGTTCTCCATCCGTTGATCGAATGGAAACAAGTTTAACACCGCTTTTCGACGCAAATGCAAGACAGCTCGCGCGCGGACGGCTAACATCGCGCCATGATGGCCCGCTGGGAACATTTCCGCCATGAAGCCGACATCGGCGTGCGCGGCTGGGGGGCGACGCGCGAGGCCGCCTTCGGGCAGGCGGCCCTTGCGCTGACCGCGGTGCTGACCGACCCCGCCTCCGTCGCGCCGCTCGCTCGCGTGGACATCGCCTGCGGCGCGCCCGACGACGCCTTGCTGTTCTGCGACTGGCTCAACGCCCTCATCTACGAGATGGCAACGCGGCACATGCTGTTCTCCCGCTTCGAACTGAGCATCGTCGACGGGCGCCTCGCCGGGACGGCCTGGGGCGAGCCGGTGGACCTTGCCCGCCACCAGCCCGCCGTCGAGATCAAGGGGGCCACCTACACCGAGCTCGAGGTGCGCCCCTTGCCCGAGGGCGGCTGGCTGGCGCAATGCGTGGTGGATGTCTGAGGCAGGCCATGGATCTTTCCGTCTTCGAACAACGTTCCGAACACGAATGGGTCGCCCCGGCCCGCGGCCGCATGCGCGTGCCGGTGGTGATCTTCGCCTCGCGCGCGCTGATGCAGGCGATGGACGACAAGGTGCTCGAGCAGGCGGCCAACGTCGCCGCCCTGCCCGGCATCGTGCAGGCCTCGTATGCCATGCCGGATGCCCACTGGGGCTACGGCTTCCCCATCGGCGGGGTGGCCGCCTTCGATCCGGACGAGGGCGTCGTCTCGGCCGGCGGCGTCGGCTTCGACATTTCCTGCGGCGTGCGCACCCTGCTCACCGGCCTGCGCCGCGACGACATCGTCCGCGTCCAGGCGCGCCTCGCCGACACGCTCTTTGCCCGTATCCCGGCCGGCGTCGGCAGCACCGGCGCGCTGCGCCTCTCGGCGAAGGAAATGGACGCCATGCTGGCGGGCGGCGCGCGCTGGGCGGTCGGGCGCGGCTACGGCAGCGAAGCCGACCTGGCCCGCATCGAGGAGCGCGGCTGCATGCGCGGCGCCGACCCGCAGGCCGTCTCCGGGCAGGCGCGCCGCCGCCAGCGCGACGAGATGGGCACGCTCGGCTCGGGCAACCACTATCTGGAAGTGCAGCACGTCGCCGAGGTGTTCGACGACACCGTCGCCGCCGCCTACGGCGTGCGCGCCGGCGACGTCGTCGTCAGCATCCATTGCGGCTCGCGCGGCCTCGGCCACCAGATCGGCACCGAGTTCCTCAAGGAGATGGCGATCGCCGCGCCGGCGGCCGGCATCGCGCTGCCGGACCGCGAACTGGCCTGCGCGCCGCTCGCCTCCGAACTCGGCCGGCGCTACCTCGGCGCCATGCGCGCCGCCATCAACTGCGCGCTGGCCAACCGGCAGATCCTCACCCACCTCGCGCGCGAGGCCTTCCGCGAGGTGCTGCCGCAGGCCAGGCTGCCGCTGCTCTACGACGTTTCCCACAACACCTGCAAGGAGGAGGCGCACGAAGTGGACGGGCGTCGGCGCCGGCTTTACGTGCACCGCAAGGGCGCCACGCGCGCCTTCGGCCCGGGCCACCCCGATCTGCCGCCGGAATTCCGCGGGGCCGGCCAGCCGGTGCTGATCGGCGGCAGCATGGGCACCGGTTCCTGGATCCTCGCCGGGCTGGAGAGCGGCATGGCGCGCGCCTTCGGCTCGGCCTGCCACGGCGCCGGCCGCGCCATGAGCCGCCACGAGGCGACCCGGCGCTGGCGCGGGCGCGACCTCGTCGACGAGCTGGCCGCGCGCGGCATCCTCATCCGCAGCCCGAGCCTGCGCGGCATCGCCGAGGAAGCCCCGCTCGCCTACAAGGACGTCTCGCAAGTCGTCGATGCGGCGCAGGCCGCCGGCCTGGCACGCAAGGTGGCGCGGCTGGAGCCGCTGGTCTGCGTGAAGGGCTGATTCGCCTTATACTCGGCGTCGTTGCGCTTCCGGCCCGATGAAGATGAAGAACACGTTTGCCGCCGTCCTCCTGCTGCTGACTTTTTCCGTCCTCGCCCAGACGCCCGAGCGCTGGGACCTGCCCCTCGACCCGCGCGACTGGAAGCTCGTTGCCGAAAAGCGCGAGGGCCGCCTCACCGAGCGCGTCTACGTCGCGCCCGGCGAGAGCGAGTATTTCTGGAACGAAAAAATCGTCGTCGGCCACCAGCGCCTGGCCTTCTCGACCGACGACTACATGACCGGCTTTCTCGAGTATGTGGACGGCAACTGCCGGCCCTACAAGATGAAGCCCCTCGAACAGAGCGAAGCGGAGGTCTTCGTGCAATGGGACGGCGACTGCCGCATCACCGGCCCCCAGTTCGAATACCGGCGCGTCCTGGTCGCCAAGGACGGCGTGCATGTCCTCGCCTTCGCCGCCAAGACCAATCGTCTTTCCGAGGCGAAACGCCAGGCCTGGCTGGAAATCCTGCGCAGCGCCAGACTGAAATGACGCCCTGTCTCCCGTCCCCTTTCCCGAGGAAAGGGGTGACGATCGTTCAGCCGCTGCGCGGCTTCCACGTCGTTGACTTCAGGCCTCCTTGGGACGGCCCGGCGGAGGCCTGACGGCCATGCCAGGACGCCTCGAGGTCGTCACCGGCGACATCACCCGCCTGGAAGTGGACGCCATCGTCAATGCCGCCAACGAGTCCCTGCTCGGCGGCGGCGGCGTGGATGGCGCCATCCACCGCGCGGCGGGCCCGGAACTGCTGGCGCATTGCCGGACGCTGGGCGGCTGCCCGACCGGCGCGGCGAGGATCACGCCCGGCTTCCGCCTGCCGGCGCGGCACGTCATCCACACCGTCGGGCCGGTCTGGCACGGCGGCGGCCACGGCGAGCCGGCGCTGCTGGCATCCTGCTACCGCCACTGCTTTCGGCTGGCGCGCGAGCACGGCATCAGGAGCCTGGCCTTCCCGGCCATCAGCTGCGGCGTCTTCGCTTATCCGCCCGACGCCGCGGCGCGCATCGCCGCGGCCGAGTGCCGGCAGGCGCTGGCCGACAATCCCGGCCTCGAGCGCGTGCTGCTGGTGGCCTTCGACGCCTCCATGGCGGCCGTCCTGCAACAAGCGGCCGCCGTATCCTGAGGACTGACTTTTCACACGAGAGAGCAAGCCCATGAAACTCGAAACCCTCGCCGTCCACGCCGGCTTCAGCCCCGATCCGACCACCAAGGCCGTCGCCGTGCCGATCTACCAGACCACCTCCTACGCCTTCGACAACACCCAGCACGGCGCGGATCTCTTCGACCTGAAGGTGGCGGGCAACATCTACACCCGCATCATGAACCCGACGCAGGACGTGCTGGAGAAGCGCGTGGCGGCGATGGAAGGCGGCGTCGCCGGCCTGGCCCTGGCCTCCGGCATGGCGGCGATCACCAATGCCATCCTGACCATCGCCGAGGCGGGCGACAACATCGTCTCCGCCTCGACGCTCTACGGCGGCACCTACAACCTGTTCGCCCACACCCTGCCGCAATACGGCATCGAGGTGCGCTTCGCCGATTACCGCGACCCGGGCGCCTTCGAGCAGCTGATCGACGGCAGGACCAAGGCGCTGTTCTGCGAGTCGGTCGGCAACCCGCTCGGCAACATCACCGACTTCGACCAGCTGGCCGAGATCGCGCACCGCCACGGCGTGCCGCTGATCGTCGACAACACCGTGCCCTCGCCCTGCCTCTGCCGGCCCTTCGAGCACGGCGCCGACATCGTCGTGCATGCCCTGACCAAGTACCTCGGCGGCCACGGCAACTCCATCGGCGGCATCATCGTCGACTCGGGCAAGTTCCCCTGGGCCGAGCACAAGGCCAAGTTCAAGCGCCTCAACGAGCCGGACGTTTCCTACCACGGCGTGGTCTATACCGAGGCGCTCGGCCCGGCCGCCTACATCGGCCGCGCCCGCGTCGTGCCGCTGCGCAACATGGGCGCGGCGATCTCGCCCTTCAACGCCTTCCTGATCCTGCAGGGGGTCGAGACGCTGGCCCTGCGCATGGAGCGCATCTGCGAGAACGCCGTGAAGATCGCCGAATTCCTCAAGTCGCACCCGAAGGTGGGCTGGGTGAATTACGCCGGCCTGAAGGACCACAAGGACTATCCGCTGGTGCGGAAGTACATGGGCGGGAAAGCTTCCGGCATCCTCAACTTCGGCGTCAAGGGCGGGCGTGCCGCGGGCGGAAAATTCCAGGACGCGCTCCAGCTCGTCACGCGGCTGGTGAACATCGGCGACTGCAAGACGCTCGCCTGCCACCCGGCGACGACCACCCATCGCCAGCTCTCGCCGGCGGAATTGATGAAGGCCGGCGTCTCGGAAGACATGATCCGCCTGTCCGTCGGCATCGAGCACGTCGATGACCTCCTGGCCGACCTCGACCAGGCGCTGAAAGCGGCCTGATGGGCGGCCCTACCGCTTCAGGAGCGTGGTGAACTCGCCGGCGGGCACCGGCGGGGAGATGTAATAGCCCTGCACTTCCTGGCAGCCCATGTCGCGCAGGGCGTCGAGCTGCTGCGCGGTCTCGACGCCCTCGGCGATGATCGACAGCCCGAGCATGCGGCCCAGCCTGACGATCATCTCGGCGATGCTGGCCCCCCTGCCGCCGGCCTCGTGGAGGTCGGACACGAAAATGCGGTCGATCTTGAGGCGGTTGAGGGGAAGCCGCCGCAAGTGGCCGAACGAGGAGAAGCCGCTGCCGAAATCGTCAACGGCAATGCTCACGCCGAAGTCCCGCATCTTGCGCAGCGTGTCGACGACCATCGATTCGGATTCGGTCAGCGCCATGCTTTCCGTCACCTCGAGCTCGATGCGGGAGGGATCGAGGCCGGAGCCGAGGATGCAGCGGCGCGCCATGCCGACGAAGTTCGGATCGCGGAACTGCGTCGGCGACACGTTCACCGACATGCGCAGCCCGCCAAAGCCGGCGCGGTCCCATTCGCGCAGCTGCTCGCACGCGGAGCACAACACCCATTCGCCCAGTTCGACGATGAGATGGGAATATTCCGCCACCGGAATGAAGAGGGAGGGCGGAATGTTCTCGCCGCGGACGTTGCGCCAGCGCATCAGTGCCTCGGCGCCGATGATCCTGCCCGTGGCGACATCCACCTGCGGCTGGAAATGCAGCGACAGCCCGCGCTTGGCCTCGGCGGCATGACGAAGGTCGTGCAGCAGGCTCAGGCGCTGCTGGGCGGCGACCTGCATGTCGCGCGTGAAGTACTGCCAGTGCTCGCGCCGCTCGCTCTTGGCGCGTGCCAGCGCGATGTTGGCATTCTTGAAGACATCCGCCCCGCTGCCCTCCGCCTCGGCCAGCTTCTCCAGGCCGAGGTAAGGCTGGATGATGAGCGACTGGCCGTCCACCACGATGGGCCGGTCGAACAGCGACATCACCTGTTCCGGTTCGATGGCGGCATCCGGGCCGAACAGGCCGAAGGTGTCGCCCGCCACGCGCGCCAGCACGATTTCCTGCGCGAAGCCCGCCCGCAGGCGCCGCGCCACCGCCTGCAGCAGCGCATCGCCGGTCTGGTGGCCGAACGAAGCGTTGATGTCGGCGAAATGGTCGATATCGACCACTGCCGCGGTCCAGCCCCGGTCGTCCTGGGCGAGCCGCTCGTCGATCCTCGAGATGAAATGCGTACGATTCGGCAACTGGCAAAGCGCATCGTAGAAGGCCAGGTGATTCAGGCGCTGGAACAGGCTCACGTTCTCCAGCCCGATGCCGAGGCTGACGGCCAGCACCTCGACCAGCCGCCGCTCGTGCCCGGCCAGCGGCCGGCTGCAACACAGGTGCAGCAGGGCCGCGCTCTCCCCGCTGCCCAGACGAATGGCGACGACATCGTCCGCCAGCCGGCATTCGCCTGCGCTGCGGCATTTTTCCAGGGCTTCCCGCAGGGCCGCATCGCCCACCGCGCCGGCATCCTTGCCGGCCTGCGCGGCATGGCGGCCCAGGGCGGCGGCGACATACCAGTCCGCCGCGGCATCGGCTTCGTCGACGGCATTGCGCCGGACGCAGAAAACCGCATCCGGATCCGCCTCGCCCAGCAACAGGGCCAGTTGCTGCAGGGCGGCCCGCGCGAATCCCTTGATGTCGCGCCGGGCCAGGAGGTCCGGTGCCGCGCGCACGATGCCGTCCATGCCGTGGGCGCTTTCCCGCACGGCGCGAATCTGCTCGTAGGAACGGATCGCCGTCGTCAGCGAGGTCACCAGGCGGGTGCGGGTCAGCTCCGACTTGGTCTTGTAGTCATTGATGTCGTAATCGCGGATGACCTCGAGCTCGGGGGCATAGCCGGGCTGTCCGGTGCGCAGGATGATGCGGGTGTCGGCGCGGCCCAGCTCCTTGCGGATGGTGCGCACCAGCTGCAGGCCGGCATCGCCCTTCTCCATGACCACGTCGAGCAGCACCACGGCGATGTCCGGCGTCCCTTCCATCACCCGGCGCGCCTCGGCCGCCGAGTAGGCATGCAGGAATTCGAGCGGGCGCCCGGCGATGACGAGGTCCTTCAGCGCGAACAGGGTCGCGGCATGCACCTCCCGTTCGTCGTCTACGACGAGGACCCGCCAGGGCCGCAGCCGCTCCCCGCCGGGCGCGCCCCCGCCGCCGTCGTCCACGATCTCGATCAGGTCGTCGCGACGCGACTTGTGCCTTTGCAGGCTCATGCCTCGCGCCCCCCGCTTTCCGGTGCCTTGATGGGCAGGACGAACTCGAAGCGGGTTCCCGATTCGGGCTGGCTCGACACCGCGACCCTGCCGCCGAGCACCCGCGTGACCAGGTTATAGACGATGTGCAGGCCGAGGCCGCTGCCGCCGCGACCCAGCTTGGTCGTAAAAAAGGGATCGAACACGCGCTTCAGATCCTGCTCGGGTATGCCTACGCCGTCGTCCAGGAATTCGATGCCCACCTGCCGCGGGCCTCGCCGCCAGGTCCGCAGACGCATGACGCCCTGCTTGCGGCCTTCGAAGGCATGGGCAAGCGAGTTGGTAACAAGATTCGTTATCACCTGGCCTAGCGAACCCGGATAGCTGTCCATTGACAGCTTATCGGCCAGATCCAGATCGAGCTTGAATGGCGTTTTCTTGAGCATGGGGGCCAGGGTGGCCGCCACTTCCTCGACGACCATCCGCAGGTCGAAGCGGCGCCGCTGGGCGCTGGTCTGGTCCACGGCCACCTGCTTGAAGCTGCCGACCAGTTCGCTGGCCTGGGACAGGCTGCGCAGGAGCAGGTCGCATGCCGTCCGAGCCCCCTCCATGTAGCCGTCGAGGCTCGAGCGCCGGACCTGGCCCGAGGCTACGACGGCCTCGAATTCGCGCGTCTTGTCCTGCAGCGTGCTGGCGACGGTCACGCTGTTGCCGATGGGGGTGTTCAGTTCATGCGCGACGCCGGCCACCAGCGATCCGAGCGCGGCCAGCTTTTCAGCATGAACCAGCTCGTCCTGGGCGAGCTTGAGGCTCTCCAGCGCCTCTTCCAGCTCGGCATTCGCCTTTTCCAGCCTGACGGTCCGCTCGCGGACGCGGGCCTCCAGCCGCAGGTTGAGCTCCTCGATTTCGCGCTGTGCGCGACGATGCTCGGTGACGTCGTGGGCGCCCCACAGGAATACCTTCCGGTTGTTCAGGACGAAGACCTGGCCGGACAGCTCGCAGAGGATCGGCGCGCCATCTCCGCGCATGAAATGCACTTCGCGGTTCTGGATATTGGTCGCCTTCTCGAGATCCTCGAACAGTCTGCGCCGCTCCTCGGCATCCGCCCACAGCCCGATGTCGAGGCTGGTCCGGCCGAGCATCTGCCCGCGGTCGAAGCCGAATTGCACTTCCCAGGCCGCGTTGACATCGAGGTACTGCCCCTCGGGAATGGAGGTGACGCCGAGCGCCACCGGCGAGCGGTGGAAGATCGTCGAGAACTTTTCCTCGCTCTCGCGCAGCGCCTCCTCGATGCGCTTGCGTTCCGTGATGTCCAGCGTTGCCGCGATAAGGGCTTCCTCGCCGCCGATGCTGAAGACGCGGCCCGAGAACTCGGTCAGCATGGCACGGCCGTCCTTGGCGCGAAAAGCGATTTCCCGTCGCTGGAACAGCCGGTTCTGCCTGACATGCTGAAACAGCCTGTCGCGATCCCGGTAATCGACCCATAAATCGATCTCCCGGCTGGTCCGGCCGATCACCTCGTCGCGCGCATAGCCGAACAGGTCCAGCCAGGCCGGATTCACGTCGATGAAGCGGCCATCCGTGGCCGTCGTCACCGCCACGGCGGCAGGCAGCTCGTGGAAGATGGTGGAGAACATCTCCTCGGACTGGCGCAGCATGGCCTCGGCCTGCCGCTTTTCCGTGATGTCATGCAGATCCCACAGGACATGGCGCTTGCCGGACAGTTCGAAGACCGTGGCCGAGACGTCGGCGAGGATGTGTTTTCCCTCCCGGGTCCGGTACCAGGCTTCGAGCCCCTTTATCCCGCCCCCTTCCTCGAGCGCCTCGATCGCCTTGCGCCTTTCCTCGAAATCCACCCAGAAATCCAGCTGCTGCGGCGTCCGGCCGACGACCTCCTCGCGGCGATAGCCGAACTTCCTCAGCCAGGCTTCGTTGACGTCCACGTAGGTCGCGTCCTCGTAGCGCACCACCGCCAACGGCTCCGGGCCGAGGGCGAAGAACTTGGAAAATTTCTCCTCGCTCTCGCGCAGGTTCCGCTCCGCCGCGATGCGCGCCTGCTCGATCAGCCGCTGCGCCGTCACGTCGCGCGTCACCAGCAGCAGCAGGCGCTGGCCCTGCCAGTCGAAGGTGCTGCCGGAGGTCTCGCAGATGATTTCGCGGCCGTCCTTGCGCCGGGTGGTGATTTCCCGGTTGCGCACGACGCCGTCGCGCAGGATGTCGGCGACGAGCCTGCGGCGCTGCTCCGGATGCACCCAGATGCCCAGGTCGGCGGTCGGCCTGCCGAGCGCCTCCTCGCGGCTATAGCCCATCATGGGCTCCCAGTGGTGGTTCATGTCGACGAAGCGCCCCTCGTCCAGGCTGCTGATCGTCACCAGGTCCGGCAGCAGGTAGAACACCCGCGAGACGCGCTCCTCGCTGAGCCGCAGCGCCTGCTCCATGCGCCGGCGCTCGGTGACGTCGTGGGTGCCCCACAGGATGTACTTGCTCTGCCCCACCGCGACGACGCGCGCGGAAATCTGCACGAGGATCTCCGCGCCGCTCTTGTTGCGCATGCGGATCTCGCCGCTGCGCGCCTGGTTGCGGCGCACGATGTCCTCGTAGATCCTGCTGCGATCCTCGGGCTTCTCCCACAGGCCGAGGTCCAGGGCGCTGCGTCCGACCACCTCCTCCTGGCGATAGCCGAAGGTGCGCTCCCAGGCATCGTTGACCTGGATGTATTCACCGGCCGGATAACGCGCCACGGCGAACGGTTCGGGCGACAGGGCGAAAAAGCTGGAAAACCGCTCCTCGCTGTCGCGCAGGGCCCGCTCCGCCGCCTTGCGCGCGTTGATGTCCTCGACCGTGCCGACGAAGCCCAGCAGGATATCCTCCTCCATGATCGGCGCGGCATGGATGCGGCACCAGGTGATGCTGCCGTCCCGGCGGATGAAACGGAACTCGCCGACGAAAGGCTTGCGCTCGTGAATCGCCGCACGCCATTGCGCCCGATGCTGCGCCTTGTCTTCGGCGTGCACGTGATCGAGGGTCCGGCCGGCAATGACCTCCGCCTCGCTGATGCCGGTGATGTCCGTGGCGCGGCGCGAAAAATAGGAGCCGTTGGCCCGCTCGTCGGTGGCGAACACCCCCAGCATGGAACCCTCGCTGATGGCACGGAAACGCTGCTCGGCCATGTGCAGGGTCTGCTCGATGTGCCGGCGGGCACTGATGTCGTGCGCCTCCGGCACCAGGAAGGCCACCTGGCCGGCGGCGTCGCGTATCGGCGTCAGAAAGAAATTGAAGTAGCCGAGGCCGCCGTCGGCGGCCGGATAAGTGGCCTCGAAGCGATCGTGTCCTCCCGCCGCCACCCGGCGGATGGCCTGGCGCAGCCGCTGCTGCTGCTCGGCGTCGTGCGTCCACCACGGCGTCTCCCAGAACGGCTTGCCGATCACCTCCTGGCGCTGCGCGCCGGCCTGCTCCAGCGCCGTGCGGTTGATGTCGATCAGGGTGCCGTCCGGCTGCAGCAGGCCGATCAGGCTGCGGGTGGTGTCGATGATGGCCCGGTAGCGCTGCTCGCTCTGCAGCACGACGTCCTCCGCGCTGCGGCGGCCGGCCGCCTCGCGCTGCAGCGCCTCGCCGAGCGCCCTGGCGGCAAACTGCTGCTTGCGCTGGGTGACCACCAACAGGACCATGCCGATCGCCAGGTTGATGATCGGCCCGAAGACGTAGGAGCGCGCGTCGGCGGCGGATGCGGCCAGCTCGGAAAAGACGAAGACATAGCCGCCATAGAGGGCGAAGAGAAAGCCGCTCAGGCTGTAGCCGACCCCGGGGTGCTCGCGCCCGCGCAGGAGCAGCGCCAGGCCGACCATGAAGAAGACCGCGCCGCCGATCAGATAGGGAACCACGAGGGGCACGATCCCCAGCGCGGCCAGGACCGACACGCCGCCCATTCCCGCCGCGGCCGCAAGCCCGGCCTTCCACGGCGACGCGAAAGGCTTGCCGACGAACACCCGCGTGCCCATCCAGAGCAGGACCACCGCCGCCGTGCCAAAGACGGCCTCGCCGTAGATCGCCCAGGCGTAACCCTCGAGGCCGACGAGGCGGAAGGCCACGCGGCAGGCGCTGGCGGCATAGGCCATCGCCCAGAAGCCGAGGGCGCCTTCGCCCCGCTCGAGCCGCCACAGGTAAAGGAAGATGCCGGCCAGCACGAGGTTGCCGACGATGGAATTGACGATGGCCGTCTGGATCGGGATGCTGAACATGAAAGTCAGGATCGGGGACTTCTCGAATGCCTATCTTAAACTCGCGCGGGAAACCGCCCTATGCAAAATCTCACGCTCGCTGACGAAAGTGCGGCTCTCGCATACAATTTCGGATCCGTCCCGCCCGCCGTAATACGCCGATGAGCGACATCCAGATCCGCCGCAGCCACACCCTGACCGCCAAGGGCGCCCGCCAGGCCGCCGAGAAGATCGCCTGCCAGCTCGATGAGGAGTTCGACCTGGCCTACGAGTGGGACGACAACGTGCTGGTTTTCAGGCGCAGCGGCGTCAGCGGGGAGCTGATCGTGGAGAAGCGGGAGGTGCACATCCGCGTCCGGCTGGGCTTCCTGCTCATGGCGATCCGGCCGCGCGTCGAGTCGGAAATCCACCGCTTCTTCGACGAGAACTTCGGGCCGGATGCCGGCCCGAGCGTGTGACTACCCCTTGAGGGATTCGACCAGATCGATGTAGCGCTGCATGGCGTCCCCGCTGGCGGAGCCCTTCAGCGCCGCCCAGGCGTCGTATTTGGCGCGCCCGATCATGTCGCTGAAGCCCGGCCGCTTGCCCTCGACGTCGCCGGCCGTGGCCTGCTTGTAGAGGGCGTAGAGCTGCAGCAGGGTCTGGTTGTCCGG
>JAANMY010001251.1_pt1 | contig 30092 bp, 25 predicted proteins | sample 7279691 | NCBI WGS metagenome assembly JAANMY01 (sample SAMN14094543, study PRJNA606508) | bioreactor metagenome | isolation source: A lab-scale SPAN reactor treating ammonium-rich wastewater day 388 | place: Ireland: Galway | collected 2018-02-07
ATCTATGATGTAAATTTCGGGATTCAGTTAAGCGGAGTAGACCTTACTGTTCTTTCTGGGAAAAGTTTAGTTCTTTTGAAAAATGCAGCCGTTTGGGAAACAAAACCTTTCAATGGAGTCAGAGTACAGATCGGCCCGTTTCCCGCTGTTACCATACCTATAACGTCTACCGATTTGCATACCCTGGTACAGTTAAATGCAGGAGACACGCTTACTTTCGGAATTAATACCGGTGGCATTTTGCCGGTAAATCTAGGTGTTTTGCCAATTTCAAGCACTTCTCTAAAAGTTTTCAAAGTGTCTGATTAACTACCGGCTCTTTAAGAATAAAAAAAATCACATGAACATTATTCATGTGATTTTTTTTGTGATTTACTGAATTCCAATTTATCCAAAAGCTCTTTTCAATAAACTTCCCACTTTGGGTTCACTTCCTCTGAAGTTTTTATAAAGTTCCATTGGATCTTTGGTGCCTCCTGAGGAAAGCAAAATTTTATACTTCGCTGCGATTTCCGGATTGAAAATTCCGTTTTCTTTGAAATACTGAAACGCATCAGCATCCAGAACTTCTGCCCATTTATAAGAATAATAACCTGCTGAATAACCGCCCTGAAAAATATGCGAGAAGCTTGTGCTCATTGCAGTTTCCGGATTTGATGGATAAAGATTGGTTGCTTTTGTTTCTTCGGTTTCAAAGGTTTTAATGTCGCCCACTTTATCTGCATTGCTGTGATAGGCCATATCCAAAAGTCCGAAACCCAGCTGTCTTAAAGTCTGGTAACCTTCCATGAAATTTTTAGAATCAGAAATTTTCTGGATCTTTTCATCCGGTAAAACCTCTCCGGTTGTATAATGTTTTGCAAAAGTTTTCAGAAACTCCGGCTCGTAGCAGAAATTCTCCAGAAACTGCGACGGAAGTTCTACAAAATCCCATTTCACCGAAGTTCCCGAAAGGTTTGGATAAGTTGTATCCGCCAAAACGCCGTGAAGCGCGTGACCAAACTCATGGAAAAGCGTGGTAACTTCCTGGAAAGTCAGCAGACTTGGCATATCTGAAGTGGGTTTCGAAAAGTTGCAGACTACTGAAATATGCGGCCGCGAATTTTCACCGTTTTTCCTGAACTGATTTTTAAAGCTCGTCATCCACGCACCGGCTCGTTTTCCTTTTCTCGGAAAATAATCTGCGTAAAGAAGGGCTTTGAACTCACCGTTTTCGAAAATTTCGTAAGTTTTTACATCTTCATGGTATTTCTGGATCTCGGTGGATTCCACAAAATCAAGTCCGAAGAGTTTTTTCGCCAAACCAAAAACCGCATCCTGCACTTTTTCCAGTTGGAAATAAGGTTTCAGTTCTTCATCATCAATATCGAATTTAAGTTTACGAAGTTTTTCAGCATAAAAAGCGTGGTCATAACTTTCTATTTCATCAATTCCATCTGCTTTTGCAAGTGTTTTCAGTTCTTCAATTTCTTTTTCGGCGTAAGGTTTTGCCTTTTCCAGAAGTTCATTCAGGAATGACGTTACCTGATCCGGCGATTTTGCCATTCTCTCTTCCAGAACGTATTCAGCATAATTTTTATAACCCAGTAAATGCGCTTTTTCCTGTTTTAACTTAATGATTTCTTTGATCAGATTCTGATTGTCGAATTCATTATTATTGAAGGATTTTTTTCCATTAGCAAGTGCCAGTTCTTTTCTTAGTTCGCGGTTTTCTGCGTAGGTCATGAAAGGAATATAACTCGGATACTGCAGGGTCACTACGAAACCCTCAAGATTTCTTTCTTTTGCCTCTTCGCGGTATTGGTTAAAAATAGCTTCCGGAATTCCTGCCAGATCTTTTTCTTCCGTAATATGTTTAAAATAGTTATTGGTTTCTGCAAGCACATTCTGCCCGAACTGCAGTGATTTCTTCGACAGTTCAATACTGATTTCCTTGAATTTTTCTTTATCGGATTCATTCAATAGAGCTCCGCTTCTCACAAAACCTTTGTAGGTTTCGTTCAGGAGTATTTGCTGTTCTTCGTTCAAATCATATTTTTCCTTCTCGTCGTAAACTTTTTTTATTTTCCCGAAGAGTTTTTCATTTTGTGAGATCTTAGCCGAAAATTCAGTTAAAAGCGGCGAAACTTCCTGCGCGATCTTTTGTATTTCATCATTAGTTTCTGCGGAATTCAGGTTGAAGAAAATGCCTGAAACTACATCAAGCTTCTCTCCGGAAAAAGCGAGGGTTTCAATAACATTTTCGAAGGTCGGTTCTGCTGGATCTTCTACTATAGCGTCAATTTCTTTTTCCGAAATTTTTATCAGTTCCTGAAATGCCGGGAGAAAATGTTCATCTTTGATATCGTTGAAAGGCGCTGAATGGTGTTTGGTATTAAAATTTTCTAATAATGGATTTTGCATAGTGTAAGGTTTGTCAAAGGAAACATAAAGTAAGGTCAAAGTAATGTCATACTAGGGGGTAAATTTACTGAAATTTATATTTTATATTTGTTTTACCAACAAAACTAAAATAAACGCTCATGAAAACATTTTTGAAAATTCTTTTAGGCGTCGTAGCTGCGCTTATCATTCTTATGCTGCTGATGGGTAAAAATTACCATTTCGAAACTTCTACCGTCATCAATGCGCCGGCCGATAAAGTATGGCAAAACATGAGCTCGATGAAGGCTTTCAACCAATGGAATCCCTTTATGGATTTGGACTCGAATGTAAAAGTGAATTATTCCGGAAATCCAGGTCTGGTAGGCGATCAGTATTGCTGGGAAGGAAATGACGACGCAGGAAAGGGCTGCCATATTGTAACCGCTCTGGTTCCTAACCAAAAACAGTCGACAAAAATGCTTTTCGAAAAACCTTTTGAAAGCGACGCGACTTCAGACCTTATTCTTACGCCAAAGAGAAATTCAACAAAAGTGACGTGGACAATGGATTGTGAACTCGATTACCCGATGAACCTCATGAAATTCTTTATGGATAGCCAGATGGAAAAATCGTACGGTTCCGGGCTGCAGAAGCTGAAAGTTCTAGCTGAAAAATAGCAGCCGAAAAGCCAAAATTCCGGATTTTTATCCGGTTTTTTTATGGGTACACTTCAGAGTGGTATTTTCGGAATTTATTTCGCAAAATTACCTTAAATTTGTCCCTCAGTTCGGGGTTAAAAATTTCCTCAGAATACATAATTAATATAAATTTAATGAAGAAAATTACAGCGCTGGCGCTCATTTCTATAGCTCTTGTTTCTTGTAAAAAAGAAACGCAAACCATTACAAAAGTTGATCCCGCAACCGGAAAAACTGTTACTGTCGAAGTTCCTGTGGAAGACTCCGCAAAAATTGAAAAAACAAATGTAGCTGCTGCAGCCATTAAGGATTCTTTGGGGCTCTATACTCAGTCTTTTAAGCTGGAAGTTGGCAAAACTTATCCGCTGAAAACGTATCAGAAAGACGTACAGACGATGACCGCGCCAGATGGTAAATCCCAGAGCGGAACAAGCGAAAGTACCGATGAAATGTCCTTTACTGTAAATAAATTAGAAAACGGGATTTATGACATTACCATTAATTTGGTAAGCAAAAGAAACGCACAGTCAGCTAACGGAAAAACGGTGGCCGTAGATACCAAACTTGCGGAACCTGCAGACGAACAGTTGAAAATGATGTGGAAAGTAAACAAAGCACTTGTAGGGAACAAACTCAATATGAAAATGGGTGAGGACGGAAAGGTAATTTCAATTACAGGGTTCGATGCAGTTTACAGTAAAATAGCTGCTTCTGTGGGAAGTGTGATTAAAGATGCCAAGCAGAAAACCGCGTTTGTAAACAGTTTTAAAGAAAGTTTTAACGAAAAAATTCTGAAAGATCAGTTCACCAAAAACCTGCTTTTACTGCCGGCAAAAGGCGTGAAAATTGGCGATAAATGGTCTCAAAGCGAAAACGCAACCTCGGATGGTAAAATTAAACTTACCACAACCTATATGTTGAAAAGTGTAGGTGACGGAGCAGCAGTAATCGCAGTTACAGGAGGAATTCCGAAAAAATCTGATAAGAAAACCCAGGAAGGAGTTACACGAAGCATGAGTTCTGAACTTTCCCAAAATGGAATAATCACGTTGGACCAAAATACCGGCTGGATCAAAAACCAAACGATTTCCGTAAAAACCACCCAATCCGAAACGCTTTCAGACGGGAAGCAGTCGCAAACGATGAAAAGTGTTTCAAATTCAACGGTAGAAGTAAATCCACTCAAATAGTAGACGGTGAATTGCTCATATCTTATTCGCGATAAACAATGAAGTATATTTTAGAATTAATTCTCACAACCATCATCATTTTTTTTCTCTGGAATATTTTAAAGAGAATGTTTTTCTCCGCCTTTTACAAATTTCCAAGGCCCGAGAATAAAAGTAAAACTCAATCCCAGAAAACGAATAAAAATCTGGATTCCAAAATAAAGTGGGACGCTGAAACGGTTGATTACGAAGAAGTAAAAGAAAATAAAGACAAAAAAAAATAAAACACAGCCCTTTTGAAATTTATATTTTTGAAAGGGTTTTTATTGATGACATTTATTATGGCAAAAAACACAAAACTCATATTTATCGCTGGAAGTATTATTGCTTTTATCATTCTGGCTTTGGTTTATGCAAACCCAGTTCTTACGGGCAAGCAACTCTTTCAGCATGATATTGTTCAGTATAAAGGCGGCGCCAAGGAACTGCTGGATTACCGAGCCCAAAACGGCGAAGAAACCTATTGGAGCGACTCCATGTTCGGCGGGATGCCCACCTACCAGATGGGTGCGCAGTTTCGTGGCGATATCATTAAAAAAATTGATGATTTACTGAATTTTTTACCTAAACCTGCCAATTATATTTTCCTGCTTTTTTCAGGGTTTTTCCTGCTTGGGATGGTTGCTGTACGAAACTGGAAATACGCCCTTTTAGGAGCAACTTTTTTCGGTCTTTCTACCTATTTTTATATTGCACTTGCTGCAGGACATAACGGAAAAATCCATACCGTCGCTTATTTTGCGCCGCTGCTCGCAGGGATTCTACTCGTTTACATCCGGAAGAAATATATCACCGGTTTCATTGTAACTGCTTTGTTTATGGGGCTCCAGATCGCAGCCAATCACCCCCAGATGACTTACTATCTCTTTATTGCGCTTGGATTTTTATTTATTTCCGAATTCGTGCGTGCGATTCAGGGAAAAACCGACTGGAAGCATTTCGGAATCGCTTCCGGGATTTTAGCATTCGCTTTCTTGCTGGGTGTTGGAATGAATTCCCAGCGGTTAATGGCCAATTCAGAATATGTCACCGAAACCGTTCGTGGTAAACAGATATTGGATAATGACAGTCATACCTCCGGAAAATCAGGAATGGATAAAGAAAGCATGCTCATGTGGAGCTATGGGAAACTGGAAACGGTTAACCTATTTATTCCAAGGTTAATGGGCGGTTCCAGCACCGAGGAAGGTTCCGAAAGGATGATGAACCGTGTACAGGAACTGGTTCAGGAAAACGTTTCTTCGCAGGAGGAAATGGACCGTATTTCGAGTGGTTTCGGTTCGCTGACCTACTGGGGCGAGCAGCCGGGAACTTCGGGACCGGCTTATCAGGGAGCCGTGGTTGTTTTTCTTGCGATTCTCGGTTTTTTCTTTGCGTGGAAAAAATACCGGTACTGGATTCTGGGAGCGTCAATCCTCACTGTATTTTTAGCGTGGGGAAGCAATTTCATGATCGTGTCGGATCTGTTTATTGATTTCGTTCCTTTCTATAATAAATTCAGGGCGCCAAGTTCAATTTTGGTCGTTGTGGAACTGCTGTTTCCTTTAATCGCGATTGTCGGACTTTACCGGTTTTTCAATTCAAATCCAGATACAGAAACCAGTTCAGAGAATATTTTAACTGAGGATTACAAAAAGAAAATTCTGACGTATGTAAGCGCAGCAGTTCTGGGAATCACCTTTATACTGTTGATTTTCGGTAAATCAGTTCTAGGTTTTCATACAGACAATGAAAAAGCTTATCTGCCACCATTTTTACTTGATTTCCTTATTGATGAACGTTTTAAAATGTTCAGGATTGATGCAATAAAAGCAGTTCTTTATGTTGGAATCACTGCCGCAGTTTTATATATGGGACTGAAGAAAAAACTCAGTCAGAATATCGCTATTGTGATTATTGGTTTGGTAAGTCTTTTTGATTTGTGGAGCGTAAATAAAAGATATCTGAACAACGAAAACTTTATTGATAAAACCTTTACTGAAAATCCTTTCCAGACAGAAAATTCAGAACTTCTCATGCAGAAAGTCGGTGAAAACCGAAATTTGAAAACCTTGCTCGATAATGCCAACGTAAACAAAACTTTAGAAACTATTGCCGAAAAAGATAAAACCCATTATCGTATTTACAATCAGGTTTTGGGGACATTCAGCGAGACCAATACTTCTTACTTTAAATCTTCTGTTGGTGGTTATCACGCCGTGAAATTGCGACGTTACGATGATCTGATCAACGAATATTTCAGCCGTACCGATACGGTTAGGGTCCCGAGAATCCTCAATATGCTGAACACCAAATACATGATCTTCGGAAATCCTGAGAATCCTGAAGCGGTGGTAAATCCTCAGGCCAACGGAAATGCCTGGTTTGTTTCGGAACTCAGATTTGTAAATTCTCCCAATGATGAGATTAAACAGATCGGTGAAGTTGATACCAAGAAAATCGCGGTGATTTCTAAAGATGACAAAAAATATTTCGACGGAAAAGCAATTCAGCCAGATCCTGCAGCGGTTATAAATCTTACCAAATACCAACCCAACGAACTTGAGTTTAAAACCCAGTCGAAAACGCCACAGTTAGCGGTTTTTTCAGAAATCTACTATCCGAAAGGCTGGAAAGTGATGATTGACGAAAAAGAAGTTCCTTACATTAAAGCCAATTATCTTTTACGGGCGGTTCACGTTCCGGCAGGAAAACACACGGTGAGAATGGTTTTTGAACCTGCCGTTATCCAAACCGGAAAACTGATTTCGATGATTGCATTTGCAATTTTCATAATCCTGAGTGGTATGGGAATTTTCTTACTTTACCGCAAAAGAGAAGACAAAAATTTGGCGAACACTTAAGTTTAAATGAAAGATAAAAAAATCTTAATCATCACCTATTACTGGCCGCCTGCAGGTGGGCCGGGAGTGCAGCGATGGTTAAAATTTGTAAAATATTTACCTGAGTTCGGCTGGAAACCCACCGTTTTTATTCCCGAAAATCCAAGTTACCCAATTGTTGATGAATCTTTACAAAGTGACGTTTCAAAGGACCTGGAAATCATCAGAACCAAAATCTGGGAACCTTATCAGATTGCCGAACTGTTTGGGAAAGACAACAAAAAATTCAAGGCCGGACAGTTCGATGTCGGTAAAAACCAAAGTTGGAAATCAAAACTTTCAATCTGGGTGCGGGGGAATTTCTTTATTCCTGATGCACGCGTTTTTTGGGTAAAACCATCATCAGAATATTTGAAAAAATATTTGAAAGAAAATAATTTCGATGCTGTCGTAACCACCGGTCCGCCGCATTCTGTACATTTAATTGGGCTGGAACTGAAAAAGGAATTCGCGAATTTGAAGTGGATTGCAGATTTCCGAGATCCCTGGACAGAAATTTCCTATTACAAACATTTAAAACTCACGAAAGCATCTGATAAAAAGCATCGTAGTCTGGAACAGAAAGTTTTTAAAAATGCCGATATAACACTAGCGACAAGTTATACCGATACCGAAAATTTCAGGAAAAAAGGTGCCAACGCGTTTTGTGTTACGAACGGATTTGATGGTTTTGAAAACGCATTAAGCACTAAAAAAGATACCAAATTCACACTAAGCTACATCGGTGTTCTGGAACAACTCCGAAATCCGGAAATTTTGTGGAAAATTTTAAATGAGATCATTTCGGAAAATGAAGATTTTAAAAATGAGTTCGAACTGAAATTTGTCGGCAGGGTTGATGATAAAATCTTAGATAGGATCGAAAATTCTGAGCTGAAAAATTCCCTCAATAATATAGGTTATCTTTCACATTCCGAAGCTAATGCGGAAATGCAGATTTCGGATGTCCTTCTGATTACGAATTTCCCTGATGAAAGTTCGAAGGGAATTATTCCCGGTAAGATTTTTGAGTATCTTGCCACCGGAAAACCGATTCTTTCTTTTGGTCCTAAGGAAAGCGATGTAAAGAAAATTCTAGATGAAACCAATGCCGGAAAACATTTTTCTTATCAGGATTCAGCGGAATTGAAAGCGTTTCTCATGAGTCAGTACCAAAAATGGAAATCAGATGTAACTTCTTCAGATACAAGAAATATCAAGCAGTTTTCGAGACGGAATCTTACTGAAAAGCTCAGTGAAATTTTAGAAACCGAAACCCGCGTGAGGGCGTAGGCGGAAATCCTTTTACCAGACGCGGCGGCGAAGCCGCCGCGTCTGGTAAAAGATTGGGAGCCGAAGACCGGCCTGAGCAAAAAAAAGAGCAAAACACAGTTTTGCTCTTTTTTATTGTGAGGGACACGCCCATAATAATCTTATAACCAACCCATTTCCTGCATCCACTCATCATTGTAGATTTTCCCTACATAGCGTGAGCCGTGATCGTGTAAAAGCACAACAATTACATCATCTTTCGTGAACTGGTCTTTCATCTGAACCAAAGCTGCAATCGCACTTCCCGCAGAATATCCGCAGAAAATACCTTCTTCTTTTGCCAGTTTTCGGGCGTAGATTGCACCGTCTTTATCAGTCACCTTTTCGAAGTGGTCAATAACCGTCATATCGTAGTTTTCAGGGATGATATCTTCGCCAATACCTTCTGTAATGTAAGTGTACGCGTGATCGTAGTGAAGCTCGCCTGTTTCGTGAAACTCTTTCAAAATAGAACCGTAAGTATCTATTCCGATTACTTTGATGTCCGCATTTCTCTCTTTAAAAAAGGTTCCGCAACCTGTTACCGTTCCGCCGGTTCCGGCACCTGCCACAAAATGCGTAAGTTTTCCTTCGGTCTGATCCCAGATTTCCGGAGCAGTCTGCTCATAATGCGCCTGGCGGTTCGACAAATTATCGTATTGGTTCACGTACCAGCCATTTTCAGTTTCTGCAGCAAGTCTTTTTGAGACTGAATAATAAGAGCGCGGATCAGTGGGTTTTACGTCGGTTGGGCAAACAATTACTTCCGCACCTACAGCGCGCAGGATATCACATTTTTCTTTAGACTGTTTTGAATTGGTAACGAAAATGCATTTATAACCTTTCACGATGGCTGCAAGGGCAAGGCCCATTCCTGTGTTCCCTGAAGTTCCTTCAATAATGGTTCCGCCTGGTTTCAGTCTGCCGTCTTTTTCTGCGTCTTCAATCATTTTCACCGCCATTCTGTCTTTTACAGAGTTGCCGGGGTTAAATGTTTCAACCTTCGCCAAAACCAATGCCGGGAAATCTTCGCCCAAAACTTTGTTGAGTTTTACAAGAGGCGTATTTCCGATGGTTTCGAGAATGTTTTGTGAATATTTCATATATATTTAAATTATAATTAACTGTATTTTAAAGATTTTACCGGAGAAATTTTACTGATGAGATAACTCGGTAAAATAAGCGCAATTGCCGATACGAAAAGGATTCCTAATGATATCGCCAGAATATTAAAGACGTTTAAATCAACCGGAACAACACTCAGGTAATAATTCTCAGGATTAAGTTTGATGATTCCGAAATATTTCTGAATCAAGAGAAAGCCGATTCCGATGATATTTCCGATCACGAGTCCCGGAACCATAATCATGAGGGTGTAATTGATGAAAATCGTCTGGATTTGGGCGTTGGTCGCGCCCAGAGTTTTCAGCATTCCGATTGAGTTTGTTCTTTCGATAATCAGAATCAGCAATACCATCACGATATTAATGATAACCACGACAAGCATGATAATGATGATAAGCGCAATATTGGTGTCGAAAATCGCGATGAAATCCATGATCTGCGGATATTCATCAGTAGCTTTTACAGTGTAATTTTTATAGCCTGCAAGCTTGTCGACTGCGGGAGCGTCCCGATCAATGTGATTAATGTTTTTGAGAAATACGTCGATCCCGCCAACTTCATTGTCTTTCATTCCCTGTATTTTTCTGGCATGATTGATTCCTCCGATAATAAAAAGGTCATCAATCATCTTGATATCGGTTTTGTAAATGCCAACTACCTCAAATTTCCTGTAAAGAGGACTTTGGTTTTCCTTGGAGAAGATGGCTACGATACTGTCTTTTACTTTAAGATGAAGGTCATTTGCAATTTTCTGCGAGATACATACCCCGTTATTGAAGCTTTTTTCTGTAATCTCCGGAACTCTACCAGCCACAAGAAATTTCCTGAACCTGGCAGTGTCAAAATCTTTACCAACACCTTTATAAATGATGCCTGCAAAATTATGTTCGTTACGCAAAATTCCGCTTACCGAAACATACTTCTGGGTACTTGCTACATCCTGAAGCTCCTTAATTTTTTTAATCTGCAGACCTTCAGTACTTAGAATCGATGAATTATAGGAATTATTCGACTGTTTGGATTTGATGGAAATATGCCCTGAAAAATCTGCCATTCTTTCTTTGATGGCTGTTTTAGAACCGATCCCGGTAGAAACGGTAATCAGCGAAACAATAACTCCCAATGCCACGGAAAGCCGGCCGATAAACACGATAATCCGTGAAAGATTATTTTTGTTATCTTTGGAAAAAGCAATTTTTTTGGAAAAATATAGTGGAAATTTCAAGCCGGTGAATTTAATCGCCAAAATTAAAGATTTACTTCTGATTGTGCTAATTTATTTTGGTTTCAGCCAGATGAATTTTGCCCAGAATACTGATGAAACCTGTTTTAAAACAGGAGCGGACCGGCCGGAACTTTATCTGCCGCTGCTTAAAAATAAATCGGTGGCAGTAGTAACCAACCAGACGGGGCTTATGAAAGACCGCACATTTCTGGTAGATTTCCTTGTGAAAAATAACATTAAAATTAAATCGATATTTGCTCCCGAACACGGTTTTCGGGGGGATGCAGATGCCGGCGAACATGTGAAAAATGGAGTAGATACCAAAACCGGAATCCCGATTATTTCTCTGTACGGAGACAACAAAAAACCAAAACCAGATCAGTTGAAAGGGATTGATATTGTTCTTTTTGATATTCAGGATGTGGGAGTGCGCTTTTACACCTATATTTCAACTTTAACGTATGTAATGGAAGCCGGTGCGGAAAATGGAGTAGAAGTAATCGTTCTCGACCGCCCGAATCCGCACGACGGTTATATTGACGGACCTGTTCTGAAAGACCAGTGGAAAAGTTTTGTCGGCATGCATAATATTCCGGTGGTTTATGGACTCACGATCGGCGAATACGGAAGTATGGTAAATGGTGAAAAATGGCTGAAGAACGGTATTCAGGCAAAATATACTCTGATTCCGATGCTGGGCTACCACAAACAAAAGCGCTATGGCATTCTGGATAAACCTTCACCAAATCTTCCAAATGACCGGTCCATTAATCTCTATCCAAGTTTATGTTTCTTTGAAGGAACGCAGGTTTCAGTAGGTCGGGGAACCGATTTTCCGTTCCAGATTTATGGCAGTCCGTGGACCAAAAACTTACCTTATAAATTCACACCGAAACCTAATTTCGGTGCTAAAGATCCTTTCCTGAACGGTAAACTGTGTTATGGCGAAAACCTTTCCAGCTATCCCGAAGATTTACGCGAACTGAACATTGACTGGCTTTTAAAGGCTTACAGCAACTATAAAAATCCCACGCAGGATTTCTTCCTTAAAAACCTTTTCTTCGATAAACTTGCGGGAACTGATGAACTTCGCAAACAGATTATCGCTGGAAAATCAGCTTCAGCAATTAAAGAATCATGGAAAAAAGGACTGGATGATTTTCAGAAAATCAGAGCTAAATATGTGGTGTACGAGGATTAAGTTTTAGGAAGACAGAAAATTATTATGATCATTCAGACCAGTATTTATAAACATCCATCATCCCTCACCCCGCATTCCTAAAAACTCGCTTTCACCTGCATCGATCCGATGTGAATGGTTCTTTCTCCCGAATTTCTTCCTTCATAATTCACATTCAGCTGAATAAACGAATTGATGGATTGCTGTAAAAAAACCGACCAAACCTGGTTTTTACCCGGCTTCAAACCGTCCAGCATCTGATTCCCTACAATCGAAAAGTTGTTTCCGGCAAAATTATTATTGATGAAGGAGAAGTTTCCGCGGACAGAAGTTTTTCTTCTTTCCCACTGCAGGCTTCCGGTAAGGTCGAAGGTTTTAAGGAATTCTTCGCCATCCGCTCTTTTTTTCTGTCTTAAGGCTGAAGAGAGTTCTGCCTGAATCGCTTCCGTGAATTTATAAGTCGCTTTCGGTTTGGTTTCGAAATTATTCAGAACATAATCCCGCGAACTGAAAAGCTGCGACGCGTTTTCAATATGGTGAAGCGAATTTTCCCAGTCAACGCGGAAATCTTTGCTGAACCAATACCCTAAATTCAGGAAATTGGACGTCTGCGAACGCTCTTCATTACTAAAATTGGCATTGATTAAATTGTCATTCGCAATAAAACGGTAATTCCCGTTCCAGCCCGATTTTTCTGTAGGATTAAACTGTGCTGAAGCCAGGAAGTTCTGATTTTTCAGAATTTGGTCTTCATTTTTTTCAAACGGATTCAATACCAAAACCCTTTCTCTTTTGTAAAATGAATTCTGGGAATTCAATGAAATATTAAAATTCCAGCGTTTCAGAAACTGATTTTCAGAATTAAAAATGATAGATGGATTTACGAATAATGCCAGCTGCATTTTGTTTTTATTCGACGGAATATAATTCACCGTATTCGTATAAACCCTGATGTACTGCGCCAAATCTGCATATTCAGCGATTTCAAATTCATCAAGCTGCTGAATTCCGTCGCCGTTATAATCGGTCCATTTGTAAACGCCCTGTCCGTCGGTAACTTTAATGTACTGAAATTCCCTTTGGGCTTCCTGCCCGTTACCAAGCTCATAAAAAGCCTGTAAACGCATTCCGTTTCGGAAAAGCTGCTGGTTATAAAGAATATTTCCGACCACAAAATCCTGATTCAGATTGGCAGACACTTCCTGATTCTGATAATAAAATTTCCGGTAATGAATCAGCGCGTTTAAAGTGGTTTTCTCGGTTTTAATGATTTGGCTTTCTGCCATAATTCCCAAAATATGGTTCATGTTTTCCAAAGAATTATTACGAACGGAATCGTTATCACGGAAATACATTCTTGTGAGCAGTTTTGTGCGTGCAGAATCACTGATTTTTTTCTGAATGAAAACTTCTTTCCAGCTGAAACTTGTCACATCAAGCTGATTGGTTTCATTGAAGTTTTTCACGTTATGCTCCATACTTCCGCCAATCGCCCAGCTTCCTTTTTCGGTAGAATATTCAGAAATTATTCCGCTTCTTACGAACTTCGTATCCTGAAAAACTGCTTTCGTATCGAGGTAGGAGAAGTTTCCTTTGGTGTTGAATTTCCCTTTAATCCAGCCAAAATCCAGATCGTTTTTAATTCCTGTGTAAGAATTTTTCTCGTCCAGATAATTGATTTTATAATTTAAAAAGGAGGAATTGTTCCATTGATTCAAAAAGCTGAAAATAAAACGGTTTTGCGTGATCTGGTTGAATTCCTGCGCCAAATTGAAATCACGTGAAAACTCTACATCATTAATTCTGTCCAGAATATGGAACCGCGAATTGATATGCTGGTATTCAAAACTAGGCGTTCCTTTCCAGTTGTTTCTGCTGAAGGTTTTATTTCCGAAAATCCTTCCCACATACCCAATATTTTGACTGGCATCTTTCGATGAAAACAGATTCACGTCAAAATTACTCAGCGAAACATCGGCACCGATCTTTCCGTCCTTCAGCAAAAATTCAGAATTGGCAGAAAAAACCTGGGTTTTCTGTGGCGAAGGTAATTTTCTTACCGCTTTGTATTCGCCCATATTGGTGCCCACATATTCGAAAACGCGCCCGTTGTTGGTAGTTTGTTTAATACGGTAATCGCCGAGATTCTGACCAAAATAGGTGAATGCAACCTGATAAAGAATTTCGTTCTGATCGGTGGAAAATTCATAATAATTCCCGTTCGGATCTTGAATTAACTGGTACAGAATTTTATTCACATCATATTCGGTCACCGTTCCGGATGGCGCATACATCAAATCTGGATTGTTGCCGGCATCTGCTAGAATCTGCTGATCCTCCTTGCTTAAATTCAGGGAAAGTGGTGCGTTTTTGTTGTCGTTTTCCATAAACCAGTTGAAACCGTACCGCGCTTTTTCCCTTTCATGCCGGATTCCGCCCGTTACCAAAAACCGCGTGTAATTTCTGTTCGTGTAATTGTAGGAAATGGTAATAAAATTCTGTTTAAAAATCGGTCTGAAACTGGTGAAAGTAATTTCGCCCGTGTTATAATTAATGACATAATCCTGATTTTCGCCGCGCTTCATTAAAATCCCGTCGATAAACACCTGTTCAGAACCTGAAATGATGGTAATGAACTGCTCGCCGTTTTTGCCTGTCAACCGATAAGGTCCCTGATTTCCTTCCACGCCCTGAAAGCGGACGCGGTGGAATTCACTTCGGGCAACGCCTGCCGAAACATCTACAAAGGTTTTATTTTCGTTCCCGAAACTGGTTTCAAACTGCATTCCCATGCTTCTCCGCTGAAATCTGCCGAAATAGGTGTTCGCATCGAGCAAATCTAAATGACCAGCGCGCAAAACCGACTTATCTTTAATATTGAGCTGCATGTAAATCTTGTCAAACTCTTCAAGGGTCTGGGTGTAACCGTCGGCCTGAATAGGAAGATTGTGATCGGAAATCGAAGCGAGAACCGATACGTCTTTAGACAGTTTTCCGGAAATCTGAAGATCCATGGAGCTTTGTACACTTTGTCCCTGGTTGTTCCCAAAAGTAATTCCGCGGATGATGGACCCTTTGGAATTAAGGTCGCCGAGGATTTGTGAACGCGTATTTTTCACAAGAACACCTTCGTCGACGATAATTTTATTCTGGGTTCTTATGAAATCAAGAGTGTCTCTGGAGAAAACATCCTTGTCTATTTTTGCCGCAACAGCGGAATCTTTCTTCGTGGAATCCTGTTTGAGATTAGGATTTTCCCACGTGAAAATCTGGGCATCAAAGAATGGTAATGCATGGAAAATCAGGATGAAAAAGAATATTTTTTTAGCCAAAACGAAGCGAGAAAATGTGTGTAAAAATAACGAAAAAGTGTTACCGATATTACAGTTATATATTTAACAGTAAATTAATCTTAAAATTATGATATTAGCAAAAAACATCGTATTTTTGCTGTCTAAATTATTAATTATTAAATTTTTTAAAAAATGAAGAAATTTTATTCTTTAGTTGCAGCAGTTGTTTTAGCTGTAACGGTAAATGCACAAGCCACTACAGTTACAGAAGTTGCAGCTGAGCAGTTTGGAACAAGTACAGTGAGTGATATTACAGAAACTGTATATCCGATAGATGCCAATTTGGACTATTCATTTGCAGCAAATGGAGCTAATAATACCGCTTTTTATCCTGCAGATGGTATCAGAATGTATTCTGTTAGAGCAACAGGAGAAGGTAATATCATGACTATTACACCAAAAAATGGTGCGAAAATCACCGAGCTTGTTGTGAATGCTTTTTCAGCAGCTTACGCACCAGCTGTTACTTATAGTGTTGACGGTGGCGCATTTGTTCCCGCTACATGGAGCGGAACTACTTTAACGATTACTGGAATCGAAGCGGCAACTTCTTTAGCGATTAAAAATGCTCATACAGGAGGATCTTCTAATACACAGTTAAGAATTCCAACATTCACCGTAAAATATGACCTTGTTACTATGGCTGTTGGTGATGTAAACGCAACCAAAGCTAACATGGTTAAAAACACTGTTGTTTCTAACAATATTCTATTTGCAGCAAAGGCCGATGTACAGATTGTGTCTATGAACGGACAGGTGGTAAAATCTGCTTCTGTAAACGAAAATACTTCACTGGATGTAACTTCTTTAGCAAAAGGAACTTATATCGTAACAGGTATGGTGAACGGTAAAGCAGTTTCACAGAAAATTATCAAAAAATAACAGTTTTAAATAATTGTTAAACATTGAATACTTCTCTTCTGAGAAGTATTTTTTTTGTAAATTTACAGTCCTTTAAAAAGAATATAATTAAAATCAATTACAATGAAAAAAATCTTTACAATTTTAGGTTTAGTTTCGGCTACAACAATCATGTTTGCCCAAACGAATTTAGTGCAAAACCCTGGTTTTGAAAGTGACTTAACTTCCTGGGCAGCTGGTACCGGAAACGGTTATACAGCTCCGGCAATTTTGACTACTAATCCACATAGCGGTTTAAAATTAGCGGCTTACGAACTTCCTTCTGCTACTACAGGTTTTTATCAAAATGTTGCAATTGCGGGAAGTACTCAGTATACACTTACATTTTGGTACAAAGCGTCTACTACTAGACCAGAAGGTACTAATCAAAATAATATTTTCAGATTGTGGAGTGTTATGAAAGATACAACTGGAGCTCCGGTTTATAATACAGAAACAGCAGCCGAAGATCCATTAAGATCAAATAATGGCTATTTGCCAATCGCTCCAACTGCATGGACTCAGCATACTGTAGTATTTACTTCTCATCCTTCAGCTGCAAGTATAGATGTAGCTTTCAGATCTTATGGTAGTGGTTCTTCTTACGTTGATGATGTACAATTGGTACAGGGACTTCTTGCAGTTACAGATGTTTCTGCATTCGACAAGTCAGTTAAAATGAATACGGTAGTAGGAAACGAACTTCGTTTAATCCTTCCAGGAAAAGCTACTGTAAACATTTATACAGCAGACGGACGTTTGGTAAGCTCTAACAGAGTTGATAACGGACAGACAATTAATACCTCTTCAATGGCAAAAGGAAATTATATTGTAACTGTTGACAACGGATCTGCAAAAGTGAGCAGAAAAGTAATCAAAAACTAATTTTTATTAGTCATAAAACTGAAGCCGCTTTTTAGCGGCTTTTTTTAGTTTTATTATCGTTGCCCAACACCCAACAGCCATGTCACATCGGCAATCCCACACCCAACATCCCACACCCAGCATGCAAGCCCCACTAAAACCATCCTCTCCGAAAATAATTCGTAACCGCATTGAAATTAAGTACCAGCGTAAAACGGATTCTGCTTCCGTAATCTCTACACGAAGGTTCAAAACCGAGTGAGCTCTGGATTGGGAAATAAACTTCCAGAAAATCAGGGATTACTTTAACTTTTACGCCAGAATCCCAAATGAATTTCGGGTCCAGTGACCTGTTTTTATAGACGCCTGCATCGGCGTAGATATTAAACCAACGCCACACATGGGAGTCAATATTCACAGAAGTTATCCATTGATTGGCAGATTTTCCGACGTAAGATTTAAAGCCACCTTCTGCAAGAATAAGCTGTTGAGACAAAATTCCCGTGGTCGCACTCTGGCCCAAAAGACCGTACGAAAACGCATAATTTGAAACCCTTGAAATGCCATAGTCGAAAAGGTCGTTTTTCGTCTTATTCGTGATAAAGTATCCGCCAAAAAACCTGAAACTTACCTTTTTATCCTGCGCATATTCCCAACGGTAAAACGCTTCTGCTGAGATCTTCTGGAAATCCTCCATCCACTGAAGATTGGTGCTGAAGGATTTTTCATGAATAATCCGGCGGTCTGCGTAGCCATAACCAAGGTTCCAGAGGTTATATTTGGCGTACTCATTTTGTGACATTTTCGGATTTACATCTTTATCAAAGAAATTGTAGGACAAACCTAAACTTCTGCCAACATCGCTTCTCGGATTCTTTGTGAAATTAAAACTTGCAAAGGCAGAAAACTTACGGTACGTAAGATCATAATCATAATGGAAATATGATCCTGAAACCCCCACATCAAGACTTCTGTAAAAACTGTCCGCGGGCTGAAAAGAGTAGGCGAGACCTCCTGAACCCGTCAGTTTTCCTGTTCCCGAACTGAAATAAGGCGTGAAAGAATAATTAAATTTACGCTCAAAGAACGACGTATTTCTGAAATTTAAACCTACCAGAACTTTATCGTAGGCATTGAAGTTGAGTCTGGGATTCAGGTAAATTTCATTAAACTCAGGGTTTGGTATATCTTTAAACAGCTTTAATTTGATCTTTTTGGTGTTTGCAAACAGACCTTTGGTGTACCGGTAATTGTCGCGGAAATTGTTTTCAGGAAATATATATTTGCTGTTGACCACAATTTTTTCGGCGTTGGATTGCGGAATATTATAAATTTTGGCGTCTTTCGAATCATCCGTATCAAACCAAAATTCCTTTATTTCACCGGTTTCTGTTTCGGTTTCGATCTTGAATGGAATATTCAGATCGGTGTTTTTAGAAATTTTAACCTGAAACTCATCATCTGTCTTCGCGTATCTTTTCAGTTTAAAATTTACACGGTTTTTCTTCTGGATAAAGGGATCAAAGAAATCCGAAGAATAACCGGATTCCAGGCTCAAATGATCCAGAAAATCCTTTTGATCGATCTGGTTCCCGGAATTTTTGAGGAGATAGTCTTTAATAAAATCATCAAACTTTTCCTTGCCCATTTTTTCTGCGATAAAAGAAAACAGGCTTCCCGTCTCAAAATGACTTATCGCATTGGCGTTAAAATTACTCATGTTTTCATAAGGCTCTGCTATCCGCTGATCCAGATTTTGGTTCATGATATACTGGTATGTTAGGCCGTAGCGCTCCGCAAGTTTTAAGTCTGACGCATAAAATAGTTTGAGCGGTTTAAATCCAAAAATATTGATGTTTTCCGGGAGATCGCCCAGCAGTTTCTTTTCTTTATAATAGCGGTTGATGTATTCGATTTCCAGATAGGTTTTCAGGCCGTTCGTGAGCCAGTGATCCTTGCTTTTTTCGAAGATGGTTGCCTGTTCTACACTTTTTTTTGAGAGGATGCTGAAATAATTCAGATCACTTTTCTCGGCGTCATTGAAGAGTTGATATTTAAATTTCCAGAATTTAAGATCGCTGATACCGCTAAAATTCTCGCTGTCTCTGAATTTTTCGGTGACGAAAATCTTCTGCGGCAGAAATCCGGTTTTGCTTTTAATAAAGTTTAAATGTAGCGGAAGGTAGAACTCAAGATTCTGTTTCTCGGTTTCCGACAGATTATACCCGAAATCGATTTCTGTGGTTTCACCGTCGACCTGGGCTGTAATTTTGGGGAAATGATTCTCTGAGATTAAGAATTCGGGATCGTTTTTAAGTATGCCCTCAAAGTAATTGGGCTGAATTTCTTTCAGATTACTTTGCGACGAATAGTTAGGCGGAATATTAAGGTTTACTTTCCAGTAAAGCCCAGGACTTTGGTTTTCTTCGATGTCCAGATAAAACCTTTCTTTTTTTGACGGTTCTTCAAAGCCGTCGGGAACAATGAAAAAGTATTTCAGCATCCATTTTTTGCCGTCACTTCCGTAACCTGTGAATTTTGGCGAAGGCAGATTGATAAGGTATTGGAGCGATATTTTTATCTTTTCACCGGACTTTAAACTTTTAGAAAGTGGGAGGAAAATATTTTCAGAAAAAGCGTGAGGTTCTACGGCGTCCAGATTCCCAATTTTAATCTTTAGATTTTCAATGTTTCCCAGGTCTTTCGCTTTAGCAAAATGAAGATCATTTTTCCGGTCTTCCAGTTTTCTTTTGGCGAGCGGAGTATTTCGGTTTTTGTAAGCTGCAGTCCAGTTCAGAAGTTTGATTGTATCCTGACCGATCGCTGAGTTATTGGTATAAATTATTTCCTGGGTTACAGAAATCTGTCTGTTGTTGGACCTAATTTCGGCGTCAATGTAAATGCTGTCCTGCTGCGCAGAAACCGCAACATAATTTAAGATCAGTAAAAAGCCCCATAAAATTCTATTCATCGCAATGTAACGCTCAAATATAATGATGTTTTTTCTAAACTCTTTTAATTATCATTTATTTGAGAATAATAATTAATTTTGAGTAAATATCAGCCTTTGCTAAAATTATACCATATTGTATTTTTTGTTGCGACACTCTGTTTTCAACCTGTCTTTTCACAGGTTACCGAAAGCACTGAACCGCTGATTATAGATCCGGAAAAATCTAAGATTGTTACCCGTTTTACTCCGCCGCTGGGATTTTTCTGGATGAAGGAGACGCCCGGCAGCTTCGGTGAATATTTGGTAAACTTCCCATTGCATCCGCCGAATTTTCCCGTTCGTGATTACCGGAAAGTTCCTGTTGATAGCCAAAACAAGCACGTTGCCCTGCTTAAAATTGATGTAGGTGAGAAGGACTTGCAACAATGTGCAGATGCGTGGATGCGGCTGTATTCCGAATATCTCTGGTCGCAAAAACGCTTTGATGAAATCGGGTTCGAATTCACCAGCGGACAGTTCTTTGCGTGGAATGATTACAGAAAAGGAATTAGAACCAGGGAAGTAAACAAAAAAGTAAGTTTCTATGATTCGGGAATTACAGACGGGTCATATTCCGCATTTCGGAAGTATCTGAATATAATTTTCCGGTATGCCGGAACCATATCATTGGACCGTGAATCAGTTGCTGTTACGAAAAATTCTGGCATCAGAACGGGTGATTTCATCATCAAACCCGGAAGTCCCGGTCATTCAGTAATCATCGTTGGAGTGGCGACAAATGCGCTGGGAAAAAGGCTGTATCTGTTGGCGGAGAGTTTCATGCCTGCGCAGGACGTTCATGTCCTTAAAAACACGACGAATCCGGAAATTTCACCTTGGTATGAACTTGATGTAGATGCGCCCAAAACGGTAACAGCCAAGTACGTTTTCAGTCCAACATCCATTAAACGCTTTCATGCCATCAAATAAAAAAAGAAACGGAAATCTGGTTGCCCAAACTTCCGCTTCTACTACTAAAAAAACACAAACTAATATTATTATTCTGCAGTAAGTTCGAAATCGCCTTTAATTCTTACAAGGTCATTTATCATAGGTGCAGGGAAATTAGGACCTACGTTGAAATCTGATCTCTTCAGTGTTCCCATTACCTGATAACCGTGAGTGGTCTTTTTGTTCATTGCATTTACAGTAGAACCTCTGTAAACCAAAGTTAAAGTCACCGGTTTTGTAACGCCGTGCATGGTAAGATTGCCTTTCAGTGTGTAGTAATTCTTTTTGCCTTTAGTCAAGGAAGTACTGGTAAAATCCAGGGTTGGATATTTAGCGGCATCAAAAAAATCTGCACTTTTCAGGTGATTGTCTCTCGCTTCAATGTGCGTGTTGATGGAATTTACATCCGCAGAGAACGTGATTTTTGAATTCACGAAATTTTTCTCGTCAGCATTGATGGTTAAATCTGCTTTATCAAAGTTCCCTGTAATGTCATTGATGCCAAGGTGCATTACGGTGAACTGGATTCTTGAATGAGCCGGGTCACTTTTCAGATTCAACTGAGCAAAAGTGGAAACCGTAAACATCATTACGGTAAGGATTGATAATAATTTTTTCATAATACTTTTTTTTCTGTTAATAATTATAGTGCAAAGATATGGAAGCACGGAAACGCGGACATTGATCTAGGATAAGAAATCACTAATCGCAGTTTCCTTCCGTATCGCAGCTTTCACCCTGACTGATAATCTGCAGCCCTTTGTCTCCCGCACAGAATTCATTCCACGAAGCATTAAGTACTTCCAGAAAATGTTCCGGCTGCTGAGCGCCCGACACCCCGTATTTATCATTGAACACAAAAAACGGAACCGCGTTAATACCCAACTGTCTTGCCATCAAACCATCCTGAGCAACTGCATTTGCCAATTCATCTGAATTAAAGGCGTTTGAAATATCTTCTGCAGCCAGTCCCACAGATTTTCCGATTTCTACAAGAGTAGCTTCATCATCTATATTTTTACCTGAAATAAACTGTGCTTCAAATAACGCCTCTTCCATTTCGTTGGCTAAGTTCTTCTTTTTTGCGAGCTGGATCAGAAGATGACCTTTAAAAGAATTGGCAACTTTGGATTCATCGAAGTTGAAGTCAATTCCGGCTTCTTTTCCGGCATTTTTGGCATGTTCGTGCATGGCTTTTGCCCGCGCCACAGGAATTCCCTTTGCTTTAGAAAAATAATCGTACGGATTGGTTTCCGGCTGGGTAACCAGATTTGGATCCAACTGGAAACTGTGCCAGGTGATTTCAATTTTTTCTGAATCAGGGAACTGTTCTAAAGCTTTTTCAAACTTCTTTTTTCCGACATAACAAAACGGACAGCGGATGTCGCTCCAGATATCTACTTTCATTTTTACTTTTTTAATTCAGAATACAAATATAGTTGCTATAAAATGGTGCGGGATTGATCTAAGGTAAGAAATGAACTGTAACCACTTAGAGTCTACAAATAAAGGTGCATCACCGCGTACCAAAATGCCAGCGTAACGAAGGATAGCGGTATGCCTATGCCCAGCATGAGATTGCATAATTTAGGCTCCAGTTTATGGGTTGATGCAATGATGGCGGCAGTAATCATCGGCCCCATAGCTGCTTCCATGAAAGCAATTTCGATGGTTTCACCTCGCTGATTCAGAATGATGAAATAAAGAACGAAAATAAACGCCGGAAAAAGTATCAGTTTAAATAAGAGTCCCCAGAATAAAGGTTTTGAATGGATGCCCGGATGCTGCCAGTTCAACTGACTTCCAACCGAAACTAAGGCCAAAGGAACGGTTGTTGCGCCCAGTTTCGCGAAAACTTCATCTAATGCTTCCGGCATGTTGATGCTGAAAATATTGAGAATTACTGCTAAAGAAAATGCAATAAACGGCGGGAATCTGATGATTTTATTAATGATTTCAGAGATTGAACTTTTGCCGCCTGAATAAAAATTGGCCACCGCAATTCCCACGGTTGAAAGGGCTACAAAAGAACCCGGCTGGTCGGCGAGCATGACGGTTTTGAGGCCGTTTTCCCCAAAAAGCGACTGGATAACAGGAATTCCGACAAAAGACGTATTCCCGAAACCCGCACACATAATCAGTGCACCGGTAATAGCAGCCGACCACTTGAAATATTTCGCCAGCAATCCGAAGAATGCAATAGCAAGAAAGATATTAAGCCAAGCGATAGCAACCGGAAAAATTACCTCAAAACTTAAAATGATTTTGGGGATATAATAGAGCGAAAGCGCCGAAAGCGAAATATTGATCACAAATGAATTCAGCGCAAGATGCCCACTTTCAGGGAAAAGTTTGGTCTTCCTCAGAAAAAATCCAAGGAAGAGACACAGAAAAAGAAGAATTAAATTGGACAATTTTTTTTAGTTAAGAGTTAAGAACTCGAAGATAAGAGCACTATTTGACAACCAATTCTTAGCTCATTTCTGGTATGGGGTTCAAGATTATTTATTTTTTAAAGTATTAACTGTAGCGATCAGCATAGAAGGTTGATAATGATTGTTAATTATTAAATATTTTATCCCTCTAAACAATACCATCAACTCCAAAGTTAAATCTCTTATTTCTTATCTCATAGCTCCTATCTCTTACTTTAGAGGCTTTCGAGATACGCATTCCAGCCCATAATCTTATAATTAAGCGCCGCTTTTTCAGCATCTTCAGCTTTATAAATTCCGCGTCCCACAATCATGAAATCGGTCTGGAGATTCTTAAAAACATGTTCAGGAGTGTGATATTGCTGACCTTTTCCATCTCCGGATTCACCCATATTTACGCCCGGTGTGAAGAGCAGCAGTTCTTCCGGAATTTGTTTCTGGGAAACACCACCAATCACATTCGGGTGACTCTGGGCAATTTTCAGGGCTTCATCCTGATAGTTTTTGTCGGTTAATGTTCCTTTTGAAGACATGCCGAGAATTGCGACTACGCCTACATTAAGAAAACAGTCGAGCGAATCGTATCCGCCGATCACGTGCGAAGTAACAAAATCTGCCCAGTTCGAAATCTTGTAAATTCCGTAAGAAAACTGCAGCTCCTGAGTATTACCGATGTCGGCAAACTTTCGGTCTTCCATCAGCAGGAAATTATATTTTGCCGCAAGATCTTTTAGTGGAAGAATGGTGGTATCTGGATCAAAATCGGTGATGATATCGATATGAGTTTTAAGTGCGACAATGTGCGGACCCACTTTTTCGGCAAGATCCAGAAGTTCCTGCGTAGAAATAACATCAGCAGAAACAATGAGATTTGATTTTTTTTCAAGAGAAATCTCCAGCAGTTTTTTTGCTACAGAATGGTCAGCATGTTCCAGTTTATGTTCATACGAAGGACGCTTTTTCTCTTCGAATTTCACTCTATTTCCTTTCAGGAAATCATCGATTCTCAAGACCTCGTCATCGCATAAATGACCTTCTTCTTTCAGCATTTTGCAAACTTCAGAAATGGTGAACAGGGTATGAACACGGTAACCTTTGCTTTCGAGCATTTCCTTGCCACCCTGCTGTCTGTCGAGAACGACTACGATATCAGAAACGGTAATTCCTTCGTTTTCAATCTCCGGAATGGTTTCCAGAAGCGATTTTCCGCTGGTGATGACATCTTCTACCAAAAGGCAGTTCTGTCCTTTGGTATAAATACCTTCGATCATTTTTTTTGTGCCATAGTCTTTGGCTTCTTTTCTTTTGATGATCAGCGGCAAATAACTTTCCAGCGACATTGCCGTAGCCATAGGAAGTGCAGCATAGGGAACTCCGCAGATGAGATCGAAATTATCGAGCGGAAGCATATCTAACAGGTAATTCGCGAGACGTTTTAAAATTTTAGGATCAGAGGCAAGAGGCCGCAAATCAACATAAAACGGACTTTCGATACCGCTTTTAAGGGTAAAACGACCGAATTTGATAATTCCTAACTGGTAACACTCGAGAAAAAACTGTTTTTTACTATCCATTTACTTTTTACTTTCTTACAAAGTTAGGGTTTTCGCCAATATTTCGTGGAATACGAAAAGGTTAAAAAGTATTAAAAATGGAGTAGTGCCAGTTTTTGAAAGAAAGAATTGATTTTATTATCCAGTTGTATTGAGTTTTCAGAACTTGACGATGAAATTTGAGGTTGTGCAAAGGTTATCCTTGTTGGGGGCTGTTTTTTTTCAAACCGTGTTTTTCAAGTCTTTTGTCGCTGTTTTGATAAATTTTTCTTTGTCTTTTTTTACTTCTTTCAACATTGCTTTTCTGGCGGCAGGTATGGTAAAATACTTTTCAGCCCACAAGTTTATTTCAATCATCAAAGGCAGTAAATCAATTCCTTTTTGTGTCAGTTTGTATAAAACTTTTGCTTTACTGTCTGGATGGTCTGATTTGATTATGATTTTGTTTTCTTCAAGTGTTTGAAGTCGTGAAGCCAAAATGTTAGTCGCTATTTTTTCGTCCGATTTCAGAAAGTCGCCATAAGTGCATTGTTTGGCGATCATTAAATCCCGAACAATTAGCAACGACCACTTGTCGCCCCAAATGTCAAGGGAACAACTAACGGGACAGTCGGATCTTTTCTTAGTGTCTTTCATAAAATATTTTCAAAAACAACTTGCAAATCAAAAGTAGTTTATTAATTTTGCACTTGCATTTTGAAAGCAAATTTACGGACTTTCTAAAACAAAGACAAAAATGGACTTAAAAAATAAAACGATTTTAATCACCGGGGGTAGTGCAGGTATCGGATTGGAAGCCGCTAAACAATTCCTGGAAATCGGCTCAAAGGTTATCATCACGGGCAGAAGTCAAGACAGACTAGATGCAGCTAAAAAACGATATCCAAATTTGATTGCGATAAAAAGCGATGTTGCCAACGAAGAAGATGCAATTTCTCTGTACAGAAAAGTTGAACAACTTAGCGGGATCGATATTCTCTACAACAACGCAGGTGTTGGCATGGTCTCAACCAATTTGGGCGTGCCGAATGACAAACATTTTGAAAGTGCAGCTCACGAGATGAACATTAATTACCTGGCGGTCATTCGTCTAAATAATCTATTTTTGGATATGCTGAAATCAAGAAGAGAAGGTGCAATTATACACACAACTTCCGTTTTGAGTTATGTACCTTCGTTAATTGAAGCGACCTATTCAGCATCTAAAACTGCTTTGGCATTTTACACAAAATCGCTGCGTGAACATTTGCGAATTGCAAACAGCGATGTAAAAGTGTTTGAGTTATTACCACCTGCGGTAGATACGGAACTGATAGCACATCGAACAGGCAAAAAAATAAGCCCCGAGAAATTGGTGCAAGCATTAATTATAGGGTTAATAAAAGACCAATACACCATTCGTGCAGGCGATACAAAGGTAGTTTATTTACTCAATCGTCTTTTTCCAAAATTAGCTTTCCGATTGGTTAATCCAAGGAAAGCAGACAAATTTTTACAATAAATAAAAAAGAAATGAAGGCATACACAATAAGCCGTTACAGCAAAGAAGACAAGCTTCAACTAACAGATGTTCCGCGGCCGGTTGCAAAAGAAAACGAAGTTTTAATTGAAGTCCATTCGGCAAGCATAAATCAATTGGATTTAAAATTGAAAAGCGGTGAGTTTAAAATGTTACTTTCCTATAAATTCCCTTTGATTTTAGGCCACGATGTTGCAGGAGTAGTTGTTGGCGTCGGCGCAAAAGTCAGTCATTTCAAAGTTGGTGATGAAGTTTTTGCCCGTCCTGCGGATTTTCGTATCGGCACATTTGCGGAATTTATTGCTGTAAGTGAAAACGATTTGGCACCGAAACCTAAAAATATTTCAATGGAGCAAGCGGCTTCAATTCCGTTGGTTAGTTTAACGGTTTGGCAGGCGTTTGTTGAAAAGGCAAAACTCAAAAAAGGTCAGAAAGTGTTTATTCAAGCAGGATCTGGCGGTGTCGGAACAATTGCTATTCAGTTGGCAAAACATTTGGGTGCAACCGTTGCCACCACCACAAGCACCGCTAATTTTGAGTTGGTTAAAAGTTTAGGTGCTGATGTCGTAATTAATTACAAAACACAGGATTTTGAAACCATTTTGAAAGATTACGATTTGGTGTTAAACAGTCAAGACGAAAAAACATTGGAAAAATCGCTGCGAATTTTGAAGCCCGGCGGAAAAGTCATTTCAATTTCAGGTCCACCTGATGTTCCTTTTGCAAAAGAAATTGGCTTGTCATGGTTGATGAGAACAGTGATTTCTTTTTTAAGCAGAAAAGTCCGCAAACAAGCCAAACAATTGAATGTAGATTATTCATTTTTGTTTATGCAGGCTAACGGGAAACAGTTGTCAGAAATTGGAAAGTTGATTGAAACCGATGTTATTCGTCCTGTTGTGGATAAAGTTTTGCCGTTTGAGCAAATGAACGAAGCAATGTCTTACGTTTCAAGTGGCCGTGCCAAAGGAAAAGTCATTGTGAAAGTGAAGTAAATTTGTCTGCTTTGCGGTGTTCGAAGAGTTGCCGCCAGCGTTTGCAGGCTTGTTCAGCAGCGGATGAAAGCGAACTGCGTACAGTTGGCAATGTAAAATATTATTCGTGAACGAAATACTTCCGGCAAGACAAAATCTGCTGTTATAAGTGTGCTGTTAGTGATCGTCGCTTCGTATGATGGGAAATTCATAAATGTCTAAAAACCGGTCTATAATTTTGCTTTCAAATTGTCCGATGATTGTTCCGTTCATTTTTTCATAGAAACCTTTCGCGTTAGGTTCAGCTACAAGTGATAATCTTTCATAGTCACGTGAGGAAGCGTATTCCATTATATACTTGAAAATTTCACGTCCATAGTTTTGTTTAAGTTTTTCAGGTACAACCCAAAAATGATCGATCGTCGCCGTATTTTCTTCCTCGTGAATAATGGCAAAAAAACCGATAAAAACTTCCGCGTCAAAAACCTTAACCACCTTATTTTTTGAAATATAATCTTCGGTAACTTCTAAATCTGTTTTCCATAACGACATCCATTCTTCTGGATATCCCCAACTACGTTTCGAGGCAAACGACGTTCTAGATAACAGAGCGGAATCTCTTGGTATTGCGTCGGTGTAGGTAAGTTGTTTGTGCATGATTGTTCAAATTTACCGTTCGGTTTCCGCTAAGATCGCTAACGTTTTTGCCTGGCGATGTCGCAGATCTTAAGCACAAATGTTTCATAGAAGCACTTCAGCTGCCATTTTCACAAACCGATTTTAGTTGTGCACCGGCTTTATCGAATAGTTAGAATTTTTCAGGTTTACCGTATTCAACTTCAGTAATATTAAACTTTGCATAACTGAAATCGCCTTTGTCTAATCTCCATAAAACGTCAAAGGCTGTCGGTATAAATACATTATTCAATTCCTTGTAATTAGTTGCCTTGATAACCCAGGTTTCTAAACCCTGAATTAATAGAAGTAGCCCAACTATGGCGAGTGAAATTATCATAAGATTTTTCATTTCTTGTAAAGGACTCTGGCTTTCGGAAGCAGTGCAACAAAAATTATAGGAATAGAATAAAGGATGTAAAATGTTTGAAGCCAACTTGTACCATTTATGAATATGGTTTCAACCTGTATCCAAATAATCAGGGCAAAACCAATATAAATACTGAATGACCAAGCCCAATGCATATCATTAAACAAATTGAAGTATTCAGCAATGTTGTTGGTTGGTTTCTTAATTAAAGCATAGGAAATATAACACGGAAAAAGACCCAGGATTGTAAAAAGTATAATGCCCGGAATAAGAAAATCAGAAAAAGGGGACTGTGCTAAAATTGAAAGTGGCAAGCCTCCAAGTAATTTACCTGAAGGTGAAATAATCAATGCACCACCGCCACCGATTGCACTCACACCCAGAAATAATAACAATGAAATCAGGATGTTTCTTGTGGCAGTTGGTTTCATAGCTGTAATTTTTTGAACATCAGGCAAAGCATAAGCATTGATAATGGTGCTGTAATAACCCAAGGCGTGGCAATGAGTAATAAATTGTCAGAAAAGTTAGGACTGAAATAAACAAATGCAATTAATGGGGTGGTAAAACTATGAACAAGGAATGTATATCTAACCCATTTTTGAAATCCTGTTTTTTCAAAAACCGGCATTGCAAATAAAGTTGCTAATCCCATTGCTATATAACCTATAGCATCAAAATCCCAAAAAAGAGAATGAGGTGTTTGTCTAAGGATATTAATCTCGTCAGAAACGCCTTTAACGGTCATTGGAATTACGGTTGCTAATTGAACAACATAATTAGCCACAACGAATACTACATAAATTACAGTAAATATAACTGCTGTATGGGACCAAAATTTTTTGTCGGGCTTCGTTATGTGATGCAGAGCAAGAATTTCAAGCATAAAAGGGACTGTTATGCAGAGAGAAAATCCATAAATTAAAATTTCGTCCCATGGATAAGTGAAGAAACCTAAAATTTGTAAAGTCTGAACGACTCCAAATGCAGTGATAGCAATAAATGCAATAAGTCCAGACCAAAATCCGACTTTTGAAATTGTCCTATCTAAGATGAAATTATTATAGTGGCTATTTACATCCATAAGACAGCGGATTTATTAAGGGCTTTACAAAGGTAGATTTTATTTTTCAGCTAAACGTTTGTATGAATATTTAGATTTCCTGTACAATTCACTGTCAATGTCGGAAGGTGGCGCTTTGCGGTTGCTGGTAACGGTTTGGCGCTTAGCGCAGGGCGGGATTTTTAGCACTAAAGTTCAAACGAAGCACAAATGTTGAACCTTGCACAAATGTTTCTACGAAGCACGTCAGCCCGCCTTTTGCCAAACCGCTGTTGAACTAAACCTCCGGTAGCTTTTCCTTTCGCTGTTTTATTAACTTTGGTTAAAAAAAAAAATCTTTAAAATGGCTACAAAAAAAATCTCCGGAGGAGTTAAGGGTAAACAAAATTCTGAACCGTGCCTCGAGCGAAGTTAGTGGTTTTGCCGAACTGCTGCAACGCTTCGAAAGGA
>JAANMY010001252.1_pt1 | contig 30067 bp, 30 predicted proteins | sample 7279691 | NCBI WGS metagenome assembly JAANMY01 (sample SAMN14094543, study PRJNA606508) | bioreactor metagenome | isolation source: A lab-scale SPAN reactor treating ammonium-rich wastewater day 388 | place: Ireland: Galway | collected 2018-02-07
GGCCGCGGGCTCGCCTGCCCCGCGCTGTTCGAGGACATCGAGGTCGAGGAGGCCGAATTCCAGCCCGAGGCGGGCCAGCAGTTCGGCGCGGCGGGGCGAACGCGAGGCAAGATGCAGCATCCCGGAAGTCTAACCTGTGGCTGACTGCGCACCGCACTGGCACAGCCGCGTAACCCCGCCGCGGCTCACCGGCCGTTCACCCCCCGCAGGTACATCCTTTCCACCATCATCCACGGGAGTCCATCATGACCCTGCGCCCGCTGTTCCTTGCCCTCGCCCTTGCCACGGCCCTGCCCATGACCGCCAACGCCCAGACCCCTGCCGATGTCGGCGCCGCCGCGCAGGCTGGCACGCTGCTGTCGGTGTCCGCCAGCGCCGAGGCCAGCCGCACGCCGGACATCGCCACCATTTCCACCGGCGTGGTGACCCAGGCCGCCGATGCCAACGGGGCGATGCGCGACAACGCCGGCCAGATGGACAAGGTGATGGCGGCGCTGCGTGCGGCCGGGATCGCCGCGCGCGACATCCAGACCAGCGGGATCAACCTCAATCCGCAGTACAAATACTTGGAGAACATGCCGCCGGCCATCGTCGGCTACCAGGCCAGCAACACGGTCAACGTGAAAGTCCGCGAGCTGACCAAGCTGGGCAAGGTGCTGGACGCGCTGGTGGCGCAGGGCGCCAACCAGATCAACGGGCCCAGCTTCGGCATCGACAAGCCGGAGGCGGCGCTCGACGAAGCCCGCGTCGCCGCGGTCAAGAAAGCGCAGGCACAGGCGCAGACCTATGCCGACGCGCTGGGCCTGAAGATCCGGCGGATCGTCAGCATCAGCGAAGGCGGCGCCAGCCTGCCGCGCCCGCCGATGCCGATGCTGCGGGCGATGTCGGCCGATGCCGGCTACGCCAAGGAAACCGCGGTGGCGCCGGGTGAAAGCTCGGTGTCGGTCAGCGTGGAGATGGTGTTCGAACTCGGCCGCTGACCTCCTCCCGCCGCGCATGCCACGACGCCCGCCTTGCGCGGGCGTCGTCGCTTGTGCCGCCAGCTGAACACATGGTAACGGCCGCGCCGCGTCCCGTTGCCGATCGCGGAAGCGGCGGCGCAGCGTACAGGCGTGCGCCGGCCGGGCCGCAACCCCATCCACCCTGCCCGCCCGTTGCATGACTCGTGGTTCCCGCTTCCTCACCGGAAAGGAGATTGGCCATGATTCACGCATCCGTCCCCGCCCAAGTCCCTCCGCACGCATCCCGGCTGCAGCCGGATCCGGCGCGCATCCTCACCCTGAGCGGCACCTTCGCGCTCAACCTGCTGGTGTTCGGCCTGCTGCTGGTACCGGTGGCCCTGCCGCCGCCGTCCGTGCTGACGCCCAGCAGGCCAAACATGGTGATCCGCGACATCGTCAAGCCACCGGAGCCGGTCGTCGTCGACATCGTGCCGACCCACCCGCCGCGTCCGACAAAGTCCGCACCCAAGCCTGAGCGCCAGCGCCTGGCGCCGCCGACCCGCGATGCTGGCGCCACCGCCGTGATCACCGACACCGGCAGCGAGCCGGTCGCGGATGCCATCGCCGACACCGGCGATATCGCGCCGCCCCGCGGTGACATCGGACCCGCCGGCGGCCCGGCGCCGATGCAGCTGGCCTACCGCAACGCCCCGGCGCCGGCGTATCCGCGCATCGCGCTGCAGCGGCAGTGGAGCGGCACGGTGCTGCTGCAGGTGCTGGTCGATGTCGACGGCCGTCCGCTGGACGTGACCATCGCCCGCAGCAGTGGCCACCGCGAGCTGGACGAAGCCGCACGCCAGCAGGTGCTCAAGCGCTGGAGCTTCCAACCGGCCATCCGCGACGGCGCGCCGGTGCAGGCCATCGGGCTGGTGCCGGTGGAGTTCAGCCTGCGCCACTGACGCGCAGGCGTCACGCCATCCATACCTGCACCGCGGGACACTCGCTGCATTCAACCAGCTGCATCAGGCAGGAGGAAACATGTTCGACGGCATCCTCGGTTACATCTTCGGCGGCCTGGTCATCGGCCTGCTGGCGCGCATGGTCAAACCCGGTGCAGACGCCATGGGCTGGATCATGACGATCCTGCTAGGCATCCTCGGCGCCTTCGTCGGCGGCTGGGCCGCCACGCGCTTCGGGCTGGGCGGGCTGATGACCTGGGTAGTCGCCATTGCCGCGGCGATCACCCTGCTGTTCATCTACGAGGCTGCGCGCAAGAAGAAGGTCTGACCCGCACGCCGGCGGCCCCGGAACGCCCCGCCATGCGGGGCGTTTCCGTGTCCGGCGTGCGGCAGCCACCGGCGCCTGCGGACGCGGGCCATGCGCTCATGCGCCGCGTGCATATGCGCATGGCCCGCGATCCTTTCCGCGCCGGCCACGCGCGCCCTAGCCTGCCGGGACGCTCCCTTTCCCCGGTGCCGCCATGTCGCACGCTGCCGCTCCATTGCCTTCGCCGCTCACCGGCGACCAGGGCGCGCTGCTGTCCCGGTTTGTCGAAGGCGCCGACGGCGGCGCCCTGCTGTGGGCCTCGGGCTATCTGGCCGGGGCGGCCCGCGCACTCACCCCCACCGCGCTTGCCATCGCCGCGCCGGCGCTTGCGCCCCAGCCCGCAACCATCATCTACGGCAGCCAGACCGGCAACGCCCGTCGCACCGCCGAAGCGCTGCACGCGCAGCTGCAGGACGCTGGCCTTCCTGCGCGGCTGCTGCGCGCCGACGCCTATCCGCTGCGTGAGCTGGGCAACGAATCGCTGCTGTACCTCGTCATCAGCACCCAGGGCGAAGGCGACCCGCCGGACGATGCCATCGGCTTCGCCGAATTCCTGCACGGCAAGCGCGCACCCAAGCTGCCGCAGCTGAAGTACGCGGTGCTGGGACTGGGCGACTCGTCCTATGCCGACTTCTGCGGCATCGCCCGCAAGCTGGATGCGCGGCTGGCCGAACTCGGCGCCGCGCGCGTGCAGGCGCTGGGCGAGGCCGACCTAGAGATCGACACCGTCGCTGCGCCCTGGCGTGAAGCCGCGTTGGGCCACGCTCGCGAACTGCTCAAGCCCACGCCGGCCGCGCACCTGGCCACGGTCACCCCGCTGCGCCCGCATGCCGCGCCGGCGTGGTCGCAGGACCGACCCTTCCCCGCCGAGCTGCTGGCCAACCAGCCACTGAGCGGACGCGAGTTCAAGGGCACCGGATTCCGTCGCTACGCCGCGCCGGACAAGGACGTGCGTCACATCGAACTGTCGCTGGGGGGCAGTGGCCTGCACTACGAACCCGGCGATGCGCTGGGCATCCGCCACCGCAATCCCGATGCGCTGGTCGACACGGTGCTCGCGGCCACCCGCTTGGACGGGGATAGCGAGGTCGAACACGACGGCGAGTCGCTGCCGCTGTCGCGCTGGCTGGCCGAGCGGCGCGAGCTGACCCGGCTGGCCAAGCCCGTGCTGGCCGCGCTGGCCGAACGCGCGAATGCGCGGGAGTTGGCGCAGCTGCTGGAACCCGGCAACAGCGGACTGGCCACGCTCCTGAACGACCACCAGCTCATCGACGCACTCCGCCGCTGGCCGGCCGACTGGGACGCTGCGGCGCTGGTCGCCGCCCTGCGCCCGCAGGTGCGCCGGCTGTATTCGATCGCCTCCAGCCGCAAGCGCGTTGGCGACGAGGCCCACCTCACCCTAGACGTGCTGCGCTACCACGCGCACGGCTTCGATCACCTCGGCGCGGCCAGCGGCTTTCTCGCGGCGCTGGAGGATGGCGCACAACTGCCGGTCTACATCGAGCCGAACGAGCGCTTCCGCGTCCCCGCCGACGGCAGCCGCGACATCATCATGGTCGGCCCCGGCACCGGCGTCGCCCCGTTCCGCGGCTTCGTGCAGGAGCGCGCCGAAACCGGCGCTTCGGGCCGCAACTGGCTGTTCTTCGGCGCCCGTCATTTCAACACCGGCTTCCTCTACCAGACCGAGTGGCAGGACGCGCTGCAGAAAGGCGAACTGCACCGCCTCGAGCTCGCGTTCTCGCGTGACCAGGCCGAACGCATCCATGTCCAGCAGCGCCTGCGCGAGCAGGGCCGCGACGTCTTCGACTGGCTGCAGGGCGGCGCACACCTGTACGTCTGCGGCGCTATCGACATGGGCAAGGACGTGCATGCCGCGCTGCTGGAGATCGTGCGCGAACACGGCGGCGGCGACGCCGAAGCGGCGGCGGACTACCTGTCGAACCTGCAACGCGAAGGACGCTACAGCCGCGATGTGTACTGACCTGTAGAAGCGCACCGCAGCGGCGCGAGCAATCCATCCGCACTTCGGTCGCGCCCCTGCGGTGCGCTCCTACAGAAATACAGCGAGCAACAACACCATGAGCCACCCTTCCGTCGAAAAGATCAAACTGGAAAGCCGCCGCCTGCGCGGCACGCTGTCCGAGGGCCTGCTGGATGCCAGCACCGGTTCGCTGTCGTTCGAGGACCAGCGCACCATCAAGTTCCACGGCAGCTACCAGCAGGACGACCGCGACCTGCGGGACGAGCGCCGCCGGCAGAAGCTCGAACCCGCGCACCAGTTCATGATCCGCATCCGCGCGCCGGGCGGGGTGTTCACGCCAAAGCAGTGGCTGGGGATGGATGCCATCACAACCGCCTATGCCAATCACTCGCTGCGGGTGACCACCCGGCAGACCTTCCAGATCCACGGCGTGGTCAAGCGTGACCTGAAACAGACGATGCAGGCGATCAACGCCGCCACGCTGGACACCATTTCCGCCTGCGGCGACGTCAACCGCAACGTGCTGGGTTCCAGCAACCCGCAGCGCTCACGGCTGCACGCACAGGTGCACGACTGGGCACAGCGCCTGTCGGCGCGCTTCAAGCCGGCCACCCGCGCCTACTACGAAGTGTGGCTGGACGAGGAAAAAGTGGCGGAAAGCGGCGTCGAACACGAGCCGCTGTATGGCGATGCCTACCTGCCGCGCAAGTTCAAGATCGCGATTGCCGTGCCGCCGGACAATGACGTGGACGTGTTCGCCAACGACCTGGCGCTGATCGCGATCGTCGACGCGGACGGCGTACTGGCCGGCTTCAACGTCGGCATCGGCGGCAGCATGGGCGCCAGCCATGGCATCGCCGCGCACTACCCGCGGGTGGCCAACGTGATCGGTTTCGTGACGCCGGAACAGGTCTTCGCGATTGCCGAAGCCGCGATCAGCGTGCAGCGCGACCTGGGCGATCGCGAGGACCGCAAGCACGCGCGCTTCAAGTACACCATCGACGACCACGGCGTGGAGAAGGTCGTGGCGCTGATGCAGGAGCGCGCCGGCTTCACCCTGCAACCCGCGCGCCCCTACCGCTTAGAACACAACGGCGACCGCTTCGGCTGGGTGGAAGGCGAGGACGGGACATGGCACCTGACCCTGTCGCTGCCGTCCGGCCGCATCGCCGATTTCGAGGATGGCCGGCCACTGCTGACCGGCCTGCGCGAGATCGCGAAGATCCACAGCGGCGAGTTCCGCCTGACCTGCAACCAGAACGTGATGGTCGCCGGGGTGCCCGCCGGCGCGCGCGCGCAGATCGACGCGCTGGTGGCGCAGTACCGGCTGGACGTGGAAAACCACGCGCCCAGCGCACTGGCGCGCAGCGCGGTGGCCTGCGTGGCCCTGCCCACCTGCGCACTGGCGATGGCCGAAGCCGAGCGCTACCTGCCCACCTTCCTGCGGGTGGTGCAGCCGCTGCTGGACCGGCATGGCCTGCGCGATGCCCCCATCGTGCTGCGCATTTCCGGCTGCCCCAACGGCTGCTCGCGGCCCTACCTCGCCGAGATCGCGCTGGTCGGCAAGGCGCCGGGGCGCTACACCCTGTTCCTCGGCGGCGACCACCGCGGCACCCGCCTCAACACGCTGTACCGCGACAACATCAGCGAGACGCAGATCGTCGAGGCGCTGGACCCGCTGCTGGGCCGCTACGCCGGCGAGCGCGAACCCGGCGAACACTTCGGCGACTTCCTGCATCGCGTCGGCATCGTCGCGCTGCCGCCCTATCCCACCCACGTCCGCATCGACCCGGCACAAGCCGCCTGATGCCGAACCACCCCACGAACGCCATGCACCTCCTAGACCCTGCCACCCTTCCTGCCGCCGAACTCGATGCGATCAACCGCGACCTGGAGCGGATGGGCGCGCAGGCGCGCATCGCCTGGGCGCTGCAACACCTGCCCGGCACGCACGCACTGTCGACCAGCTTCGGCGTGCAGTCGGCGGTCACCCTGCATCTGCTGACGCAGGCGCGTCCGGACATCCCGGTACTCCTGGTCGATACCGGCTACCTGTTCCCGGAGACCTACCGCTATGCCGACCAGCTGGTCGAGCTGCTCGGGCTGGACCTGCGGGTGTACCGTCCCGGCATCGGCATCGCCTGGATGGAGGCGCGCTTCGGCCGCCTGTGGGAAGCCGGCAGCGACGGCCTGCGCCGCTACAACCAGCTGCGCAAGGTCGAGCCGATGCAGCGGGCGCTGCGCGAACTGGAGGTGGGCTGCTGGCACGCCGGCCTGCGGCGTGGCCAGTCCAGCAGCCGCAGCGGCATCGAGGTGCTGCAGGTGAAGGATGGACGCTTCAAGTTCCACCCCATCGCCGACTGGACCGACATCGATGTGGGCGCCTACATGCTGTTGCATGACCTGCCGGAACACCCGCTGGTCCAGCAGGGCTATGTCTCGGTGGGCGATGTCCACACCACCGCGCCGCTGCGCCCGGGGATGGACGCCGCGCAGACCCGCTTCTTCGGGCTGCGCCGCGAGTGCGGGCTGCATTTCGACGAGTCCGCTTCGTCGGCGGCCTAGCGCGGGCGCACGACGGTCACGGCAGCGACGCCCGGATGGATCCGCGCGGTCGCTCAGGCCTTCCAGCGCGGGGGCAGCGGCCAGTCGGGGGCGAGGTTGCCCTCGAGGATGCGGCGCAGGTCGCGCGGGTCGATCTGCGGCGCCAGCCCGTGCAGCAGCGCCAGCGCGTATTCGCGCAGCACGCGGCCGCGCGGCACCACCGCCCAGGTGATGCACTCGGGCAGCTCCGGCGGCGCCCCGATCACCCGCAGGTCGTCGTCTTCGCGTCCGCCCACCGCCATCTCGGCCAGCAGGCCCGCGCCCATGCCGGTGCGCACATAGGTCTTGATGAGGTTGGCATCGCGCGCCGTCATCGCGATCGACGGCGCCACCCCGATGGCCGCGAAGGCGCGCTGCAGCGACGATTCCGGCAGGGTCGAGGACTCGTAGGAAATCAGCGGATGCCGCGCCAGCTCGGCCAGCGACGGCGGCCGCCCCAGGCTGGCCAGCGGATGCGTCTTCTGCACCAGCAGCACGCGCTGCCAGCGGAACAGGGGCACCGCCATGCCGCTGGTCGGCGGCGGGCTGCCGGCGGTGCTGATCAGGCCGAAATCGGCCTCGCCCAGCTTGTCCAGCACCTCCGCATCCCCGGCCGCGAACAGATCGACGCTGACCTTGGGGTAGCGCCGGGTCAGCTCCGCGATGACCTTCGGCAGCACGTAGCGCGCCTGGGTATGGGTGGTGGCCAGCAGCAGGCGGCCGCTGTATTCGCCGCGCTCGTTGGCGGCGTAGCTGCGGATGTTGGCGGCCTCGGCCAGGATCCTGCGCGCGTGCTCGATCACCTTTACCCCGGCCGGCGCCACGCCTTCCAGGCTGCGGCCCTTGCGCAGGAACAGCTGGAAGCCCAGCTCGTCCTCCAGCTGCTTGAGCTGCTTGGACAAACCGGGCTGGGTGGCGTGCACCTTCTCCGCCGCCTGGGTGATGTTGAACCCGGAATCGGCAATGGCGACGAGGTAGCGGAGCTGGGTCAGGGTCATGGCGGCGTTTATATATCTCTACATCGGCATATAGCGATGAAGTATACATGCGCGAGAGCGCTTCTCCGCGGCTCGCTTATGCCACTGGAGCATAAGCAGACATCCTGCCACCATTTCCCCGCGCAGGCCACGCCGCCTAGCGTGTCGGCATGTCCCAACCCGGCGCCGCGCTGTTCCCCCTGTTCCTCGACCTGCGCGGCCGCCGCGTGCTGGTGGTGGGCGGCGGCGAGGTGGCCGCGCGCAAGGTGGCGGCGCTGCTGGACAGTGGCGCCGCAGTCGTCATGGTGGCCCCCGCCATCACCCCGGCACTGGCAGCGCTGGCACAGGCGAATCGATTGGCGCACATTCCGACTGCGTTCGCGCCCGAACAGCTCGACGGCAGCTGGCTGGTGATCGCCGCCACCGATGACGACGCGGTCAACCGCGCGGTGGCCGCCGCGGCGCACTCCCGCCGTCTGTTCATCAATGTGGTGGACGATGCCGAACTCGCCAGCGCCCAGCTGCCCGCGCGCGTGCAGCGCGGCCCGCTGCAGGTGGCGATCTCCAGCGGCGGCGCCTCGCCGATGCTGGCGCGGCACCTGCGCGAGCAGCTGGAGACCCGCCTCGACGAAGCGCTGGGCCAGCTTGCCGGGCTGCTGGGCGAACTGCGCGGGCGCATCCGCATGCAACTGGCCGACCTGGGCCAGCGCCGCGCCTTCTTCGAACGCGTGCTGGCCGGCCCGGCGCAGTCGCTGCTGCGTCGTGGCGATGCAGTGGCGGCGCGCCGCGCGGTGGAAGCGGAGCTGGCATCGCAGCGGGCATCGTCCGCCGGCCGCGTCGCGCTGGTCGGCGCCGGCCCGGGCGATCCCGGCCTGCTCACCCTGCGCGCGCTGCGCCTGCTCAACGAGGCCGACGTGATCCTGCACGACCGGCTGGTCAGCGATGGCGTGCTCGCGCTGGCACGCCGCGACGCGCAGCGCATCGATGTCGGCAAGCGCGTGGGCGGCGACCACGACGCCACCCAGCAGCACATCCACGCGCTGCTCGTCGAGCATGCCAGCGCCGGGCGCCGGGTGGTGCGGCTGAAGGGCGGCGACCCGTTCGTGTTCGGCCGCGGCGGCGAGGAACTCGAAGCGCTGCGCGACGCCGGCATCAATTTCGAAGTGGTCCCGGGCATCACCGCCGCGACCGCCTGCGCCGCCTACGCCGGCATCCCGCTGACCCATCGCACGCATGCGCAATCGCTGCACCTGCTCACCGCGCAGGCCCGCGACGGCGACGCCGACCACGACTGGCCCGCGCTGGCCAAACCTCGCCAGACCCTGGTGTTCTACATGGGCGTGCAGGGCCTGGCCCGCCTGCGCGACAACCTGCTAACGCATGGCCGCGCAGCATCCACCCCGGTGGCGCTGGTGGAGAACGGCAGCCGCCCGCAGCAGCGGGTGATTGCCGGCACGCTGGCGCAACTGCCGGAACTGGCCGCGGCGCATGCCGTGCGCGCGCCGGCGCTGCTGGTGGTGGGCGAAGTGGCCGCGCTGGCCACGCGCCTGCACTGGTTCGGCGCCCCGCCGCTGGGCGGCGAACACCAGCGATGTCCGCCCGACGCCCTGGCCCGCGCCGCCTGACCGTTTTCCATCGCATTCCAAGGATCCATCGCAATGACCATCTACAACAGCATCCTCGACGCCGTCGGCAACACCCCGATCATCCGCCTCAACCGCATCGCACCGAAGCACGCGACGGTGTATGTCAAAGCGGAATCGTTCAATCCCGGCGGCTCGGTCAAGGACCGGCTGGCGCTGGGGATCATCCTCGACGCCGAGCGCCGCGGCCTGCTCAAGCCCGGTGACACCATCGTCGAAGCCACCTCCGGCAACACCGGCATCGCGCTGGCGATGATCGCCGCGGCGCGCGGCTACAGGTTCGTGGCGGTGATGACGGAAACCTTCTCGATTGAACGCCGCAAGGCGATGCGCGCCTACGGCGCCAAGGTCATCCTGACCCCTGCCGCGGCACGCGGCACCGGCATGGTCCAGAAGGCCAGGGAACTGGCGGAAAAACACGGCTGGTTCTGGGCCAGCCAGTTCACCAACCCGGCCAACCCCGCCTACCACCGCCAGACCACCGCGGCGGAAATCCTGCGCGACTTCGCCGGCAAGCGGCTGGACGTCTTCGTCAGCGGCTGGGGCAGCGGCGGCACCCTCACCGGCGTGGGCGAAGTGCTCAAACTGGCGCGCCCGGACACCCGCATCGTCGCCACCGAACCGGCCGGCGCCGCCCTGCTCAAGGGCGATGCGTGGGCGCCGCACAAGATCCAGGGCTGGACGCCGGACTTCGTGCCCGAGGTCATCAACCGCAACGCCTTCGACGAACTGCGCACGGTCACCGACGAGGACGCCATCGCCACCTCGCGCCGGCTGGCTGCCGAGGAGGGCATCTTCGTCGGCATCTCAGCCGGGGCCACCGCCGCCACCGCCCTGCAGCTGGCGGAAACCGCGCCCGAAGGCAGCGTGCTGCTCGCAATGCTGCCGGATACCGGCGAGCGCTATTTCTCCAGTCCGCTGTTCGCCGACATCAACGAGGGCAGCGACGACGAGTGGCTGGCCAGTCTGGGCTGACTGCCAGCCTAGTCCAGCGCGTACACAAACCCTCCCGTATCGCGTGGAGGGTTTTTCACTTCAGGTGCCGCGATGCCCCAGCCGCCTTCCTGCGGGCGCTGCCTGGAGCGAAATCAAGGAGGAGGCATTGGCCCTGGGCCAATGCCGGAGGACATTCGCGGAAGGCAGTGCCCGCAGGAACGCGGCCGCGAAAGAATGCACGCCGCACACACCCTCACGACCGCCCGTACACGTCCTCATAGCGGACGATATCGTCCTCGCCCAGGTAATCCCCGGACTGCACCTCGATCAGCTCCAGCATCTCGCTGCCGGGATTCTCCAACCGATGCTTGGCGCCGATCGGAATGTACGCGCTCTGGTTGGCGAACAGCTCGAACACGTCGTTGTCGCGGGTCACCCGCGCGGTGCCGCGCACCACCACCCAGTGCTCGGCGCGGCGCTCGTGGGACTGCAGCGACAGCCGCGCCCCCGGCTTGACCTTGATCCGCTTGACCTGGAACCCGTCGGCCATGTCGATGGAGTCGTAGCTGCCCCACGGGCGATGCACCTCGCGGTGCAGCACGGCCTGCGAGCGCTGCCCGGCCTTTAGCTGCGCCACCACGTCCTTGACCTGCTGCACCCGGTCCTTGCGCGCCACCAGCACCGCATCGTCGGTTTCCACCACCACCAGATCGTCCACGCCCACCAGCGCCACCAGCCGCCGTGCGTACGCGTAGCTGTTGCGACTGTCGATGGACACCACGTCGCCGTGGTGCGCGTTGCCGTGGGCGTCCTGCTCGCTCACCGCCCACAGCGCCGACCACGAACCGACATCGTTCCAGCCGATGTCCACCGGCAGCACACAGGCGGCATCGGTCTTCTCCATCACCGCATAGTCGATGGAGTCCGACGGACAGGCGGCGAACGCGGCTTTGTCCAGGCGGATGAAATCGCCGTCGCGGGCGGCGGCATCGAACGACGCACGCACCGCTGCGACGATGTCGGGACGGAAGCGCTGCAACTCAACGAGGTAGCGCGAAGCCCGCAGCAGGAACATGCCGCTGTTCCAGTAATAGCCGCCGGCATCCAGATAGCGCTGCGCGGTGGCCGCATCGGGCTTCTCGACGAAGCGCAGCACCTTGCGCACGCCATCGCTCCTGCCGGCTTCGCCCGCTTCGGCATGGATATAGCCAAAGCCGGTCTCCGGCCCATCCGGCACGATCCCGAACGTCACCAGCGCACCCGCCTCGGCCGCCGGCATCGCTTGCCGCACGGCGGCACGGAAAGCCTCGCCATCGCGTACCACGTGGTCGGAAGGCAGCACCAGCAGCAGCGGATCATCGCCCCCGGCCAGCGCCTGCAGCGCCGCCGCCGCGATCGCCGGCGCGGTGTTGCGGCCCAGCGGCTCCAGCACGATCGCCGGAGTGGGGGCACCGATCTGGCGCAGCTGCTCGGCGACCAGGAAGCGGTGGTCTTCGCCGGCCACGACGATCGGCGCGGCATCGGCGATCGCGGCTACCCGCAGCCAGGTGGCCTGCAGCATGGTGTCGTCGCCCGCCAGCGGCAGGAACTGCTTGGGATAGGCCTCGCGCGACAGCGGCCACAGGCGGGTACCGGAGCCGCCGGACAACAACACGGGCTGCAACTTCGCCATACCTGCCTCGCTGGAATCGAATCGGCAGTTTACCCTTTGCCCATGAGCAGCCCTGCAACCGACGATCGCGCCATCCTCCGCCTGCACTGGGCCCGCCACGCGCTGGGAAATGCCGATGCCGGGCTTGAGCGGGCCTCCACCGACGCCGGCTTCCGCAGCTACTGGCGCAGCGTGGGCGTCACCCCGTCACGGATCGTGATGGACTCGCCGCCGGACCGGGAAGACGTGCGCCCGTGGCTGAGCATCCGCGACCTGCTGGAAGCCGCCGGCGTGCGCGTGCCGCAGGTGCTGGCGCGCGACGTCGACGCCGGCTTCCTGCTGCTGGAAGACCTCGGCGGCCCGACCGTGGCGCAGCTGATCAACGACGCCAACGCCGATACGCACATGGACGCCGCGATCACCCAACTGCTGCGGCTGCAGTCGCTGGCGCTACCGGCGGATTTCCCGGTGTTCGGCGAGGCCCTGCTGCAACGCGATGCCGGACTGTTCGAGGACTGGTTCATCCGCCGCCACCTCGGCATCGAACTGGACTGCGGCGACAGCGAACGGCTGGAGCTGGCGCAGCGCCGCCTGATGGACAACGCGCTGGCGCAGCCACGCGTGCCCACCCATCGCGACTACATGCCGCGCAACCTGATGCCGGTCGAAGCCGGCCCGGCGGTGCTGGATTTCCAGGACCTGGTGCTGGGCCCGATCGCCTATGACCCGGTCAGCCTGCTGCGCGATGCCTTCCTGAGCTGGCCGGAAGCGCGCGTCGATGCCTGGCTGCGCCGCTACCACGCGCGCGCCATCGAAGCCGGTTTGCCGGTGCCGGCGCTGGAGACTTTTCTTCGCGACGCCGACTGGTGCGGCGTGCAGCGGCACCTCAAGATCCTCGGCATCTTCGCCCGCCTGCACCACCGCAACGGCAAGCCGCACTACATCAAAGACGCACAGCGCTTCTTCGTCTACCTCGACGCGGTGGTGCCGAGATACCACCAGCTCGCGCCGCTGCGCGAGCTGCTGGACAACACCATCAAGCCCGCGTTCGCGAGGGTCGCGGCATGAAGGCGCTGATCTTTGCCGCCGGCCTCGGGGAGCGCATGCGCCCGCTCACCGACACCACGCCGAAGCCGCTGCTGCGAGTCGGCGGCAAGCCTCTGATCGAATGGCACCTGGAGAAGCTGGCGGCGCTGGGCATCCGCGACGTCGTCGTCAACACCTCGTGGCTGGCAGACCAGTTTCCCGCGTCGCTGGGCGACGGCGCGCGCTGGGGCCTGCGCATCCACTATGTCTTTGAAGGCGATACCCCGCTGGAAACCGGCGGCGGCATGTGGAACGCGCTGCCGCTGCTGGACCGGACCCCCTTCCTGCTGGTCAATGGCGATGTGTGGACGGACTTCGATTTCGCCGGCCTGCCGCGCGAACCGCGCGGGCTGGCGCATCTGGTGATGGTGGATCGGCCGCCGCAGGCGACCCATGGTGATTTCGCCCTCGACGCCGACGGCTGCGTGCGCGCCGATGGCGGACACAAGCTCACCTATGCCGGCATCGGCGTCTATCGCCCGCAGTTGCTGGACAACTGGCAGGCAGAGATTCCCAAGCCCGCCATGGCCAACGGCAAGCCGAAGTTCCCGCTGGCGCCGCTCCTGCGCGCGCACATGGCCCTCGGCGCGATCACCGGCGAACACCACAGGGGGCGCTGGACCGACGTGGGCACGCCGGAGCGGTTGCAGGGACTGGACGCGGCGCTGCGCGGCTAGCCCGGATCCGCTTCCAGCACCTGCCGCAGGAACGGCACGGTCAATCGGCGCTGCGCGGCCAGCGAGGCGCGGTCCAGACGTTCGAAGATCGCGGTCAGGCTGCCAAGGTCGCGGCTGCAGCGGCGCAGCAGCCAGTCCAGCGCGGCCTCGTCGAGATCCAGCCCACGCGCAGCGGCACGCTGGCGCAGCAGCTCGGCGCGGCCCGCATCGTCCAGCACCGGCAGCGCCCAGCGCGCGCATTGCGCGAGCCGCGAACGCAGGTCCGGCAACACCAGCGGCAGCGCGTCCGGCCCCGCGTCGGCGGCGTACAGGACGCCGCGCCCGGCGTCATGCAGGCGATTGTGCAGGTCGAACAGCGCCACCTCGTCGTCGCGGCCGCCGGCGATGGCGTCGACGTCGTCCACCGCCACCAGGGCCGCACGCTCCAATCCCTCCACCGCCGCGCGCACGTGGCCCTTCAGGCCGCGCAGGGTGAGGTAGGCGGCGCGGGCACCTGCCGCCTCCGCCTCGGCGCAGGTGGCCAGCAGCAGGTGGGTCTTGCCGGTGGCGTGTGCGCCATGCAGGTAGAGCCCGGCGGCGGCGCTGCCGACCGCCAGTGCATGCAGGCTCTCCACCAGCCCGGGCGACGCGCCGACATAGCGCGACAGCCGCTGGTCGGGCGGCGCGCGCAGGGCCAGCGGCAGCTGTGGCACCAGTTCGGCCATCTCAGATCGCGGGCGGCTCGCGCTCGTCCGCCGGCGCCTCGACGGCTGCGGCGCCCGGCTGCAGCAGGATCGTCGGGGTGTCGCCTGCATACAGGCGGCTGTGCCGGTAGCGGTCCTGCGCATAGCGCAGCAGCACGTTCGCCACCGCCGCCACCGGCAGCGCCAGCAGCATGCCGAGGAAGCCGAACAGGGTGCCACCCGCCATCACCGCGAAGATCACCGCCATCGGGTGCAGGCCGATCCTGTCGCCGACCAGCTTCGGGGTCAGCCAGTAGCTTTCGATGACCTGGCCGAGCGCGAACACCACGCCCACGCCGGCCAGGTGCTGCCAGTCGCCGTACTGGACCAGTGCGGCGATGCCGCCGAACACCACGATGGCCGCCGGCCCCAGGTAGGGCACGAAGGTCAGCAGGCCGGCGATCAGGCCGATCAGGATGCCGAGGTTGAGGCCAACCGCCCACAGGCCGATCGCGTACAGCACGCCCAGAATCAGCATCACCGTGAGCTGGCCGCGCAGGAAGCCGCCCAGCACCTCGTCGGATTCACGCGCCAGCCGGCGTACGGTGTCGTAGTGGTCGCGCGGCACCAGCGCACCGACGCGTTCGACCAGCAGGTCCCAGTCGCGCAGGAAGAAGAAGGTGAGTACCGGCAGCAGCACGATATTCGCCAGCCAGCCCATCAGCGCGAAGCCGGAGCGCGAGACATAGCCCAGCACCGTCGCGGCCATCCCGCCGGCGCTCTGCCAGTGTTCCCGGATCAGCTGGAACAGGCGTTCGGGGTCCAGCCACGACAGGATCTGCAGGCCAGTGCGCCGCTCGATCCATGGCAGCGCGGTCTGCACGAACCAGTCGCGGTAGTTCGGCAGCGATTCGACCAGGGTCACCAGCTGCTGCTCCAGCAGCGGCACCAGCAGGATGGCGACGATGGTCAGCACCAGGGTCATCAAGCTGAACACCAGCACCACCGCGGTATTGCGCTGCATGCGGCGGGCTTGCAGGCGGTCGACCATCGGGTCGCCCAGCCAGCCCAACAGTGCGGCGAACACGAACGGGCTCAGGATCGGCGCCAGCAGCCAGACCATCCACACCACGCCCAGCGCCAACGCGGCCCACTGCACCCGCCGGTAGAACGCGGCGATCGTGGCCAGGTCGTCTTCGCGATGCATGCTCAACGTGCTCCCAGCCTGAATGTGGCGATGCCTGCTTCCGTCCCGGCTTCGCCGGCCGGCATCGGTGACAGCGTGCCGCCGCGGCTGACGTAGCGGGCGAACCCGCTGATGCCGGAGGCCAGCTCGAGGTCCAGCTCCAGTGCGTCCGGCGCGGCGGCGGCCGGGGTGATGCGCCTGACGATGGACAGGCCGGCCAGGTACCCGGCCAGGCGCAGATAGGCGTCGGCGCCATCGATGCCGAGCACGCGCACGCGGTAGACCCCCGGAGGCCCGGCCGTACCGGCCTTGGCATAGCGCCTGAAGAGCGCGTCCGCCGCGCCCTCGGCACCGCCGGCCATTGCCTTGCGCGCATCCACGCTGCTGGTCTGCCAGCTCGACAGCACCTTGCCGGCGTCAACGAAGGTCCAGTCCGCGCGCCAGCCGCCATCGCTGCGTTGCAGCTTGCCGATCAGCTGCATCGGCGGGCTGTAGCGCTTCGACAGCGAGGCGATCGCGGCGGTGTCGCCGCGCCAGATCGCACCCACCGCGGCCTGTTCGGCGGCAGTTCCCGCCGGCAGGCCCAGCGCATAACCGCGCGACTTGGCCGCATCCAGCACCGAACGCGCGGCGTTCACCTGTCCCAGCCCCACCAGCCGGGGTCCGCTGCCATCGTCGATGGCCAGCCACAGCACCGGCTTGGGTCTGGGTTGCGGCCAGCTGGGCAGACCCAGCATCGCCACCAGGTCATCCACGTCCTGCTGGCGGAAGCGCACCACGAGCCTGGTCTGGAAGCTGGGCGCCCCGGTGGCGGATACGCCTTCGTCCTGGCGGTAGTCGTAGCCCTCGACGTAGTCCTCCGCCCTGGCCAGTTCTTCGCGCACGCCAGGCCGCTGGGCGGCACCGTCGTCGCCGGTGACGTTGCCCAATACCTGTGCCAGCGCGCGGGTGAAGGCTTTTTCGCGCTCACCGTCGGTCTGGTTACGCACCACCACTTCGGCCTGGTAGGCGCCCTGCGCCTGTGCGCGGTCGCCCTCGGTGCGCTGCGCCAGGGTCGCGCCCACCGGCAGCAGGCACAGGCCGGCCCCCAGCAGTGCCGCCCAGAGCCATCCCTTGCACCGTCGCATCGTCCCTTGCGGCTTCGTCTGCATTGCGGTTCCTCGCCGGAAATCCCGGCCGTCGCTGCCGAAATGGTGCCGCAGCCGGGCGGGCGCGTCCATGTCCGGGGCCGGCGGCTGTTAAAATCACCGGTTCATCTTCCGCCTGCGCGAGTCCGCCGTGACGTCATCCACGCCTTCCTCCCCCGGCCTGACCTACCGCGACGCAGGCGTCGACATCGATGCCGGCAACGCGGTGGTCGAGCGCATCAAGCCGCTGGTCCGCCGCACGATGCGCCCGGAAGTGCTGGGCGGCGTGGGCCTGTTTGGTGGCCTGTTCGACCTCTCCAGCCGCTACAAGGAGCCGGTGCTGGTGTCCGGCACCGACGGCGTCGGCACCAAGCTGATCCTGGCCAAGCAGTTGGACCGCCACGACAGCATCGGCCAAGATCTGGTGGCGATGTGCGTCAACGACGTGCTGGTGCAGGGCGCCGAGCCGCTGTTCTTCCTCGATTACTTCGCCACCGGCAAGCTGGACGTCGAGACCACGGTGAACGTGGTCGGCGGCATCGCCAGGGGTTGCGAGATCGCCGGCTGCGCGCTGATCGGCGGCGAGACCGCGGAAATGCCCGACATGTATCCGCCGGGTGAATACGACCTGGCCGGCTTCACCGTCGGCGCGGTGGAAAAGTCGAAGCTGGTCGACTCCAGCAAGCTGCGCGCGGGCGACGTGCTGATCGGCATCGCCTCCAGTGGCCCGCATTCCAACGGCTATTCGCTGGTGCGCAGGATCCTCGAGCGGGCAGGCAACCCACTGGATCTCGACCTCGGCGGCGTGACCCTGGCCGACGCGCTGATGGAACCCACCCGCATCTACGTCAAGCCGGTGCTGGAGCTGCTGGCCAAGCACGACATCCACGCCATGGCCCACGTCACCGGCGGCGCACTGCTGGAGAAGGTCATCCGGGTGGTGCCGCCCGGCCTCGGGCTGGAGATCGACACCGCCAGCTGGCCGCTGCCGGCGGTGTTCGACTGGCTGCAGCGCGAGGGCAACGTGGCGCGCGAGGAAATGTGGCGCACCTTCAACTGCGGCATCGGCTACGTGTTGATGGTCGCGCCGGAAGCGGTCGCCGCGATCGGCGCCAACCTCGACCGGATGGGGCTGCCGCACTGGCAGATCGGCCAGGTCGTGCCGGCCGCGGGCGAAGGCGAGCGGCTGCACATCCGCTGATGCCGGCCCGCCTCGCCATCCTCGCCTCCGGCCGCGGCAGCAACCTGCAGGCGATCCTCGATGCGATCGCCGCCGGCAGGCTCGACGCCCGCATCGTCGGGGTGTTTTCCGACAGACCCGACGCGCAGGCGCTGCAGCGGGTGCCGGAACCGCTGCGCTGGTCGCGGACGCCCAAAGCCTGTGGCGGCCGCGAGGCCTTCGACGCGGTGCTGGCCGATGCGGTGGCCGCCTGCGAACCGGACTGGATCGTCTGCGTCGGTTACATGCGCATCCTCGGCGACGCGTTCGTGCAGCGCTTCACCGGACGCATCCTCAACATCCACCCTGCCCTGCTGCCGAACCACAAGGGCCTGCACACCCACCAGCGCGCGCTGGAGGCGGGCGATGCCGAGCACGGCGCCAGCGTGCATTTCGTGAATGCGGAGCTGGACGCAGGCGCGGTGATCGCACAGGCGCAGGTGCCGGTGCACCCGGGCGACGATGCCGACACCCTCGCCGCGCGAGTGCTTGCGGTCGAACACCCGCTGATGGTGAAAGTGCTGCAGCTGGCGGCCGCCGGCCGGCTTGCTGAACGCAATGGACAGGCAACCCTGGATGGTCAGGCCCTGTTTACGCCGCTGTCGCTAGAGTCGATGGCGACTTGACGCGATCGCGTCGGTAATGAACAGGTATTCCGCATGAAAGCAGTCCGTATCGCCTCCGCCCTGACCCTGCTCCTCGCCGCCTCGCAGGCGTGGGCAGTCAAGCCGTTCGTGGCCGATTACGAGGCCAGCTGGAAGGGGGTGCAGGCCAACGCACAGATCACCCTGAACCGCGGCGGCGACAACCGCTGGAACTACGAGCTGAGCGTCAGCAACCAGCTGGGCAACTCGCGCCAGACCACCGTGTTCGAGGAGCATGGCGGCAGCTTCCGTCCGCTCTCAGGCGTCGATGCGACGCAGGTGCTGTTCAAGCGGTCGCAGAAGAACGCCACCTACAACTGGGCCCAGCGCGAGGCGCACTGGAGTGGCGACGTGAAGGCCGACCGGGTTGGCCCGGTGAAGCTGGAAGACGGCGACCTCGACGGCATGCTGATCAACCTGGCGCTGGTCCGCGACGTCGCCGCCGGCAAGCCGCTCAGCTACCGGCTGGTGGACAACGGCGTGGCGCGCCCGCAGCGTTTCCAGAACCTCGGCAAGGACACCGTCACCGTCGGCGGGCAGCAACGCACGGCCACCAAGGTGTCGCGCAGCAGCGACGACAAGCAGGTGATCGTGTGGATCGTCGACGGCCTGCCCACCCCTGCACGCATCCTGCAACGCAAGGATGGCAAAGACGAGCTGGAGCTGACCCTCAAGTCGGTGCGTTGAGCGCCAGCGGCACTCCTCGTTTCAGCTACCCCGACGCACCATCGGGAAGTCCCGATGGCGCAATCGACACGTTCCGGAAGCCGGAACAGAGCCGGCGCAGCCCGTCCGTTTGCTTGGACGTGATGCCCGCGCACTGAGGCGTTGAGACAGGCTGGCTATGCGTGGCTCGCAGGCGGCCACTCCGTATCTCATTTCAGGACGGGGAACCAGTCCGCCCGCGCACAAGAGCAGAAGACCGGATTCAGCGCCCGGGCAGATAACCCTGCGGATCAACCGGCTTGCCGTTGTAACGGATCTCGAAGTGCAGCATGTCGCGCGAGGCGCCGCTGCGGCCCATTTCCGCGATCTGCTGGCCGGCCTTGACCAGTGCGCCCTCGTTCACCAGCCGCGCGCGGTTGTGCCCGTAGGCAGACAGCCACTGGTCGTTGTGCTTGACGATCACCAGTTCGCCGTAACCCACCAGTCCCGAGCCCGAGTACACCACCACGCCGTCGGCGGCGGCGCGCACCGGTTGCCCGGCCTTGCCGGCGATGTCGATGCCCTGACGGGTGGGATCACCACCCGCAAAGGTGGTCACCACGGCGCCCTCGGCTGGCCAGCGCCAGTCAAGGTCGGCGTTGGCGGGCGCTGCCGGCGTGGCTGGGCGCTGCTGCGGCGCTGCGGCCGGCTTCGCGACCACCGCGGGCCGCACGGGCGGATCCCGCCGATCGCTCGGATACAAGCGCAGGCGCTGGCCCGGATAGATGGTGTAAGGCGGCGGAATGTCGTTCCACAGCGCGAGATCGAGCGCGGTGATGCCGTTCTCGGTGGCGATCCTGTAGACCGTCTGGCCGCGCTGGACCACCGCGGTGGCACCGTATTTGGGCTGGGAGACGCGCACCGGCGGCAATGCGGCGGCGGCACCATGGCCACCACGATGCGGGTATTCACGCACCACCCGGCTGCGCCCGCAGCCCGCGAGCACGATCACCGCCACCACCAACGCCAGCATCCGGTATCCGCGCATGCCACCCATCATGCCGCAGGCCCGCGCAACAGCAACCAACTGACAAGCGCCGCCAACAACAACATCGCCGCCCAGCCCAGATGTTCGATCCAGCGATGCAGGGCGCGCTCGGCACGCTCGCCGCCCAGCCGGATCACCAGCGCCAGCAGATAGACGCGCTTGCCCCGCCCCACCAGCATCGCCGCCAGGAACGGCCCGAGTGGCACCCCGACGATGCCGCTGGCCCAGGTGAAGATCTTCAACGGAATCGGCGTAAACCCGGCCAGCACCAGCAGCCAGAACGCGCGCCAAGGCGAGTGTGCGACGACATTGCGCAGATCGGCCACCTCGGCGTCGATCCGCGCCAGCCAGCCCAGCGCGGCCAGCCCGGGCTTCACCAGTTCGTAGGCGTAATGGCCCAGCAGGTAGCCGACCACGGCGCCGAGCAGCGAGAACAGCAGGCTGATGTTGGCGAACCGGAACGCATGCCTGGGCTGCGCCAGGCACATCGGCGCCAGCATCACTTCCGGCATCACCGGGAACACGATGGCCTCGGCAAAACTCAGGCCACCCAGCAGGGCCGGTGCCTTCGGATGTCGCGACCAGGCCAGCGCGCGCTGGTACAGCGGGCCAAACAGTTTCATCGGTCGGTCATCCCCGACAACAACGGCACGAACACCACCGCGCCAAGGTCCTCCTGCACGATGCTGCCGTCCGCCTGCTTGCGCAGGCACAGCAGCGACTGCCCGCCGGAGGCACCCACCGGCGCCACCAGCACCCCGCCCGGCGCCAACTGGGCGATGAGGGCATCCACCAGCGCGGGACCGGCGGCGGTGACGATGATGGCGTCGAACGGGGCCTCTTCCGGCCAGCCGATGCGGCCGTCGTCGTGCTTGCTGCGGACGTGCAGGCCAAGTCCGCGGAAGCGCTTGCGCGCGGTGCGCAGCAGGTCGCCGATGCGCTCGACGGTGAACACCTCGAGGCCCAGCGCAGCCAGCACCGCCGCCTGGTAACCGGAGCCGGTACCGACTTCGAGCACCTTCTTCGGGCCGTCGCGCAGCAGCGCCTCGGTCATCTTCGCGACCACGAAGGGCTGCGAGATGGTCTGCCCATGCCCGATCGGCAGGGCATTGTTCTCATAGGCGCGCGAGGCCAGCGCCTCGTCCACGAACTGGTGGCGCGGCACCGTGCGGATCGCGTTGAGCACGCGCTCGTCGGTGATGCCGCCCTTGCGCAGGTCGTCGATCAAGCGGTCGCGCACGCGCTGGCCAGTCAGGCCCATGCCGAGGTCGGCCGGCTGCAGGCGCATCCGCGCGATCACGATTTCGCCTCCATCGACGCGGCCAGCCCGCCGACCCAACCGGCCACCTGCTCCAGCGCCTGGTAGCGGGTGAGGTCGACGTGGATCGGGGTGATCGCGATATGGCCGCTGCGCACGGCGTGGAAATCGGTGCCGGGGCCGGCGTCCTGCTCGTCGCCGGCGGCGCCGATCCACCACCACTGGCGCCCGCGCGGGTCTTCCTGCGGCGTGCACGGCTCGGCGCGGTGACGGTGGCCGAGGCGGCTGGTCTCGAAGCCGCGGATCTCTTCCCACGGCAGGTCCGGCACGTTGACGTTGAGGATGGTGGACGCCGGCAGCGGGTCGCGGCGCAGGCGTTCGACGATCTCCACCGCCGCGCGCGCCGCGCTTTCGTAGTGCCTGCCCTGGTGGGCCTCGGTGACCAGCGACATCGCCACCGCCGGCAGCCCCAGGAAGCGCCCTTCCATCGCCGCCGCCACGGTGCCGGAATAGATCACGTCGTCGCCGAGGTTGGCGACGTTGTTGATGCCGGACACCACGATGTCGGGCTCCAGCCCCAGCGCCTCCAGCATGCCCGTGACCGCCACGTGCACGCAGTCGGTCGGGGTGCCGTAGACCTTCCAGGTGCGCTCGTCGAGTTGCACCACCCGGATCGGCGCGTCAAGCGTCAGTGAATTGCTGGCGCCGCTGCGGTCGCGGTCGGGGGCCACCATCACCACCTCGTGGCCGGCATCGCGCAGGCCCTTGGCCAGCGCATGGATGCCAGGGGCGTCGACGCCGTCGTCGTTGCTGACCAGAACCCGCATCACGGCATCGGAACATTGTGCATGCGGCCATGATACCGGATGCGCGAAAGCGCTTCGCGGTAACCTGATGCCATGCGCAAGGCACCGCCCGACATCCAACCCGAGCAGGACGACCGGGACGACGCCAGCCTGTTCCGCGCCGCCATCGGCGCGGACCGGGGCAAGGTGCGGGCGCTGCCGGAGGCCGCGCCCCCGCCCGCCGCGCCCAAGCCGAAACCCGCCGCGAAAATGGCCCGCCGCGACGAGGAGGCCGCCCGCGAGGAATTCCGCCACATGCTGGTCTCCGCGCTGGAGGCCGGCGACGCGATGAGTTACCGGCGCGAGGAAATCACCCCGCGGGTGCTGAAGAAACTGGCGCGTGGCGAATACGCGGCGCAGGAAGAACTCGACCTGCACGGCCTGCCCGCGCACGCCGCCGAGGCGCTGCTGCGCGAATTCCTGCGCGACTGCCGGGCGCATGGCCTGGGCTGCGTGCGGATCGTGCACGGCAAGGGCCGCAACTCGGAGGAGCGGCTGCCGGTACTGAAGAACCTGGTGGATCGCATCCTGCGCCAGCGCGCGGACGTGCTGGCGTTCCATTCGCCGCCGACCGCCCAGGGCGGCACCGGAGCGGTGCTGGTGCTGCTGGAGAAGCGCTGAAGCCATTCCCCTCCCCTTTCGCGCAGCGAAGGGGAGGGAGTTTTCATCATTGCGCTGCAGCGTCCACGATATCGCCCAGCTCGGACAGCACCGTCGTCGCATAGCACCCCGGCGGCAGCGCGAAGCGCAGCTCCAGCGCGCCGTCCTCGCGCCACGTCCACGCCAGTTCCATCGGCCGCAGCCGCAGCGCGCGGCGCTCCTGCTTCAGGCCCGCGCGCTCCAGTCCCGCACGCAGGCGCGAGGCGGTATCGCCGGCCAGCGCCGCCAGCTCCAGTTCGCGGGCAGCGCCGGTGCTGCGCAGTTCGCCCTCGCCCCAGAGCGGGCCGCTGGGATGGATGTCGAATGCCTCCAGCCTCGCCTGCAGTTCCGGTGTGAACGGCTCGGGGCCGAACACGCTGCGGCTGCCGTCCAGCATCCACACCTCGCCGTCCAGCGCGGCGTCCCAGTTGCCCGCCTCGACCCGCGCTGCCAGCACCCGGTTGAACAGGTCCGAACGCGCGGCGGACAGCAGCATCGTGCGCTCCTCGCGCTTGACCCGGCCGCCGGCGAACATCGCCACCGCCTTGCGCACGTTGTCACCTCCCCGGCCGAAGCGCTGTTCGCCGAAGTGGTTGGGCACGCCGCGCCGCGCGATCGCGGACAGCCGTGCATCGATGGCCCCGCGCTCGCCCTCGACTTCGCGCAGCACCAGCACGAAGCGGTTGCCAGCCAGCGCGCCGCGCGGCAGCTTGCGCGCGTGCCATGCGTGTTCCAGCACCTGCAGCTCATCCGACCTCAGCGCATCGATGGCCGGCGCGACCTTCTTGGGCAGCCATACGCTGAAGCGCTGGCGGGTCACCGCATGGCGGTCCTTCAGCCCGGCGTAGCCGATCGCCGATTCATCCACGCCCGCCCATTGCGCGATGGTCCTGGCGGCGAAGGCGGTGTTCATTCCGCGCTTCTCGATGGTCAGCAGCAGGTGCTCGCCGGCGCCGCTGGCCTCGAAGCCCGGCAATTCCTCGACGAAGAAATCTTCCGCGCTGCTGCGGATGCGCGCGGCCAGCACCGGCGCGCCGTGGGCGCGCGCAGCCGTCGTCACGCCCGCACCAGCAGGCAGATCGCCTGCGCCGCGATGCCCTCGCCGCGGCCGGTGAAGCCCAGCTGCTCGCTGGTGGTCGCTTTCACGCTTACCGCATCGATGTCGATGCCGAGGTCAGCGGCGATCCGTTCGCGCATGACCTGCGCGTGCGGCCCGACCTTGGGCGCTTCGCAGATCACGGTGATGTCGCAATTGCCTACCCGCCAGCCGCGCTCGCGCAGCAGCGCATCGCAATGGCGGACGAAGGCACGGCTGTCGGCGTCCTTCCAGCGCGCGTCCGACGGCGGGAAGTGGCGGCCGATGTCGCCCAGTGCCAGCGCGCCGAGCATGGCGTCGCACAGCGCGTGCAGCGCCACGTCGCCATCGGAATGCGCCAGCACGCCGCGCTCATGCGCGATGCGCACGCCGCCCAGCATCACATGATCGCCATCGCCGAAGGCGTGGACGTCGTAACCCTGGCCGATCCTGATATCCATCTACCCGCCTTTCACCTGCTTTTGTAGGAGCGCACCGCAGGGGCGCGAGGCTTGCGCGGGATCTCACAAAGGGCATCGCGCCCCTGCGGTGCGCTCCTACGGGGCTCTTGCCAGCAAAAATTCGACCAGCGCCAAATCCGCCGGCGTGGTCACCTTCAGATTATCCTCGCGGCCTTCGACCAGCGCAGGATGCAGGCCCAGCCGCTCGACCGCCATTGCCTCGTCGGTCACCACCACGCCATCGGCCTGCGCCGTTTCCAGCGCGCGCCGCAGCAGGTCGCGGCGGAACGCCTGCGGCGTCAGCGCGCGCCACAGGCGCTCACGCGGCTCGGTGGCCTCGATGCGAACGTCGACACTGCTGCGCTTGAGGGTGTCGCGGACCGGCGCGGCGAGGATGGCGCCGTCGGCGCAGGCGGTCGCCGCGTCGATCAGCCTGCCGATGTCGTCGCCGCGCAGGTTGGGCCGCGCGGCGTCGTGCACCAGCAGCAGTTCGTCTTCGGCCACGCCCTCCGGCAGTGCGCGCAACGCGGCCAGCACCGAATCGGCGCGCTCGCCACCGCCTGCACAGGCGATCACCGGCTTGCCGTGCAGCGACGTCCAGCCAGGCCAATGGGGATCGTCCACGGCCAGCGCCACCACCACGCCGTCGATGCGCGGATGCGCCAACAACCCGTCAAGCGCATGTGCGATCAGCGGCTTGCCGGCGACGTGCAGGTATTGCTTGGGCACCTCGCCGCCGAAGCGGCGCCCGCTGCCGGCGGCCGGCACCAGCGCCCAGCTCATGGCGTCGCGCCGTCGGCGCCTGCCGCAGGGGCAGGCGAAGTGGCGGGCAACTGTGCGCCGTCGATCACCCGGTAGAAGGTCTCGCCCGGCTTGACCATGCCCAGCTCGCTGCGCGCGCGCTCCTCCACCGCCTCGCCGCCGGCCTTGAGGTCGGCGACTTCCGCGGCCAGCGCGTCGTTGCGCGCCTGCAGCTTGCGGTTCTCCGCCGCCTGGGCGGCCACCTGGGCCTTCAGCGCGACCACTTCATGCTGGCCGCCGCTGCCATACCAGAGCTTGTACTGCAGCGCCGCCAGCAGCAGCACCAGCACCACCAGCAGCACGCGCAATGGTTTCGCCACGGCGGCGGGCAGGCTCAGCGCTTCAGCGACACGAACGCGTCGCGTCCGGCGTAGCGCGCGGCGGCACCCAGCTGCTGCTCGATGCGCAGCAGCTGGTTGTACTTGGCCACGCGGTCGCTGCGACACAGCGAGCCGGTCTTGATCTGGGTGGCGGTGGTCGCCACCGCGATGTCCGCGATGGTGGTGTCCTCGGTCTCGCCGGAACGGTGCGAGACGATCGCCGCGTACTTCGCCGCGTCGGCCATCGCGATCGCTTCCAGCGTCTCGCTGAGGGTGCCGATCTGGTTGACCTTGATCAGGATGGCGTTGGCCACGCCGCGGCCGATGCCGTCGCGGAAGATGCGCGGGTTGGTGACGAACAGGTCGTCGCCGACCAGCTGCACCTTGCCGCCAAGGCGGTCGGTCAGCAGCTTCCAGCCGTCCCAGTCGTCCTCGGCCATGCCGTCCTCGATGGTGACGATGGGGTACTGCGCGCACCAGTTGGCCAGGAAGTCGACGAACTGCTCCGAGGTCAGGCGCTTGCCCTCGCCGGTGAGGTTGTACTTGCCGTTCTCGAAGAACTCGGTGGAGGCCACGTCCAAGCCCAGCAGCACGTCCTCGCCGGCCTTGTAGCCGGCCTTGCCGATGGCCTCAAGGATGGTTTCCAGCGCTTCCTCGTTGCTGCGCAGGTCGGGGGCGAAGCCGCCCTCGTCGCCCACCGCGGTGGACAGGCCGCGCGCCTTCAGCACCGACTTCAGCGCGTGGAAGATCTCAGTGCCGCTGCGCAGCGCCTCGGAGAACGAATCGAAGCCCACCGGCAGGACCATGAACTCCTGCAGGTCCACGTTGTTGTCGGCGTGCGCGCCGCCGTTGATGATGTTCATCATCGGCACCGGCAGCACCGGCGCGGCGCCGGTCAGGCTGGCGAGGTACTGCCACAGCGCTTGCTTGCGCGACGCCGCCACCGCGTGCGCGGCCGCCATCGACACGCCCAGCAGCGCGTTCGCGCCCAGCCGGCCCTTGTTCTCGGTGCCGTCGAGGTCGATCAGGCGCTTGTCCAGTCCGGCCTGGTCGGCGGCATCGAAGCCCTGCAGCGCGTCGGCGATCACGCCGTTGACGTTGCCCACGGCCCTCGACACGCCCTTGCCCAGGTAGCGGGTCTTGTCGCCATCGCGCAGCTCCACCGCTTCCTTGCTGCCGGTGGAAGCGCCGGATGGCACCGCGGCGCGGCCGAACGAACCGTCGGCCAGCGTCACTTCGGCTTCAAGCGTGGGGTTGCCGCGGCTGTCGAGGATCTCGCGGGCGTGGATGCGGGTAATCGTGGTCATGGTGAGGACGTATTGGAGTGAGTAAAAAGGGATTCCACTTCGGCCAGCTTGGCCGCGCTGTAAGGGTTCGCATCAAGGGTGAACGTGGTGCTCCACGGCTGGATCCGATCATCATCTTCGGATGGCAGGCTGGCAACCAATACATAGTCCACACCAGCGCGCAGAACCACGCCGCAATTGGTGGAGCTGCTCCGGATCAATACACCGTCAGGGATTTGCCCCTTGAGGATCCGCTGGACGCTGAACCGCGCCGAGAGAAAGGGGTAGGAGAATTCCACTCCCATCGGCGGGCGCTCCCACAACCGACGGAACTCCGCTTCCTCTTCCGACGTTCGCCACTCGACCTGATCGACATGAATAATGGCCACGATGTCGGCGGTACGGGCATCCTTTTTGATGTCTGGCCGCTCAACGTGTCCGAGTATGGCGCATGCGTTGACACCTCCCGCCCACAAGAGCAGCACCGAAGCTATGTAGCGAAGGATGCGGTGCCTCATGGATCGCTCTCCGTCAGACCGAACTTTCCAGAAACCCGTGTTTCTTGGTGATCGAATCCAGCGCCAGCAGCGTTTCCAGCAGCGCTTCCATCTTGCCCAGCGGCCAGGCGTTGGGCCCATCGGACAGCGCCTTGCTCGGGTCGGGATGGGTTTCCATGAACACGCCGGCCACGCCCACCGCGACCGCTGCGCGCGCCAGCACCGGCACGAATTCGCGCTGGCCGCCGGAGCTTGCGCCCTGCCCGCCCGGCAGCTGCACCGAGTGGGTGGCGTCGAACACCACCGGGCAGCCGGTGTCGCGCATCACCGCGAGGCTGCGCATGTCGCTGACCAGGTTGTTGTAGCCGAAGCTGGCGCCGCGCTCGCAGACCATGATCTGCTGGTTGCCGGTGGACTTGGCTTTCTCCACCACCGGCTTCATGTCCCACGGCGACAGGAACTGGCCCTTCTTGATGTTGACCGGCTTGCCGGTGGCGCAGACCCTGGTGATGAAGTCGGTCTGGCGCACCAGGAAGGCCGGCGTCTGCAGCACGTCCACCACCGCGGCCACTTCGTCCATGGGCGTGTATTCGTGCACGTCGGTCAGCACCGGCACGCCGAGCTGGCGCTTCACTTCCGCCAACACGCGCAGGCCCTCTTCCATGCCGGGGCCGCGGAAGCTGTTGATCGAGGTGCGGTTGGCCTTGTCGAAGCTGGACTTGAAGATGAAGTTGATCCCCAGCTTGCCGGTGATCTCCTTCAACTGCCCCGCCACGTCGATCTGCAGCTGCTCGCTTTCGACCACGCAGGGGCCGGCAATCAAGAACAGCGGTTGGTCGAGGCCGACCTTGAAGCCGCAAAGATCCATGGGTGTACTCACTTCTGCTGGGCCGCGCGGCGTTCGCGGGCGGCGCGGATGAAACCGATGAACAGCGGATGCCCGCTGCGCGGCGTGGACAGGAACTCGGGATGCGCCTGGCAGGCCAGGAACCACGGATGCACGGCCTGCGGCAGTTCCACCATCTCCACCAGCAGGTCGTCCATCGACTTGGCGGAAATCACCAGCCCGGCATCCTCCAGCTGGGTGCGGTAGCGGTTGTTGAATTCGTAGCGATGGCGGTGGCGCTCGCCGACCACGTCCTTGCGGTACAGCGCGTGCGCCAGCGTGCCCGGCTTGATGCGCTGCTCCTGCAGGCCCAGGCGCATGGTGCCGCCCAGGTCGGAGCCCTCGCTGCGGCGCTCCACCTCGCCGCTCTGGGTGCGCCATTCGGTGATCAGCCCGATCACCGGGTGCGCGGCGTTGCGGTCGTTCTCGGTGCTGTTGGCACCGGTGAGGCCCGCTTCGTGGCGGGCCATGTCCACCACCGCCGCCTGCATGCCGTAGCAGATGCCGAAATACGGCAGCCCGGTGGCGCGGGCGTACTGCGAGGTCAGCACCTTGCCCTCGAAGCCGCGGTCGCCGAACCCGCCCGGCACCAGGACGCCGTCGACGTCGGCCAGCAGCGCGGCAGCGCCCTCGCGCTCGATGTCGCCGGCCTCCAGCCACTTCAGGTTCACGCGGGTGCGCTGGCGGATGCCGCCGTGCTTGAGCGCCTCGCCCACCGACTTGTAGGCGTCCTTGTGGTCGATGTACTTGCCGACCACGGCGATGGTCACCTCGCCGTCCGGGTGCTCGGCGGCATCGACCACCGCGTCCCATTCCGACAGGTCCACCGCGCGCGCCTTGCCGTCCAGGCGCAGCTGCTCCACCACCAGCTGGTCCAGGCCTTGCGCGTGCAGCCAGCGCGGGATCTTGTGGATGTTGTCCAGGTCGATGGCGGACACCACCGCCTTCTCCGGCACGTTGGTGAACAGCGCGATCTTGCGGCGCTCGCCGTCCGGCAGCGGCTTCTCGCTGCGGCACATCAGCACGTCCGGCTGGATGCCGATGCCGCGCAGTTCCTTCACCGAATGCTGGGTGGGCTTGGTCTTCAGCTCGCCGGCGGCGGCGATGTAGGGCACCAGGGTCAGGTGCATGAACATCGCCTTGTCGGCGCCGCGCTCGATCCGCAGCTGGCGGATCGCCTCGAGGAACGGCAGCGATTCGATGTCGCCGACGGTGCCGCCGATCTCGACGATGCCGACGTCGAAGCCGGTGGTGGCGGCGTCGATGCAGTGCTTGATCTGGTCGGTGACGTGCGGGATCACCTGCACGGTGCCGCCGAGGTAGTCGCCGCGGCGCTCCTTGCGGATCACGGCGTCGTAGATCTTGCCCGTGGTGATCGAGTTCAGCCCGGACAGGCGGGTGTTGACGAAGCGCTCGTAGTGGCCGAGGTCGAGGTCGGTCTCGGCGCCGTCGTCGGTGACGTAGACCTCGCCGTGCTGGAACGGGCTCATCGTGCCCGGATCGACGTTGAGGTAGGGGTCCAGCTTCATCATCGTGACCGACAGGCCACGGGCTTCGAGGATCGCTGCAAGCGAGGCGGCGGAAATGCCTTTGCCGAGCGAGGACACCACGCCCCCGGTCACGAAGAGGAGGGGCGTATGGGTAGCAGGGGAAGTCATGGCGGCAGC
>JAANMY010001253.1_pt1 | contig 30025 bp, 24 predicted proteins | sample 7279691 | NCBI WGS metagenome assembly JAANMY01 (sample SAMN14094543, study PRJNA606508) | bioreactor metagenome | isolation source: A lab-scale SPAN reactor treating ammonium-rich wastewater day 388 | place: Ireland: Galway | collected 2018-02-07
GACAAAGGGAAGTAAAGTTCACTACGTTTGGCGGACTAATGGTGGAACAGCTGTTTTTGATCAGCATGGAGATTCAAAAGAACTAAAGATCAACTACCACAGTTACAGCAAGGGGACCGGACAAATGCGGGAAGGCGTCTTAGAAGCAGCTTTTGACGGTGATCATGGGTGGTTCTGGCGAAACCGGACATCCACCCCGATGACGATTACGCTCAAAACTGAAGGAGAATATACCCGTATCAGACATTTCAAATAACAGATACGAGGGCCGGGATGAACTGATAGTAAATAATCCCGGCTACTTTCCGACTCGTGATCGATATACGGCACACACAGCATGATACTTCGGTGAATGCGTGTGTCCCTCAGCGTGTTGATTGCCGCAAGGCACCCAGCCTGTAACGGCCGGGTGCCGGGTGTTCGATATTGATTTTCAGTGTATCGGCGATGATTTGCAGATTGGTATCGAGCTCATCGAGCTTGAAACGACCGCTGACCTGTATCTCGCCAATGGCGGGATCGGCCAGATCGAATTGAACCGTATGATAGCGTGCGATTTCGTGTAATACGTCATGCAGCCGATGTGCATTGAATACCAGCAGACCTTTGCGCCAGTGAGCAATATCCCCTGCCGGCAGTGCCGCCAGCCTCCATTCATTACTGCCGGTAATGATGGAAAGTACTTCACCCGCTTGCAGTAACACCAGCTGTCCCTGTTTTTTTACTTCAACCGTACCTTCAGCAACTTCGACCATGAACTGATCAGGGATATACCTGACCGAAAAACGTGTGCCGATATCACGAATTTCGTAATGCTCCGCACTCACTCTCAAAGTATGCCAGTCGGATGATGCCGTCTCCAGATAGATTTCACCTTCATGCAGCTGGACATGATGTGTGAACCAGTTCTGCGTGACAGTGATACGCGTTGCAGTATCCAGATTCAGAGTGGAGCCACCGGCCAGGGTGATCTGCTGCTGTTCACCTTTCAAGGTGTTCCAGTATGTTGTCGTTCCGGTCATGCCCTGATACAGCACAGGAATGCATACTGCCAGCAACAGAGCTGCGGCTGCCGCCCGTCGTTTAAGTCGAAAGGCCGCTTTATGCTGTCCGGGGCGGTTACGGCGTGCCTTTTTCAACTCATCATTCAGTGCATGACGATAACGGTCGATTGCCAGCCAGTCCTCCTCCACACGCCGCCAGGCATCCTGATGCAGTGGATTGGCAGCCAGCCATTCAGCCAGTTGCTGCTGTTCCGCTTCCGACAAAGTCTGACCCTGCTGCCGTGCGAACCAGGATCGCGCCTGTGCATCAGGGTCATGCGAATTCGGACTGTTTGATAGGTGCATACTGCACTCCGGAGCATTTTGATAAATGCTGATTACTTCACAGGATCGAAATGATCAGTAGAGTATTATCACCGATATTGCGCAAGAGCAGTCAGGCAGTGCTCGCTGGCGTGCTGAATGTAGCGTGCCACGGATTTGCTTGAAATGCCCATCTGCAGTGCGATTTCAGCAAATGTCAAACCATCGAGACGAAAAAGAAGAAAAGCATGGCGCACATTTTCCGGTAACTGATCCAGAGCCTGCTGCAGATATTCTATTTGTCTGCGTTCGTCACAATGCTGTGCCAGATCATAGTCCGCAGGTTTGTCCTGAAACAGGTGTTGCATGGTATTGGCGTAGGTTTGCACATGCGCCTGCCGGCGTGCCTGATCCCGGATCAGATTGAGCGCAACGGTAAACAGGAAGGCGCGCGGGTTCTCAATACTCGAGATATCCTGCCTGCGCCATCGTAGATAGATTTCCTGAAGTATATCGGCTGCTTCATCTTTGCTCAGCTTGCGACACAGATAATTCAGCAGATCACCGCGCAGTTGAAGAAACAGTTCATCGCCGGAATAGGTAATTGTCATGAACAGTAGGGCATACCTGGCTAAAAACTGCGCCCATCATACTGTCTTTCTCCGGGCCGAAAAATGTGACAAATTGTCGCACCCGGAAGTCCGGCGGTTACGAAATGCCTGAGGAACCTCATCGTGGCAGGGAATAGCAGCCTGGATCGATTCGCCCTTTCAGGGCTCCCTAACCGCTTTGAATATTTTTGTTGAATACGACACACACGGCCGGTACCAGAAACAGTGTGACGAAAAACGTGAAGAGCATGCCAAACGCAATGGTGACAGCCATCGGCATGATTTTTTCCGCATCGTAACCCTGTGAACTGAGCTGGGGTAACAAGCCTGCAAGGGTCGTGACATTCATCAGCAATATGGCGCGGAAACGTGATTTACCTGCTGCCACCGCAGCTCTTATGACAGATATTTTCTGCTGCATATTTTTATTGATCTGTGCAATCAGAACCAGACTGTCATTGATGACAATCCCGCTCACGGCAAACAGTGCAAAGTACGACTCTAGTGAAAGTGGAATCCGAAACAGCAGATGACCGACCACTGCTCCGATGAAACCAAAAGGAACAGTCAGCATGATGATCAATGGCTGGGCATAGGAACGCAACGGGATTGCAAGCAACGCATACATTCCAAACAGTGCCAGGACTCCGTACAGCCACAGATCCGACATCACTTCTTCCTGTTTCTGCCGGGATTCGCCTGGCTTGATGTCCAGCCCGGGAAATTGCGCTTTCAGTTGCGGGATCACATGCACACGCATATCGGCCAGGATGGATTCGACATCCACCTGATCCTGATAGACTTCCGCGCCAATCAGTTGAATACGTTCCCGATCGGTACGTTGAATACTGGCGAACCCGGACTGATATTCCGCCCGGGCAATTGTGCCAAACGGTACGCTGTTCCCGCCAGGTAATCTGATCGGCATATTCTGAAGCTGCTCCAGTGCTTGCCGGTCTTCCTGCGGGAAACGCAGCATGACACGGATTTCATCGTGTTCGTGATAGTACCGCTGCACTTCGAGCCCGAAAAAGCCATGTCGTACCTGTTCACTCAGGTCACGCATCGTCAGGCCGTAGAAGGCAGCGGCAGGTTTCAGTTCGAGATGCAGCTCAGGTTTGCCGGGCTGCATCGAGCTGGTGACACTGTGCACCCCGACATAGGCAGCCAGCTTATGCTTCAGTATTTCCCCGGCCGCATTCTGCAACGTGGTATCCGGCGCTGTCAGCACCCATTCGATCGCCTTGGGTGGCCCCTCTGCCGATACACCGAGATCGCGCGGCCAGAAACTCTGGATGGTCAAATCCGTGCCAGCCGGTAACAGACCAAAACGTTCCCGCCACTGCTGTTTGATATCGTCCACCTGGCCACGGATACGTTCATCGATAGCCAGTTCAAGATTGACACTCGCCATGTTGTCATTACTGAACATGAACACATGACGAACACTGTCACCATTCATGGCAGAACCATCACGATAATATTCCTGATTCAGTTCAGTCCGGATTTCATGGGCGATATGCTTCAGCCGCAACAGCTGTCGCTCGACTTCTTCCGATGCAGTGCCGGCTGGAAATTTAAGCATGACGTTCAGATAATAGTCATCTACCGGCCTGTCCAGCACACTGGTGATGCGCCCTGATATGACCAGCGCAGCAATCAGCAGTAATGCTGCCGTAAAGCCGGCGATCACGATATAACGCCACTGCAGTGCAAGGTGCAAAGCGCGCGTATAACATCCGGTCAACCAGCGCAATCCGTTATCCACCTGCTCCTTGAGCGTTGCCATCGCATATCTCAGAAAATGAGGCATGATCCCGGTTGCAGCGTCTGGATCCTTTGGACTCTGCCCGGCCAGGTGGGCAGGCAGAATCAGCAGTGTTTCCGTCATGGAAAACAGCAGCGCCAGGATCGCCACTGCAGAAATGTTGTACAGCAGATGTCCGGTCAACCCCGGCAGCAGCAATCCCGGCGTAAATGCAATCACGGTAGTCAATACCATGGGCACAACCAGCGGTGCCATCGCGCGTACGCCACCGATGGCACCGGATATCCCAGACTGACCCCGCTGTTGAAGCAGATAGATATGCTCACCAACGATGATGGCGTCATCCACCACCACACTCAGAATCAGAATCAACGCGGTAATGGTGTAGACATTCAGGGAAATACCCAGAATCGGTATCCACCAGAAGGCACCGAAAACCGAAATCAGAATGCCTGCACTGACCCATAACGCCAATCGCATATCCAGAACCAGTGCCAGTACGACGAATATCAGGATAAAACCGGAGATGGCGTTGCCTCTCAGCATCGACATATTCTCATCGTAATACTTGGACCAGTCGTCCCAGGTGATCACTTCAACGTCGGCGGGCAGTTCGGAGTGAAATGCGGTAATGACCTGATTTACCGCATCTACCGTTTTCCCCAGCTGGTTTCGTGGCCAGATCAGGATTTCCATTGCCGGCAGACCATCCGATCTGACCAGCATGCTCTGGTCACGTACGGTCTCAGTGATATGTGCGATATCGCCAAGTTTCAGTTGCATGCCCTGCCGGTCCGATCGCAGGCGGATGGCAGCAAAATCCTCTGCCGTCATGGCCTGTGCCTGGCTTCTGATCAATAGCCTGCCATCAGTATTCTTCAATTCCCCCGCTGAGATATTGCCGGAAGCAGCCCGAATCGTTTCAGCAATTTCATCGAAGCTGAAGCCGTAGCGCCGTAAATCTTCTCTGGTAATCTCGATTGATACTTCATACGGTATTTCCGGAAAGAGCAGAATTTGACCGATATCCGGATGCGTACTCAACCGGATATGCAATCGATCACGGTAATGCTGTAACGTACGCAGATCAGCCATACCGCGTACTGTGGCAATGATCGCCTGCGGGCCTGTTTTCAATTCACGGATCACCGGTTTATCTGCATCCTCGGGAAACACTGTCACGGCTTCCAGATGTGCCTGAACTTCCGCCTGCAGCCGGGTGGCATCGACAGCCGGATCAAACTCCACCAGCACACGGCAAAGCGACTGCTTTGCTTCGGCGTGCAGATGCCTGACTCCCTGCAGATCGTGGACTGCATGTTCGATCGGGATACAGATCGCCTGCTCGACTTCACCTGGCCCTGCTCCGTCGTAAATAGTGGTGATCTGGAGCTGGTGACGCGGCTCCGGCGGATAGACATAACGGTCTGCAGTGATCAATCCCACGATTCCACCGACGATGATCAGGATCATCAGCAGATTGGCAGCCACCGGATTCTTGACAAACCAGATGATCAGTTTCATGGATGACTGTCACCACTGGCCTGGTCATTCGTGTTCGGCAATTCAGGCGTGACCTGCATGCCCTCTACAGGCTGCAGCAAACCTGACAGCAGCACTCGCTCTCCGACAGTGAGCCCGGCCTGAATGATGGCCTGACCATGTTCACGTTTCAGCAGCCTGACAGTACGCAGATGCAATCGATCCTGCTGATCGACAACGGCTACCTGATCATCCTTGAACATGACACTGGTTGGCAGAATCACCAGCCGGTCGATTGGGCGCCCCTGAATCAGGGCTTCGACAAATAAACCGACTGGCAGCGCTGCGGTATTGGTCAGCCTGGATAAGCGATCCTCACCAGATTGCGGTGAAGAGGATATCCGCAGAAATGGATCCGAGATCCGCGCAACCAGCATCAGCATACCGGTATTTCGATCGATCACGCCTTCGCTGCGTACGATCCGCCCCTGCCAGAATCGTTTTTCTCCCTGGTATTCCGCTGCCAGTACCACCCGCGGCATTCGCTTTGAATTCTCTTCATCCGCAACCAATGTATCGGGTACATCGATGAAAGCCAGATCCCGGGTATTGACCGGCAACCGGACTTCCGCGTAGTCGCTGCTGTAGATCACTCCCAGTACATTACCCTGCGTGACGTATTGTCCGATACCGGTGTTTTTGCTGCGCACACGTCCGTCAAACGGGGCACGAATCCGGGTACGTTGTCTGAGCTGCCTGGCATATTTGAGCGAGGCTTGCGCAGCAGCCAGTTTCGCACGCATTTCCTGCAGCTGCGGAATATGCTGGCTGAGTGGACCGGGATCACCCTGGCCCAGATGCTTCCATTCATCATGAGCCTGGGCTGCTTCCGCTTCTTCACGCATCAGTAAATGACGTGCCTCCCTGACTTGTGCCTGTGCCTGTGCCACACGCAGGTCATAATCAGCCGGGTCGATGGTGACCAGCACATCCCCTTTATTGAAATATCCACCGCTGACAAAAACGGGCGAGGTATCGATGATCCGGCCGGAAACCTCTGTCACCAGATCGATTTCGGTATGCGCGACGACCTGTCCTTGTGAATGGACATGTAAACGCTTCGATTGCATTTCCACTTGAGCAACCCGAACAATAGGCGGTGTCAGTGTTTCTTCCTGTTTGCCATTCTCAGGCGGGAATTGAATGAGCAGCCAGGCTGCCAATCCACCCATAAGGAAAACCAGGGTGGCAATCCGGATTTGACGACGTAAGCTCACAATTTTGTTTTTATTCTTTTACCAGGAAACAACACTGCAGATGATCAAACAGAAGTTTGAATGGAGTTGTAGTTTTGGAACCTTTTCTTCTATGACGTTTTAGCCAGCCAGAACCGGACATGCCACGGCAATAAAATCAGTAACTCAATGATAGATAACGTATCTTTTATCGTACTCAAGACTATTTTTCAGGGCGCTCAAATACTGCCCCCGAGAGCGAGATAGAGATTGACACGGTTGTTCAACAGTCGCCGCCTGACAGCCAGATGAGCACTCTGCGCATTCAGCGTACTGCGATAGCTGTCCAACAATGTCAGAATCTGGATGAACCCCTGGCGATAGGAATACAGCGCCAGTTCCTGACCGGCTTCAGTCTGCTGCACGGCTTCACGTAATTCTTTTTCCTGTGCACGTAACCATTCTTCTGCCGCCAGTGCCTGCTCGACTTCACGGAAGGCATTCAGCGCCACATCCTGATACCGGTTGAAGGCTTCTTCCACATAGGCCTCGTTCAATTGAATACTTCCACGGATACGCCCACCGGTGAACAATGGTTGTACCGCTCCGGCAAACAGATTCCAGACGACCGATCGTGGATCGATCAGGTCGGTCAACGCACTGTCACGTGTCCCTCCCGCTGCTGTCAGCGTAATGCGCGGTAATAGCAGCTTGCTGGTACTTTCCAGCCGTGCATCAGCTGCGCGCAGCCGTGCAAATGAGGCGATCAGATCAGGGCGTCTGGTCAGCAGTTCAGCAGGCAGTCCGGCAGGGAGTTGTGATGGAGGAACAGGCAGAGCCTGCCGGATCGTTGAACTGGATAAAGCGGTAACCGTATCGTCGATTTGAGGCAATGAACCGTCAGGATAATCTCCCAGCAGAATTTCCAGTTGACGGGTTACAAGCTGCACCTGGTTTCTGGCGGCAGCGAGCTGTGATCTGGCCTGGGCCAGATCGGTCAACACCAGGCGCACCTCCAGCGCACGCACCAGACCCCGTTCGAAACGCCCTTGTACCAGACTGGCAATCGTGCCGCGATCCGCAACAGATTGTTCTGCCACCCGAGCCTGAAGCTTCGCTTCCAGTAATGCAAAATAATTCTGCGCAACACGTGCAGCAAGCGATAGCCGTGCTGCCTGAAAATCAGCGTTGGTTGCTTCCACTTCCTGTCGGGCTGCTTCCCTGAATGAACGGATGCGCCCCCAGATATCCGCTTCCCAGCTCAGATTGAACAAGGCTTCGAATACACTGTATTGTGCCGAACCAAAACCGGCACTGCGCACCTGCGTATACTGGTATCCCGGTGCAAATGAGAGCTGAGGCCAGAGTGCGGCGCCATCGATACGTGCCTGTGCAATAGCGGCATCGACACGTGCCACTGCTGTCTTCAAATCGAAGTTGCTGGTCAAAGCCTGTTCGACCAGCGAATACAGCACCGGATCGTCGAACGATTCCACCCATTTTTGCCCGGCAAGAGGAAAAGTATTTGCAGAAGCACTCCACACAGAAGGTACAGAAACATCAAGCCTGTTTGCCTGCCGTTCCGGTGCTGTATGACAGCCGCTGACAAACATCACAAAGCCAAGCACCGCAGCCGGTTTGAGACGGATCGGCATTTTCTCTCCGGATGACTATGAATCGCGATGTACCGATGGCCTCAGGTAGCGCGAATCGTACTGATGATTTTTCGGGCTGAGGCGCGCTGCCCGTTTCCTGATCCAGATGATGATGCCGGTTACTGACAGCATGACAATAACCAGGCCGAGCACACAGACAAAAATACGGTACGGCAATCCAAATACATTGGCCATGTGCAGCGCAAAAAGCCAATTCGTCACGGTATTGCCGCTGTATTGGCCGCTCGCCAGCAATGCCAGTTTGAGTTCACCCGTATCAGCATCAAAAAATACGCTCGTTCTGCCGCGCCGATCCTGGATCTCTTTTGAACTGCGCACAATGTACTGATAAGTACCGTTTCCACGATCCAGTCTCAGGGCAATAACCTGCTCGACTGCAAAACCATGCTTGTTCGCCTGCTCACTCATCAACTGTTCGCCAATGCGCTGAGCCTGCCGCCAATCCACCCCAGGTTCTGCCAGAGGAATTTCCCGTTTTGAAAACTCTGTCCAGGGTGCCTTGTATTCCATCACAGCCCGGGTTGTCCAGGTATAGACCGTATCCCACAAATTCATATAGACGCTGGACCAGGCAAAAATGAGCAGAACCGGCCATAGCCATAATCCGCTGGCACGGTGCAGATCGAAATTGAGCTTGTAGCTGCCCGAGTGCCAGCGAATCTTCCAGGCCGGCTGCCAGCGCCGCCACCAGTTGCCATGATTACCGGATGCGGGTGCGGTCACGGATCTGCGTCGCTGCGGCAGGGTCAGATAAAACGCGACGAAACAATCGATCGTCCAGATCAGAGCACAAATCCCCAATACCCATAACCCGAACTTGCCTAGCGCCAGCGCATAATGCAGTTTGTAAATGAAGGGCATGAAATTGATCATGCCTTCCGAAATCTCGCCAAACTGGCGGCGAGCCAGCTCTTCACCGGTATACGGATCGACGATCATCTGATCAAATCCAAGCTTGTTCGGTGGATCGGCATTATCCGGACGGGCATCCATGGAGATCAGAGTAGCTTCCTGATTGGCCTCCATCAACACCCCATTCACTCTGCCGGCAGGCACCCGCTGCTCCGCCAGTTCCGCAAGCGTCGCCATATCCAGTTTTTTCTCCAGAACTTGCCTGGGGTAAATATGGGGATTGATCAGGCGTTCCAGTTCGGGGTAGAACGCCAGCAGACTGCCCGTCGCCCCCACGATGATCAGAAAAGCGGCCATGATCAGCCCAGCCCAGCGGTGCAGCCAAACCCAAAAAGAACGTGTCGGTACCATTTTTCTAAGCCCTGAAAACGGATTACGGAATAAAAGCATCATTGAAGTCTTCATCGATCTCTTCTCTATATAAGACGTTTGAGTCAGCTGAAACCGGACATGGTTGTAATAAATTTCAGAAACACGGCCTGACAGCCTGATTGCAGGCTGAGTGCTTCTGTTCCTGCAGTCACAGGAACCTCCCGTCACTGAACAGAAAATGTGTTCCTATTAACCATGACACGCGAGCCCAAAAATCGGGTAGCTGATTTTTGAATCATGAGGGAAATGGCACACAGCTCATTGTCATCACGAGCCGCGCTGCGATATGGAGCGACTCGGAGAGAAATGGTCAGCCACATGGGTATCACACAAGCTGGCTATACCCAGATCGAAGCAGGCAGGCGGATACGCAAAGAAACACTGAAAAAGGCTGCAGCGGCCAGGGGCCGCATCATAAAAAATATAGATTGGGATGAGCGTGCGAACCCCAGCCTGCCATGCTAATCAAGCGTTACCGCGACAAGGCGCACTTTTTTCTTTATCGGATCAGTCCAGGCAACGAAAGCCTGGTGATCGAGGACTATCATGCCCGGATATTTACTGGGCCAACCCGGAAAATCTCCCTGATAAATAGCGGTTTGCCGGCTGATACCATCCGTTGTCACTTTCGCAATACGAAGTTCATCTTCCGGCCCCGCTCTCTTGCGCCAGCTGACCAGCGCAACATTGGTGCTCAGCAACGCTACGTTGACATAACCTCTGGCATCGTCATCGACTTCGAACGGTTTAGTGAAACCTTTACCACCGTCTGTGGAAAAAGCAACTTTGAAACGGCCTTTATCGTCAGCAGCGGAAAACCAGGCTAAGGCTACCGACGAAGCGGATATATCAACCGCCGGGCCATTGCTTGGGCAACCTTCGATACGCCAGCCATCACCCGGGGCAGAGAGTGCTTGCACCTTGCCGTCTGTATCCCAGCGCACAGCGCCGGTATCACGTATTTCGCCCTGGCTATGATCGCGGTAAACCGTTAACAGGCTCTCTCCTTCAGCAGTGGTAGATGCACGGCAACAGGAGCAAATATCATCATCCAGCCTCAGCTCCGTGCCTGCCGATTGTTGCCCCTTCGCAAGCACAGTGGCCATCAGTTGGTAGCGATCGTTTTTCCCGGGATCACCTGTTTCGCGCATATCGGTCCAGACCAGCGCGATACGGGCATTTGGCAACGCCGTCAGCGACATTTGCGCATCGTAGATACGTGCCGATTCGCCATAAGGTTTGAACGCTTTGCTCCACGTCAAGCCACCATCCTGCGAACGAGCCAGGAAAATGTCTGCCGCATATTTGCTTTTTCCGCCTTTGACATAAGGCATCCAGGCAGCCGCCAAACTGCCATCGTCGAGACCGAATACAACGGGCGGGTCACCCAGCTTGCCGTCGACTGAGGTCACGGTACGGACAGGCGACCAGCCCTGCCCCTCGCGAATGGCGAAACGGACCGTGCTGTTTTGCCCGTCGCTTTCGACCCAGCTGAGGATCAGGCGGCCATCAGCTGTTTTCGCCAAATGATGCTGCTTACTCTCTTCACTGGTCGGAACGGTGATTTCTTGTATTGGAAACCCGGGCTGGCCAGTTTCTGCACTCACTGGCAGTGACCAGCAGAACCATACGAGCAACCCGACCGGGAAAATTTTTGTCAACGTGTTTTGAATCGTCATTTCTTTCGTCCTCCAAAATAAAATGAATGATCGCGATGGGATCATTACCTTCACAGGATGACATCCTGCCCAATTTGTTGAATTACCCAGGCTCAATATTCAAGACGCAAGGAACCCAGAATGGTCAGCGGAGCACCGGGATAGACACCCAGCCGGGGCGCGACATTACTATCAGGATCAGTCGATTCGTAGTAGCGTTTGTCAAGAATATTCCGTGCATTGATCTGCGCGGTCAGGCGGGTCGGGCCGAGCTTCATCCGGTAGGCGGCAAATGCATCCAGGCGGGCATAGCCCGGTAACTGGAAGGTATTCTGGACATCCCCCTCCCGCTTTCCAGCTGCGAAAACGCCCAAACCGAAACTCAAACCGTTGAGTGGAGCGAATTTTTTCACATCGTATCGCAGCCAGACACTGCCAGCATGTTTAGGCACATTGGCAAGCCGATTGCCCGCTGTAGCGCCAGAATAGTCTTTGAGGATGCGGGTGTCAGTAAAGGCGTAACTGGCGATCACGCTAAAGCTGTCTGTTATATAACCCGATATGTCCAGTTCGATCCCCTGGCTGCGCTGCTTGTTGGCGATCTTGTCGAACGGGTCGGCTGTTGACAGGTCGTTGACCAGAATATTGTCTTTGGTCAGATGGTAATACGCCAGTGTTCCTGTCAAACGGCGGTCAAACAGTTGGGTTTTGACACCAGCTTCGAATTGCTCTGCAGTTTGCGGATCGAAAGTTCTTCCGTCAGCCGCCGGTGCGTTATTGGCGCCGAATGATGTAGTCCAGCTACCGTAGATGCTGAGTTCTTTCCAGGGCTCGTACAAAATGCCGGCCTTGGGACTGAAACCCTGATCTTTACGGATATTTGGCTTGACCAGAGAATCTGCTGTATCGAAGTTATTGCTATTGCCGCGCCCGGTTTCCGCCCAGTCATAGCGACCGCCACCGATGATATGCAACTTGTCCCACAAGGTGATCTGATCCTGGAAATAAACGCCATACCAATTGTTATAGATCACGGCGTGAGTGCCTATATTAGGTGCTGTACCGAAAGTCTCAGAGTTAATGACGGCAGCATCAAAACTGGATTGTGGAATTCCATAGCTGGGGTAAGGATTGTAAATATTGATAGCAAGTGCCGGATCGGCCGTTTTCCAAATACCCCTTGCGCCATATTTGTTATAGGTGCGGTAAAAATCAAACCCTACCAATACTTGATGACGACTGAACCCCAGGTCAAATTTGCCGGTAACATCCAGATTGGTTGCATAATGCTCCTGTTCACTGCTTTGGCCAAAGATATTACGTTGCAACAGTCCGGTAGCCGGGTTCAATGCAGCGGCCGCGTTGAACGCGGGCGCAGGATTCACGAAGGTAGTGATGCCATCAGCCAGACTGGCCAGAAAGCGGTGGTGTATTGCCCAATTTTCACTGAAACGATGGTTGATTTCGGAGCCGACCTTCACACTCGATTGATCACCTGTCGGCGTGTTGGGATCGCCCAGATTACGACTGATCGGAATCGGCGCGGGGCGATTGCCGATCACCGGAATACCAAAGTCAGCAGAAGCAAATTTCTCGGTACCTTCGATGTCAATCGTCACATCGGTAGCATCCGTTGGCCGCCAGGTAAGGCTGGGATTGAATACTTTCCTGTCCCCGGAAATGAAATCACGGAACGAATTGTTGCTTTGATAGGCACCCGAAAACCGGTACAGCAATTTTTTGTCCTCCGTAACGGGCCCGCCTGCATCCCATTGTGTCCGGAAATAATCATAAGAGCCAAATTGCTGTTCCACCGAATAATAGGGGGTTTCCAGTCCCCTTTTGGTGATAACGCTGATCAGTCCACCCGGCTCGGTACGCCCGTACAATTGCGCAGGGCCTTTCAATACTTCAATGCTGTCCAGATTGCTGGCGTCGAAATCGCCAAAAAATCCTTCACTGGATAAAAGACCATTGCGGTAAATATTCCCGGTTCTAAAGCCGCGAATGATGAAGCCGCCACCGCCACCTAACGATGGCTGCGAGCGCACACCGCTGACGTTTTCCAGCGCATCCTTCACTTTGGTCGATTTCTGGTCATCCATGACGGCACGAGGCACTACCTGCACTGAAAACGGTGTTTCCATGATCGATGTATCGGTTTTTGTGGCTGAAAAAGCTTTTGTTTTCTGGTAACTTGGGTTATCCGGTGCATCAGGATCGATCACGCTGGTTATTTTCATTTCCGGCAAAGTCACTGCCTCTGTATTACTGTTCGTGTGCCCTGCGGGGGCAGCTTCCAGTGTGTAGCGTCCCGGTGCATTCTCGACTACGGTGAGTCCGCTGCCTTTGAGCAGTTGCCCGATCGCCTGCAGGGGAGTAAAGCGCCCATTCAGTGCCGGAGCCTGTTTACCTGCAACCAGACTGACATCAACGCCGATGAGCAAACCTGCCTGGGTGGCAAGCTGCGTGATCGCCTGTTCGAGGGGCTGTGCGGCAATATCGATTGCAATCGTTTGCTGAGTGACGGCAGACTGCGCAGCAACATTGGCCGAGATGAACAGGCCGGCAGCCAGCACCAATCCAAACAAAAAGCCGTGATATAACGAAATTATTTTTATAATCATGAAAACTCCCTGTGTCTGGTCGGTAAAAAATGTGCTTCTGTTATCCATGAGACACGAGCCGGAAAACCGGGCAGTGCTGATTACATGATTTTTAAATTCACCACTGTCAATCACGTGGCGATCCAGAAAGCAGGAAGTGGCACATAGGTTATATTTCAGCCGATCTCTGGCAAAACACCCGGCCGACTACGCTTTTACTGCAGCCGACCGGGTGGCGGGTTAGAGGAGGAATTGCTCCTCCGGGAGGAAGTAATCGCGCAACAACTGCATTCCTGCTGCAGCCGGACGAGGACAGATTAGAAGAGGAATTGCTCCTCCAAGAGGGAAGTAATCGCACGACGGCGATCAGGTTTGCAGGTTGATCCAGATCAGTGCCCGGGTGTAGCGATCGATACCGATTGGCAGGGCATGCTGCAAAATCTTGAGTGCAGTATCGGGGTCATCAACTGGCAGCACACCCGTAAAGCGAAGCTGTGCAGCGGCCCCGCTGATTCTCAAAAAACCGGTCCGATATCTGGCCAGATCATCGATCACCTGGCTGAGTGGCGCATTGCGGTAAACCAGCCTGCTCTGCACCCAGCTCGCTGCAGCGGGCGGGATCGGTTCCTGGCCATGGATCTGCTCACTGTCGAAACGTATACTCTGACCGCTGTACACGGTAATGGACTGATCCGGCCGGTCACGGCTGGTTACACTGACACTCGACTCCACGACGCTGACCCGGCTGTGATCGCCGGTCTGCTCAACAATGTAACGGGTACCCAGTGCCTGGGCAGTTCCATCACGGTTTTCGATGATGAAGGGCCGGTGATGAACACCCTGCTCTGCTGCATCCGGAACCACTGCCGCAAATATGCGGCCGCGATGCAGAATGATGCGGCGTGCGTGAGTATCGAAGACGACATCGGCTGCAGAATCGCTATCCAGCGTGATGGTACTGCCGTCAGGCAATGCCACCTGGCGAATTTCTCCCGTTGCCGTTCGTTCATCTGCCAGCCACGTCGATAACGGCAGGCAGTAAATACCAATCAGTACCAGTACGATACTGGCCAGCAACCCGGCTGATCGGTGCTTTCTGCGCCGTTGCGGCGTGACGCTTTGCCAGAGGCGACTGATCTGTTCGTAGGCTTCACGATGCCTGATATCCTGCGCCAGCCAGGCTTCGAAATCAGCCTGCTGTGCGGTGCTGATTTGGCTGTCCGACAGCCGCACGACCCACTCGGCCGCCTGTTCACTCAGGGAAACGGTATGGTGATCCGTTACTTCAGACATACATCTTCCTTGAGCTGATGCAGGTGAACATGGCAGTAGGCGAGCGCTTTGACGAGATATTGCTTGACCCGACTGACCGAGACTTGCATCGTTTCAGCAATTTCCGCATAGGTCATATCCTCGACGCGCGCCAGCAGGAAAGCCTGGCGTGATCGCTCATCCAGTCCATCGATCAGCATCAGCACGGTTGCTTCGAGCAGTTGACGTACTGCAGCAACATGAGCGACATCCTGCTCTGTGCGTTCTGAAAGCAGCGCAGCAATGCTGTGCAGGGTTTCCGCCTCGACTTTATGCTTCCGGTTGAGGTTGATCATCAGCCGATTGGCCGTTACCAGCAGGTAGGCACGCGGTTCCCGCAGTACAGGCATTTCCTGCAACGAGAGCAATCGAACGAAAGTATCGTGCGAGAGATCGGCAGCATTCTGCGGACAACCCAGTTTTTTTCTGAGCCACATAAGCAACCAGCGATGATGTTCGCGATACAACGCATCGATGACCGCCGTCCCCGTATCGGCGGCAGAGGATTCCTGCATGGAAATGGCCTTTGAGAAATAGAATCTGAAACAATCAGCACACATTGCGATGTGCAGATTATCTTCACAAATTGGCCGGCTGAAAATGCGACAAATTGTCGCAGGGGGTGATTTACCGCGTTCGAAACGGCGAACGTCCGGTCATCCGACCGGCGTGCAAATTGGAATTAAGGGTATCCCGGCCCGGAAGATGTGCCCATGGGTTCCGAAGTTGAATTGAACCAGGCGAGTTTCTGATGAAGCTTGACGACGTCTCCCACGATGATCAGTGTGGGAGGTTTCAGTGGATTCTGCTGAATGATGTCCGGTAACGTTTCCAGCGTACCTGTCAGCACGCGCTGGTTGGGGGTCGTACCCTGCTGAACGATCGCAGCCGGTGTGGTTGCCTGCAGACCATGAGCAATCAGTTGCCGGCATAGTTCGGTGACCCCCAGCAGCCCCATATAGACGACGATGGTCTGATTTGGCCGCGCCAGCGCCGGCCAGTCGAGCTGTATAGTGTTGTCTTTCAGATGTCCCGTCACAAAGACACAGGATTGTGCATGATCACGGTGGGTCAGGGGAATCCCTGCATAACTGGCCACGCCTGAAGCCGCCGTGATCCCGGGAACCACCTGAAACGGAATGTGGTGTTGCGACAGGGTTTCGATTTCTTCACCCCCTCGCCCGAAAATAAAGGGATCTCCTCCTTTCAGGCGCAGAACGTGTTTACCCTCCTGGGCGAGCTTTACCAGCAGTTCATTGATCGATGTCTGCGGCAGGGTATGCTGATTACGCACTTTTCCAACATAGATGCGCGTTGCATCCTGTCTGACCATATCGAGAATGGCGGGAGAAACCAGCCGGTCATAGATGACCACATCCGCCTGCTGCATCAGGCGCATGGCCCGGAAAGTAAGCAAATCGGGATCACCCGGGCCTGCACCCACCAGATAAACTTCTCCGGTCGGGAGCTGATCGGTACTGTTTTCCAGCGCTTCTGACAAATAATCCTGTGCAGCCTGATCTCTGCCGGCGAAAACCATTTCTGCAAACGGCCCCTGCAGCATTCTCTCCCAGAAAAAACGACGATTCTCCTGATGGATAAAACGCTGTCTGACCTTGTCACGAAACCGTGCGGCATACTCGGCCAGCCGACCATAGGCAGAAGGAATCAGCGCTTCCAGCCGCGAACGTAACAGCCTCGCCAATATCGGAGAAGTACCACCACTTGAAACCGCAACGATGATCGGAGAACGGTCGAGAATAGACGGCATGATGAAGGTACATAAATCCGGATTATCTACGACATTTACCGGAATGCCTGCTTTCCTGGCAGCAGCGGAGACTGCCTGATTCACTTCATGATCATTGGTGGCAGCAATGGCCAGCGCCCTATCCTGCAAATGATCCGGCCGGAAAGATTCAGCAGTATGGGTGATCGCAGGTGATTGCAACAGCAGATTACTCAGCTCTTCGCTGATGGCAGGAGATACCACATGGATACGTGCATGTGCCCGCAGCAGCAGCCTGATTTTGCGAACGGCAATCTCCCCGCCGCCCACAACCAGGCAGTCACGCTGTTTGATGTTGAGAAAAACAGGTAAATAATCCATATACAGGCAACGGAACTTAACAAGCAAGGAATCGTTGGATCCGTTGAAAATGTTACCAGAATGATGCAATGACCTCATGATACACGGCCGGACCAGGCGAATCTCTACCGGTACACGTGTATCATTCCGTACCTGTAATCACAACCTTATTTGGAATCGCCTGCCGGTTATTGAACTCTTTCCCGCTTGTACAGATCCTCGATGGATATCCCCATGCCAGCTTCACCACCGAATACCGTACCGAGTGTCTTGTTCTGAAGATGTTTGAGGTTGAAATCGTAGAACTCTTTTTTCAATGGAAAATATCTCACTTCCTCAACCAGTTGCTGCGCATGTTGCATGTAAAAGATGACAAATTCCCTGACTTCAGGCTTACCCGCCGATTTTGCATTCACATAGATAAAGAGGGGACGCGATAACGGCTGGTAACTTCCATTCTGGACCGTAAGCATGGAAGGCAGAATGCCACCTGAACCATTATCAATTGCCACGGCTTTCAGTTTTTTATGATTTTCGATGTAGTAGGCAAAGCCAAAGAAACCCAATGCATTCAAATCACTCGCCACCCCCTGCACGAGTACATTGTCATCCTCCGAAGCCGTAAAATCTCCACGACTGGATTTTGCCTTGCCGACCACGGCCTCGGTGAAATAGTCGAACGTCCCTGAGTCTGCTCCTGCACCGAACAGTTTGATTCTGGCATTGGGCCAGGCCGGGTTGACCTGGTTCCAGTTGAGTATTTTTTCCTGTGCTGCCGGCTCCCAGATTTTTTTCAATTCGGCCACTGTCATGGACTTGATCCAGTCATTTCCAGGATTGACCACCACAGTCAAAGCGTCGAAAGCAATTGGCATTTCGATGTACTGCACACCATTCTGCCGGCATTGCTCCATTTCAGAGGACAGGATCGGACGGGAAGCATTCACGATATCGACTTCATCCCGGCAGAATTTCTTGAATCCCCCACCCGTGCCGGCGATACCGGCAGTGACCATAATGGCTCCTTTCTTGGCAGCCTGGAAATCTTCTGAAACAGCCTCTGTAATTGGAAAGACCGTACTCGAACCACTGATTTTCACCAGCGGTCTGGCTTGAACCATCGTGCCGATTCCGCTCAGGAGAGCAAAACCAAGGATTGCGACCAGAAATCCGGTATCGAATCTCAGTAAAGATTGTTGCATGATAACCTCTCTGTTTTTCAAGAATTATTTGGTAATGACGACTGATGGCAACTCGTACCTGATGACTGTCATCAGGTACGCAATAAGAATAAACAGAGGATATTACAGATTTGCGATGGTAACTCAGCTTCCGGTCATCGAAGAAGCTGCCTGCTGGCGAATCGTTTCAGCAATTTTTTCTGCCCAGTAATCGGTCTGTTGCAGTACTTTTCCTTCCACCATGACCCTGATCAGCGGCTCCGTTCCGGAAGCGCGCAGGAGAATACGTCCATCGTTTCCCAATGCCTGTTCCGCTTCATTTTTGCAGGCTGCAACCGCCGGGTTGCTGCGAAAATCAAAATTTCCGGAAACCTTTACGTTGATCAGACGTTGAGGGAAAAAAGGAACATCACGCATAAAATCAGCCAGTGTCAGGCCGGTATCACGCAATGCATATAAGACCTGGAGGGCTGAAATAATGCCATCCCCTGTCGTGTGTTTATCCCGGCAGATGATATGGCCGGAATTCTCGGCGCCCAGATACCAGTCGTTTTGCTGCAGCAGCTCGGAAACATAGCGGTCTCCGACATTTGCCCGGGCAAATGGAATCCCGAGTCGCTCGAAAGCCTGCTCGACCGCCAGATTGGTCATGAGTGTTCCGGCCACCCCACCCTGCAGCACACCAAGCTGCTGCCGGTGTTTGGCAATGATGTAAGCCAGGCTGTCGCCATCGTACAGCACCCCTTCCCTGCTGACCATCAGTACCCGGTCACCATCACCATCCACGGCAATTCCGATATCAGCCTTATGCTGCAGGATTGAACTCTGAAGTGTCTCGATATGAGTCGCTCCACATTCGTAATTGATGTTGAAGCCATCCGGGCTGGCATGGGTCGTTATCACATCGGCCCCCAGTTCATGCATGACATGCCCGGCAATATGGTAGTCCGCGCCATTGGCACAATCGACCACGATGCGCAGCCCCCGCAAATCGAGCTGATTGGGAAAAGTGCTTTTGCAGAATTCGATATACCTGCCGGCGGCATCTCTGAGACGTTGTACCCTGCCCAATTTGATGGAAGGTGTCGTTTTCATGGGCTGATCCAGTTCAGCCTCGATCTGAAGCTCCATGCTATCTGGCAATTTTGAGCCTGCAGAAGAAAAAAACTTGATGCCATTATCATCAAACGGATTGTGTGAAGCAGAAATGACTGCACCTGCCTGGATACGCAACGCCCGGACGAGATAAGCCACTGCCGGTGTCGGCAATGGCCCGGACAGCAGCACATCCACGCCTGCTGCCGAGAAACCGGCTTCCAGTGCGGATTCCAGCATATAGCCCGATATCCGCGTATCTTTGCCTATCAGCACTGTTGGTCGTTTATCCGCAGCCAGTTGCCGGTCAGAAGCCAGCAACACCTTGCCGACAGCGTACCCCAGACGCAGAAAGAAATCCGGTGTGATCGGAAAATCTCCCACCTTCCCGCGAATGCCATCCGTACCAAAATATTTTTTCTTCATTTCAATATTGTTTTCTCGATGAATACCTGAATATGCCCTGATCGGGTTTGCAAAATCAATATCCGCATTCCACAAACATAATGCTCCGCCGGCAACCAGCCAAACGCCGGTTGATCGCCAACTTTGACACAATTATGACAATCCGGAAGTGACTATCATCACAGCCGGTCACTGACAGGATTACAGATGTAGCAGAAAGCCCGGGGCAATACGATTCACTGCTGCAAAAACTGAGAATGCATCACGTGTCGCTTTGACGTCATGTACCCGGATGATCCGGGCCCCCTGACCCACCGCCAACAGCGCTGCAGCCACACTGGCATGGACACGGTCATTCACCGCATTACCCGTGATCGTTCCCAGCATGGATTTGCGTGAAAGACCTGCCAGAACGGGAAAATTCGTGGAAACAAGACGATCCAGCCCACGCAGCAGCATGAGATTATGCTCGAATGTCTTGCCGAAACCAAAACCAGGGTCGATGATGATACGCTCCCGCTCTATTCCGGTTGATACTGCTGCTGCAACTCGCTGCTCCAGAAATGATATGACTTCGGCAACCACATCGGAATATTGAGGATTGTGCTGCATCGTTTCCGGTTTTCCCTGCATGTGCATGAGACAAATCATGACTGCACTGTCTGCAACGACATCCAGTGCACCCGGAGCCCGCAACGCATTGATGTCATTGACGAGATCCACTCCGGCATCAATTGTGGCACGCATGACTTCAGGCTTGGAGGTATCGACGGATACCGGAATATCCATGCTCAAAGCAAACTCTATGACGGGCATCACCCGTAACAGCTCTTCATCCCCCCCCACGGACCGACTCCCCGGACGGGTAGACTCTCCTCCAATATCGAGGATATCGGCCCCTTCCTGAATCAGGCGCCTTGCCTGTTCAATTGCTTTTTCGGTCGTATCGAAATATCCACCATCGGAAAAGGAATCGGGCGTGACATTGATTACGCCCATGATCAGCGGACGATTTTGCTGAAGAATTCTTTGTAGTCTGTTCACTGGGCAAGAAAAATGGCCTGTGCGTCAAAAGAACGTACAGGCCACTGGAAAGAAAATAACGTACTGTTTTAGATTTCGACTTTCTGGGCAGCAGGAGCCTCGGTCGTTGCAGGTTCGCCAGCAGGTTGTTTTACTTCACTGGCTGCTGAGCCTGCCGAACCTTTATCCTGCCGCGCAGAAGAAGTCGGTGCCTGTGGCGGACGTGGCGGGCGACCCTCCATGATATCCTTGATCTGGTCGCTGTCTATCGTCTCCCATTCAAGCAGTGCCTGAGTCATTGCCTCGATTTTATCCTTGTTCTCTTCGATCAGCTTGCGTGCAAGTGCATACTGCTCATCAATGATACGGCGGATCTCGGCATCGACCTTCTGCATGGTTGCTTCACTTAGATTCTTATGTGTGGTGACTGAACGACCAAGGAACACTTCGCCCTCATTTTCACCATACACCATAGGTCCCAGCGTCTCAGACATACCCCACTGCATTACCATTTTGCGAGCAGTATCCGTTGCCCGTTCAAAGTCATTGGAGGCACCGGTAGTCATCTGGCTCATGAACACTTCTTCTGCAATGCGGCCGCCAAACATGACCGCTATGGTTTGCAATATCTGATCACGATCCATGCTGTAACGATCCTCGGAAGGCAATTGCATGGTGACACCCAGTGCACGCCCGCGCGGAATGATCGAAACCTTGTGAACCGGATCGGTCTTAGGCAACAAATAAGCTACCACTGCATGCCCGGATTCATGATAGGCAGTATTACGGCGCTCATTTTCCGGCATGACGACGGAACGACGCTCAGCACCCATCAGAATCTTGTCTTTCGCACGTTCGAAATCATCCATATCGACCAGGCGTTTACCAGCGCGTGCAGCAAACAGCGCAGCCTCATTGACCAGATTGGCAAGATCAGCTCCTGACATACCGGGTGTACCTCTGGCGAGGATACCGGCTTTGACATCAGGAGATACCGGAACCTTGCGCATGTGCACCTGCAGGATCTGTTCCCGGCCACGTATATCCGGCAATGGAACGACGACTTGTCTGTCGAACCGGCCTGGACGCAACAATGCAGGATCAAGTACGTCAGGACGGTTGGTAGCCGCAATGACGATCACACCCATATTGCCTTCGAAACCATCCATCTCGACCAGCAACTGGTTCAGGGTCTGTTCACGTTCATCGTTTCCACCTCCCAGCCCGGCACCACGCTGACGCCCAACCGCATCGATCTCGTCGATGAAGATGATGCAGGGTGCGTGCTTTTTCGCCTGCTCGAACATATCTCTCACCCTGGAAGCACCCACACCTACAAACATTTCAACAAAATCCGAACCGGAAATGCTGAAGAATGGCACTTTTGCTTCACCGGCAATGGCACGAGCGAGTAATGTCTTACCCGTTCCCGGACTGCCGCACATCAAAACGCCACGAGGAATACGTCCGCCCAGTTTCTGGAATCTGGAGGGATCTCTCAGGAATTCCACCAGTTCGGCAACCTCTTCCTTGGCTTCTTCACAACCAGCCACATCCGCAAAAGTCACATTGTTGTTCTTATGATCAAGCATCCTGGCTTTACTTTTCCCGAACGAGAAAGCACCGCCATTCCGGCCGCCTCCCTGCATCTGACGCATAAAAAAGATCCAGACGGCAATCAACAGCAACATCGGGAACCATGACACCAGTATGCTCATCAGCATGGATGGCTCTTCTTCCGGTTTTGCTTCCACTGATACACCCGCTTTCAACAGATCACTTACCAGCCACGGATCGGAGGGTGAATGAACGATAAACTGACGACCATCTGTTTTCGATCCTCGTAAAGTCCGGCCGTCAATCACTACCTTGGCAATCCTGCCCTGATGCATTTCACTAATAAACTGTGAATATTCCATGGGGGGCTGTGATGGTTGCCGTGTGGAGAATTGATTGAATACTGTCATCAGTACCAAAGCAATCACCAACCAGATAGCCATGTTCTTAATCAGATTATTCATATTAGCTCCTCAATTTTGCTTCTCGACGAAACCGGGTTTCTGACACATTGCGGTTTACTTTTTACAAGATGTCACCGCAGTCTATCAGATTATTTTTTCTAGTCCCAGCAAATATAGCTCTTTACTGCGATCTCGCGAAGCCTTTGGTTTCCGGATGACAACTTTTGAAAAATCGGTTTGCATCATCTGCCGGAAAGCTTCAAAGTCACTTCCCTGAAAAACTTTGACAAGGAAATTTTTGCCAGGGTTCAAATGTTCACGACAAAACATCAAGGCCAACTCGGCCAGATACATGCCTTGAGCCTGATCACTGACACGGATACCGGTTAGATTGGGTGACATATCGGAAATAACAAGGTCTGCACGTTTCCCGCCCAGTGCTGCTTCCAACATCGCCAGAACCTCATTTTCGCGGAAATCTCCTTGAATGAACGTCATACCGGGTAGTGGCTGCATATCCAGCATATCCAGCGCAAACACCTTTCCTGTCGGCCCAACGGATTCGAGTGCGACTTGCGACCAGCTGCCAGGCACTGCACCCAGATCGACAACTGTCATCCCTGGTACGAACAGGGCATCGTGTTCGGCAATTTCCCGCAGCTTGTATGCGGCACGCGAGCGATAGCCCTCGTAGTTGGCCTTGCGGACAAAATTATCGTTGATATGAGCCTTTATCCAGGCCCTGCTGGTTCTGGCAGATTTCATCAGATAAAAATCAGGTAAAATTCAACTCTTTTAGGAAGGTTTAATGCTTGAACTCGATATGGCACAGCGCCGGCAACTTGCAGCCAGCGCACATCACCTGAATCCGACAGTCACGATTGGCAAGGATGGCCTGACTGAAAATGTCATTGGCGAGCTAGATCGAAGCCTTCTGAAACATGAGCTTATCAAGGTCAAGGTACTCGATGGCGATCGGGATCAGAGAGCTTCCCTGCTGGAGCAAATCTGCCTCTCACTGAACGCGGCACCCGTCGAGCAAATCGGCAGAGTTCTGATTATATACCGGATAAATCCTGATAAAAAAATCGCCAGAGCCATGACTCCAGATACACTCAGACCCGGCTCCAAACGAAAACTCAAACCCCGATCTGCACAATCCGCTAAGAAAACCAAAGTACGAAAATAACAGCAGGAAGTATGCCCTGCGTTTTCACCGATCAGAAACGAGCAGCATTCACCGCAAATCCGGAATCCGTGGTCCAGGTACGACTCCCTCTTTGTCAGAGACAGTCGGCCCTTCTCCCCGGGCAAGATTCCCTAATACCTCATGATCTGGTATAACTCAGCCCAGTTCACGTATATGGAGATGTTTTATGAGCACGAAACTTGAATTGCCGATTCAGGAATTTACCACCCCCTATCCGGTCACGGCTCGCGAGGACAGCTCGATCGAAGAATTGCTGGATCTCATCAAAAACCTCAAAGTGCGGCACATTCCCATCATGTCAGACGGCAAGGTTACAGGTATCGTCAGTGAACGGGATCTCAAAATTATCTCGGCTTTGAGCACTCGTGAGAAATTTTTGGTCAGGGCTGCCGATCTGATGACACCCGATCCTATAATTTTCCGGGGCAGCACATCCATTGAGGACGTTATCCTGAAGATGTCAGAAAAAAAGATCGGCAGCGTTCTGGTCAGTGATGAACAGGGAAACCTGCAAGGCATATTCACAGTAACCGATGCACTGGATATTCTGGTAGAAATATTGCGAGGCAAAAAATGACAAAGGTACGTGATCTGATGACCCCTATGCCGAAAACGATAGGTTTCGACATTTCAGTAGAAAAAGCCCTGGTCATGATGAAAGAATGTGCCTGCCATCATCTGCCTGTACTCGATGGCGGGAAACTGGTTGGCGTTCTGAGTGACAGAGATCTTTCAATGGCCTGGCATGGTTCAGGCAACACTAAGGATGAACATCTCGTCAGGGATTTGATGACTGATACGCCCGTCGTCATCGATCCCTCTGCCGAAATCAATATGGCTATCCGAATCATGTTAGATAATAAAATCAACAGTCTCATCGTCAGGGCAGAAGAAAATCAGCCATGGGGTATTCTTACCTCGACAGATCTTCTTCGTTACGTCATGAATAAAGCCTGAAGAGAAAACAGCAAACATCTGCCCTGTTTTTCCTGATCTGATTCCGGATCTTCCAGTTCTACTGGCAGCATAAATTCAGGCGTACACTCTCCAGCCCTGTTACGTAGTTACGTATCATGCCAAGTGAACGGGTGAAATTCGATACCTTTACCCGGTAACGATCGAAATATACAGTCTCGGGCACACTATGAAAAAAAGCCTGTACGGAAATTCCGTACAGGCTCGAAGGGAGGCCAGTTCTAGTCATGGCCATCAGAGGGTTTACCAGTTGCGGGAATCCGCGCAAAAATTATTGTTTACGACACAGGATTTCCAGAATCGTTCAATAACTCCGATTTCCCGGCACTTACCAACAAACGTAACAGCCATGTAGTCGTTACCGGAAATAATCACGATTCCATACTACAACGGATATAACCCTGTTATTTTCTGGAAAAAGCACGGGTAAATCAGCTATATCGCAACCATATCAGTCATAGCAATATTCAATCACTTGAAAACCTGCCAATTTGCCACTATCAAGGCAAGCAGCCAGTTCGGTAAAAATGTTTGCTGCAGTACGATGAACACACCGATATCTAACAGCAGATTCTTCCCGGTCTGCAACGGCTGTAATAACAAAAAAGTAACATGAGGTCACAGATGAAGATTTCAACGATTCTGGCAACACATGACAAAACTGACTTGGTGATATTGCTGCTGCGTATCACAACAGGTGGCGTTTTCATGGCACATGGTGCACAGAAGCTATTTAGCTGGTTTGGTGTCAATGGCCTTGAAGCGACCGGTCAGTGGATGAACTCAATCGGCCCCAATCCCGGTTACCTGATGGCATTACTGGCGGGATCCGGTGAATTCTTCGATGGATTGGCACTGCTGTCGCCTGAATCTGAATCCGGAGGGATAAGCCAGTGGGACTCTTGATAAACGGAAAATGGCAGGATCAGTGGTATACCCTCCAGAATGGAGAGTTTGTACGTGAAAATGCTCAGTACCGTCACTGGGTCACCCCGGACGGGCAACCCGGCCCTTCCGGCGAGGGAGGATTTACTGCAGAATCCGGCCGCTATCATCTGTTCGTGTCACTGGCCTGCCCGTGGGCACATCGCACTCTGATCTTCCGCCATCTGAAAGATCTGCAGGCACATATCGGTATTACCATCGTCGATCCCAGAATGCTAGAGCACGGCTGGGCGTTCAGTGAGATTTCTCGTGACAATCCTGTACAAGACATCCGCTATCTGCACCAACTCTATACCCGGGCCAAACCGGATTATACCGGCCGGGTTACGGTACCGGTGCTATGGGACAAGCAACGCGACACCATTGTCAGCAATGAATCAGCCGACATCATCCGCATGTTCAACAGTGCGTTTGACTCGCTCACCGGCAATGATCTCGACTTCTACCCCGAAGCCCTGCGCAATGAGATCGGCACCATCAATGAAGTGGTCTACCGGGATTTCAACAACGGAGTTTACAAAGCCGGTTTTGCCACTGACCAGCTTATTTACGAAAAAGCCTACGATCGAGTCTTCAATAGATTGGATGCAATTGATGACAGCCTGAATACCCGCCGCTATCTCGCGGGTAATCGCCTGACTGAGGCTGACTGGCGGTTTTTCACCACACTGATTCGCTTCGATGCCGTGTATTACAGCCATTTTAAGCTCAACAAACAGCGTATCGAAGATTATCCTAATCTATCCAATTACCTGCGTGCGCTATACCAGATATCTGGTATCGCCGGTACCGTAAATTTCGAACACATCAAAACCCATTACTACTACAGCCATTCGACCATCAATCCGACCCAGATCATTCCTAAAGGGCCGGATATCGATTACACCCGGCCGCATAACCGGGTGCAGACTTTCTCCTCCCCCGGATAATTCAGCCAGCATCAATCAGATGGCATCAGGCATTGTGATACTCCAGAACCACCTCGACCTCGTTCTTCGAGCCCAGAATCACCGGTACACGCTGATGCAGATCCTGCGGCACGACATCCAGAATGCGCTCATAGCCGGTGGTGGATAACCCGCCTGCCTGTTCGACGATAAAACTCATCGGATTGGCTTCGTACATCAGACGCAATCTGCCGGGTTTGGAGGGATCTTTGGTATCGCGCGGATACATGAAAATACCACCGCGAGTGAGGATACGATGCACCTCTGCCACCATCGAAGCCACCCAACGCATATTGAAATCGCGACCGCGCGGCCCGGTACTTCCTGCCAGACACTCCGCCACATAACGCTGTACCGGTGCTTCCCAGAAACGCTGGTTGGAGGCATTGATGGCAAATTCCCTGGTATCGGCGGGAATCCTCATGTTTGGATGTGTCAGCACGAATTCACCGATATCACGATCCAGCGTAAAACCATTGACACCATGGCCTGTGGTCAGCACCAGCATGGTGGATGAACCATACAATGCATAACCGGCACAAACCTGTTTGACGCCGGGTTGCAGGAAATCTTCCATACTGGCAGCCCGGCTTGGCACTGGCGAGCGCAAAATCGAAAAAATCGTCCCGACGGAAATATTGAGATCCACGTTACTGGAACCATCCAGCGGGTCAAATACCAGCAGATATTTGCCGAGTGGATAAGGAGACGGAATCGAGTAGACATCATCCATTTCCTCCGATGCCATGCCAGAAAGATGACCAGCCCATTCATTGTTGCGGATCATGATTTCATTGGTAATCACATCCAGCTTTTTTTGGGTTTCACCCTGAACGTTTTCTGTATCCAGCGCCCCCATCACACCAATCAGCGCCCCCTTGTTCACCGCATTGGAAATGGTCTTGATAGCAGTCACGATATCGTTCAGCAATGCGGTGAAATCACCGCTCGCTCCCGCGATGTGACGCTGCTCTTCAATGATGAACTGGGTAAGGGTAGTACCGGTATGCATCAGCTTTCCTCTCGAGAAATTAAAAAAGCGTCAATTATACTGGTTTGGCAACCATAACGAGCGTATGAAAAAAAGAGCTAAATATCCTCTCCCGATCACTTTTATCTCAAATTGAGACTGCACTGCGCATCTAAGCCCCGGATTAATCTCCCACTGATCAGTAATCTGGAGTTGCGCCACACTTTTTAACAAACTATATTTTGTCGAAACCCTCTACCCGGGTTTTAACCTTCTCACAGAAATTCTGAGAAACCTTACTGATAGCACCCTCATCTCCGGGAAATATCAGAAAGTTGTCGAAAGAATTTACACAAGCCCCCTCCTTTCTGGTCATTTCACAAATCAAGAAACAGGAAGTAACGTAATTTCATACACATACAAAAGCCATGAAAAGCTGGCATATCTCATGCTTTATATCTATCTGGCAGAAACTGCCTATTTATCATTAACTTAAACAATAAAAGGTTTATATGAAAACAAAATTTGCTCTTACTCTGGCAGCCTCCACACTGCTGGTATCAGCCGCGCACGCCGATCCCTTCGTCAATGGAGGTTTCGAAACTGGTAACTTCAACGGCTGGACAGTTTCGAACTCAGCTTATCGTGCCAGTATCAATAACACCAACCTGACGCCAGACTGGGTATTTGCCAATGATAACTATGCAATGCATTCGCAAATAATTAGCGCTGGCACCATTGATCCCAATGTTGGAGCCGCGTTTGGCAGCACCGTGTATGCCGGTAATTACAGTGCCCGTATCGAAGACACCACTTGGGGTGGCTATGCTTCCGCAATCACGCAGACCGTCACCAACTACACGGAAGACAGCATCAACTTTGTATGGAAAGCCGTTCTGCTGGGTGCACATGGTGTCAATGACGCCGCCACCTTCAAACTGGTATTAACTGATCTTACAGACGGCATTGATCTTATTACCCGGGAATATAATGCCGCTTCTAGCGGAAGTGGCGTAGACAGTCGCTTCTCATTAAGTGGTGGTAATTACTACACCCAAGACTGGCAAATCGAGACGCTCAATATCAACGACACACTGAAAGGCCATGATTTCATGTTGTCCCTCGTAGCGGCTGATTGCCAGCCTACTGGACACTGGGGTTATGTCTATCTGGATGGTTTTGGCAGTGTTGCTGGTGGTGGTGGTGATGACACTAACAATGTACCTGAGCCCGCAACTCTGGCGATATTGGGATTAGGCCTGCTTGGTATGACAGCTACTCGCCGTCGCAAGAACAGCTAATCTGATTTAACACGGTATTTTATTTCACAACAGCAATGGCAATAATCGCGAGTTGCCATTGCCGTTTGATGAACCGCTTTGATAAAACGCCTAGCATTCAGTGCCTTTTACCTTAACCTTAATCGTTAAAAAAAATTTGCTCACTTATTTTTTTGCGCAAGAGCATCCAGGCATTCTGATCATTCCACCCAATTACCGTAGACCCATCGGCAAAAACAACGATTGGCGTTGCCATTCTTCCCATTCCAAGAAAGAAGCCGATGTCGTTTAACATATCACGAGGATATTGGCATGAAGTTTTCGCTTGACCATTTATTTCAGAACCTTGCATCACTTTGCGCCAGGCTTGTGCAGGATCATCAGCACAATATACCCTGGCAGCCTGCCTGAATCCATTTTCAGCCACCCCCACCGGTACCACATATACGGAAGCATTTTCCTGCTCCAGTGTTTTTTCAAGTTTGCGGCAATAAGGACAATCTGGCGCCGACCATATCACTGCCACAGGTGGAGTAGATCGTTTTACCAGCACCAACTGTTCCAATGGAATCTGTGCAAGCTGTTGACGCAGCCAGGTATGTTTATAGGCCGGGTTATCTTCAGCTGGTGACTGAATTACCCACCCTGGCGACTTTATATTCCCCAACCATCCCATGTCCTCCCGGAAATAGGCAGAAGGGCCACCTGCCTGCCCCGTGCGCACGGCATAAAATCCTTTGAAAAGAGTGGGCTCGATATAATGACCTGCCCGTAAGGGAACTCTCGTTTCCTTTTCAAACGCAGACTTTGCCCTGGGTAAATCCGGTTCCCACATTGGATTCGCCACCGTCAGGCAGGCGAAAGATGCTAAAACTAAAGTAAGTAATAATTTTGCAAGCTTCATTGCTAATATTCCTAACTGATAAAGTCTGATTTTTTTAACTTACTATCTTCACAAATCCTATTATCATGACAATAGACAAAACCATGCACCTCTACGGGAATC
>JAANMY010001255.1_pt1 | contig 29975 bp, 21 predicted proteins | sample 7279691 | NCBI WGS metagenome assembly JAANMY01 (sample SAMN14094543, study PRJNA606508) | bioreactor metagenome | isolation source: A lab-scale SPAN reactor treating ammonium-rich wastewater day 388 | place: Ireland: Galway | collected 2018-02-07
GTTCTGGCGCTGCAGACCGGCCTCGCCGCCAGTGTCGCGCTGGCCCTGCCGCTGGCCGGACTGGGCGGCGCCTTTGCCGCGGTGCTGCTGCTGGCGCTGCTGGCCGGGCCGCGCGGCGGCTCGCTGACGCTGATCCTGGCGGGCATCGGCATCTCGGCGGTGACGGGGGCGGGGCTGGCGCTGGTGCTGAACCTGTCGCCCGACCCCTTCGCGGCCAGCGAGATCGTGTTCTGGACCATGGGCTCGCTGTCCGACCGGTCCTGGAGCCATGTCGCGCTGGCCCTGCCGTTTCTGCTGGCGGGGGCGGCGCTGCTCTTGACGCAGGGCCGGGCGCTGGCCGCCCTGACGCTGGGCGAGGATGCGGCGGCGTCGCTGGGCGTGAACCTCGGCCGCCTGCGGACGGTGATCCTGCTGGGTACGGCGGCCATCGTCGGCGCCGCCACCGCCGTGGCGGGATCGATCGGCTTCATCGGCCTGGTGGTGCCGCATCTGATGCGCCCGGCGGTCGGCGCCCGCCCGGCCGCGCTGCTGCCCGCCGCCGGGCTGGGCGGCGCGGCGTTGCTGCTGGCCGCCGACATCGCCGTGCGGCTGATCCTGCCGGGGCGCGATCTGAAACTGGGCGTGCTGCTGGCGATCCTCGGCACGCCGTTCTTCCTCCATCTCATCTTGCGCATTCGTCTGGCGCAAGCGTCATGAAAGAAACCGCTATGACCGCCACCCTCCTGCGCCTTCTCGCGCGTCATCTCGCCGATCCCGGCACCGGCTGGTCGATGGGCTCGTTCGGGGCCATCGCCGAATTCCGCCACGATCCCGCCGAACCCGCCGCCAGCGCCAGCCTGCTGCGTGTCACCGATCGCGGCGGTATCCGCCTGAACCCGCCGCCCGAAACCCGCCCCGTCGCCTGCGAGACCCTCTCGCCCCGGGCGGGCCGCTGGGGGCAGGCGCTGATGCTGTGCCTGCCCGCCGGGGCCGCGACCATGACGCGCCGCAGCGGGCTGACCGAACTGGGCCCCGATCCCGAGGCGCTGCGCGAACAGGACCGTGCGGCGATCCTGTTCGATATGGGGCTCGATCAGCCGCAGGTCGATTTCTGCATCCGCACCGCAGACCCCGCGCTGCTGGCCATCCTGCGCGAGCAGCGCGGCCGGTCGCTGACCGATCCGGCCAATCCGGCCATGGCGGCGATCCTGCGCGCCCATCCGCACCGCGTCGCCCTGACCCGGCTGGGCCGGGTCGAGGTGTTCCAGAAGATCGGCGGCCCCGATACCGGCGGGGTTTCGCCCGCCGGGCCGCATACCCATGTGCTGCCGCAATTGCTGCGCGCCGGGCGCACGCATTCCGCCAATCAGGCGATTCCGCCCGGGCTGGTGCCCTGCGCGGGAATGTATCCGCCCAGCCCCTTCACCGATGCCGAGGGCCGCGACCACGCCTATGACCCCGCCGCCGCCCGGGGCTGGGCCGGGCTGTGGGACCGTTTCGGCCCCGCCGGGCTGGTCGCGCTGAAGGCCGATCTCGCGCATCACCTCGCCGCCGGTGTCGCGCCCGAGGTGCTGGTCCTGCCCGAGGGCCGCGACGAACGCCGCGCGATCCGCGTGGCGATCCGGCAGGCGGCCCGCAAACGCGGCGCGGACCGCGCGCTGCTGGCGCGCTGGTCGGCGGCCTTTGACGGCGGGATCGAGGCGACCGAGGACAGCCCCGAACGGCTGGGCCACGGATGAGCGCGCTGCTGCACCTCGACGGGCTGGGCGTCGCGCATCGCGGGCGGGTCTTGCTCGGTGATGCCTCGTTGACGCTGCGGGCGGGCGAATGCGTCGGGCTGATCGGGCCGAACGGCGCGGGCAAGACCACGCTGCTGCGCGCCGCGCTGGGGCTGGCCCGCCATGCCGGAACCTCGTCGCTGAGCGCCATGGCCCCGGCCCGGCGCGCCCGCCACGCCGCCTTTCTGCCGCAGACCCGCAGCCTCGCCTGGCCGGTGGCGGTGCGCGACCTGCTGGCGCTGGGGCTCTTGCCGCACCGCGGGCCGAACGCCCCGCTGCCCGAGGCGGCGCGCCAGCGCATCGACGCCGCGCTGCACGAGCTGGGCCTGACGGCGCTGGCCGACCGCCCGGCGACCCAGCTTTCGGGCGGCGAGCTGGCGCGGGTGCTGCTGGCCCGGGTGCTGGTGCAGGACACCCCGCTGATTCTGGCGGATGAGCCCGCCGCGGGCCTCGATCCGGCGCAGCAGATCCTGCTGATGACCCGGCTGAGGGCGCTGGCCGATGCCGGGCGCGGCGTGCTGGTCTCGCTGCATGACCTGTCGCTGGCGGCGCGCCATTGCACCCGGCTGCTGGTGATCGAGGGCGGGCGGATCGTCGCCGACGGGCCGCCGCAGACGGTGCTGACCCCGGGTCTGCTGGCCCGGGTCTTCGCGCTGCGGGCCGAATGGCTGGAAACCGCCTCGGGCCCGCATCTTGTCGCGCAGGGGGTGGAATGACACGGCTGGACACCCTGCAATCCCTGCTCGAACGCGGCGGGCCGGTGATCGCCCTGCTGATGCTGCTGTCGGTGCTGACCCTGGCGCTGATCCTGTGGAAAACGCTGGCCTTCTGGTCGGCGGGCGCCTTCAGCCGCGCCCCGGCGCTGCGCGCGGCGGCGGCCTATGCCCGTGGCGAGGCCCCCGGGCTGCAGGGCACGGGGCCCGCGCTGGATGTCCTGCGTGCGGCGATCGCCCTGCGCGCGCGCCTGCCCGACGGCGCCGCCCGCGAGGAAACCGAACGCATCGCCCGCGAATCGCTGGACGGGCTGCGCCGGGGGCTGCGGCTGCTGGACATGATCGGCGCGCTGGCCCCGCTGCTGGGCCTGCTGGGCACGGTTCTGGGCATGATCGACGCATTTCAGGCGCTGGCCGATACCGCCAGCCGCGCCGATCCGGGCCTGCTGGCCGGCGGGATCTGGGAGGCGCTGCTGACCACGGCGGCGGGCATGGCGGTGGCCATTCCGGCGCTGGCGGCGCATGGCGGGTTCGACTCGGTGCTCGACCGGCTGGCGGCGACCATGGAAAGCGCGGCAACCCGGGTCTTTACGACGCCCCGGCCCAGGGGCGAACCCGCGCCATGATCCGCGTTGCCCGCCCCCGCGCCCTGCGCCGCCCCGGCCTCGCCGCGATGATCGACGTGGTCTTTCTGCTGATCGTGTTCTTCATGGTCGCCTCGCGGCTCGATCACCCACAGGGGCTGCGCCTGACCGCCGCCGGTGCCGGTGCCGGTGCCTGGCAGGGGCCGCCCCGCCTTGTCGAACTGGGCCCGGACGGCCTGACCCTGAACGGAACGCCCATCGAGGCCGAGCGGCTGGCCGCCGCCCTGCGCCCGCTGATGCCCGCCGCAGATGCCCCGGTCCTGCTGGCCCTGCGCGACGGGGTCACTCTGGCCCGGCTGGCGCCGCTGATCGCCCGGCTGCAGGACGACCACCTGCAACGCCTGATCCTGATCGCCGTGCCATGAAGCCCCTCCGCCGCAGCCCGGCCCCCGCGCGCGAGCCCCTGCTGCCTTTCATCAATGTGGCGGTGCTGCTTTTGGTGTTCCTCGCGGTCTTTGCCCGGATCGAGGCCGCCGACCCGCTGGCCGTCGCCCTGCCCGCCGCCAGCGGCACGGCAATCGCCGACGGCGCGCGGCTCTTTGTCGGCGCCGACGGCCATCTGGCCAGCGACGAGGCGCAGGGCGCGGCGGCGCTGGCCGGTCTGGCGGCGCGGGGCGGCCCGGTGCAGGTGTTCGCCGATGCCGCCCTGCCCGCGCCCCGGCTGGTGGATCTGCTGAACAGGCTGGCAGGCGCCGGGCTGGACGAGGTCTCGCTGATGGTCCTGCAGCCATGACCGAGGCCGGGCGCTTTGCGCTCTGTCTGGCGCTGGCGCTGGGTCTGCACGCCGGGGCGCTGCCCCCGGGCAACGGCCCGCTGCAAGGCGCCCCAACCTGTACGCCTACGCGTTCGTGTTCGACAAGCCGGCCGTCAACGGAGGCGAAGGGCCGGACAGCGTGGACTCAATTCAGGCCTTCAAACACGGCGCCGTTGACCCCGCGCACATCGTGATCGCGCGCAACAACGGCAAGCTCGCGCGCATCCAGGTGTTCGACCCGGCGAGCAAGAAGATCGTCAAGACCGTGCTGGCCATGCCGGGCGCGAACACGATCGCCACCCTGGCGCTGTCGCCCGACCGCAAGCGCATCGCGTTCTCCTCGAACCTCAATGCCGGCATCTCGATCAGCAGCAGCGACATCTTCGTGCTCGAGCTCGAGAGCGGCAAACTCAACCAGGTCAGCCCGTACTGGGCCACCGGCGACGGCATCGCGCAGCCGATCAAGACCGAGAAGACCTGCACCGTCACCGGCCGCATCATCTGGGCCGACGACGACCCGCAGTTCCGGCGCGATCGGCACGACGGCTTCACGGGCGCCGTGCGCATCGACCACACGCCATGTGCGGCCGTCGTGAACGTTGACGGAACCTTCAAGCTGGAGGGCGTGCCTGTGGGAGTGCCGCTGCTGCTGGACATCCACGGCCGCCTGCCCAACTACAGCAACGGCAAGATGCGCGACGCGCTGATGGTGTACGCGGGCGCGACCATGGTTGACATGACGCTTGAGGCCTCCGGCAAAGACCTGGGCGACGTGCGCATCCACCCGGGCCACGTGCAGACCAGCTACGACCGCCCCTGCTGGCAGGGCGACGCGCTGTGGCTGAACGCCTCGGCCTGGACGCAGAGCTACAAGGCCGGCTACCCGAAGCACAGCTGGGAAAAAGTGGACTTCGGCGCCCTGGAGCTGATGTACGGCGGCTTCTCGGTGAGCCGCGACGGCAAGTACGCCGCCATGTGCCGCGACTCGTCCGGCGGCAAAGGCGCCGTGCACTTCTACGACACCAAGGGCAAGCACCTGTGGGCGGCCGAGGTTCCGGGCGCCACGCTGGCCTACTGGGCCGAGGGCGCCTGGACCAGCAACGGCGCATGGCTGTGCACCGCCGATGCCGAGAGCATGCTGGACAAGAACCGGTTCGGCGCGCCGGCGCTGGTGTACGCCAGCCGCGAGGCCAAGCAGGCGGGCGTGGTGCGCCTGTGGCCGCAGCTTACGGGCCACTCGATGAAGTCAATCGCGATGGACGAAAAGAACGACACCGGCTTCTTCGTGACGCACAAGTACGTGGCCGAAACGCAGATCACCATCGGCGACGCCTGGATGTGGGATTCGAGCAGCGACACGCTCACGCGCCTGACCTCGCTGGGCGACGTGCTGTGCCTTGCCGGCTACGGCCGCTAACCGGAGTGCAAACGGCCCCCGCCTCGGCGGGGGCCGTTGTGCTTCCGCCGTTGTCTACGCCCACTTCTCAGGCGACGACTGCAGGCCCATCACCACGTACCAGATGATCCAGATGATAGCGCCCAGCCACATCAGCTTGATCCAAAGCGGCATCTTCTGCTCGGCGACTTCCGGAATGGTAGCCTCGGCTTTTTCTCTTTCCGGCACGGCGGGCTTGTTTTCGGTCTCGGCCGGTTTGGTTTCGGTTTCGCTCATTGGTCTTTCCCCCCGGCTACGTTGATTCCCTCGACTTCCAGCACGCGGAACTCCTGGCGGTTGCCCGTCTTGAACGCGCCGGCCCGGGCGTAGGCGACGCAGATGAACAGCATCCCCAGCATGAAGCTGCCGAAGATCGCCATCACGAACATGGCCGTGTTGTTGGCCCCTTCCTCACAGAAGAAGCAGGCGTGCGCGGGACTCGCCAGCCACACGGCCGCAAGCAGCACCAGAGTTGTGGTCGCGTAGCGCATGCTTATTCCTCCTTGTACTGCTGCTGGTCGAACAGGCTGTTCAGGAAGGCCGCCAGGTCATCCAGCTCCTGGCCCTGGATCTTGGGGAAGGGCGCCATCGCCGTGCCGGGCCTGCCCTCCGCCATTGTCTTCTTTATGTAGTCGGCCGTGTAGAGGCGGTCGCGGAAGTGCTTGGGCGCCGGCTTCAGGCCTTCCATGGCGGGCGGCACCATGCCGTCTTCACCGTGGCAACTGGCGCAGTTGTTCTTGCGGTAGACCTCGCGTCCGCGCTCGACGGCCGCGGCATTGGCTGCCAGGGCCAGGGCCGGCTTGCGCACTTCCTTGCCCATGTCGTGCACGTACTGGGCGAGCGCCCACAGGTCCTTCTCGGTCAGCTCGCTGAAGCTGGGCATGGAGCTGCCCTCGCTGCCCATGAACAGCACGCGGAACACTTCTTCGCGCGGCAGGTAGCGGGTCGTGATGTCCGCGGCGCTCGGCTTCAGGAAGTCCCTGGCCAGGCCCAGGCCGTCGCCCTTTTCGCCGTGGCAGCCGATGCAGTGCTTGGCGAACAGCTCTTCGCCGCGCCTGGCGTGGGCGTCGGTGGCGACGGGCGCGCCGGCGGTCACCACGCGGGTCGGCCACACCAGCTTGCGCACTTCTTCTTTCTTGGCGATGCCCAGGCCCTGCAGGTACGCGACCAGGTCTTTGGCCTTTTCCGTGGGCTGCCAGGTGTCGCCCTGCTGCTCGAACAGCCAGGTGTACTTGGGCATGATCGAGGCCGGCACCGTGCTGCGCGGATTCCACAGGTGGGCGTAGTGCCAGTCGTCGCTGCGGCGGCCGGCCTGGCGTGCGAGGTCGGGCCCGATGCGCCGGGTGCCGAAGGTGTTGGGCACGTCGAACATGGATTCCCAGGCCTGGCTTACCGGCCCGTAGCGGAATTCCTCGTTGGCGACGGGACGCACGAACTGCGAGTGGCAGTGCCAGCAGCCCTCGTTGATGTAGATGTCGCGCCCGCGGCCGGCAGCGTTCTTGTCGCCGTTTTCGTCGCGGTAGGGGTTGGCATCAGCCAGTTCAGCGGGCGGGTCCATGGTGGCGCTGAGTGAGAGCCAGGGCCCCAGGCCCATGCCCACGAACGAGAGCATGAAGAAACCGAAGCCCGCTACCAGCAGCACGAACATGGGCTTCTCGGCGGCGATTTCCTTATTCGCTGACATTGGCCACCTCCAGTCCTTCGTTGCCCTTTTTCATGAGGCTGATGATGAAGCAGATCGTGCCGATCGTGATCAGCACACCCGAGATGGCCCGCGTGGCCCAGAAGGGCTCGGCGGCCTCGAGCGAGTCCATCAGCGGCAGCGTGGTCAGCCAGAACATGCCCTGCATCAGGCCGGCGATGGTGTCCGCGACGTAGTACAGCACCCAGAAGGCGACCAGCGTGATCCAGAAGTGCCACTCGGCGAACGCGCGGTTGTAGCCGTGGCCGGTGATACGCGGCCAGATCCAGTAGATGAAGGCAAACAGCCACCAGCTGAACACCCCGAACAGCGCCAGGTGCGCGTGGGCCACGACCCAGTCGGTGAAGTGGATGACCTGCTGCACGTTCAACAGCGCGTGGAAGGGCCCCTGGGTGCAGGTGATGATGTAGTTGATGATGCCGAAGGCGATGAAGCGCAACGGGATGCTGCGGGCGATCTCCTTCCACTGGCCCTTCATGGTGGCGAAGAAGTTGTAGACCACCGTGTAGACCACGAAGATCAGCGCAAACGTCAGCGGCACGGCCAGCACCTGCAGCCACCAGGGCGTGGGGCTGTAGAAGAAGTGGTGGCTGCCGCCCAGCGGGTAGAAGAAGGCCAGCGTCCAGAAGCCGATCAGCGAAAGCTTGTGGCTGGCGATCGGGCGCTTCAGGATCACGGGAAGCAGGTAGTAGACGATCGCCACGCCCATCGGCGTGACCCACAGGCCCACCGCGTTGTGGATCCAGAGTCCCTCCAGCGCTGCGCCCGCTGCGCCCGGCGCCACGTGGGCCACGATGGTGTTGGCCATCACGAAGTTCAGCGTGGTGAAGATGAAGCCCAGGATCAGGTACCAGAGCGAGACGTACATGTTGCGCACGCCCGAGGTCAGGATGGTACCCACGTTCACCAGCACCATGCCCACGAAACTGAGCGCGAACGCCACGTCGGCCCACCAGGGCGACTCGGCGTACTCCACGCCCTCTGCGTGGCCGGTCAGGATGCCGATGCCGCCCAGCAGCACGGCCACCTGCACGAACGGCGCGTTCAGCTTCGCGATGCCGCGCGCGAACAGGCGCCGCCCGGTCAGGCGCGGGACGGCGTAGTAAGAGAACGCAAAGAAGCCGTTGCTCAGCCAGCCGAACACCACCATGTGGGTGTGCAGGATGCGGATGCGCCCGAACGACAACAGTTCGATGTCGCCGAGCCATTCCGCGGCGCCCGCCCCCGACAGGCGATAACCCATGAAGGTACCCGCCACCATGCCGGCAATCAGCCAGCAGATAGCGGCGACGATGTGGAACTTGACGAGCCCCAGCTCGTCGGTTGACCCGGGTGGTTTGACTTCGTCGCTCATCTCGGATGATCCTGTAAACATGTATTTTAGGACTATCTACTCCTAATATCTGGATACTTCCAGATTCAAGCAACAGACGCAATAGTCTGGTTGCAGGCTGAATTGGCCCACTGGACCCAGTTTGTCCGCTATCGTGATTTCAAGCCCATCGCGTCGTGCAATCTGTACACGCGCCCCGCGTTGCAACGCGGACCGGGTTGACTCGCATTCATGCTTTTGCCGATTTTCCGGGCCGCCCTACAAAGAGCGGTAGCGGGTTGACCGGCCATGGCCGATCCGCTCACAGAAGCCGGCCCTGGCCAGCTCGCTCAGGCCCGTTGAAACCGTGGTGCGCGACAGCCCCAGCCGGCGGGCCAGCGCCCCGGCCTGCACCTCACCCAGCTGCCGCAATGTGCCCAGGATCAACCTTGACGAGGTCGCCATGCCCGGCGCGTCCGTCGGCAGCACCAGGCCGCCCCGCGCCGCGCCGATGTCGGGCGCCTGCAGGTCCTGTACCCCCGCTTCCTCACCGGAAGCCATCACGGCCGCGCGCGTGGCGGCAGCCTTCAGTTCACGCACGTTGCCGGGCCAGCTGTGCTCGCGGATGTACTTCTCGGCCGCGCGCGAGAAGCGCAGCTTGCGGTTGAGCTGGCGGGCCTGGCGCTCGAGGGTTTCGCGGGCGAACAGCAGGGCGTCGTCACCGCGCTCGCGCAGGGGCGGCACACGCAGCAGCACGCCTTGCAGGCGCTGGGCCAGGTCTTCACGCAGCAGGCCCTGCTGCACCAGCTCGGGCAGCGGCTGCTCGCTGCTGACCACGATGCGCGCTTTCAGTTCCCGTTCGCGCAGCGCGCCGACCGGCAGGAAGTTGCGCACCTGGAACGCGCGCAGCAGCATGGCCTGGATGGTGGGGTCCAGGTCGGCGATGCCGTCCACCTGCAGGGTGCCCTCGCCGGCGCGCTCCAGCAGGCCGACGTGGTCGTGGGTCGCGCCCGTGAACGCGCCGCGCACGTGGCCGAACAGCTCAGAGGCCGCCGTCTCGCGCCGCAGGGTAGGGCAGTCGATCACCACGTGGGGCTGGGCGGCGCGGCTCGAGATGGCGTGCAGGGCGCGCACGGCCAGGTCCTTGCCGCTGCCGGGCTCGCCGCTGACCACGATCGGCAGGTCCAGGTCGGCGAAGCGGCGCAACTCATCGAACAGCCTGCGCGAAGCCGGGCTGGCGCCCAGGTTCTCGCCCGCCACCACCAGCGCCTCGCCGTCGCCGGGGCGACCGAGCTCCATGCGCAGGCGATCAGGCGCCTGCTGCAGTACGGCCGCGAAGGCGCGCGCCGCCCGCTGGGTTGACTCGTCAAGGGTAAGCAGGTCGCCCCCGCTGATGCGCGCGCGCAGCCGCAGTACCGGGTCCACGGCGTGCGCGGCCTCGGCGCTCCAGCGCGCCAGGCTGCCCGCCGCCACCAGCTCGTGGCCGCCCCGCAGCACCGCCAGGGCGGCGTCGGCGGCGCCGGTTTCTGCAATCAGCAGCGTGCGCAGCGCCTGCAGCCTTGCGGCGGGTGAAGGCTCGCCGGCGGACAGCGCCCAGGCGGCGCGCACGGCTTCGCGCCCCAGGCGCCGGCGCTCCTCGCGCCGCGAGCGCGCCTCGCTGATCTCTTGCAGTTCGCTGAGCCGCCGGGCGATCGCCTGCAGGGCGGGGATCACTTGCGCCGGCTCCAGCCTCGAGCGCGCCGCGATGGCGCCGAACGGCGCCCGCAGGCCGATCGCGTAACAGCCACGCTCGGCGACGCTGTCGCCGAGCAGCGCGCGCTCAAGCGCGTCGTCGATCCGCCCGTCGGCCTTGCCCATACGAAGGGCGGGCCCGTTGACGCCGAACTGGATCGCCACGCCGTCGGCATCCACCGCGCGCCCCACCGCCACGCCCGCCAGTTCCGCGAGCGCGGCGCCGTCCGGCTGTTCCGGCAGGTGCATGTCGGCGAGCGCCCTCAACGCGGGGGCACGCAGCTCGTGGCTGAGGCTGGCCGCGCCCGGGAACTCCTTCAGCAGCCAGTCGTGCAGGAACACCCAGTCCGGCTGCAGCAGCGCGCGCGCGGCCCGCGCGATCTCCTCGGCCTGGGCGGCGCGCCCGCGCCGGGCCATCACGGCGGAGACACACAGCAGCGAGCATTTCCAGAAAGGCGGGGCGTCAAGCTCCAGTACCCGGTCCAGCAGGCTTGACCAGTCAAGGCTGCCGTCCACGGCATCCAGCAGAAGCTTCAGGATACGGGGCAGCATGTACCCCTTGCTCACGTAGCTGGCCAGCGTCTCGCGGTCGTCGTCGTCGATGGCGCGCCCGCTGAGCAGGTCGGCGCACAGGCTGATCACGAAGTAGGGCGAGGCGCGACTGCCGGCCGACATCGCCACGGCGTCCAGGAACACGCGGTGCGCGTGCGCGCGCGCCTTGCGGTATTTGCCCGCCAGCATCAGCAGGAAGCTCCACTCACCGTAGCGCAGCAGGCTTGTGCGGAAGCGCCAGGGCTCGGGCATGTGCCAGGTGCGGCTGCCGCTCCAGTGCCGCAGGGCGCGCTGGAAGTTCCCGGCTGCTGCGGACATGACCGCCTCGTGCCGGCACCAGGCGGAGTAGACGGCGTGGTTGTGCTCGCCGCCGCGGTTCAGCACCTTCATGCGCGCCGCCAGCTGCCGGGCAATGCCGAGGTCGCCGCGGTACAGCGCGTTCTCCTCGAGCTGGAAGACGGCAATCAGGTAACCGCGCAGGTTGTCGATGCGGGCCTCTGCCAGCACGGAGTCGATATCCTCCGGCGTGCTGGCCCCTACCTCATGCAGGCGCATGCGCATCAGTCGGTCACTCACGATGCTGGCCGACACCAGGTCGCCCAGGCAGCCGCACGCTTCATGCAGGCGGCGCAGCGGCTCGATCACGCGCTCAAGGTCGACGCGGAAGAACTGCGTCATGCTGTAGGCGCTGATCTGGCGCACTTCAATTTCGCCCTCGAGCCTCATGCGACGTGTGCGGCTGGCGCGCGGGCTGATGGTTTCCCGCGCCTGCTGCAGGAAGCTCAGCGCGCGCTCCGGCTTCACGGCGACGAACTCGCACTCGGCGCGCACCAGCAGGATGCGCGCGTCGCACAGGTAGGTGGCGTTGCGCGCCGGGTTGCGCGACACGCCGGAGATGTACTGCAGCGCCCGCTCCGGGTCGTCGTTGCAGACACAGATCGCCAGCTCGATCAGCGCCTGTTCGCGCGGAAAACGCGCAAGGCCTTCCAGCGCGCTCTCGGCGCGCCTGACGCTGGCTGCGTAGGCGTTCACGCCGCCGATGCGCCTCTCGATGTAGGCCTGCAGCGCCCGGCCCAGGGCAAGCCACTCACCCCGGTAGTTGCGCAGCCACATCCGGAACAGGCGCCGCAGGCGGACCGGGTTCCACAGCGCCAGCCCCAGGTCGCGCGCCGCGAACAGCACGTCCACGGACGGCGGCCCGGCCGGCGTGCCGACCGAGCCCGCGGCATGGGATTCAAGCAGCTGCAGTGCGTCATCGTAGGCGCGCTCATCGACCAGCCGGTTGAACAGCTTCTCGACCTGCTCGTCGTGCCAGCAGGCGAGGTCGCCCGCGCGCAGCCGCAAGCCGATGCGCCAGGCCTCGCGCCGGTCCGGGCGCGGGTCCGGGGCCAGGTAGTCGCGTTCCGACAGCCAGTTCCGCAGCGCCCGCCGCGTGGCCGCCTCGGCGGGCTGCACGCGCGCGCCCTCGGCGTGCAGCAGGCGTCCGCCGGCCCGCCGCGCCAGGCCGATGTCCTCCAGCAGCGCCGCCCCGCGCCTGAGCTCGCTGGAGTCCCCCACCGCCTGCACGGCGAGGCCGCCGGGAGAGAGCGCCAGCAGGTGCGCCACGCGCGCGGCCTCGGGCTGCAGCACGCTCAGCACGTTGCGCTTGCCGCGGATCGCCTGCCAGTGCTCAAGCCACCCCGTCGCCAGCACCGGCCCGTCGTCGGTGGCAGCCGCGCCGGCGCGCTCGATCAGCGCGGCCACGGTCTGGCGCGCGCCCGCCGGGTCGCGCTCAATGGCCGGCACCAGCTCCTCCACCGCAAGGCTGGCTTCGATGCCCAGCGGCTTCAGCCACTCGAACGCTCCGCGCGCCGTGACCTGCACCGGCGCCGCGATTTCGCCCACGTGCTCCAGTTCCCGGCCCAGGTCCGCGCGGGCGCCGACCACGATCGCCAGCGTCGGGCCCGGGCTCAGCCTGCCCAACCGGCGCTCGCACACCTCGGCCGTCATCGGCCCCAGCAGCCGCACGGTCTTCGCGCCGCGTGTAAACGCGGGGCCGTCGCCGGCCGCCACGCCGGCCTGCAGCGCCGCTTCGCAGACCAGAGCGTGCATGGCAGCACCCTGCTCGGCATCGTTGGCGACCAGGATGCGCGGGATTTCAGCTCGCAGCGCGTGCTGCAACTCCGCGCCGACAGCGGCCCGCCAGGACCCGGGATCCGGCAGTGCGCCCAGCTTGGCGCGCAACATGGCCGGCGCGGCACTCTCACCGCCCAGCACGCGCAGCACCAGCGGCGCGAGCCTGTCAGCGCGCAGTCCGGCGGTCGCCTTGCGCCCCGTCACGAACGCGCGCGCCAGGGCCAGCGTCATGGCCGCGCGCGCTTCGTCGCCGCGGCCGGGCAGAGCCAGCATCTTCAGACCGGACTCGGTTGCGAGCAGGCGTTGCAGTTCGATATCGTCCGGCGTGTTGCCCGCGCAGTGCAATGCCCAGACCAGCATCGCCAGTTGCTGGTAGCGCATCTCACTGCCGGCGCGGTCCAGGCGTCGGCCGCGGAGCGGCGCTTCTATAAGGAAGAGAGCGTCCCCGTCGGGAAGCACGCCGAGGCAAGCCCCGAAGCAGGCCGGCGCCATGGCCCGCAGCGCGAGCTCAGTGCGCAGCGCCGGTCGCGCACGCAAGGTGTGTCGCTGCATGCGCAGGAACGCGCCTCCGTCGCGCATGCGGAAGGCAGCGCGGGCCGGCAGCAGCCCGGCCAGGCGCGGAACCCATGGCGGCAACGGAGTATCCAGGCGGCAACCTCGAAGAATGGCGGGCAAGTATCGTTCAATTTCCGAACGATTATACACGGATAGTGAGTTACCGCAAATCCCTATCAGGTTTCGCAACCACCGCTGCATCAAAGAGTTACGAAGTCGCCACTGGCGACGGCTTCCAATTGGCACATGCCACGCAACTGTCCGTCAACCCAAACGACGGAGCCGACAAATGACCTTCACCAGCAAACACGGTGCGACCAGCAGGCGAGCACGCCTGGCAGTCCTTGCGACATTCACGCTGGTGATCCTCGCCGGCTGCACGGGCGGTGGCGGCAGCGCCAGCGGCCTGCCCGCCAACTACGCCCCACCCACCGGAGGCGGCGGCGGCACCACCAACAGCGCGCCGGTCTTCACCAGCTCGGCCCCCACCTCGGCGACGGTCGGCGTGCGCTACAGCTACCAGGCCGCGGCCGCGGACGCCGACGGCGACCCCCTGACCTGGAACCTCACCGTCAAGCCCACCGGCATGACCGTCAGCGCCGCCGGCCTGGTCAGCTGGACACCGGCCGCCGGGCAGGAGGGCAGCCACAACGTAACCCTGCAGGTGAGCGACGGCGCCGCCACGGCGCAGCAGAGCTGGACGATCAACGTCGCGGCCGCGGGCGGCGGCGGCACGCTGCCTGCCGGCGTCACGCTGACCGACATGGGTGCTCTGCCCGATGGCATGAAAGTGCTGAGCGACATGGTGGAGTTCGACGGCAAGCTGTATATCGCCGCCAGCATCACCCCGCTGGGCAGCCCCTTCGGCGCCGGCATCTACACCTTCAACGGCAGCACGATCGGCACGGCCTTCTATGACAGCGGCTCGCAGGGCTTCCTGCGCTGCAAGGTCTTCAACAACAAGCTTTACATCCCGGACGGCGACCCCAACGGCTACGCCCCGGGCAAGGTCTACATCTGGTCGCCCGGCAGCGCGACGCCGCTGGCCACCAACGTCACGGACGCCGTGCACAACTTCGACGTCGTCCAGTTCAACGGCGACCTCTACGTCAGCGGCAGCAACCTCAGCGGCCAGAGCACCCTGCACAAGTTCAACACCACCACCAGCACCTGGGACCAGGCCAGCGCCGGCAGCCACACCCGCCTCAAGTACATGGGCGTGCTGGACAACGAAATCTGGGCCAGCAAGACCGCCGCCTCCAACAGCGCCGACTTCGTGAAAGTCGGAGCGCCCATGACCCAGAGCGGCTTCGTCTTCAGCAGCGGCGGCGGCAACCTGATCTCCGCCATCGAGATGATCGACGGCAAACTCTACATGAGCGTGTGGGGCTCAAGCATCGGCGTCAACAACATCATCGTCAGCTCCGGCGGCACTACCAGCGCCATCAGCGGCATCACCGGCCTGATGTGGGACGTCATCAAGCACACCGACGGCAACTACTACGCCGTGGCATGGGACGGCACCAACGACCTGATCTTCGGCAGCACCGACGGCACCACCTTCACCCAGCTGTACGGCCAGGCCGGCACCAGGTTCGAGCAGCCCTACCAGAACCAGGACGGGCGCCCGAGCATCGCCAGCTACAACGGCAAGCTGTACGTGGGCAGCTCGAGCAACGGTCACCTGTACCGCCTGGACTAAATTTCAAGCAAGCCAACCCAAACTTGGCAGGAGAGCACAATGCGCAACTTCATGATTCTCGGGATTCTCAGCCTGGCGGTGCTGACGCTGGGCGCCTGCGGCGGCGGCGGCGGCAGTGGCGGCGGCGGATTGCCCATCGCCGGCGGCACCGGCAACAGCGCCCCGGTCTTCAGCAGCACGCCTCCCACCAACGCCGTGGAAGGCCAGCTCTACAGCTACCAGGCCACGGCCACGGACGCCAACGGCGACCCGCTGACCTGGTCGCTCGGCATCGCGCCCAGCGGCATGAGCGTGAACGCCGGCGGTCTGGTGACCTGGACCCCGAGCGCCGGCCAGCTCGGCAACCACGATGTCAGCCTCAGCGTCAACGACGGCCAGGCCTCCACGGCCCAGAGCTGGACTATCAGCGTCAGCGCGGCCGGCAGCGGCAACCAGCCGCCGGTGATCACCAGCAGCGCCCCCACCACGGCCACGGAAGGTCAACTCTACAGCTACCAGGCCGCGGGCAGCGACCCGAACGGCGACACCCTGACCTGGAGCCTGACCACCAAGCCGACCGGCATGACCGTGAACAGCTCGACGGGCCTGGTGCAGTGGACGCCCTCGAGCGCGCAGGTCGGCAGTCACAACGTGACGCTGCAGGTCAGCGACGGCACGGTGTCGGCCTCGCAGTCCTGGACGATCTCCGTCAGCGCGGCGACCGGCGGGGGCGGCGGCACGGGCACCGCCACCGGCGGCTCCGGCGGAGGCACCGGCACCGTGAACGGCGCCTACCAGGGCCGCAACTACCGGCTGCACGTGCCCTCCAGCTACAGCGCCTCAACGCCCTCGGCGCTGGTGATTGCGCTGCACGGCATGGGCGACACCTACACCAACTTTCACAGCACCCTCAGCGGCAGCGGCTGGACCAGCGCCGCCAACACCCACAACTTCATCCTGATGACCCCCCAGCACATGAACACATCGCGCGCCAGCTTCCTGCACCTGACCAGCGGCGGCTCGCTGGACTCCGCGGCCACCTCGGCCGAGATCGTGGGCGTGATCAACGCCGCCTACTACGGCGCCGGCGCCACCCACAACATCGAGACCACCAGGATCTACATGATCGGCTTCAGTGAAGGCGCCGTGGTCACTGACCTGACAGCTTACTGGTACAACGAACAGATCCGCGCCGTGGCGCCCTACGCCGGCGGCGTCACCGGCAAGCCCCTGCCCGTCACCCGCGACATCCCGGTCTACGCGATCTGCGGCACGGCCGACTCGGGCTACAGCGGCGCACAGTCGGCCCTGGCGGAGTGGACCAACGGCGGCCACACCACCAACAGCGCCTGGGTCAGCGGCATCGGCCACAGCTTCTCTGGCCTGTGCAGCTCGGGCCCCAGCCCCAGCAGCGTCTACCAGTGGCTTTCGGGCGCCAGCTTCACAACGCCGGTCAACTCGGCATGGCAGAGCAGCGGCGGCACGGGCGGCACCGGCGGCTCGAACCCCAGCGGCGGCAGCGGCGGCGCGACGCCCGGCAACCAGACCCGCAGCGTGACGGTCAGCGGCCTGGGCACCTTCGACTACTACCTCTACATCCCAAGCAGCTACAACCCCTCGACGCCGATGCCGGTGATGTTCGCCTTCCATGGCGCGGGCGGCGCAGGCACGGCGCCCGCCGCGGCGCAGGCGGCCCGCAACGACTGGAGCACCGTGGCCGGCAGCCAGGGTTTCATCGTGATCGCCCAGGCCGCCACGGGCAGCAGCGGCGGCTGGCTGGCCAGCAACGATTCGGCGATCCTGAACGCCATCATCAGCGACGCCTTCGCCGCCTACAACATCGAGCAGAACCGCATCTACGCCTGGGGTTTCTCGGCCGGCGGGCACTTCCTGCATCTGCTGGCACTGCAGAATTCGACGTTCTTCGCCGGGTACGGCGTCAGCGCAGGTGCACTGCAGGCCCTGGCGGGCACCAGCGCCCCGGCCAACGCCACGCGCACGATCCCGGTTGACCTGCACGTCGGCAGCAGCGACAGCGTAGTTCCGCCCAGCGTAGTGCAGTCTGACCGCACCAACTTCCAGGCCAACGGTTGGACCCTCGGCACGAACCTCTGGTACACCGAGTTCAGCGGAGGTCACACCTACAGCACCACGCACCTGAGCGAAATCTGGAACAACCTGAAGAACCACTCTCTGCCATAGGAAACTAAGGAAGGAGGCGGGTAAGGAAACAGCAGGCCACGGGTCAGTAGTCTCGCCCAGAACTCTGACTCACCTCACGACCGTCGCACCGGTCAGTGAAACGCAACACCCGGCGAGTTTGGGACGCCGGGTGTCTGCGTATTTGGGAACTCTCCAACCGGGATGGGGACTGTCCCCGACTTCGAATGCCCCAGAGCAACCGACTATCTGCTGAACAGCAAGTTACCAATAACCAATTCACAATTACCAATGCAGCGCACTACGAAGCCCAATTGGGAATTGGTAATTGGTTATTGGTAATTCGCTGTTAGTACAGCTTCGAATCGTTCTCGGCGTCCGACTTCGGGGACAGTCCCTAGAACGGCAGGACTACGTTGGACTTGGCTTTGATTTCGTAGCTGAAATCGAGCGTGAGGTTAGCGCGCGGCTCCAGCTGCACTGTGCGCTTCAGGTAGCCGTCCTGGTCCTGCTTCCAGTCCTTGCCTTCGGTCAGCTTGACCTCCAGGCCTTCGATTTCGCTTACCGGGATGCGCTCGGTGATTTCCAGTTCGCGCCTGCTGTCGCCAAGGTTCGACAACCGCAGCGTTACTTTGCGTTCAATGGTCTGGCTGCCGGTCAGCTTGGCGGTTTCGCGGTCTTCGCGCACGGCACGTTTGCAGCGCACGCCGTCCTCGGGACCAAAGCCGGTCTCGAACTTCTCGCCCGTCGCCACGAACTTCGCGCGGCTGCGACCCACCACCGAGCCGCCCCGCGCCAGGCGCAGCGGCCCGGCCAGGATCGGCGCTTCACCTTCCCAATTGGCATCCGCCTTCAGGAAGGCCGTCTGGGCGCGCTCCGGGATCAGCACCCGGGCCACGCTCGCCTTCAGCGTGCGACGGCCGATCTCCACCCGCGTGGGCTGGCCGTTGGCGGGCAGGCTGTACTTGCCCTTGGGCATGAACTCGAGCGGCTTGCCGCCGTCGTCCACACCCGGCATCTCGGCCTCGGTGCGGGCGCCTGTGTCTTTCACCTGCTCCTCGCGCATCTGCACCACCACCTGCTTGCGTTCTTCGGCGGTCTTCTTGCGCTTGCTGAGCCTGTCGTCATCCAGCACCGGCGCGTCGGCCACCTGGGCCGGGCGCGCTGTGCTGAAGGCGACCTCGACGTCGCCCCAATCCTCGCCCGTGCGCTGCCAGGCCACGCCCCAGGTGCTCCATTCGACCTCGCCCGCGTGCGGGTTCTTGGCGTCCTGGTTGAGGCGCGCCAGGTGTTCCGGCCGCCACAGGGCGCAGGGGGTGCGGTACTTCACCTCGAGCTCGACCTCGTCCATACTTGACGCGTCAACCTGCACCTCGATGAAGCACTCGAACAGCGTGCGCTGCGATGCACCGGTGGATAGCTCGTGGCGCTTCTGGTTCAGCTCGGTGCGCAGGTCGTCGGCCTGGTCCAGCAGCTCGGCGCGGCGCTTGAGATAATCTTCGTCACGCGTGAGCAGCGCCTGCCAGGCCCTGGCCCACTCGGCGGGCGGGCTGTCGTCGCCGGGCGCGGGCACGGCCGCGACGGTCGCGCACCAGTTCTGGATCAGCTCGGACAGGTAATCCCCGCGCTCATCGTGGCGCGCGCGGTCCTGCTCGAGCTCATCCAGCCGCTGCTCCAGCTCGCGCACGGCCTGTTGCAGGCCCTTGGTCTGCTCGGCGTTCAGTTCGCTCACGGTGCGCAGGCGGCGCACCACGCGGGCCGACAGCACCTTCACGCGCTCGCTGAGCGCTCGGGCCTGCACGCTGCGGTCATCAAGCAATATCGTCGCGCCCGCCAGGCGCACCCACTGGCGGCCCTCGGTCAGCGTGGCCTTGCCGACGCGCGCGACCTCGGCGCGGTCTTCAAAGAACACCACGCGCCGGGCGGTGGTAGCGATGGCGGCCGGCTCATTCACGGCGGTTGCCCCCCACCAGCTCAACGTCCTTGTCGAATCCGATGCGATAGGTGAACTTCACCGCGGCCGTGGCGCCGGCCTTCAGGGCCAGCTTCCAGCGCAGGCCGCCGTCGAGGTGATGATGGCGGTCGTGCTGGTTGTAGCGTTCGGGCTTGGGCTCACTGGCCAGCAGCTCGACGGTGATTTCCTTGTCTTCGCTGACCGGGATGCGGTCGATCAGCTCAAGCTCGATCTCGGCGGGCAGCGACGACGCGGCCTCCAGGCTGACTTCGTGGTCCATGGCGGTTTTGCCGCCGAACACGCCCTTGCTTTCCTCGCGGGCGCGCACGTTGCGCACCACGCGCACGCGCTGCTCCTCGCCGAGGCCGAAGCGGATCGTTCCGCCGCGGTCCGTTTCCTTGATCTCGCTGGTGATCAGCAGCGCGCCGTCCATGAACACGTCCACGGGGCCGGGCAGCAGCGGGGCCTCCAGCGGGTTTTCGATTTCGACTTCGCGGAACACGCGCTCGTCCTCAAGTGGCACGCAGCGCAACGCCATGCGCGACTTCGCCGCCTTGGCCAGCAGCCGGATGCGCTGTGGCCTGGCGTCGCTGGGCACCTCGACCAGGCCATCGGCCTCGAACTGGTGGTCGAACATGCCGCGCGAGTAGAGCGGGTCCGTGGCGCCGCTGGGCGCGCCCAGCGACTCGATGGCGTTCTGCAACTGCCAGGCGCCGCTGAAGGCGCCCGCGCCGGCCTGCACCAGGCGGCCTCTGCGCGCGGTGTTGTTGTGCGCGAGTTCGAGCGAATCGAAGTCGAGCCACTGGTCGCCCATACCGGCCTCGGGCTCCGGCTCTGCTTCCGGCTCAGGCGGCGCCATGCCGCCGCCGGCCGCGCCGAAGCTGACTTCCTGCATGGCTCGCATCGGGGCCGAGGCGGGCGGCGCCGGGGGCGCTGCCATTTTCTTGGCCTTGGCGCCGCGACTCTTGGCCATCTCCTTGTCGCGGCGTGCCGGGCGTTCTTCGTACTCGCCGGCTTCCAGTCGGTCCTCAACTACTTCGTCGTAGTCCGCCAAGGCGCCGCTCTCCGCGGGCGCCTCCGCGTAGGCGATCATGCTTGGTTGCGGTACAGGCGCTTCGGTGTAGGCGGTCGTGCTCAGCCGCAGGTCCGCGGGCGGCTGCATGCCCGGCCCGCCGAAGGCCTGGTCGTGCGCATTGAACAGCGCGTCCAGCCCCTCCGGCGGCTCGCGGAAGCCGCTGCGCTTTGCGGGTTGGGCGCGCCCCAGCCGCAGCGACTGCAACTCGGGCAGCGTCAGGTCGCTGACCATGTCGGCCGTGCACAGGCTGATCTCGGCGTCTTTCCAGTCTTCGAGGGTCTGCTGGGCGACGAAGGCCTCGACGGCGAACTCCGCCTGCTTGCCGCCGTTGCTGAGTCGCGCGGCGTAGGCCGGCCACCAGCGCGCCGCGCTGACGTTGTAGCTGATCTCGAGGGCGCGCAGATGCTCGCTGCCCGGGGCGAGCGCCACGCGCACCTGGCGCTGCGGGCCGCCCTGCGGCGCGCTGGGCCGCTGCTGGCTGAGTTGCGCCAGCTCATGGTTCAGCTTCTCGAGGCTGCGGCGCAGGGCGCGCTCCTCGGTGTCGAGCCTGCCCAGCAGCTCGGCGACCAGGTCGGCGGTCTCCAGCGCCGCGCCCAGCCGCTCGTTGACGCCCACCAGGGGCTGCTCGGGGCGGCGCTTGGGGGCCTGCAGGCCGGCGTTCTGCTCGATGGCTTCCAGGTGCTCGATGCGGAAGCGCACGCGCTCGAGGCGCAGGTTGGCGCGGCGGATCTCGCGCTGCTTGGCGACGATCGCGGCGGTGTCGGGCGCCACCGGCTGCGGCGCGCTCGGCCATGCCAGCGGAGCCTGCACGCCCGTGACGCGGCGTTCGCCCTCGACATTGGTGCGCACGCTGCCCGGTTCGGCCAGCGGGGTTACGCCGCCCACCACCAGCTCGCAGCCTTCGGGCGGGATGCCGACCGGCAGCTCAACTGTGCGGGTCACGACAGCGCCGCGCGCGTAGACGACCACGCGGCTGATGCGGCTTTCACAGGTGATCGGGTCAGGCATGTGCGGCGTACTATAGGTCGGGTTTCGCGGGCTGGTAATAGACTTCCGGCCCGACCACCACGCGCTGAGGTGAACATGCTTTGGTCACAGCCGTAACACTTCCTTCAACTGTGTAAGGTTTTACAGGCGTTTCTGACTAGAATATGGAAACGGGACGAACACAGGAGTTCAACGTGCGCCCAAGGCGAATTCGCACCGGCTACGCGTGCGCCATCATCGCGATTCTGACCATCGGCCTGGCGGCCTGCGGCGACGGCGACAGCAAAGAGGGAGGTGGCGGATCCGGCGGCTCGAGCGGCTGCAGCGGCGTGCTGCCGCCGGCCCCCGACTTCAACGGCACGCCCACGACAACCGACACCTCCACCCCGGTGCAGTTCAACGACGCTTCAGCGGGCGCACCCACCAGCTGGCAGTGGGATTTCAACAACGACGGCACCATCGACAGCACCAGCCAGCATCCCAGCAACCTCTACACCACGCCGGGCGTCTACAGCGTGACCCTTACCGTCAGCAACGCCGGCGGCGCCAACAGCCTGACACGCACCAGCTACATTACCGTCACAGCGCCGGTGAACGGCACGGCCGACCTGGACGTCGACAGCAACCGCGACGGCGGCATCACCGCCGCCGACGACGCTAACGAAGACGTCTGGAACTCGAGCCAGGGCGCGGTGTTCTACTTCAACCAGGACGACGACGACAACAACAACAGCGAGGACTACAGCGACACGGCCAGCAGCGGCAGCGACAACCTCGACCTGGCCCGCCTGTTCGCGCGCCGGTACGTCAACCCGCCCGCGGGCGGCAGCGCCACGGTCAGCGTCAGCACCGCTGCGCAGGGACGCGTGCGCATCTTCCGCAACAACGGCGGCAGCTGGACACAGGTGTACTCCGCGGGCGCGAGCTTCAGCCTGCCGCTCACCGACCTCGGCGCCGCTGACATCGAGCTTGGCATCGAGGCTCGTGAGCGCATGTCTGCAAGCTGGGACGGCCGCGTCACCCTCACGCTCGATGTCAAGAACAGCTCCGGCGCGACGCTCAGCAGCGACGCGGTGATCCTGCGCTGCGCGCCGCCCCTGTTCTCGACCAACCTGTGGACCGCCACCGAATACCACCTGGTCAACGTCGGCAGCGGCACCTACGGCAACCCCGCATTGCGCACGGCGATGCAGGCGATCTGCACCGCGGCGGGCATCACCTACCGAGAGGTGCCGGGCGGCAGCTACAGCAACGACCGCTGGCTGCAGGACTCGTCGGAGTTCGCGGTGGTGCAGCTGCCCAGCGCCAGCGGCCCGCGCCGCGTGATCGACCACGTGTTCCAGATGGCGCGCTGGCGCCCCTGCGACGACTGGTGCGAAGACGTGCTGTGGGGCCCCGATTTCGACTTCTTCCGGCGCTTCAGCACCAACACCGCCTCGGTGAACTACGGCGGAAACTTCGAGGTCGTTCCGCCCTACACCGGCAAACCCTGGGGCAAGCTCGCGATCGGCGGCGGCAGCGGAACGCTGATCGGCACCAGCACCACCATCAACCGCCACATGGTCAGCGCCTACCGCGAGTTCTTTGACGCCGCGGCCGTGCAGGGCAGCCACTTCGAGGTCACCACGGAGTGGCTGGCCGTGGGGCACATCGACGAGTTCACGATGTTCATCCCCGCCCCCAACACGGCGCGCGGCTGGGTGTGCCTGATCGCGTCTCCCGACCGCGCCTACCAGGTGCTGCAGGCGACCCAGAACGCGGGCTACGGCAGCGCCACGGTGTTCGCCGGTCGCGGCTCGCAGACCAGCGTGAACAGCATCCTGTCCAACACCGCGCTGGCCACGCTGAACAATGAAGTGCAGGCGCGCATCGACTACGCCCGCACCCAGATCAAGAACGCCACCGGCCTGACCGACGCCGATTTCATCGAGCTGCCCACGCTGTTCGAGGACGTCGGAGGCAACGAGATGGCCGCCTACAACCCCGGCGTGGTCAACCTGATCTGCCTGCCCGCATCCAGCGGCACCATCTACCTGGCGATCCCGGACCCCGAGGGGCCCGACATCTCGGGCGTGGACCAGTGGCAGGCCGACATCCTGAACCAGCTCAACGCGCTCGACACGGCCGGCAACCCGTTCAGCATCACATTCGTGGACGTGTTCATGAGCTACCATGAGCTGCTGGGCGAGGCGCACTGCGGCTCAAACTTCGTGCGCACGCCGCCCGCGGACGACTGGTGGGACAAGTAAGGACCAAGCCATGAAGACTCTCGCGATCCTGTTGACCCTGCTGCTGGCGCCGGCGCTGGCGGCGTCCGAGCTTGACACCCTGCTGGACGAAGCCGCCGCCGTGAAGGCCGGCGACCACAAGGCCTGGCTGGAGGCGCGCGGCAGAATCATCGCGCTCGGCGAAGACGCCATTCCCGGGCTGCGCGCCGCCGGCGCCGAAGCCAACTGGACACAAGACGGCTGGCTGCGCGCCATGGTCGCCGAGGCCTGCCGCCTGCGCATCGAGAAGCCGGAGACAGCCGCCGCCGTGGACGCGCCGCGCGGCATCGACCCGGCGCACTACAAGCTGTTCCGCAAGCCAGAGCCCGCCTGCCAGCACGACCTAAAGAACCTCGGCTCCGACGCCGTGCCCCTGCTGCTCGAGCGCTGGCGCTGGACCCTCGAAAGCCACGCCTACAGCGAGGGCGAAGCCGGAAGCACCGAGCGCGACTGCTTCGCCAGGGCCATCCTGTTCGTGCCCGGCTTCCTGGCCGATCGCCGCGCGCGCTTCGCACTGCAGGCCGCGCTGGAAGACATCAGTCTGCCCGAGGGCTGGCGCGCCACCGCGGCCGTCAGCCTGGGCCAGACCGCCGGCACGGACGCGCTGCCGGCGCTGGAAAAACTGTTCGACGACGACACCCAGGCCACCGCCGTGCGCGAAGCCTGCGGCTGGGCGTTCGGGCGGGTGTCCGACATCAAGGCAGCGGACGCCATCAAGTCGCGGCTGGCGCGTGAGAACCTGCCCGCCGGGTTGCGCCGCGCGCTGCTGACCGGCGTGGGCCTGCTGGGCAGCGCCTGGGCCTGGAAGGCGCGCGGGCTGATGCGCCAGGCCGCCGGCGACGAAGTGCGCGAATCCTGCGCCCGCATGCTGCTCGAGGCGCTGAAATCCAATCCCGAGGAGCATGACTTCATCAGCCGCGCCCTGGCCCTGACAGCCTGGAACGCCAGCCTGGAATGGGTGCGGGAGCTGGCGGACACCGCCGAGAGCCAGCCCGTGCGCGACGCCGCCAGGGCCTGCCTGGAGCCGCTGCAGACGGCAATTCGCCGCAACAAGTGACCCCGGGCTGGCACACCGGCCCACAGGAATGCACGCTGGAGCAACGCCCACGGGAACGCGGCGCGGTAAGCGCGCGTTATGTAGTGGCCGAAGCCCCAGTTGTTGCCATGACCCAGCAAACCGAAGCCGAAAACATCCCCGAGGAAGTCGCCGACTTCTGCAACGAAGCCGATGCCCTGGTGCGCGCCGGTGACCCCGACGAGGCCCAGCGGCGCTTGAACTTCGCGCTCGATACCTTGCGCAACCTGGTGCGCCCGCGGGCGCAGGCGCGGGTGCTTGAGGCATTCGCCCACCTGCACCGCAGCGTGGGCCGCATGGCCGAGGCCGAGAGCGCCCTGCGCGCGGCGCTGGCCTGCTTCCTGAAACTGGGCGACCGAGCAGCTGAAGCCCGCATGCTGGGCGAGCTGGCGAGCATGCGCATCAGCCAGGGCGACCTTGAGGACGGCGGCTTCTGGCTGCAGTCGGCCCTGGAGGTGCTGCGCGAGCTGGATGACCGCCCCGGCCTGGCCGAGATCCACCGCAACATCGCTGCCCTGCACCTGCGCAAGTCCGAGCTCAAGACCGCCGAGCAGGAGGCCGAGCAGGCCATCGACCTGTTCCGCGCCCTGGGCGACAAACAGGGCGAAGCCCGCACCCAGGGCATGCTGGCCCAGGTGCTGATGCGCCGCAGCGCTTATGCCGCCGCCCACCAGGCCGCCGAGCGCGCCCGCGAGCTGTTTGAGCAGGAAGGCCACAAGCCCGGCGCCGGCAGCGCTCGCATGGTGATCGCCGCGATCCTGCGCCACGAGGGGCGCCTGCGCGAAGCCGAGCAGCTCCTGACGCAGCTGCTGGCCGAGAAGCAGGCCCAGCAGGACCGCGCCGGAGAAGCGGGCATCCTGAACACGCTGGGCATGGTGGTGATGGACTTCAATGACAACCGCCTGCAGCTCGCCGAGCGCCGCTTCCTGCGCGCCATTGAAGTCTTCACGGCCATCCACGACAGCCAGAACGCCGCCCTCAGCCAGGTGAACCTGGCCGATCTGTACACCATGCTGGATCGCCCCCACGACGCGGAAACCACCCTGCGCGACGCCATCAAGCTGCAGCAGCAGACCGGTGCGCGTGAATCCGAAATGCGCGCGGTGCGAAGCCTGGGCCACGTGCTGGCTGTGCAGGGCCGCCTGGATGAAGCCGCGCAGGCATATCGCGACGCGCTGGACTTCGCGCGCGGCCACGGCGACGGCGCGCTGGTACACGAGTTCCTGGCGCCCTGGGCGGAGCTACAGCTGGCCAGGGGCCGCCTGCCCGAGGTGCGCGAAACCGTGCGCCGCGTGGAAAAGAACCACCCGCCCACGCGGGCCCTGCGCATCAAGTACCTGCTGCCCGTGCTGGCGCGTGTCGCCCTTTGCGTGCGCGATTACGAAAGCGCCCGCGCGGCCGTGAGCGAGGCTGAGCTGCTGCTCAGCGAAGAACCCGAGGAAGCCCGCCCGGGCCTGCGCGGCGCGATCGACGAAGTGCTGGCCACCATTCGCGTTGCCGAGAAGGCCGACGAGTGGCCGTTGTTCAACGGTTATCGGCCGGAAGAGTTCGCGCCCGGCCTGCGCCACGCCCTGCTGGCGGAGTTGAAAACAGCGCGCCCGGAAGACTACGAGGAGTTGGGCCCCGAACTGCTTGCGGCCATGGAAGCGTAGGGGCGGCCCCACGTGGCCGCCCGTAGGGGCGGCCCCATGTGGCCGCCCGCGGGGCAGGCTGGCAGCCTGCCCCACGTTACGACCCATCCGTGCGCTTGCCTGTGCTGGTCTTGGCCGGCAGGGGCGGGTGGACGTCGAGCGAGAAGGCTTTGGCCGGGATCACCTGGCGCGGGATGATTTCTTCCAGCGCTTCGCCCTCGCCGCGCGTGGCGAGCCATTCCAGCACGCATACTTCGTGCTGGGTGTTTTCAAAGAACTGCATGCGGAAGCGGTACACGCCCGGCACCAGGTGCACGGTGGCCTTGTTCTCGGCGGGCGCCTGCAGCTTGTCGGCGTCGAGCACCACGTTGTCATCGAGCCAGAGTTTCATGCCGTCGTCGCTGCGGCAAGTGAACTCATAATCGCCTTCTTCCTCGATTATGAGTCCGCCCAGCCACTCAATAATGAAGGTCTCGGCGGGAAACGGCAGGTCAAAGTCGGCGGTGTCTTCAAAGTTGATGGCGCGGTCTTTGCGCACCTTGAAGCAGGTGAGCGGCGCCAGGTCCGGCAGCTTGCCCAGACCGCTGCCCTCAGGCACGTCGTACAGGTAGGCAACCAGCCCCCGGTTGGCGACATCTATGTAGAAGGGCTCGCTGGAAACCACGCTGAGCCGCGCCACCATGCGCCCGTCGCCTACACCCTCGGGCAGAGTTGCGCGGCAGTGCAGGATGCGCGGCCCGGGCTTGTCCGATACCGGATGTTCTTCGGACTCGAAGGGCAGCGGAATGCCGTCAATGCTGACTGTCGGCAGCGTGTCCCAGATTTCCGGCGGGCCATAATCCGTGATGTCAAAGGTGAACTCCTGCCCCACACGCAACGAAGGCCGCGAAGTATCAACATCGTAAGGCGGCGCAACAGGCTGCTCCCCCTCAGCCCAAACAGCCTTTACATCCGAAATCACCGGCGGCTTGGGCGGTATGATCGGGGGGAAGAACAGTTGCAAAGGTATGGGGTGGAACCCTGCGGGCAGATTGGATTCATAGTCGACATCCATATTGACAAAGAAGGCATTGAAGAACGACTCTTCCGTTTCACCTGCCCACTCAATTGTAAGCGGTAGGAAGTGTTCGTCGGGATTGGTGAGGCGAAAGGTCACGCTGCCTTGCTCGTTCCACTCCTCGGTTCTGTCACCGAGGGTCACTCGAATCCTGTCCTTCGAAGAGAAGAAGATGTCATATTGGGCGAGGGCAGCGTCATCCCTCCCCCAGCCGCGCGGGATACCCAACCTGCCCCGCCATGTGCACGCGAGCGGGTTGTCGCGGAACGGAAGGTCAATTTCGTCGCGGGAATCGAAAGTAGGTTTCTTCTCAAGGCGAACTAGGTCAGGCTCGTGAAGTTCGGGCGTGACAAACCCGAAGTTGCTCCAGCCCTCTAGGTTGTGCCACTCGGCCATCAGGCCGAATTGCGCGGTGACGGTGAAGTCAATGGAGTTGGACGGAATCTCGCGGTCGTACACTTTGCCGTATTCGTTTACGGCAATGAACTTGGCACGGTAGACGATGACTTCGCCAGTCTTTCCGCCGATAGGGACTCTTACGCGCAGGCTGTCGCCGCTTGATTCCAGAATCTTCGCCGATTGACCGGCGAAAGTAACTCGCACCTTGTCGGACTTGATGAAGTCAAGCGTGGCTCCGTCCTTCGTGCCGTGATGAACAACTGAAGTACCAGACAGCCCTTGCCCGTAGATGGTGATCTCGTCGCCGATCTCGCCGCTGGATTTGCTCAGGCTGGTGATGATGGGTGCGTTGTCTGACCACATCCATTCGGGGACCATCAACATCTCGGGCGGCACCGGGATCGGCTTGGTCTGGCCTTCCGGCACGTACATGAAATTGGCGGCGCACTTGGCCCAGTCGGCTACGTTGTTGTGCTGCTGCGCGAACTCGATGCGCAGGGGGTGCAGGCCGGCCTCCAGTGTCAGCAGCGCGCTGACCTCGACGTAGCGCACCATGCCGTCCTGCAGCAGCACCGTCTCGCCGTCCAGCTCGACGCGGCCGCCGTTGTCGGCGCCCCAGAACAGCCAGTAGTCGCCAGCCTCGGGGATCACCAGAAAGCCGTCCCAGCTCGCGCCGAAGTTCTCCAGGCTGATCGGCAGGTCGCTGAACGACTCGGCGTCCGGGAAGTACACCTGCCGGTCGATGCGCACCATGCCTGGACTTGACGTGTCAAGCTTGGACAGGTCCGTGCCGTCCAGCTTGAAGTACTGCGCGTACAGGCCGCGGCGGTCCTGCATCAGCTTCGGCGTGACTTCCGAAAGCTGCTTCACGCCCGCGGGCTTGGCGATGCGTCGCGCCCCCGGCCGCGTGCTGCCCAGATTCTGCCCCGGCGGTCGCGAGTGGCCCTTGATGAAAGGCGGGAGCGCGGACGTCCCGTCCGCCTTTTCCGATTGTGGCGCAGGCTCTTCGACCGCAGCCGCAGGGTCGGTCGCCTCACCCGGCTTCAGCTCCGGCCCCGGCAAACGCTCGGGCCGCGTGCCCGGCTGCACCTCCACGCGGGCGGGGTCCGGGCGCGACTCGGGCGCGGCCTCGGTCTTTTCGCCGGATGCGGACGTGGTGTCGGAGCCTGCAGTCAGCGGATCGGCTTCGTTAGCGGCCTCAAGCGCAGGCTCGCCCTCCAGCGGCGCCAGCTCCGGCGCGCTGCTGCCGGCCGTGAAGTCTGGAGCATTGGGGCCACGCTCGTCCGCTGGGTCGAGCAGGAACCACACAGCCGCGAACACGGCCGCGATCAGGATAACGCCGGCAATGATGGCTGCATGGCGCATGGGGGCATTGTAGCCACGGGCGCGAATCGGATGGCGGATTTAACCGCGAAGTTGCGCGAAGGACCGCGAAGTTTGCACTTCAAGATCGCCACCTGAGTGCACCACGCTGCTGCGTGCGGGTGAGCAGTTCAGAAACCACGGATTCACACGGTTGAACACGAAGGTCATGCGTGTGCATCCGTGTCCACCCGTGGTTCCATCACGGTCGCTGATCTCCCACGTTGCCTGTCTGAGGTGGCCCTTGAGACAGAATCGTTGCGCTAAACTGAAACCGGGCGGTTTCCCGCCCGGTGTGGTTATCTGCGCTTCTTCTTTGGTGCCGGCCTTTTCTTGGCCGCCGGCCTTTTTTTGGCCGCCGGCCTTTTCCTGGCCGCGGGCTTCTTCTTGGCTGCCGGCTTCTTCTTTGCTGCCGGCTTCTTCTTTGCTGCCGGTTTTTTCTTGGCCGGTGCCTGCTTCTTTCCTGCCCCGGACTTACGTCCGGGGCTCCCTGATTTGGCCTTTTTGGCCGCCGGCTTCTTTTTTGGCGCTGCTTTGGCTTTCGCCTTGGGTTTAGCCTTTGCCTTGGGCTTGGCCTGTGGCTTTGCCTTGGCTTTGGGCTTGGCCTTTGGCTTTGCCTTGGCCTTGGGCTTGGGTTTGCCGGGGCGGGTGGCGGGTTTGCGTTTGCCGGCCTTTGCCTTTGCCGGTTTGCGGGCCGGCTTGCCGGCGCCTACCGGTGGCTTGCGGCGCGCGGGCCTGCGCGCGGGCGCTTCGTCTTCCGGCATCGGCACCGGTGGCGCGGTCTCGTCCTGTTCGTGCTCAGCCGGGGCTTCCGGCTTGACCGTGCCGGTGGGCGGCTTGAGGTGCTTCCACCAGTCTTCGCTGCCGGTCTGCGAGGTCTCGGTTTTTCATCAAGTCAATTTCTTTATCCTGTGCAGCAATGACTTTGCGGGCAAATGTTTTCAATTCTTCATTTTGGCCTTTCTCTAAAAGAAGTTCCGACATTTCAACTGCTCCCTTATGGTGCTCAATCATCATCTTAGCAAAATCTACATCATTATTCCCTGTAGATTTTTCA
>JAANMY010001256.1_pt1 | contig 29962 bp, 25 predicted proteins | sample 7279691 | NCBI WGS metagenome assembly JAANMY01 (sample SAMN14094543, study PRJNA606508) | bioreactor metagenome | isolation source: A lab-scale SPAN reactor treating ammonium-rich wastewater day 388 | place: Ireland: Galway | collected 2018-02-07
GAAGGGATGAGAAATCCGGCCCGTATGTCCGCTGGCGCGATGGCAAAGTGGTATTTGACAACTCTCCCGGGCCAGGAGGCTCGCATGGGCCGCAGCATGAAATCCAGGTGGAAATCCGCAGCGCCACCCATCCGGTCACTGCCGGGCTGCCTTCTAAATGGCTGCACGCCACCGATGAAATTTATAACCGCCTGCGTGGCCCGGCGAAGAACATGACTGTTCTCGCCACTGCCCTGACTCCTCCGGACAAAGGCGGCACCGGAGAACATGAACCGATGCTGCTGGCGGTGGATTATGGGAAAGGCCGGGTTTTCCATACAGTGCTCGGGCATGAAGTGAAGGGGATGGAGTGTGTGGGATTTATTTTCACCCTTCAACGCGGAGCGGAATGGGCGGCAACCGGAAAGGTGACACTGAAGGAAGTTCCCGAAGATTTTCCCGGGGAAGACCTGGTTCGCACTCGGCCGTTAGAATAGGAGGAGAGATCCATCTGTACACTCGATGGGTCTTTGGGCACACTCAATCAAGTTTATATCAGAGGGAGGGGAAATTAATTTTGTTCCGCGTTAATTTCAGGCAGTGGATGATAATCCCATCTGTGGCCGTGGCTGCATTTATTCTGGCTGGATGTGGGGAAAACATTCAATCATTGAACCAGGCGGCGATTGAACGCCTTGCGGCGGGAGACACCCAGGGCGCCGAGCTTTTGCTCAAAAAAGCGCTCGAAGCCGATCCGGTCAATAAGGTGCTGGTCGGAAATCTTGGTGAGGTCTTTTTCAGGACAAAGAAATGGGATGATGCGATCCAGCTGTTCCAGAAAGCGCAATCGATAGAGGGGCTTGCCGGGGACTCCGGCCTGAAGACACGCCTGGCGGAAGCCTTTGTCATGAAAGGGGATCTGCCTTCAGCGTATCCTCTCCTTCAGGAGCTGGTCAAAGAAAATCCCAAGGATGAATACCTCCTTTTCCTGCATGGGATGACCAGTTCATCACCAGGACCGGCGATCAAATCTTTGAAGGAAGCGATCCAGCTCAAGCCGGATCGAAAAGAATCGTATCTTGCGCTGGCACGTGCCCAGGCCTGGGAAGGGGACATCGCCACAGCCAAAACGACCTTGGATGAATGCAAAGCCAAAGCGGGGGAAAGCCCGGACATATTTTTATATGAAGTGGCCCTCTATCTGCGCGACAATGATATCGAGAATGCACGCAAGACCATCGACAGCGCCCCCGAGGCGCTGCGTGGGAACCCGATGACCAGGCTCTTTCAGGCTTATCTGGATCTGGGCGACCGCAAAGTCACCGAGGCGCGAGCCGCTTTTGAATCGCTGGCGGATAATGGGGATGTGGGATCAAGAGCCAGGCTGGGAGCCGCATTGTGCATGTTGATTCAGGATGATCCCAATCTGGCCATCGAAATGTGTGATGAGGTTATCGCAAAGCACCCGAAAGAGGTTGTGGCGCACACATTGCTCGGATTGGGGCAGCTGAAGCGCCTTCAAAAATTTCTCGCGAAGAAGAGCCTGGAGACCTCGCTGGAGCTGAATCCGGACCAGCCAGCCATTCGTGCTCTTGCGGACCGGCTCGGTGGGCGATAACCGGAATTTTAAATGAAAGTATCTTTTCAGAAATTTTTTGTCCGATTGGGATAAGGTGTTGACAATTCTCGGGTGAAGGCTGTTCAATCCCTGTGAATAGAGTTGCTGGCAGTGAGAATGTTTTTATTGCAGGCGGCAGCAGGTGCTCCGCGATTTTGTTAAAAGGTGGTAAGGTTCGCGTCGGTTAGGAGGAAAGCCACTCGACGGCTGGGTATGCGGTTGTTGGAGCGCCGGAAACAAGTTCCGGCAGGCAGTGACAAAAAAAGCTCTTGCAACGGCCTGATCTGTCATGTCTGGTCATCCCACTTGATGTTGCTCCCTGAAATATAACCCAACTGACTCGAAAAGCGGAAAGAGAAATGCCTGAGGAATGCCATGTGTGCCCGGAGAATTATTGTTGCGGGTGAGTGTGGCATTCACTTAAAAAATAAAGCAGCGGAAAACGGTGGATCAGTCGACCAGGGAACGTAAGCACGGAGGATGTTGAGGGTCATGCCAGAGGAAGTCCAGACAAACGATTCGATGCCTGCCCAGGAACCAGCGTTGGAATCAATTCCAGCGAACCAGGAGGTTCCACCAGTTCTTGAGGATGTTCCGGCTGTAGAAGAACCAAGCGCAGCCCCGCAGGAGCCGCCGGTTGAGGCTCTCCCGGAAAGCAGCCCGGTTTCCACAGCAGGCTCTTCGGAAGAGGAAGCCGAAGAAGAAGAACAGGATGAAGACCGGAAAAAAGCGAATGACGCTGAATATGATGCCATGATCAGCAGTTCGCTGGATTTCCCCCAGCAGGGAACAGTCATCGAGGGAACTGTCATATCGGTGACCAATGAGGATGTCATGGTCTCCATCGGCGGAAAATCGGAAGCGGTCCTGCCGCTGTCTGAATTCAGAAACGAAGGCCCGGACAGTCCCGTTCAGATCGGGCAGGTTTTCCATCTCCTGTTCAAAGGGACCCGTGGAGGCCAGCCGGTTTTATCGCGAGCCGAGGCCCGGCAGATTCTTGGCAAGGTGAAGATCGAAAAAGCATTCGAAGCCGGCGCTCCGATCCATGCCCGTGCGGTCAAACGAACCAAGGGTGGTTTGAAGATGGAAGCGGAAGGGCTGCCCGGGTTCATGCCGTTTTCACAAAGCGGTGTCCGCCGTGGCCAGGAGGCGGAGCTGGAAGGCCTGGTCGGCCAGACATTTCCGGTGATGATCGTGGAGCTGCCATCCGACAAAAACATGATTGTTTCCCGGCGGCTGTATCTGGAAAAGAAAGCCGAAGCCCAGCGGACTGAGGCTCTCAAGCAGATTGAAGTCGGAAAAACAGCTGTCGGCAAAGTAAAGCACCTGACCCAGTTCGGCGCTTTTGTGGACCTGGGAGGAATCGATGGGCTCCTGCATGTCAAAGACATGTCCTGGGGGCATGTCGCCAAACCGGAAGATGTGGTTCGAATCGGCCAGGAGCTCGAGGTTGCGGTTCTTTCGATCGAAGGGGACAAAGTCGCTCTGGGATTGAAACAGAAGTCCGCTGACCCCTGGGATTCCATCGAAGAACGTTACCCGGCCAAAACCCGCTGCCGCGGAAAAGTCACATCGATCACCCAATATGGCGCCTTTGTGGAGCTTGAGGCGGGGATCGAGGGCCTGGTTCACATCAGCGAATTGTCCTGGACACGGCGTGTTCGCCACCCGAGTGAAGTTCTCAGTGATGGCGAAGAGGTGGATGTGGTTGTGCTGGGGCTTGATAAAGATAAAAAGAAAATCTCTCTGGGATTCAAACAGACCAGCGAAGACCCCTGGGAGCGGATCACGAGAGAACATCCTGAGGGCAGCAATGTGTCAGGGAGTGTTGTTTCTCTGACCCCCTTTGGAGCCTTCGTCACTCTTGGCGAAGGAGTGGATGGCCTGGTTCATATTTCAGACATGTCTTATGGCAAGAAAATCAATCACCCCAGCGAAGCGCTGAAAGAGGGTGATGTGGTCGAAGCACGGGTGCTTAAAATCGACAGGAAAAACCGGAAGATATCCCTGGGCCTGAAACAGGCTCGTCCGGATCCCTGGCTGAAAGCCGAAAGCCGTTACCACGAAGGCGATGTGGTGTCGGCGGTGGTCAATCGGCTGGCGGATTTCGGGGCATTTGCAGAGGTCGAGCCTGGGTTGGATGGCCTGGTGCATATATCCGAGATCTGCACACGGCGCATCAATCATCCATCTGAGGCGCTGGCTGTCGGACAGTCGGTACAGGCAACCATAACCCGGCTGGATGTCGATAAACGGAAGATGGGGTTATCGATCCGGGCCTTTGAAGAGATGGGGGATCCCCGCAGTGCGGCCCCGGTGCGCCAGGAGGAGAAGGAGACCCTGTCAGATTTCGGGCAGGCGTTGAATTCGGCTCTCGGACGGGAAAAAGAAAAACGAATCTGAACCAGGAACCGGGGCGCCCAGTTCGGCGCCCGGGCCCACGCAAGGCAGGCTTCGAACCCGGTCAGGCCTTAACGGGAGCAGCCGTAAGAAACACCGCCTGTGCCGTGGTTCACCCGGGTGTCGAACCGGGCGCCCCGGAAACCTCAGATTTTCAGTGAAGCAGCCAGACTCAGATGGATGCATTTCAGGACCGAAAGAGCCGTCCGGCAGAAGAGGTTGGTTCTGTTTCCCTGGAGCAGGCAATCGACTGCATTTCTGAAGGATTTCTGTTCAAGAAACAGAGTGCTGGAAATGCGCTTGGATCGGACTGTTTTTGAGTCAGTAAGCGAAGATTGACATGGGTGCCTGTCACCCTATACTCGGAAAGTTCAACATGGGGTCGGCCTTGTCTTGCCTGGCAGGCTCCAGTTTCTTTGGAGGCATCAGGCAAAATGCGCGCTGTACCGCTCTGGAAGTGGCTGGTCATCCTGTTTTCAGTTTTGTTGGGAGTTTATTACCTTTACCCTTCTTTCGTCTGGTATCGGTATCCATCTGATATACGCAATTCGACCGATCCGATCACCGAAGATATTGCAGACATTGACCAGCGTCTTGCAGAGATTCGCGATGCCACTGGTGAGGCTCGAAGCGATACCGAGCTGCGTCGGCTGGAAGAAGACCGCCAGGCGAAGGTGGACCGGCTTCACAGCCTGCGCCGAAAGGCATTGCCACTCGGCCTGGACCTTGCCGGTGGAATGCATGTTGTCCTTGAAATCAGCCACGCCAGCGGAACTGCGCCAGTCAGCAACAAAGAGGGGATGCAGACTCTCCTCGACCAGGCTCTGACTGTCTACCGTGCACGAATCGACAAGCTTGGATTGACCGAACCGGTGGTTGAAAAACAGCCACCCCACCGGATACTGATCCAGATTCCCGGTGTTAAAAATCCGGATGATGTGCTGCGGATCCTGCGAGCCACTGCCAGGCTGGTTTTCCGCCTGACTGCACCCGCGGACATTTTTGTCCGGACTGTCGATGCAGTCTCCCGGGCGAATCCGGCCCTCGAGGACCGCCTGCGTCCAACCGCACAGTCGCCGATGGTTCAGGTGGCTGAAGAGGATGTTCAGGCTGTCAGCCGGGCCATCAAGATCAGTTCAATGGAAGTCCCCCCGGGGTATACCTTCATCTGGGGGCCGCTGGAAATCCACCAGGAAACCAGCGCCAAATATCGAAACCTTTACCTGATCGAAGACAAGACCCAGATGGGTGGCGAAACGCTCAATCGGGCATTCGTTTCCTTCCAGACCAATGTGGTGACACAGCCGATCGTTTCACTCGAGTTCAATCGTGAAGGAACAGCGCAGTTTGCGAGAGTGACCTCGGAAAATGTCGGCAAGAACCTCGCGATTGTGCTCGATGGTGTCGTGTATTCGGCGCCAACCATCCGAGGTCCGATCCGGCAGGGATCCGCCATCATCGAAGGCTCATTCACCACGCAGGAGGCGGCGAACCTTGCGGTTGTGCTCGAAGCGGGTGCGTTGAAGACTGATGTGCGCATCATCGAGAACCGTTCGATTGGCCCAAGCCTCGGCATGGACTCGATTGCCAAAGGATTCCGTGCCGCGCTTATCGGCCTCCTCGTGACCGTTGTTTTTATGATTGGTTATTATGCCATTGCGGGTGTGTTTGCCGATATCGCCCTGCTTTTGAACCTGTTCCTGCTGGTGGCATCGATGGCGATGCTGCAGGCCAGTCTGACCCTTCCCGGTATTGCCGGCATCATCCTGACCATCGGCATGTCGGTGGATGCCAATGTGCTGGTGTTCGAGCGCATCCGTGAGGAACTTAAAGGCCGGCCGAATGGGGCAGCGACCGCTGCGGTTGAACGTGGTTACAGCCGGGCTTTGTCCGCGATTCTCGATGGCAACATTACCACCATCCTGACAGCCCTGATTCTGATGCAGTATGGAACCGGCCCGATCAAGGGGTTTGCGATTTCACTGACAGTCGGTCTGATCATTTCAATGTTTACCGCCCTGTTTGTGACGCGTGTTTTCCAGGACTGGCGTGCCATCGGGCGTAAGAATTCCGAGATGTCGCTGGGAAGCCTGCGTTTCATGGAAAACACCCAGGTGGATTTCCTGAAGATTGCGCCGCCATTCATTGTTGTGTCCGTGGTGGTGATTGTGGTGACCCTGGGTTACACACTGTTCAACTGGTCGAAGATTCAAGGGCTTGAACTGACCGGCGGCACCATGGTGAGGCTGCATTTTGAAGAGCCAGTCAGCATCGAAACCATCCGCACTCAGCTGTCCGATGACCTGATGCTCGAATCGGCGTCGATCCAGGAATTGGGAACAGACTCTCAGGAATTCCTGATCCGTGTCAAAAAAGGGACATCCATCCCGGAAGGCCAGCAGGTGGTCGAGATACTTCCCGATGATGGAACCAGCGGCGAAAGAATGGCAGCGGGGGTGATTCGCACACGTGCGGATGAACCCGAGGTTGACCTGGGGAATTATATCGTTTCCGGTTTGGACAAGATCAATGCGAATATGAAGGTCAATATAGTCGGGATGGAGTCCTTTGCGGCTTCATTCGGCGGCGAGATGGCCCGCACGGGAATTATCATTGTCGTCCTGTCGTGGGTTGCGATCCTGATTTATGTTTCGCTGCGATTCCAGTTTGCCTATGCGGCCGCGGCGGTCGTGGCGCTTGTCCATGATGTGCTGGTGAGCCTCGGAATGCTCGGATTCTCCCATGTTTTCGGGATCGAGAGGGAATTGAATCTGTCGGTCATCGCGGCGCTGCTGACCATTATCGGTTTTTCGGTCAATGATACCATCGTCATCTTTGACCGTGTGCGTGAAAACCGGCGGGGTGGGCGCGAGTCGCTGCGGGATATCATCAACAAGAGCATCAACCAGACTCTGTCGCGGACGATCATCACATCATTAACCGTTTTGATGGTGGTGATGATCCTGTTCCTGTTCGGTGGGGATGTGATCAATGACTTCTCATTCGTGCTGCTTGTGGGTGTGATTGCGGGGTCTTATTCGACCATCTTCATCGCGGGTTACCTGCTGTACCATTGGCAGGGACGCAGGGAGACGCTGCGCGCCAAAGAATAAGTTACCTGAACAGACGATCAGGCTCAAACGCCCGCCGGAGGCATTCATCTCCCGCGGGCGTTTTCAATTATTCAGGGCTGATAGACGATCCTGTGGCTTGTTTTTATAATGCCTTTCTGATTTCATTCGGAGCCTTGGGTTCCAGAAAGCACCTCTGCTCTCCATGCCAGAAACCAGCCTTCAACTGCATCTCGGGGTCAAGTCCGATCCCATCGAGTACCGTTATTCCTATGAGTGGCTGTTTCGAATCCTCGCTGAAGAAGGAATCCATCATGTCCAGCTGGGAACATTTTTCGAAATTTACCAGCTGCCGGATGATTTCTTCAAACAGCTGAGGCATGAGGCGGACCATTTCGACATTTCAATATCGAGCCTCTTCACCGCACATCGCGAACTCGGAGGATTCTTCAGGCCCGAAGCCGGCTTTGTCGATGTGGCCCGCCGGAACTTCGAACGCCTGATCGAGGTGGGCGGCCTGGTTGGAGCCAGATCGGTTGGCTCCAATCCCGGAGCGGTCCTGAGAGATCGGATGGGCCTGAAAAAACAGGGAGTCCGGTGCTACATCGACCACATGAAAGCTCTGATGCGCTTCGCCCATTCGAAGGGGGTGCCGATCCTGGGCATCGAGCCGATGTCCTGCCTGGCCGAGCCCCCCACTCTGCCCGATGAGATGAGCGATATGGCGGAAGAACTGCTCGCTTATCATCAGGAACATCCGGAAACAACCAGCTCAATCGGTTATTGTGTCGATGTGGCGCATGGTTACGCCGATCGGGAAAAGAGGGTCGTGTGGGACAACATGCAGCTGCTCGAGGCTGCCCTGCTGTTCACCACCGAACTCCACCTGAAAAACACCGATGCCCTCTTCAACTCAACCTTCGGATTTTCGGATGGACAGCGTGCCAGAGGCATTGTCGATGTTCCAAAGGTGGTCGATTGCCTGTATGCCCATGCCAGCCAGCTGCCGGTTTCCGAACTTGTGGGTTACCTGGAGATCGGCGGTCCAAAAACAGGGAGGGATTATACCGATGAGCATCTCGAAGGCGAACTGCGTGACTCCTTACAGTACCTGAAAGGGGTTTTTGTCTCCCGTGGCCCCGTGTCGGGCGAAATGGTTCGACCGCTCCCAGTGGAAATAACTCCGACTGATGAAGCCGGCAGGAAGATTTGTATCGCTCCATCAATCATGTGTGCCGACCTGTGCCACCTCGAGGAATCGGCTCGCAGGCTGGAAAAACTCGGAATCGACCTGCTGCACATGGACATCATGGATGCCCACTTTGTTCCAAACATGCCCCTGGGCCTGGAAACCCTGAGGCAGCTGCGCCCCAAAACAAGCCTCCCATTCGATGTTCACCTGATGGTTGAAAACAATGACTTCTTCATTCGAGAAGTGGCGGCAATCGGGGTGCAGATGATTTCAGTTCATGCGGAGTCCTCCATTCACCTCGATCGAACACTCAGCCTGATCCGTGAGCAGGGCATCCTGGCCGGCCTGGCGCTCAATCCTGCAACCCCGCTGTCGGCTATGGATTATGTCCTGGATAAGCTCGATTTTATCCTGCTGATGACAGTCAACCCGGGGTATGCCGGGCAGAAGCTGGTGGCTTCCGCACTCGGCAAGATCGAGGCCTGCCGAAAATATCTGGATAAAAAAAACCGCAGGATTCCCATCGAGGTGGATGGGAATGTGAGTTTCGAAAATATCCCCCGCATGGTGGCATCTGGCGCCGACATCCTTGTTGCGGGGACCAGCAGCCTCTTCCATCCTGAGGGGTCACTCAGGGAAAATTACCTTAAGACGCTTGATTCCATTCAATTGGGACTCAAACCCGCGGGAAAGGGCATGGCGGATCGGTCATGAAAAATCGAGGGGATCGGATGCACGCGCTGGTGCTGCACTCAGTTGGCGATCTGCGATACGAGGAGGTTCCTCAGCCCAGCCCTGCTTGGGGTGAAGTGAAGGTTCGGATCGCCTTCTGCGGGGTGTGCGGATCCGATATCCCGAGGGTGTTTGTTAAAGGAACCTATCGCTTTCCAACCATACCAGGGCATGAATTTGCCGGAGTGGTGGAAGAACTGGGCGAGGGAGTCACCCGTTTTCAGGTTGGCGATCCGGTGGCTGTCTTTCCTTTGCTGTGGTGCGGAAGATGCGCTGCCTGCGAGCAGGGAAAGTATGTCATGTGCCATGATTATGATTACCTCGGTTCACGCAGCGATGGGGGGTTTGCAGAATATGTCATCGCCCCGGAGAGAAACCTGCTGAAAGTCCCGCCGGGGGTGTCTCTCGAAGAGGCTTCGATGACCGAACCGGCGGCAGTGGCGCTACATGCGGTGCGTTGTGGAGGTGGGACCGGCATCGGGGAGAGTGTGGTGATTTTCGGCGCCGGGCCGATCGGGGTGATGGCTGCCCAGTGGGTTCGGACACTGGGAGCTTCACAGATCATTTTATTCGATATCATTCCGGAAAAGCTGGCCCTGGCGCATGATCTGGGATTTGAGCATGTCTTTGACTCTCGCATGGAGGATCCTCTGTCGGTTCTCAACCACCTCACTGGCAATCGCGGAGTCGATCTGGCGATCGAGGCGGCTGGATGTCCTCCCACAACCCTTCAAGCCCTCGCTGCGGCTGCCCGCGGCGGGAGGGTGGTCCTGCTCGGTAATCCATCCGGGGATGTCACTCTTCCGATGGAACTGATTTCACAGGTGATGCGACGCGAGGTCCGCATCTGCGGGACCTGGAACTCCGAATACAGCCACACCGGCAACCGGAATGACTGGAGCGAGGTTCTTGAAGCGCTGGCTTCACATCGGATCCATCTCTCGAAACTTGTTACTCATCGAATCGCACTGAATGCGGGAGCCGGGGCATTTTCCATGATGCGCGATCGCACAGAATTTTTTTCAAAGGTTCTCATAACTCCCGATCAAACAAATTAACCCGGAAAGGATCATCCAGATGCTTGCTGCTGTTCTTGAAGACCTCAACCAGTTGACCCTCAAAGAGCTCCCCACTCCGGAGATCGATGCAGACTCCGCCTTGTTGCGGGTCGAATCGGTTTCTGTGTGCGGATCCGATATCCGCATATTTCGCCATGGCAATCCGCGCGTGGTTCCACCAGCGATAATCGGGCATGAAACCAGCGGTGTGGTGGTCAAGGTGGGGGAGAATGTCACCCGGGTGAAAGAGGGAGACCGTGTGGCGATCGGTGCGGATGTTCCGTGCGGCCAATGCTGGTGGTGCCGGAATGGATTGGGCAATAACTGCGCGATCAATTATGCGGTGGGTTATCAGATCCCGGGTGCCTTCGCCCAGTACATGAAACTGCCCCGGCTGCTGCTTGAGGAAGGGCCTGTCACCCCCTTTTCGGATAAGATCAGTTTCGATACCGCCTCCCTGGCGGAACCCCTGGGGTGCGCCATCAATGGCCTCGAGATTGTGAACATGTCCATCGGCAGGACAGTGGCCATCATGGGGCTTGGGCCGATCGGCTGCATGATGATTGACCTGGCGCGGGTGATGGGGGCAGTCAAGGTCATCGCCATTCAACGCAGCCGCAAACGCCTCGAAATCGCCAGAGCCTATAATGCGGATGTGTATATCTGCACCGAAGATGAGGATGTGGTCCAGCGCTGCCGGGAGGAAACCGGTGGAGAGGGTCCCAATATTGTCGTGACCACCTCCGGATCGGTCGAAGCACATGAACAGGCCATCGAGATGGTGTCCCATCGTGGGTATGTCAACCTGTTCGGCGGACTCCCTAAGGGAACTCGCCCGATGAGTGTGCTCTCCAACACAATTCATTACAAGGAATGCTTTGTGACCGGCTCGCATGGCTGCGTGCCGCGCCACCATGAAATCGCTGTCCGCCTGCTGGAAAATGGATCTGTGCGAACCGAACCGATCATCACACATCACTTCCCGCTGTCGCGCATCCATGAAGCCTTCGCGGCCATGGAGTCCCGCCAGGGAATGAAGATTGTTGTTCACCCGCAAGCCTGATGAAGGAGGATACTCACATGGAACATCCAAAGGATTACCGGAAAACCCCTTACAAACGGCTGGTCATTCTGGGAGAGAGCACAGTCGAGGGAGGACCCTGGCTGCCGAAGACTGAAGACCGTTATGCCGATATCCTGGCTCGTCTTATCTCGGAATGCCAGGGTGAACCGATCGAGTCTATCAATAAGGGCATTGGGGCAAATGCCATTTCCCCACGCAGCCCGGGATACGCCGACTCACGCAAGCCGAGTGCCATGGAACGATACCGGAAAGATGTCATCGACAACCAGCCAGACCTGTTCATCCTGGCCTATGGGCTTAATGACATGCGTGCGGGAATGCCCCTGAGCGACTTCCGCGCCGACATGGCCACGATTATTGAAGAAGTCCGTAAAGCCTGCTCTCCGGTCACTGTGCTGACCACTGTGTATTACATGACTGGATGGAAAAGTTTTCCGCCTTATGACAAGGGCAGTGTGGAGCTCACCCTTCGCTATAATGACTGCATTCGTGGCCTGGCAGCCGAATATGACTGCATCCTGGCCGATGTCTGGTCGGCTGAGGCGGGACCGGACTGGTTCATCCACTATGATGGAGTCCATGCCAACCGCCTCGGAAATCTCATCATCGCCCATAAAATTTTCGAAGCGATCGCACGCCACTCCAGCGGCCTGGCTGAGAAGATTTTCGAGGAGGATTTGCCTACTCGGTGGACATCCGACACCACACAGAGCCGGTCCCATGTAGGCGATCCTTTTACGAAAACATGGTAGCGGCGCCTGAATCCGATTCAGATCAAAGCAGGCCGCTGTGTGACCGCCAGCGGATCGATGACTCCCTGAAAGAAGTTTTTGAAGACTTCCACCATGACACTCGATCTCTGCTGACACGAATCCTGACAACAGTGGCTCTTCTGGAACGAAAAATTCAGGGTGCTCCTCAGGAACAGTCGCTTCAGTCAATCCGAAGCAATTGCTCCCAGCTTCAGATGATGGCTGACAACCTGCTCGAATGGCTGGGAATCCACTCGCCACGAGGGCAGGACACGGAGATCGATTTGAACCGGGAGATACTGGATGCAGTGGATCGCTTTTCCGGGGCCGCTTTGATGAAAGGGATTCAGCTGGAGGCCTCTCATCCTCCTTTCCCTGTCCTTGCCAGGGGGCCTCAAGGTTCTGTTGGCCGGATTCTGGACAACCTCCTCACCAATGCCCTGAACCACACACCCGAAGCGGGACATGTCAGAATAGTGCTCGAAAAGAATGAGAATCAGATGAGCCTGATGGTTGCCGATACCGGCTGCGGGATTCCTTCAGAAATGCAGGAGCATCTCTTTGAACGCGGCGGCAGCAGCCCGGGTCAGTCCATGGGGCCGGGAAAAGGGCTGGGGTTATTCATTACCCGCCAATTGGCCAGGAGCATGGGAGCAGGCATCGAGGTGGAGTCCAACCCCGGGAAAGGGTCCACTTTTCGCATCACCTTTCCAGAATATCCGGGCGCGCCAGAGTTCCCAGAGAAGTCGATGAGGTAATCTGTGGCCAGTCCTCTGACAGGGTCAGATTTTCAACACCCTTATCTCTGACCAGGAAAGTATCCTCGGATTTGACACCGGTGATGCTTGGATTCCAGGCGACTGCATCGGGTGCTTGAATGAGATCCGGAGCATCCGGCGTGGCTCGAACATCCCGTCCTTCATAACCGGTCAGGCCACCCTGGTGGTGGTGATGCCATTCATCAGAAAATCCTTCCAGCGCATACTGCTCGATTCCCTGCTGCAGGACCTCCGAAAGGGGTGTGCCTGGGGTGCTGGCAAGGTTCAGCACAGTATCAACCCGGCAAACCGCTTCCTGTTTATGACGGAGTTCATTCGAAACTTTTCCAAAGCTGACCATGCGTGACAGGCTTGTGATCAGGCCATGGCGCCGTGCTCCGAGCACCAGCAGGGCGCGGCCGGTTAGAGTTTTCGATGTCGGGATGGGATGCCGGTAACGGTCGATGCGTTCATCGAAAGCCACCAGGCGCACAGTGGCTTCAATGCCCATTTCAAGTGCCGCTCCAACCAGGAGGGAAGCGGCTGCCAGTTCGCTCATTCCGGGCCTGAGCGCCAGGGCTGCACGGTTCATGACCGATCCGGCATCCCGGCCAAGGGACCGATATCGTGCGATTTCACCGGAAAGCAAAGGCCGACGCTGAAGCATCAGCTCACGGCTCAGATCGATATCGGCGATTCCTGAATCGGCACCGACTGGACCGTTAAGGCGGAATTGCTGCAATGCTTTTTCTCTGCCGGCTCCTTCGGTGGGCCATTCGAGGACCGTGGGTTTCAGTGGAAGGTCCCGGCACTCCTCTTCGAGCAGGCGTGCATTCTCGATGTTGCTTGAGAGCAGGCAGACCTGATCATGAGTAATCACCAGGCTGCCCACACCCATTTCAGTCGCTGTCCCCACATAGTTCTGCCCACCACAGGTCAGCCAGGCGAAGTTGCTGCGCCGTGTAAGCACCACAGCCGCCAGCTGGTGGCGATCCAGCAGCCCCAGAAGCCGTTGGCGCTTGGCCTGGAATTCCTCAATCCTGTCCATGATCCGCATCCTGATCTGAAAAAGAAGGCTGGGAGGCCTTGAGGTTGTGCGCGATTTCAACCGCACGGCGGTCGATGATATCTTTAGCCCCCGGATGCATCTGATCGAGGTACTCCAGAATCGCTGACAGGGTGACCATATTGGCCAGAACAGCATCCTGAAGGCGTACCTTTCCCTGAAATTCGGTCATGGCTTTTCTCCTGTTTTTGTATACTTTGTTTCGACCCGATGGGGCAGGTGCTCGAGCGGGCATCCCTCACAGCGGGGAGTTGGTTTGCAGTAACGGTTCCCGCAGGCCACAATCTGGGCGTGGTAATCATTATAAAGCGCGATATCTTCCGGGCAGTGTGCCTGAAAAAAATCCTGAGCCTGGGCATACGAAGGCTCACTTGAAAAATAAAAGTGCCGTGTGAAGATGCGCCGTGTGTAGGCATCAATCACAAAAATCGGTTTCTCGAGGGCATACAGGAGGATGCTGTCCGCTGTCTCCGGACCGATCCCATGAACCTGCAGGAGCTCATGACGAAGCCGTTCGAGTGGCGCTTTTTTCATCTGGGACAGGCTGCCGTGATAATTCTCATCCAGGAAAGCGATGAAGGCCTTGATCTTTTTCGCCTTCTGGTTGTAGTAGCCTGAGGAGCGCAGACAGCCGGCCAGTATCTGTTCATCGATCTCGCGCAGGCGTGGGATGGAAAGGAGTTTTTCTTCCTTGAGCTTTCCTATCGCTTTTTCGACATTCTTCCAGGCGGTGTTCTGAGTCAAAATAGCCCCAACAATGACTTCGAGAGGGGTTTCTCCCGGCCACCAGTCACGATGCCCGAAGTGTTTTCGCAGCAGGCGGTAAATTGCATGAAGACTGGGAAGCTCCGCAGGCATAGCACGGCATCGTAACACACCGGAACAGGGTTTATGGAGTGTTTCCGGAGCTGGTGCTTCCTTCCGCGATCGAGATCATGATTCCCGGAGCCTTATTTCCTCCGGCTGCGACATGCCAGAGGCTTTCCTGAGGAATCGTATCCTTCGATTGTAAATTCCCAGGCATGACCCCCTCCATCTTCAACTTTAACCAGCAGAGGGTTCCAGCCTTTTTTCAGCTGGCCGGTAAAGGAATCATTTCCCACCAGGCAGGGGCGGCCACCGGGTGCCAGGGCTTCATGAATCAGTTTGCCATTCAGCCAGACCCTTGCCGAATCATTCGAACCAAAAAAGAAAACCGCCTCGGTTTCGGTGGCCGACTCAATCCAGGTAAAGGCATAGGTGACACGCGGGCGGGACTGCAGTGGATTTTTCAGGTTGATGCGATGGTCCCGTCCGGCAACAGCAGGCCGTGATGTTACCTCCCGGGTGGCATTGTCGATATCCAGAAAAGAAACAGTGGTTTGTGGAGCAAGGACAGCCTTCGATTCACCCCCCATTGCCTGCAGGTAATCGGTTGCCAAACCCGCACGGTTCAAAATTTCTGGCGATGAGGATTCAATGGCTGGATTTGGAAAACCACCCAGGAGCAGCCAGTCGCCCAGAAAACCGGTGTGCTTTTCAACAGAATTTCCCTCAATCTGAACATCGGCATTGGGAAGAGTCATGTTCAGAATACCCTCACTGCCCGGCATCAGATTCCCCTGGATAACCGCCGAGCGGACCCCTTTTCCGAGCCGGATTTTCCAGTCTTCATCATTCTGTGTTGAGAACTCGCACCCGGTGACAACCAGGCGGCGGTTTTCTGCAGTGATGCAGGCTTCTCCCTGTTTTGTCCGGTCCCAGTTGCTGAAATGGCAGGACTCGAAAAAGACAGCTCCCAGCCCATCGAGAATGGCATGGGAGGTGCACTCCATTGTGGCCCAGAAACCACAACCGGTAAATTTGACCTGGCCGGGGTTGTCTTTTCCAACCCGGACTGTGGACATGAACATCCCATTCACAAAGGAGATGCCGGCATTTTCCATCACTGCATCCACCTGGACCGCACAGGGAGAAATATCCATATAGCAGTGGGTATAAACCCCCGAACCCGGCTGTGAACCCCGATTCACGAAGTGCATCCCTTTGTTGTAGAAAATCGAGAACAGGTTGAAGGCCATTTCTCCATCGGTCCGCCCGATGAGAAAGGCGGTTCCTTCCCGGCCGGTGAATTTCCACAGAGGGCTGTTGGGGTTGACATCCCAGAAAGGCCAGAAGTGGATATTTTCAATCCGACCGACATCATAACACTTGTCGATAAACAGCCCCCGATAGAGCGCCTGGGCATACAGCCCCTGAATCCAGTGCCTGCCGGTGACATGGGTGCCGAAGTCCACCGCCTGGTATGGATTGATCAGAGTGACATTGAGAATCGAGCAATTGTCGACACTGCCTGGATCGACTGGATCCCCTTCGGAATTGGACTGGATGGTCCATGGGTAGGCATGAGGCGGATCGGCGATGATCTGTTCCGGGTAGAAAACCGATATGCCTGAGAGGGTTGCCCCAGTCCGAAGGGTGATAAAGGGAGTTCCATCCGGATTTCCTTTGCCTTCCACTGCCAGAAGTGTGGTTCCCCCATCCACAGGAACTCCACGCTGCGGTGCACGCCAGGCCCCTTCGAGTGTGACATTCCTTGGAATGACAAGGTGGCCCTTGATCAGAAACTTCCCGACCGGCACCTGCACCACTCCACCGCCGGCTTCTCCCGCACTGTTCAGGGCGGCCTGAAATGCCTGCGTATTGTCAGCCAGCCCATCCCCAACCGCCCCGAAATCCAGGACCGAAACCTTCCCCGAAGGTTGTGGCGAATCCTGAGCTTGAGCGAGAGCCAGGAAAAACAGCATAAAAAGGGCTAGAATCTGGCAATTTTTCAGGCCACTCCAATAAAACATTCGCAGGAACCTCCACAAGAAATGATTGAAATCTAAATTATGTTGCCTTACAATGATTTACAGGATCGATAAACTCATGATTCAATCCATCTCATCCATTCTTCCTGGAATCCAGAGGAATGTGCAGCAGGTCGAGGGCATTGCGAACCGCCTCTCCCAGCCTGTGGCAGTTCCTGCAAGCGAGAACCTCACCCCCTCGGCTCCGGAATCGGTATCCGATAAACTGGTGGCAGCCGGGGAACCCGGGCTTGAAGAAGACATGGTGTCGCTCCTGCTGGCGAAACGTTTCATCCAGATGCAGGCCGGTATCATCCGGACAGAGGATGAAATGCTCGCTGAGCTGGTCAATCTCGGCCGGCGCAAAGCCTCTGAAACCTGACCTGCTGAAAATCACCCCAGATCATTCGGTTCGGAATCCTTTGGAAATCCCACTGTTTCCCGAATTGCATTGCGATGGCGCCTCAGGCCGATCCGGCTGACCAGAAGCTCTGCGATCATGCCGATGAGAATGAACTGCAGGGACATCACACTGAAAAGCCCGAAGAAAAACCATCCCTTCGAGCTGGCCTGAAACAGCAGCATCAATCCCACCAGCACCAGCCCGAGCAGGAAGAGTGAAAAACCGATCCCCATGAACAGATGCCCGGGGCGTTCGGCATATCGCGATAAAACCATCAGGGACAGGCAGTCGGCAAAGCCACGGAAATAGCGTTCAAGGCCATACCGTGATTTTCCATGGGTGCGGGGCTGGTGGTGAACCTCCACTTCGGTGACACGGAAGCCAAGGTCAGCAGCAAGGACCGGAATGAAACGGTGCCATTCGCCATATAAGGGAACTGTTTTGACCACCTCGGCACGGCAGGCTTTGAAGCCGCAGTTGAAATCATGCAGCCGGATTCCGGTAAGCATCCGAATGACCCCGTTGAACAGGTGGGAAGCATGGACACGGGTGCCGGGATCCTGCCGGTTCCGTTTCCAGCCGGAAACCAGATCGTATCCCTGCTCGAGCTTTTCAAGGAAGCGTGGAATCTCAGTGGGGTCATCCTGATTGTCGGCATCGAGTGTCAGGACAATCGAGCCAATGGCCAGATCGAATCCGCTGGCAAGAGCGCTGGATTTCCCATAGTTGCGCCGCAGCTTCGCTCCCCGAATCCTGGGGTTGTGCTTCGAATGCTCCACCACCTTTTCAAAGGTTCCATCGGTGCTGCCATCATCGACCACAATAATTTCATAAGGCCGCTCGAGGGAATCCAGAGTTCGGGTCAGGCTGGCAAACAAGGTATCGAGGTTCTCAACCTCATTGAGAGCCGGGATCACAACACTGATTTCAGGAAGGGTGGCTGTCTGCATGGAACATAAAAATACCTCTTTCCAGTTTCTATCTCTATCCCGATGAAAAAAGAGGGTTAGACCCTGGTTCGGTTTTTGGTGTAATCTTCCAGTGAGGACATGGAATGGTTTCAATTTCAGGGTGCGAGGGATGGAGTTCGTTCCGGGATCGCCCATAGTGTCGTTTGTCTTTTTCAGTCATCAAATCGAAGGGTAAGGAATGCAGGAACATGGTGAGAATGCGAGCGGATATCCCGGATAAGGTGTACTACTCGATCAGCGAGGTCAGCGAATACACCGGTGTTGAACCACATGTGCTGCGCTACTGGGAAACCAAATTCAGCCGTCTACGCCCGCGGCGTGTGGGAGGGAATCAGCGCAAGTATTCACGCAATGACCTCGAAATCCTGTTTCAGATCATCGACCTGCTGTACAACCAGGGATACACCCTCGAGGGAGCCGAAAAGAAACTCGCGACCGGAATCGAAGTCGAAACGACTCCCGAGGGGCTTCAGAGAGAAATCTCACTGATGAAACGGGAGCTCGAAGGGATCCTCGAGCTGCTGGTATAAAGATCGGGGGGGGGCCCAATCCCCTTCATTTACAAGCTGTTGTTCGCCTGAAGTCTGTTTTCATGCTGACCAAAAAAACCAAATATGCACTGAAAGCCCTGCTCAGTCTTGCGGAATCCTATGGAAAAGGTCCGATCCTGATTTCCGAGATCGCTGAAAAAGAAAACATCCCCAAAAAGTTTCTCGAACTGATTCTGCTGGAGCTGAAAAACAGCGGGATACTCCAGAGCAAGAAAGGCAAACATGGGGGATACATGCTCGGAAGATCCCCCGGCCTGATCACTTTCGGGCAGGTGATTCGACTGCTGGATGGCCCCCTGGCTCCTCTGCCATGTGTCAGCCAGACCGCCTACCACAAGTGTGATGAGTGTGTGGATGAACATGCCTGCGGCATCCGTGTGGTGATGAAGGATGTTCGCGATGCCACCGCCCAGATTCTGGATGCCACCACTCTTGAGGATGCCCTGCACCGGGTCGAGATTCTCTCTCAGGACGAGAAGGCAGCCTTGATGTATTTCATCTGAACCCCTCTCCGGTAAATCAGGTGGCAATCCCGGAGGAGAATACCCCCCGCTTTTATCAGCCGCCTGGCTTCGGGGTGATTATCGTCGGGATGCCTTTGACCAGAGTGACCTGCTGCTGATGCCCTTTGATCGAAACTGTAAAGGCTCCATCACGGTCTGAGAGGAGCTGGGCCTCTGTCAGCTTCCCATCCCGGCAGGTCAGGCCGACTGTGACTCCCCCACGCGCTCGCAATCCGGTGACTCTGAGAGCAGGCCAGGCGGCCGGCAATGCCGGAATGAGATCAAGAATGTACCCCCCCTCCGGTGTGCGACGGTGTGACTGCAGAAGCATTTCCGCGATGCCGGCAGTGGCTCCGAAATTGCCATCGATCTGAAAAGGGGGATGGGCATCGAACAAGTTGGGATAGACTCCGCCCCCATGGGACCGGATCTCGTTCCTGTCCACCAGCCGCAACAGGTAACCCAGCATCCTGTGGGCATGATCCCCATCCTTGAGGCGTGCATACAGGTTCAGCTTCCAGGCCATGGACCAGCCGGTGCTGTCATCGGTGCGGAGTTCAAGGGAGTGTCGAACCGCATCAGTCAGACGCGGATCGTTTTCCGGGGTGATCTGGCTGCCAGGAAAAAAACCGATCAGGTGAGACATGTGGCGATGGTGAGGCTCGGGTTCCTTGAAATCCACCGACCACTCCTGGAGCTGGCCCTGGGAGCCAACCTGGTATGGGAAAAGCTTTTCACGTGCTTTTTGGATTTGCGTGGAAAAGTCCTGATCGATACCCAGAATTCGGCTGGCTTCAATGCAGTTGGTGAACAAATCCCAGATTAATGCCATATCCTGTGCCGAGGCAATGCTGAGCTGCGCGGCCTGGCCATCCGGAGTGAAAAAACTGTTCTCAGTGGAGGTGGAAGGGGCGGTCACCAGGTGTCCATCCGGGCCGGGAATCAGCCAGGCCAGACAGAATTCAGCGGCTCCTTTCATCAGCGGATAGGCCTCATTCCGCAGGAAGCCCTCATCCTGGTTGAAGGCATAGTGCTCCCACAGATCCATGCACAGCCAGGCGGCGCTCATGTTGAACATGGCCCACTGCGGGCTGCCCTGCCCATAGTTCCCCACCGGAGCCGACTGCCGCCACAGATCCCCATTATGATGAGACACCCACCCCGGCAGCTGGTAATTGACTCGGGCGGTCTCCTTTCCGTTCTCAGCAAGCTCGGCAATATATGCGAGCATTGGGTGATGGCACTCACTCAGGTTGCAGTTTTCTGCCGGCCAGTAATTCATCTGGGCATTGATGTTGAGGGTCCAGTTGCTGGACCAGGGGGGGCGAATCTCATGGTTCCAGATTCCCTGCAGATTGGCCGGCTGGGTTCCAGGCCTGGAGCTGGCCATGAGCAGGTATCTCCCATATTGAAAAATCAATGCCGCCAGGCCTGGATCCTGGTTCCCCTGCATAAAGGCCAGCACCCTCTCATCGGTCGGCAGATGATCCGCTGGCTGTCCCAGATCGAGAGTGACCCTCCGAAAAAGCGAGGCATGGTCATTGATATGCCTGTTGAGCAGCTCACCGGGGGATGTGTGTGTGGCCTGATCTAGAAACTTCAGAGCCTCGATATCGGGATTGACCCCTTCTCTGCTCGGAGAACGGTTAAATCCATTGAAGCTGGTATCTGCAGCCAGCAGCAGACAAACTGAATCGGCCTTTTCGAGAATCAGTTTCCCCGAAGGATCCACTTTGACATGCCCCCCCTGCGGGATCGCCCGCAAAAAAACGGAGAAACGCATCCCTCTCCCTTCCGGGGAATCTTCATACACAATCGACGGTTCCGCCTTCTTGTATGCGGGTTCCACATGAGCCGGAGCTTTGCCACGCATTGCGAGGGTGTTTGACCCTTCTGAAATCACCTGGTGATGGAGATCCGAGGTCATGTGTGTGGAAAAAGACAAACCTCCCGGTTTGTCTGAGGTCAGAAGAACTGCGAGAACCTGGTCTGGAAAGCTGATGAAAACCTTCTGTTCGATCTGCACTCCAGCCAGATTGAAGCGTGTCAGTGCAACGCCCGACTCGAGATCCAGCTCCCGATACAAGTCCGCCGGCTCTGACGGTGAGTCGAAGTCGATCGAGAGATCACCAAGAGGCTGGTAGGATTGGTTGTATGGCCCCTGCATATTTTTCGAGAGCCGGTCGGCCAGGACATAGTCTCCATTGAAGAGGGCTTCCCGAACCTTCGGCAGCCAGTTGGGTGCATCGGGGTTGTTCCAGTCCTTCGGCTCCCCCGACCAGAGTGTGTCTTCATTGAGCTGAAGGCGATCGTGTGTGCCGCCTCCAAAAACCATGGCGCCCAGGCGTCCATTTCCCAATGGCAATGCTTCCTCCCAGACCCTTGCCGGCTTGCGATACCAGAGCTTGTTCATGCTTCCCTCCGCCTGGACATGGATGGGATCCTGAATCAGGAACAGGATTCCGAACAACTGCAGGAAATGGCATGCCTTCATCTCGTCACCCTCCAGAATTCCGGGATTTATCCCTGATGCGGGCGGGACTTTTTACAACTCCAGGAGAAATCAGTTCATCCAGAATACCAGATCATGAGGCGGGATGTCGATGAATGAATCAGCTGTGCTGATCCGCACCCCTTATGGAAAAGAGGATCTGGCGGAGCTGGGTGACTGGCTGGCGACACACAGCTTTATCTGTGTGATCCAGGATGCACACGGTTGTTTTGCATCGGCCGGTGAAATCCGGTTTTCTTTTCGATGATGGCTGGGGGATCGATCCCGGCGGAAATCACTGGGATGGTTATGACACGGTCGAATAGCCCGGAGCCAGCCGCCCCAATGACTTTTCAAACGGGGGATAGAGGACTCCCGCTTCAGTAATGATGGCTGTGATGTATCGAGCCGGAGTGACATCAAAAGCGGGGTTATACACCTCGACTCCCTCAGGAGCGGTACGAATTCCGGCGAATCCTGCCACCTCAGCGGAGTTGCGCACCTCAATCGGAATCAGCTCCCCGCTGGATAAAGTGAAATCGACTGTGGAAAGAGGGGCAGCGACATAGACAGGAACTCCATGTTCCCTGGCCAGCACAGAAAGCGAGTAGCTGCCGATTTTGTTTGCGGTATCCCCATTGGCAGCGATCCGATCGGCCCCGAAAATAACTGCATCGACCCCGATTGTCCGCATCACATGCCCGGCCATGTTGTCACACAGCAGAGTGACCGGAACCCCCGCTTTGTGAAGCTCATAAGCGGTCAGCCGGCTCCCCTGGAGAAGCGGACGGGTTTCATCGGCATAGACAGAAATCCTCTTCCCCTGCTCTGAAGCTTTGAGAATCACACCCAGAGCGGTTCCATAAAAATTGCCGCAGGCCAGCCCCCCGGCATTGCAGTGAGTGATGACCCGGAAACCATCCTTGAGGAGATTTGCGCCGGCTTCCGAAAGTGTTTCACAGACCTGGTTGTTTTCCGCTTCAATTCGCCGCGCCTCCTCAAGCAGATGCGCCTTCTGCTGTGCCACACCGCTGCCCGCCATCGAATCGAGACAGCCCCGCATCCGCTCCAGTGCCCAGAAGAGGTTCACCGCAGTGGGACGGGAGGTGGCAAGGTAATCGATGCCTTCATGAACCTCACGGGCAAACACATCCGGATCCATGGTTCGGCACAGCTCAGCCGCCAGCACCACCCCATAGGCCGCGGAGACTCCGATTGCCGGTGCTCCACGAACACGCAGCGACTTGATCGCCTCCCAGAGCGCCGGGAGGGTATCACAGAGGATGAATTTCTCCTCATGAGGCAGCAGGGTCTGATCGAGAAGCCCGACAGCCTGGCCTTCCCATGAGATGATGGGTGGATGGGTGGATTCTTTTTTCATAACGCGAAAGCCTTCCGATTCTTTGATCCGGCGGTTCTTGATTACATGATTGGTAACCTATCAGCCATTTGCCACTGAGTCAGGAGGAGGCCATGGGAGAGAGCCTGGTGTAGGGGCGACATTCATGGCGCCCGTGGACCTATGGCGCCCGTGGACTATGGCGCCCCTCATCCCCGGCCCAGCGCCTGTCACCGCCAGGCCACGAACCGTCATCCCCGGCTTGACCGGGGATCCACTTGAATGGGCTGCCTGATCCTTCAACCAGACTGGCCAGAATGCAGGCCTCAGCCCAATGGTTTATTTAAAGCCGACTGGATTTCGCAGGTTACTTTTGAGCTGGCAAGGCAGCTGAAAAAGTCCAGACGGGGAGAGCGCCCCTCTTTCAGGCTCGAAAAAAAGTCTTCCAGCTCGCCGGTGTGGCCCTTGTCCTGGTGGCGTTCACGGATGCGTTCATGCCGGGTGCCCTGGTATAGATCGAGTGTTCTGAAATCATCCAGCACTGCGCTGCGATTCCCTCCATGGACTTCATACCACTCCTTGCCGAGAGAGGATCCCCCCTCGCTGGAATAGATCAGCACAGCTTGAGAGCCATCCCGGAAGCCCAGAAGCACCTGGATGTTCTCAGAGCGATGCGGAAAATCTGTGGGGCTTCCAAGGCCTTGGACTGATAGAGCGGACACTGAGGAGCCGGTCCATTCATGAAAAAGATCCACAAAATGGCAGACCTCCCCGAGGATCCTTCCTCCTCCGATTTCCGGGTCTGTCAACCAGGAGCCTTCCGGAAGCCTTCCGGCGTTGATTCGTCCCAGAAGACAGAGTGGCCACTCCCTCGGAGAGAACCAGGCCTTCAGCCGTGAAGAAAGGGGGGCATAGCGACGGTTGAAACCCACCATCAATGTCAGCCCGTTTTCTTCGACAACCTGGGCGATTTCCTCAAGTTCCTGGAGGTTCATCGCAAGAGGTTTTTCAACAAAGACATGTTTCCCAGAACGGAGCGCACGGATCACCTGGGAGGCATGCAGATGATGGCGGGTTGCAATCAGGATCGCATCGATTCCCGGATCTGAATAAAGATCTTCTTCCTGGCAGGAGAAACCAGGAATTCCGAATCGACGGGCTGTGGCTTCAGCGGAAGCCCCGCGCGCAGTGACCAGCCGTGCCATTTTCACACCCGGAATCTTGGCGATCCGCGGCAGCAGGACACCCGCTGCGAACTGCCCGGCACCCAGGATGCCCAGACGGATCGAATCCAGTTTCCTGGAACGGATCGGACTAATTTCAGCTTTTTCCTCTGGTGGCTCGATCGCCACCAGCGGAGCCTGCCGAATGGGATCCTGCGGCGCACACCCATAATCCAGCAGGATGCCGAGAGGCCGTTCGCCGGATTTTGAATCCAGCAGCTGGTAAGCCTCAAGCGCCTGATTGAATGGGTACCGATGGCTGATCAGTGGAGTGATCTTGAGCCTGCCATCTCTCATCAGGTCGAGACAGGACGCCATGTTGCGCTGCTCGGTGAAACGGACATAGGCATAAGGATAATCCTGGCCCTTCTCTTCATAACTGGGATCATACCTTCCCGGGCCATAAGAAGTCGAAAGACGCAGCTGCAGCTCCTTGGGATAATAGGTGCGGCGCGGGATCTCCATCGAGAAATCCCCTACTGCGATGATCCGGCCCCGTTTTCTGGCGAGTCTGCCAGCGAGCTCGACGGGATCGTTGCTCCTCGAGGCAGCAGTGACGATTACTGCATCGAGACCCTGGCCGCCGCTCATCGAGAGTGCAATATCCTCGACCGGTCCGGATCGATGCACGGCCTGATCGGCACCCATGGCCAGCGCCTGCTGCACCATGCGTTCATCCACATCGATTCCGAAAACCCGGCAACCCGCTGCGCGCAGCAGCTGGATCGTAATCTGCCCCAACAGCCCCAATCCGATGACACCCACGATTTCCCCGAGCACTGCCTCCCCGACACGCACCCCCTGCATGGCTATCGAGCAGAGTGTGGCGCAGCTGGCTTCATCCACAGAGACACCATCGGGAACTGGAACCACCAGGTTCCTGGGGACACAGACCATTTCGGCATGGTTGGCATAGCCCGCTCCCGCGCAGGCAACCCAGCTCCCCGGTGAAACATGCTCCACCCCAGCCCCGCATTCGATAACACACCCTGCGCTGCTGTATCCGAGCGGGACCGGCTCCTCGAGTTTGGTGCGCACTTTCTCCAGTGTAGCCAGCAGCCCTTCAGACCGAACCCGATCGATGACTTTTCTGACCTGGTCAGGGCGTTGACGTGCTTTGGAAAGCAGACTGCTGCGTGCCAGATCCCGAAAGGCGCGTTCAGTCCCGGGAGAGACAAACGAATAAGCTGTTTTTACCAGGACATGGCCGGGAGGGCAGGCCGGCGCGGGAACCTCCCGCAGGGCCAGCTCACCGGTTCTGAGATTCTGGAGGATCTGTTTCATCCCTGTTTCCTTTGACTATTTCAGCGATCAGAAAGAGCGGCCGTGCTTTGACTTCATCGAAAACCCGCGCCAGATACTCACCGACGATTCCAATCGCGAATACCTGCATCCCGCCAAGCAACAACAGGACCAGGATAACCGATGCCCAGCCGGGCTGGCTGTGCGTATTTGTCAGGGCGGTCCAGACCACATAGATCCCATAAATCACCCCAATGAACAGGACTCCAAGGCCAATGATCGAGGCCAGCCTGAGAGGGAAAGCCGACAGGGAGAGGATCCCATTCAGGGCAAAACTGACCATCTTTCGATAGCTGTACTGGCTCTTTCCTGCGAATCTTTCAGGCGCACTGAAGGGAATCTGGGTTTGCTTGAAGCCGATCCAGGGGATCAGCCCACGCAGGAAACGTGTTTTCTCCGGCATGGAATTGAGGGCATCGACTGCGCAACGGTCCAGCAGGCGAAAATCAGCGGCACCCGGAATAATCGGCATGGGAGACAGCAGGTTTATAAGCTTATAAAAAAGGGTTGAAGTCAGCTTTTTTGAGGCATCCGCATCACGGGTTTCGGTCCGGATTGTCGCGACCACCTGATTCCCCTGTTTCCACAAATCCACCATCTGGGGGATCAATTCGGGTGGATGCTGGAGGTCGGCATCCATCGAAATGACAGCCTGGCCTCGCGCCAGGGTTAATCCGGCAGTCAGTGCCGCCTGATGGCCGAAGTTGCGAGACAGGCGAACCGCGGCAATTTCAGGGTATTTCTGAGCCAGCTCACACAACAGGGAGTAGGTTCTATCCCGGCTGCCATCATCGATGAAGATGATTTCATAGGGGGCACCCAGGCTTTCAAGAACAGGTTTCAGCCGGCTGAGCAGCTCGGCCAGGCAGCCTTCTTCATTGTAAGCGGGGATGACAATCGACAGGACCGGAACCATGGCAGGCAGTTTAATGAAGAAGCGAGAATGGGAGAAGGGCGCTAAAAAGTGTAGGACTTATTGGGTTTGGTCCACTCCTCTCCCGTCTTTCTGTTCTCTTCTCGTATGGCCTTTTTCTGCTTTTCAATGGTGCGCGCATTGGGTGAACGTACTATCGGCGGAGGGGATTCTTTTTCCGCCCGGGTGCAGCCGGACAGACTGAACAGGCCCCCCAGGAAAATCCCTCCCAGAACCAGTGTGCATGCCGGCCAATCTTTTTTTCTGCTCACGCTTAACTCCATTTTCCCGAACGCCAGTTTTCACATAACTTTTCAGCCGAACGATACGCCAGGGCCAGGATGGTCAGGACCGGATTGAATCCGCCATTGGTCACATGAACCGCCCCGCTGATCACATGGACATTATCGACATCATGCACCCGACCCTGAGGATCTACAACCGAAGTGGTTGGATCTGTGCCCATCCGGCAGGTTCCTGACTGGTGCTGTCCCAGGCTGGCTTCTTTGCGCGAAACACTCCCTTTCCAGACCTGGCTTGCCCCCGCTTCGCGAAGCCATTCTTCGCAACGGTCCGCCATGAAGCGCCCCAGTTGGACATCCTGCGGGTGGCGCACCCCGGAAATGCGCGGAACCGGCACCCCCCAGTAGTCCCGGACCACCGGGTCGAGCTCGACCCGCATGTCCCACATCGGCATTTCCTGGATCGGGCTTTTTACCCCGAGGAAGCGACGGTAATTCTGGCGCATGTGGTCCTTGTGGGCCTTTCCCCAGCGGGGTGTTCCCGGGGGAAGGATGTTTGTGAACTGAATCGGCAGTTTGATGAAATCATTCGCAATGACACCCCCCCCGATCAGCCCCGGATTGCCATGGTTGAAATCACACACGGCAATCGAGGCTCCCGGGCCTAGATCATCCTGGACCTCCTCAGGAAAGATCGCCTCGGCTCCGGCATAGGCATGGCTCTGCAGGTTGCGCCCGACACAGTCATAACGGTTTCCCAGTCCTTCCGGAAAGGCGGTGCTCCTGGAATTCAGCAGAAGCCGTGCCGCCTCCACAGCACTGGTGGAGACGATCACGAGATCCGCGGTCTGGGTCTGCAGGCGTCCATCCGGACCATGGTAGATCACACCTCGGGCCTTTGTGGCGGAGGCCATCTGTATTTCACGCACCCGGCAGCCGGTTCGCAACTCACACAGGCCGGTTTTCAGGGCCTTGGGGATGACTGTATTCTGGGTTCCATTCTTTGCATCGACTTCACAGATGAACCCGACACACCAGCGGCAGCGCATGCAGGCAGCACGGCCTTCATAGGGGATGCTGTTGCGCAGCATGGGCGTATCGAAGGGATGCCAGCCAAGCTGTTGTGCGGCAGGCTTCAGAATCTCCCAGGCACGATTTGGAGGCAGCGGCGGCATTGGGAGTGAACGGTTGCTCGGCGGATGAAACGGGTTGCCGCTGTAATCACCAGAAACCCCGATCTCCCATTCCGCCTTTTCATAATAAGGCTCGAGGTCTTCATAACTGATCGGCCAATCCTCGAGAGTGCTTCCTTCCACTGCGCCATAGGTGGATTTCATTCGGAAATCCTGCGGCAGGTAACGGTAAGCCAGAGCGCCATAACTCTGAGTCCCGCCGCCGACACATTCCGCCACATAACCATGTCCGCCAATATTCTGGCGGCCCTCCGCATTCACAAGCACACGCGGGTTTTTCGCCGGATCGGGGGCGTAAGCATTGCCGAGATAAGCGCGCCGTGTGTTCTGGAGTTCATCCTTCTGAAAATCGGAAGCGCTATACCAGGGGCCTGCTTCCAGCAGCACCACACTCAATCCGGCCTCGCAGAGGACTTTGGCTGTGACCCCGCCACCCGCTCCCGCTCCGATGATGACTGCATTGACATGCTTGTGGCCCATTCTCAGCCCTGCTTCTCGTTGTGATCTGGCAGAATGGGCGCCTGAGATTGCCTTCGGCTGCGCAGGGGCGGGTGCTCGATTCCAAGCAGGCGGTACCCCGCGATTTCCTGGTTTCCGCCATGGCGCGGGCTGCCATAATACCCCTGATGGGTGTGATCGATCGCCAGATTGAAGAAGCGCACAGGCGATTGCCCTTTCCAGAGCTCAGCGGAGACATCCCCTTTCTCCAGCAGCTTCAGCAGTTCGATTGCTCGGTGACTTTCGAGGTCAGGGAAACATGTCTGGAACAGGGCCTGGCTGGTCTTATCGAGCGACGCCAGCCCCAGCCGGTAGGTTTTCTGGTGTTCACTGTATGGCCCGTAGAGCTGGCGATCAATGAAGGAGGCCACCCCGGCCTCTCCCGCTCCGGGAAAATCATCCGGAGGGATGATCTGATCGCACAGGGCATAGCACATCCGCGCTTCCTCGGAGGTGAAGAACCACCACCCTTCAGACTCCGAAAGACACCCAAGGGTTGAACCGGCCACCAGTCCGGTGGCGGTGATTTTGAGGAAGTCGCGCCGTGGCAGGAATCGCAGATCACTCATAGCGGTATTTTATCGGATTGTTTCAGGATGGAAACAACCAGCCCATGCCACCGCGATCCGTCGCTGGGGGAGTTTTTGCGTTGAGTGAAAAAAAACAAAAAAAGATCTTGACATTCCAAAATAGCTGTACTATTACTACTAGTACAGTTGATACGACCATGAAAGTCATTATCGAAACATCCAGTCGTGTGCCGGTCTACCAGCAGATTGTCACCCAAATCCGCGAGGGGATCGCACGCGGGTTGATCCAGGTGGGGGAACGGCTTCCCTCGGTCAGAGAGATGTCACGCGATCTGGTGGTCAATCCCATCGCGGCTGCCGAGGTGGAGCAGCTACAGCGGCTCTACGTGGAGCCGACGCTCTTTCCCGTTGCCCTGGAACGCTTTCGCCAGGAGGGGCTGCTGATCCTCTGCGGCCCCCGGCAGACGGGCAAACGGGCCGCGGCCCTCCGTCTGCTCGGCCAGATCACCAGCGACGACGGAAGCCCCCTGCCTCTCTACGAACTCAACCCAGACCAGAAGCTCGTGGACCTGCGCCCCAACGATCTGCCCAGCGGTGCCGGTCTGCTCCTGGAATCCCCCACCGGGGAAGCCCTGGCTGGGATCAACGCCTTCCAGCTAACTGGGCTGCGCGACCAACTCAAACCGGGCAAGAACAACAACGGCCTGATTATCATCACCGAAAAGCTGCCCAGCGCCTTTCCCCGGGACCAGCGGGGTGTAGTGCTGGACTGGTCCCTGACCTGGCCCGGCGACCCCGCCCAGACCCGCAGCACTGTTCTGGAAAGGCATCTATTCGAGTTCGGACGCACCGAACCGGATAGAATAGACGCGCTGGACGCCGCGGTAGAGGGGCTGCTGCGGGAGGAACGGCTGATCGCCCGCCTGCGCGAGAATTTGGGGCCGGGGGAGTTGGTCGATCTGGCCCTGCTGCTGCTGCCCGTTGTCCAGGGCAAACGCAGCCTGGACGAAGCCCTGGCCCGCTTTGGCGTCCAGGTGCAGCGGGAGGTGGCGGACTGGTTTGCTACAGGCAGCCACGATTTGGAACTAAAGATTCTGATGATCGCGGCAGCCGTCTTCAACGGCGCGCTGGTCGACACCGCCTGCTCGAAAAAATCCGGGTGGTGGTGACGGCCACCACGCCCCAGCAGCTCACCCCCAGGGGCACCGCCGAAATGCAGGCCATGGCCCGCGCCGTGAACGAACTGGCGGCCCAGCGCGACC
>JAANMY010001258.1_pt1 | contig 29889 bp, 34 predicted proteins | sample 7279691 | NCBI WGS metagenome assembly JAANMY01 (sample SAMN14094543, study PRJNA606508) | bioreactor metagenome | isolation source: A lab-scale SPAN reactor treating ammonium-rich wastewater day 388 | place: Ireland: Galway | collected 2018-02-07
CTTCGAACGCGTCGAACGTCCCTCCCCCGCCCCCCGCAGCAGCGACGCGGAGCGCCGCGAGAACTGGGGTGAACTGGCCCGCCAGCAGCGCGAGCGGCAGGCCGCGCAGGATTCGCGCGGCCCGTGGCAGCAGCGCGAACGCGTACAGCCGCGTGCGCCCGAGCCGCGCATCGCCGAACAGCGCGAACTGCACCGCCCGCAGGCGGACGAGCGCCAGCTGGAACAGCGGCAGCGTCTTGCCGAGCAGCGTGATCGCCGGCGGGAATCCGAGGACCGGCAGCGCGAGCAGGCGGCCGCCAGCAGCCCGCAGGCGCGGGTCATCGCCGAAGCGCGGGAGCGCGAAGCCAGCCGCGATCGGCGTGACGATCGCAACGACCGCCGTGACTGGCGCGATGGCGACCGCGATGGCCGCGTGTCGCGCGATCAGCAGCGTCACCGGATCGAGGAACAGCGTCGCCAGCAGGCGCAGTGGCTGCGGGACGACGATCGTCGTCGCAGCGAGCATGACCGCCATCGCCACCAGCTGGAGCGCCAGCGCCGCAACGCGCAATACCGCTACCAGCAGGACTACTGGCGGCGCTGGCTGGCCGCACAGGCCCGCTGGAACCAGCAGCGCTTCGACTACGACCGCGACCCGTTCTTCTCCACCCCGTACAACTACCGCTACAGCTATGGCGGACGCTGGTACAGCACCAACAGCTACGGTGCCCAGATCCTGCGCGAGGCGGTGCGCGATGGCTACCGTGAAGGCTGGTATGCCGGACAGGCCGATCGCATGGACCGCTGGCAGTTCGACTACCGCAACAACTACGGCTGGCTGGACGGCAGCTACGGCTACGCTGGCCGCTATGTCAGCCAGAGCGACTACCGATGGTACTTCCGCCAGGGCTTCGAACGCGGCTACCGCGATGGCTACTACGGGCGCAGCCAGTACGGCCGTTACGACAATGGCAGCGCGATGATCCTGCCGGCCATCCTCGGCATGATCCTGTCCTTCAACATCGACTGATCCGCCCCTGTCGCGCACCACCCGACGCCCGGCCTCGCGCCGGGCGTCCTGTTTGCGCGCGGTGGCAACGGCGGCAGCCCGCGGACGACCTCAGCGCAGCTGGCTGTCCTTGCTGCCGCGACGGTTGTAGCCGGCAAAGGCCGCATCTTCGGCATCCTGCGCCTGCTGGCAAGCCAGGCACAGGCGCACCCCGGGCACGGCCTTGCGACGGCCTTCCGGGATTGGCGCATCGCATTCCTCGCAGCGCTCCAGGGACGCTCCACTGGGCAGCCGGCTGCGCGCCCTCGCGATGCCGTCCTTCACGGTCGCGTCGATCTGCTCCTGTACCGCGCCATCGCCTGCCCAACCGGTGGCCATGCCTGCCTCCTTCCCGCACCCTTGTTGCCATCGAATCCCGACGATACACCGCTCCCGCTGGCGCGGCGGCAACACCTCGCTCACACTTGCGCCTGCGTCGCAGGGGGAATGATGGGAGATCACGGCAATCGACAGGTTCCGGACGGACTGGACGCGGCCACGCGCCTGGGCGATCTGTACCGTCGCACCTATCGCCTGCGCACGCTGGGGATGGGGCTGGGCCTGCTGCCCGTGGCAATGGTGCTGCAGGAGCGCCACGCGGGCATCGCTGCCTGGGCATGGGCCTTCTTCTGCGGCCTGGTCTGGCCGCACCTGGCCTACGGGCCTGGTGCTGTCTGACCCAGCCAGTGGGCGCGACACGCCCGCGCAGGAGAGCCGGAAACGGCGCTAAAGTGGCGCACCCCCCGTCAGGAACCCGCCATGCGCCGTCTCGCCGCTTCCGCCCTGCTGTTGATCTGCGCCACTCCGGTGTTCGCCGCGCTCAAGCCTGGCGCAGTGGCGCCGACCTTCACCGCGCCTGCCTATATGGCCGGCCAGCCGTACACCTTCGACCTGAAGGCCTCGCTGGCGAAGGGCCCGGTGGTGCTGTACTTCTTCCCGGCCGCGTTCACCCCGGGCTGCAACGCCGAAGCCGCAGCCTTCTCGCAGGCGATCGACAAATTCAAGGCGCAGGGCGCCAGCGTGGTGGGCGTGACCGCGGGCAATACCGAGCGCCTCGCCGAGTTTTCGAAGGACACGGAAAAATGCGCCGGCAAGTTCCCGGTGGCGGCCGATGAGGGCGCCAGGATCGCCAAGTCCTACGACGCCACCATGACGATGAAGCCGGACCTGTCCAGCCGTACGTCCTATGTCATCGGCAAGGACGGCAAGGTTGTCTTCGCCTTCGACTCGATGAACCCGAACCTGCACGTCAGGGAAACGCTGGCGGCGCTGGCGACGATGAAGACGAAGCGCGCCGGCAAGTAAGCGGATTGATGCAGCGCGGCGGCGGCCGCGCTGGCTTGCCTCAGGGTGTCGGGCGCACCAGCTTTTCGTGCAGTTCGCCAGTGAGCATGGTCGCGGCCGAGCCGTACCAGCTGTGGTAGTCGGCCACCATTTCGCCCTGCTGGATCACCGGATCGGTGGCGACCAGCGCTTTCGCTTCATCGATGTCGTCGGTGGCGAACACGAACAGGCCGCGCCAGTCGCCGGCGGCATCGCCGAACGGCCCCGCCAGCGCAAGCTTGCCCGCCTTCGCCAGCCGCTGGATGTTGGCCATGTGGCCGGCGAACATCGCCTTGCGCGCGTCAGCGTCCTTCACCGGCGTGGGCCCGGTACGCAGGATCACCAGCACGTAGCGGCGCATGCCGCGTTCGTCGGCGCCGGTGCGCTGCGCAAGCGCCGCGTCGTAGGCAAGAGCCGGTGGCGTGGCGCCTTGCGCGGCGGGTTCGGCCGCCCATGCGGCGCCGAAGGCACCGGTGGCGGCGAGCATCAGGGCAAGGAAACGGCGCATCGTGCGGCTCCTGTCGCGGGATTCTGCATCAAGGATCGAGGGACAGTGCATCGCGTTGCGTCCTGCCCAGCACCAGCGGCTCGCGCAACGGCAGGCCATCTGTGTCGAACAGCAACCTGTTGCGGCGACCGCGCAGGCGCGCCGAAAGCACGCCTGCGACTATGCGCAAAGTACCGGCCAGCCGGGCCAGGGGTGGCGAGGCGACCGGCACGGTTGCCGAGCCGGCATTGACCGCGATATGCCCACGCGGCCCGAATGCGCCCTCGATGACATCCGCTGGCGCCGCGATGGCGGATACAGGCACCCCGAGGTAATACAGCTTGGGGTCGCGCGGGACGTTGCCCAGTGGCGTGCGGCAGCAGCTGGCGTACCAGCGCAGCAGCCCGCGCGGCCCCAGCGACATGCATGCCATTTTCTCGAAGCCGCGGGTAATCTGCAGCCCGTCCGGCGCCATCGCCAGGATGTCGGAGCCGCCGGCAACGTCCAGCAACCCGGCGCCACCCAGCCAGCGCGCAAACGCCCGGCAGTCGCGGCAGTAGCAGCTCGCGCGCGCATGCACGCGCCGCGGGTCGATCCGCCCCTCAACCTGTCCACAACGGCACGCCAGCTTCATCCCCAAGCCATCCCCGGCATCACCCGTGCACCATAACGGAAACGGGCGGACCCGGGGGCCCGCCCGCTTCACGACACGGTTGGTGGCGTGGCTTACCAGATCTGGACGCGCTTCTCCGGCGCCAGGTACATGGCATCGCCCTGCTTCACCTCGAACGCCCGGTACCAGCCGTCCAGGTTGCGCAGCGGGCCGTTGGCGCGGTACATGCCGGGCGAATGCGGGTCGGTCTTGAGCTGGCGCAACAGGGCCTCGTCGCGGTACTTGCTCTTCCACACCTGCGCCCAGGCCAGGTAGAAACGCTGGTCGCCGGTCAGGCCGTCGATCACCGGCGCGGGCTTGCCGCCCAGACTCAGCTGGTAGGCCGTGTAGGCCATCGACACGCCGCCCAGATCGCCGATGTTCTCGCCCATGGTCAGCCCGCCGTTGACGCACTGGCCTTCCAGCGGGCAATAGGCGTCGTACTGCGCACCCAGTGCCTTGGTCAGCTGTTCGAAACGGGCGCGGTCCTCGTCGGTCCACCAGTTGCGCTGGATGCCGTCGGCATCCGACTTGCTGCCCTGGTCATCGAAGCCGTGGCCCATCTCGTGGCCGATCACGGCACCGATGCCGCCGTAGTTCACCGCGGCATCGGCGTGCACATCGAAGAACGGCGGCTGCAGGATCGCCGCCGGGAACACGATCTCGTTGAATGCCGAGTTGTAGTAGGCATTCACCGTCTGCGGGGTCATGCCCCACTCCTCGCGGTCGGTCTTCTGGCCGACGCGACGGTTCTGGTCGGCGCGGTTGAACTCGCGCATCGCCACCGCGTTGCCCAGCAGGTCGTCGGCCTTGATGGTGACGCTGGAATAGTCCTTCCACTTGGACGGATAGCCGATCTTCGGACGGAAGCTGGCCAGCTTGCGGTAGGCCTCGGCCTTGGTCGCCTCGCCCATCCAGCCGATCTGCTCGATGTTGCTGCGCAGCGCGGTGCGCAGGTTCTCGACCAGCTGGTCCATCGCCGCCTTGGCTTCCGGCTTGAAGTAGCGCGCCACGTACAGCTCGCCAAGTGCTTCGCCGAGGCCGCCGCGGCCACCGACCAGCGCCAGCGCCCGCTTCCAGTCCTCGCGCTGGGCCTTCTGCCCGCCCAGCACCTTGCCGTTGAACTCGAACGAAGCAGCATCGATCTCGCTGCTCAGCAGGTCGGCGTTGCCGTCGACAGCGTGGAACGCAAGATAGTCGCGCCAGGTGGCCAGCGGGGTGGCGTTGACGATGTCGATCACCGGCTGGATCACGTCCGGGGTGGTGATGTTGAGTTTGTCGGGCTGCGGCATGCCCTGCGCGCGCAACTGCGCGGCCCAGTCGTAGCCGGGGAACTTCTGCTGCAGCTCGGCATAGGTGAACTGGTTGTAGGTCTTGTCGCGGTCGCGCAGCTTGACCCGCTCCCACTGCGGCTTGGCCAGCGCGGTTTCAAGCGCCAGCACCGCTTCGGCACGCGCCCTCGCATCGGCGCCGCTGACGCCGGCAAAGCCCAGCATGCGCTGGATGTGCGCCAGGTAGGCCTCGCGGATCTTGACGAAGCGCGCGTCCTGGTTGAGGTAGTAGTCGCGGTCCGGCAGGCCCAGCCCGCCCACGCCCAGGCCCACCTGGTACTGGTTCGGGTCCTTGCGGTCGATGCCCACGCCCATGCCGAACGGCGCGCTGCTGCCGTCGATGCCGGCGTTGCCGAAGGCGGCAATCAGCTTGTCCTTCGAATCGATCTTCGCGATCCGGTCCAGCACCGGCTGCAGTGGCTTGATCCCGGCGGAATCGCGGCCGGCGCGGTCCATGAAGCTGGCGTAGAAATCGCGCAGCTTGCGGCCATTGCTGCCGGCGGCGAGATTCTTGCTGGCCAGCAGCTCGTCCATCAGCGCGCGGGTCTGCTCCTCTGCACGGTCGCGCAGCTGGTTGAACGAGCCGTAGTTGGTCTCGTAATCCTTGAGCACGTAGGTGTCGATCCACTGGCCGCTGGCGTAGCGGTTGAAGTCATCGCCCGGCTTGACCGTCAGGTCGCGCGCGGTGAGGTCGACACCGAAGCTGCCCAGCTGGGCCTTGCCGGTGGGCGCGGCAGCGGTGGCGGTGGAGACGGCGACAGTAAGGGCGCCGGCGATGCCGAGGCCGAGCAGGGAACGCTTCATGCGGGAGGTCTGGTGACGGAAGGAAACCCGAGAGTAGCCTGCATTCCCATCCGGCCGCGCGTGACTTTGGTTGGCCCGCGCGTGCGCTGCTTCGCGGTTGCGCGGCGGGATCAGACCACCGCGGTCACCACGATCTCCACCTTCCAGTCCGGATTGGCCAGCCTGGCTTCCACGGTGGCACGGGCCGGGGCCCGGCCCGGGGCCACCCACGCGTCCCAGACCCGGTTCATGCCGGCGAAATCGGCGATGTCGGCAAGGAAGATCTGCGCACGCAGGATCCGGGTCTTGTCGCTGCCGGCCTGCGCCAGCAGCGCATCGATGGCCTCCAGCACCTCGCGGGTCTGGGTTTCGATGTCGGCACCCGCGGTCTCCGGGACCTGCCCAGCCAGATAGGCGATGCCGCCGTGGATGCAGGCTTCGGACATGCGGGGGCCGGCGTCGATGCGTTCGATCATGGGGAATTCTTCCGATGCGGGGCACGCACCATCACCCAGCGCCGCGATGCGCGCAAGCCCCGCGGCGCGCACCCTCAGCCCTCGGCCTCCTCGTCCGCGCCGCGCAGGTCGTCGGGATCGAAGTCGTAATCGAGCAGGTCGCCCGGCACGCAGTCCAGCGCCGCGCACAACCGCGCCAGGGTACGGAAGCGGATGCCCTTGACCTTGCCACTGCGGAACAGCGACATCTGCGTTTCGCTGATGCCCACCGTGGCCGCCAGCTCGCGGGCGGTCATGCCGCGCCGGGCCAGCATCAGGTCCAGCGTGATCCGGACCGGCATCAGACGATCTCGTCCAGTTCGGCCTGGAGCGCGCGGGCGCTGTCGACCACCCGCGCCAGCAGCACCAGCGCCGCGCCGACCACGCCCAGCACGATCCCGGACAGGTCGAAATAGGCCACCCCGCCCTGCCCGCCCTGGATCAGGCGCGTCAGGTTGGTGATGGCGAACACGCTGAGCAGCGCGCCCACCAGCACGCCCACGCCGATGTGGCGGATCGCCCGCGCCACCGCTGCGTGAAACAGGCGGCCGGCGGCCAGGTCCCCCAGCGCCCGCTGCACCGCCCAAAGCGCCCACAGATAGCCCAGACCGGGCGACAGCCGGACCAGCATCAGCAGGGCCGTGCTGCCGCCGCCGGCGCCAGCCTCGCGCGTCCACGGCAGGGTGCTGGCGCCCAGGCCCAGCAGCAGCGCCAGCCCGGCAAAGACCAGCAGGGTGGCGGCGCGCAGCCAGCGGCACTGGTGGCGGAAGCGTTCGGGAAGCGCCATCGGCGGACTCTCGGCAGGCGGAGGAACTTTAAGCTTGACTTAAATCTTCTTCCATGTAAAAACTTTATGCGAGAGTTAAATTACGGGAGCGCCACAACCATGTCATCCGCCATCGAAACCCGCGGCCTCAGCCGCCGCTTCGGAGACCGCCAGGCGGTCGACCGCATCGATATGCACGTGCCGGAGCGCAGCATCTACGGCTTCCTCGGCCGCAATGGCGCCGGCAAAACGACCACCATCCGCCTGCTGCTGGGACTGTTGCGCCCGGATGCCGGTCAGGCGCGGATCGCCGGCATCGACGTGGCGCGCAATCGCATGGCGGCCGCGCGCAAGGTCGGGGCGCTGCTGGAGGCGCAAGGCTTCCACCCGCATCTGAATGGACGCGAGAACCTGGACCTGAGCCGGCGGCTGCTGGGCCTGCCCGCGACCGAGGTCGAGCGCGTGCTGGAGGTGGTGGAAATGACGCCGCACGCGCGCCGGCGGGTCGGCGACTATTCGCTGGGCATGCGCCAGCGGCTGGGGCTGGCGCGGGCGATGCTGGGCGCACCGCCGGTGCTGGTGCTGGACGAGCCCACCAACGGGCTGGATCCGGAAGGCATCGCCGACATGCGCCGGTTCCTGCGCGCGCTGCCGGAGCGGGCCAACGCGACCGTGCTGCTATCCAGCCACCTTCTAGGCGAGATCGAACAGACCGCCACCCACGTCGGCATCCTCAGTCAGGGCCGGCTGGTGCTGGAAGGTGCGCTGGCCGACCTGAAGGCCGGGCTGGCCGCCGCGGTGGAAGTGGGCACGGATGCACCGGAGCGGGCCATGGCCATCGCCAGCGCCCATGGCTTCGAGGTCGAGCGCGCCGACGAGGCCGTGGTGGTGTACATCGCCGCGGACGAGGAGCCGCGCGACGCCACCGCCGCACTGAACCGCGCGCTGTGCGCGGCCGGCGTCCGGGTGCATGCGCTGGCCCCGCGCCAGTGCAGCCTGGAAACCCTGTACCGCAACGCCGCCCAGCCGGCCTTGGCCTGAGGAGAATCCCGATGTCCACCCATACCTGTGTGTTCGCTCCCCCGCGCCTGCGCACCGCGCTGGCGGTCGAGGCCTACAAGCTCCGCCGGTCGCTGGCGCTGCTGCTTGCCGCGATCGCGCCGCTGCTGATCGCGGTTTTCATGTTCTTCAACCTCACCCGCTTCGACAAACCCGGCTCCTGGGCGATGGCGCTGCAGTCTTCCGCCGCGATCTGGGCGTTCTTCATGCTGCCGATGTGCACCACCGCGCTGACCGCGCTGATGGCGCAGGCCGAACATGGTCCGCGCACCTGGGAGCACCTGCGTGCCCTGCCGGTGCCGCGCTGGCACCTGTACGCCGCCAAGGCCATCTGCGCGCTGGCCATGGTGGTGCTGATGAGCCTGCTGCTGGCGGTGCTGGCGCCTCTGGCCGTGCTGGCGGCCGGTTGGGCCAAGCCGGCCGCGGCGGTCGCCGATGCGCCGGATTTCGCCGCCTACCTGCTGCTGCTCGGACGCATCTTCCTGGCCGCATGGCTGATGGTGGCGGTGCAGCTCTGGATGGCACTGCGCCATGCCAGCTTCGTGCCGGCATTGGCGCTGGGCATCGGTGGTACCTTCTTCGCCGTGGTCGCCACCTCGGCCAAGGTCGGCGTGCTGATGCCCTGGCAGACGCCTGTCAACCAGCTGGCCAGCGACCCCTCGCGCGCGGCCCTGGCGCTGGCAGTGGGTTTCTTCGGCGGCTGCGCCGCTTTCACGCTGATGCTGTGGCGGATGAGCCGCCGCGAGATGCCGGCCTGAGCCTTCGGCTTGTCCGCGTTGGCGCTCAGCGATGCGCCAGCGCGAAGTCCAGCGCCGCGCGCACCGCCGCCGCTTGGGCGTCGTTGCACTGCTGCGGGTTGGCGCGGGGGCTGTCGGGATAGACCTCGGTGGTGGTGACGAAGCGCGCGTCGGTGATGCCGGCGCACAGCCCGAGCGCGCGGCAGTCGTACTCGATCACGCCCGGCGCGACGACCTTTGATCCGATGATGGTGCCGTCCGGGTCGGCCGGCGCGATGTGGGTCACCTTTGCCACCTCGGCGTTGATCGCCTGCTGGAAGGCCGGCTCCGGGCGGGCGCTGTCGGCGCACAGGTAGAAGCCGTCGGGGATCGTGCCGGGCTCGAACCGCTTGCCATCGCGTGCGGCCAGCGACGGGCGGAATTCGGTTTCGTCGCTGTCGGTGGTTTCGTGCAGGTCGATGTGCACCAGCACGCGATCGCCCAGCGAACGCAGCAGCGCCCACAGCGCGGCCGATTCGGCGGCCGGGCTGTCGGCACGGAAGTTGCGGTTGGGATCCAGCGCCTGTGCGTTCCAGCGGTGGATGCGCTCGTACGCCCACGGGCTGACGCAGGGCGCGACCAGCAAGTTGGCGCGGCCTGCATACCCGGCCGCGTGGCGCTCCGCGAACTGCAGCGCGCCGTGCACGCCGCTGGTCTCGTAGCCGTGCACCCCGCCGGTCACCACCGCCACCGGCAATGCTTCGTCCCAGTTGCGGCTGCGCATCGCGAACAACGGATAGCGACCATCGGCGCCGCAGTCCACCTCGCCGTACTGCGCGACGTCGAAGCGGCTACGCAGCGCATCGATCCGGCCCAGCACCTCGTCGGCATAGCTGCGCTTCTTCGCCTGCAGCGCGCGCCACTGCGCTTTTTCCGCATCGCCCCAGGGCTGGCCCGGGGTGCCGATCGTGTATGCGTCCATCGCGTCTTCCCTGCAATCGAATCGATCCGCATTTTCGCACCTCGCGAGGGGCCGCGGCCGCGACTTCAATTCCGCTTCACGCACGCGCCATCGCCGGTTCGCGCCTGGATCCCATCTTGGGGGCCTCCCTGCCACCGAGCACCCCATGTGGAATGCCAGCGAATTCGATTTCGAACTGATCGTGGTCGGCGCCAGTTTCGCCGGCGCGGCCTGCGCCATTGCCGCTGCCAGGCGCGGGCTGCGCGTCTGCGTGCTGGAACGCAAGCGCGACCCCGGCGACAAGCTGCGCACCACCGGCATCATCGTGAAGGAAGCGGCGGAACGCACGCTGCTGCAACGGATCCCGGCGTCGCTGACGCGCCGCACCGAAGCGGTGCGCCTGTACGCGCCCAGCCTGAAGCAGGTGGCGCTGGCCGCGCCCGGCTGCTACTTCCTGACCACCGACACGCCGGCGGTGATGCGCTGGTTGGCCGGGCAGCTGCGCGAACACGGCGCCGAGTTGCGGCTGGGCTGTGCGTTCACCGATGCGGCGCGCATCGACGGCGGCTGGCAGGTGCAGGGCGTGGGCCGCAGCCGCTATCTGGTCGGCGCCGACGGGGCGCGTTCGCGGGTGGCGCGGCGCTGCGGACTGGGGGAGGTGCGGCAGTTCCTCTACGGGATCGAGTACGAGTTTCCGGGTGCGAAGCTGGCCGATCCCGAGGCCCTGCACTGCTTCATCAGCAAGCGCTATGCGCCCGGCTACATCGGCTGGCTGGCGCAGAACCCACGCGGCGTGCAGGCGGGCCTGGCACTGCGCCACGATCCCGCCAACGCGCGGGTACCGGACATCGACGGCTTCCTGCTGCGGGTGGGCATCGCCGGCGGCCTGCCGCGCCACCTGCGGGCCGGCCATACCCGCGCGGGGCTGATTCCCTGCAGCGGGCCGGTGGACTGCATCGCCCGCGACGGCGCCATGCTTGTCGGCGACGCGGCCGGGATCGTCTCGCCGGTCACGGCCGGTGGGATCCATTCGGCATGGGCGCATGGCGACGCGGTCGGCGCCGCCATCGCCGCGCACCTGCGCGATGGCGGCCCACCGCCGGAAGAGGTGGCCATCGATGCGGCGCCGCGCTTCCGCGCCAAGCGCGCGTTGCGCTGGATGTACGACCGCCTCCAGTTCGACTGGCCGTTCGACCTGCTGCTGCATTCACCGCCGTTGCGCTGGGCGGCCGAACAGGTGTACTTCCACAGGCGCGGCGCCGGCTGAGCGCGCAAGCACCGCTCAGCCGCTGCAATCGCCACAACACAGCGAAGCTAGCTGCTCCACTTCGGCGGGCGGATAGCCCGCCTGCGCCAGCACCGACGCCAGTTGGTCGCCGCTCATCCACACCGTGGCGCGCAACGCGCCATCGGCGGGGTCGCGGTCCACGATCGCTGCCGGATCAACCTCGTGCAGCGCATCGTCGATCACCGCCATGTCCGGCGCATCCGCCGCCAGCCGGATCCTGAATTCCATGGGCATCTCCAACGCGCGCCACCACGGCGCCATCGGGGCATCCTGCGCCGCGCTGGCCTGCCCCGCCCTGACGGAGGTCAAGCCACTACATCCGCTTACAACATCCGCTTCAGCGTGTCGTCGCGACGGAAGGCGTGGTGCCAGATCGCCGCCAGCACGTGCAGGCCGATCACCCAGTAGAACGCTTCGCCGATGGTGCCGTGCAGGTCTTCCAGCGTGTGCGCCAGCGCTTCGTTCTCGGGCAGCAGCGCCGGCAGCGCCAGCCCGGTGAACGGGATCATCACCGCCTTGCCATCGCTCCATGCGGTGGCCATGCCCAGCAACGGCATGACGATGAAGAACGCATACAGCGCCAGGTGGATCAGCTTCGATGCCAGCGCGCTGAAGCGGTCCAGCGGCGGCGTCACCGGCGGCGCCGGGTTGCGCACGCGACCGGCCAGCCGCCACCACACCAGCAGGAACACCGCGATGCCGACCCAGAAATGCCCCTGCACCATCGCCGCGCGCCCGTCGCTGCCGCGCGGGAACAGGCCGCGCTGCTCGATCAGCAGGTAAGCGGCAAGGATCAGCAGCGCCATCAGCCAATGCAGGCGGCGCAGGACGGGGGCGTAACGCGGGCGGGCGATGGCGTTCATGGCGCGGCTCCTGCAGTGATGACCGGACTATGCGCCGGTCGGGCATGGAAGTCTTGACTTCGATCAATTACGCCCATCGCCCGGCGCGGCTGAGGTAGCCCCTAGCAGCGCGGCCAGATCCTCGTCCTTTTCGCGCCACAGGCCGTTCATCCACTGCTGGAAGCGCACCCGGAACTCGCGATCGCCCTGGTAATCGCCCCCAACCAATTCGGTCGGGATCGGCCGCTGCCGCACCTGCACCCGCACCTCGGGCACGCGGTCGGCCAGCAGGTCTACCAGCGAAGGCCGCCCGGCCGGATAGGCGATGGAGACATCCAGGATCGCGTGCAGGCCCTCGCCCATCGCGTCCAGCACGAACGCCACCCCGCCGGACTTCGGCTTGAGCAGGTGGCGGTATGGCGAGCCCTGCTTGGCATGCTTGTCGTCGGTGAAGCGGGTGCCTTCGACGAAATTCATGATCGCCACCGGAATCGCCCGGAACTTGTCGCAGGCACGGCGGGTGGCTTCGATGTCGCGCCCGGCCAGCGCCGGGTTTTTCGCCACCTGCCGCGGCGTGTAGCGGCCCATGAACGGGAAATCCAGCGCCCACCATGCCAGTCCCAGCAACGGCACCCAGAACAACTGGCGCTTGAGGAAGAAACGCAGCAGCGGGATGCGCCGGTTGAACACCTTCTGCAGCACCAGGATGTCGACCCAGCTCTGGTGATTCGCAAGCACCAGATAGTGGCCATCGAGCTGCAGGTCGGCGTCGCCACGCAGGCTCAGCCGGGTACGGGTGAAGGTATCCCACAGCCAGTTGTTGAAGCCGATCCAGCTTGCCGCAAGTCCGGTCAGCAGCGGATTGCAGGCGGCGCGCAGGCGCGGGAGCGGCAGCACCACCTTCAGCAGCGCGATAGCGAGCAGCGGGATGACGTGCAGCACGGTGCTGGCGGCGATCAGCAGGAACAGCAGCGCAAGACGGAACGGCAGCATCGGTGGGCAAGGCGACGGAACCAGCGCTCATTGTCGCGGAAAACCAGGCGATATTTCAGCCCGCCGGTATCATGCCCGCATGTCCACGCCGAACGCGCCGCGCCATGCCGCCCCCCTGCTCACGCGCGCCACGGGCGACGCACTGACCGCCGCGCATGCGGCCGGCCACGCCACCTGGCGGGGGTCGCTGGACCTGGGGCGCAGCCACGGCGAGGCGCAACTGGGCGCCGAACACTGGCATTGGCAGGACATCGCCTACCCCTACCCCGGCAAGCTCAAGGACCGCACCCTGTACTGGTGGGACGGCGATGCATTCGCACCGGTGTCGCGCTACGCCGGCAAGCTGATCAAGCTGGTGCCGACCGACTGGCAGGTGCCGACATTCGAGATCGACGGCATCAAGATGCTGCCCACCTTGAAGGAATCGCCGCTGGACGACGCGCGCCGCAAGGTGGCACTGGTGCAGCCTGCGGGCAAGACCGTGCTGGATACCTGCGGCGGGCTGGGCTATTTCGCCGCCTGCTGCCTCGACGCCGGGGTGGCGCGCCTGCAGTCGTTCGAGAAGAACGAGGACGTGCTGTGGCTGCGCACCATCAACCCGTGGTCGCCCGATCCCGAGGCAAGCGGCGGGCGCCTGCAGCTGGCCCATGCCGACGTATCGCAGGCCATCACGACGCTGCCTGACGCGGCGTTCGATGCCGTCCTGCACGACCCTCCGCGCTTCGGCATCGCCGGCGAACTCTATTCGCTGGCGTTCTACCAACAGCTGGCGCGGGTGCTGCGCAAGGGCGGGCGCCTGTTCCACTACACCGGCAGCCCCAACAAACTGACCAGCGGGCGCGACGTGCCGCGCGAAGTGGCAAAGCGCCTGGAAACCGCCGGCTTCAAGGCGGAACTCGCGCTGGACGGCGTGCTGGCGGTCCGGCGCTGACGCATCGGCACCGTTCACGGCGTAGGCAGGACGTCACCCTGCCCGCCGGCACTGCCGGGGCTGCACCGGCCCGGCTGGAATAGGCATCCGCCTCCCACGCCCTGATCCCATGCGCGCACGCCATATCGTCCTGTCGTTTGCCCTCGCCTTGACCGGAGGCACCGCCGGCGCCGCCAGCCCCGTCCGCGTGAATCCCGCCGACCTGCATCTGGACAGCCTGCGCCCGGCGACGATGACCTATCTCGTCTACATGCGCGGCGGCGCCGGCAGCGGCATCAAGCGCACAATGCTGGCCACCAGCGAGGTCAGGCGCGAACGGCACGCCGGCCAGGACGCTTGGGTGATCGAGCAGCACTGGGAGGACGAGAGCGGCACGGTCCACACCGCCCGCACCGTGCACGCAGCGAAGGATGCGGCAACACTCTCGCAGACCAGCAGCTGGACGCGCCCGGACCGCCGCCTGAGTACCGTCGTCGAACCGGCAAGCGGACGCGGCAGCATCGAAGGTGACCTGCCCGAGGCCTCGCGCAAGGCCATGGAAGCGGGTTTCGCCGCGATGCGGGGCGGCTGGTGGATGAACTGGCATTCCGACCTCACCCTGCTGCCGCTGCTGCCCTATGAAAAGGGCGGCACGCTGCGCATCCGCCTGTTCGACGTCGGCATGGCCGCACCGATGGACGTGGACTACACGGTGCTGGGCGAACGCACGCTGACGGGCGCCGATGGCCGGCGCCACGACTGCTGGCTGGTGGAAACCGAAAGCGGCAAGCCCGGCAGCGGCAATTTCCAGCGCTTCTGGATCGACAGGGCCAGCCGCGTGGTGGTGAAGGAAGAGGACGTGTTCAACGGCATGTACCGCTCGAAGGTGCTGCTGGACGTGCCGGCCACCATCGAATTCCCGCTGCCCCCGGAAGCCGCCGCGAAGGGCTAGGTCCTCGTCGCTGGCCTTCAGGCGCGGCGCTCGACGCGGATCACCGCCGGATCGTCGGGATGCTCCAGCAGCAGCCGGCGCACCCTGTCCTGCCAGACCGAACCGAACGCCGCGCGCTCCTCGCTTGTGGCATCGGCGGCCAGCGCGCGCACCATGAGCTCGCGCAGCTGAGGCGCTGGCGGGATGCTGGAAAGATCCATCGACAGATGGACGGTGTCGCCAGTGTCGGCACGCCGGAAGCTGGCGATGCTGCTGCGGTCGCCACCGCCGTAGCGCAACAGGTTGTGGCGGGCATACTGCCCGCCGATGCCATGGAAGCCGTTGTTGGCAGCGGCGCCGGTGATGAGGGTGAATACCTGCGCGATGACCCCGGTGGTGCCCTCCACTTCCGCCGCCCCCATGGTCACCACCACGCCGCCGCGTTCCGGCACCGCGTCCGGATACAGCGCGCGCAGACCGGTGCGTGCCATCAGGTAGGCGCCGGCCACCGTGGGGCAGGAATGCCCGGCCAGCCGTACCGCATCGGGATAGCCGTACTCGATCAGACCGTCGTCCGCCGCCCCCAGCAGTTCGGCCAGCGGGTCGCGCACGAGCAGCCGCGGCGCGTGCGAATAGAAAGCGGGCAGGTGCATCGACAGCCTCTCCTGTGATTACTCTTCCGGCAGGCCGGTGACCCCGAAATCGATCACCACGCCGGCCTGGTCGCGCTGGCGGTATGCCACCGTGACATGTTCGCCGAAACGCTGGCCGATCTGGCCCAGCAGCGGGATCGGATCATGATCGTTGATGAAGCGCATGGTTTCGCCGTTGCGCAGTGCACCCAGCGCACCGAAGATCGCCGAATGGCGGAAGCGGCGGGCGATGCCGCGCGCATCGAACACATGGACGTTGGGCTCGGGATCGAGATGCATCGACATGGGAATGACTCCTGTTTGCAATGAACAGGGCCATGCTACGCCGCGCCCCAGGCATCGCCTTGACCTGTGTCAGGCGATGCGGAGAGCGGCAGGACGGATCCCGATCCCCGCACCTGCGAGAGCAGACGACGTCCGGTTCAGGGCTTGCAGTCGGCTGCGCTGCGCACGCAGCGGTTGCCGTACACGCATCAGGAATGGCCTGCCGCGCACTGGTCGGAATTCTCCGCCGAGGTGCGGCACAAGCCGCTGACCGGTTCGCAGGTGTAGCCGGACGCGGCACAGTCGTTGCTGGCACCGGCACTGCTGGCGCTGCGCGTGGGCGTCTCGCAATAGGCATGCACCAGGCTGCCGCCCTTGCTGGTCCAGGCGGCAAGCGTGGTCCGCAGGCTGCCGTTTTCTTCGCGCAACTGCTGGTTCCTGGCGCGTTCCTGTTCGTACTGGGTCTTGTAGTCGATCTCGATCGATGCGGCGACCCGCGGTGCCACCATTGGCCGCAGCACCGGTGCGGTCTGGGCGGCCACCGGCGGCGACAGGCCAGGCAGGGCACACAGGGACAGGATGAGGGCGGCGATCAGTCTGCGCATCGGTATTCCCCGGTGAGCGCACCTGGCGTGCGCAGCGCGAGCATAGCGCCGCGCAGCGGTCATGCGTCGGTGCAGGCCAGCGCGAGCCGGGCCACCCGCGCGAGCCCCTGCTCCCGTTCCTCAGGCGGCATGCTGGCGCCGTTGTCGAGATGGTCGCTGACGGCCAGTATCGCCAGCGCGGCGAACCCTTCGCGCATCGCCAGGCCATACAGCCCTGCCGTCTCCATCTCCACGCCGTGGATGCGGTGCCGGCGCAGATGCGCCAGCAGCTGCGGGTCGCCGTCATAGAAGCAGTCGGTGCTGAAAACATGCGCCAACCGGGCCTGGATGCCCTGCGCGCCGGCGGCGTCCACCGCGGTGCGCAGCAGCCCGAAATCCGCGCAGGTGGACAGGTCATGGCCGCCGAACTGCATCCGGTTGAAGCGTGAATCGGTGCTGCCCGACTGCGCCAGCAGCACGTCGCCGACGGCCACCTCGCCAACTCCGCCGCAGGTGCCGACGCGGATGATCCGGCGCACGCCATAACTGCGCACCAGTTCGGTCACGTAGATCGCGGTGGACGGAATGCCCATGCCGCCCCCCATCACCGTCACCGGCCTGCCCTGCCATTGGCCGGTATAGCCCAGCATGTTGCGGCGCGCGTTCACCTGCACCGGGGCCTCGAGCAGTTCCTGCGCGAGGAAGCGCGCCCGTAGCGGATCACCCGGCAGCAGGACCGTGTCGGCGATCGCGCCGACGCCAGCTTCGATATGCGTTGTACTCATGGATCAGTCCGTCAGGAAGCAGCGGCCCTCCGCCAGCGGCGGCAGGCCCAGATGGGTGGCGATGCCCTGGCCGAGGTCGGCAAAGCTGGCGCGCCGGCCCAGCGCGCGCGGCGCCAGTCCGGGACCGAACGCCAGCAGCGGCACGCGTTCGCGGGTGTGGTCGCTGCCCGGCCAGCTGGGGTCGCAGCCGTGGTCGGCGCTGAGCACCAGCAGATCGCCGGGGCGAAGCGCCGCCAGCAGCTCCGGCAGGCGCGCATCAAAATGCTCCAGCGCCGCGGCATAGCCGAGGGCATCGCGCCGGTGGCCGTAGACGCTGTCGAAATCGACGAAATTGGTAGCGACCAGATCGCCCTCGCCCGCCTGCGCCAATGCCGCGAGCGTGGCATCGAGCAGCGCATCGTGGCCGCTCGCCAGCAGCGCCCGGCTCACGCCCCGTGCGGCGAAGATGTCGCTGATCTTGCCGACCGCATGGACCTGCCCACCCTGCGCGCAGACCGCATCCAGCAGGGTCGGCCGCGGCGGCGGCAGCGCGTAGTCGTGGCGGTTGCCGGTACGCCGGAAGTCGTCGGGGCCGTGACCGATGAACGGCCGCGCGATCACCCGGCCGATGTTGTACGGCGCCAGCAACGCGCGCGCGATCCGGCAGACCTGGTACAGGCGCTCCAGCCCGAACGCCTCCTCGTGTGCGGCGATCTGGAAGACCGAATCGGCCGAGGTATAGACGATGGGTTTGCCGCTGGCGATATGCGCCTCCCCCTGTCGCGCGATGATGTCCGTGCCCGACGCATGGCAGTTGCCCAGCACCCCGGGCAGCCCGGCGTCTTCGACCAGCGCCTGCAGCAGCGCCGCCGGGAAGCTGTCCTGCGCCGCCTCGAACAGGCCGAACGGCTCGTGCAGCGTCACCCCGGCGCTTTCCCAGTGGCCGGACGGCGTGTCCTTGCCGCGGGCGCGTTCGTCCATGCAGCCCCACAGCGCCTGCGCGGCTGGCATGTCCTCGAAGCCGGGGGCGGTGCGCCCGCTGGCCAGCGCATGCGCCTGCGGCAGGCCGAGCCGGGTCAGGTTAGGAATGCGCAAAGATCCGCGCGGCGCGTGCCCGCAGGCGTCGGCGATATGGCCGAAGGTATCGGCGCCGGCATCGCCATAGTCGGCCGCATCCACGGCGCCGCCGATCCCCAGCGAATCCAGCACCAGCCAGATGGCGCGGGCCACGGTTCAGCCGTCCAGCTCGGCCAGCAGCGCATCGAACAGCGCGCTGGCGCCAATGCGGAAGCGCGCCGGTGTCACCCAGTCCGCACCCAGCCGCGCCTGCGCCAGCGACAGGTAGACCCGCGCATCGGCCAGCGTGCGGATGCCGCCCGCCGCCTTGAAGCCGCAGCGTCCACCGCGCGCGGCGATCGCATCCAGCATCACCGCCGCCGCCTCGGGCGTGGCGTTCACCGGCACCTTGCCGGTGGAGGTCTTGAGGAAATCCACCCCGGCATCCAGCCCCAGTTCGCAGGCCTGCCGGATCAGTGCCGGCGTGCCCAGCTCGCCGGTCTCGAGGATCAGCTTGAGCGCGATGTCCGGTCCGCAGGCGCCGCGACAGGCCTCCACGCCGGCGCGCGCGCGCGCCACGTCGCCCGCCTGCAGTGCGCGCCAGGGCAGCACCAGGTCGATCTCGTCGGCGCCGGCGGCAATGGCGCGGCGTGTTTCCCGCGAGATCCGCTGCGGGTCGTCGGCACCTTCGGGGAAGTTCACCACCGTCGCCACCTTCACCGCCGTGCCCGCCAGCGCCTCGCGGGCGGTGGTGATGTGCTCGGGATAGATGCAGACCGCCGCCGGCAGCCCGTGCGCGCTGCGTGCGGCCGCGCACAGCGTGCGGATGCGTGCGGGGGTGTCGTCCTCGCCCAGAGTGGTCAGGTCTAGCAGGCCGAGCACGCGCGCGGCAGGAAACGGTTCGGTGGAAGACATGGCGGGCCCGGTTGCGGATCTTCGCCAGTCTAGGCCGCGCGCTCCGGCCGGGCCTTGATCTGCAGCAAGTTCGCGGCCCGCAGGCGCGACCTGTAGGATTTGGATTACAGTCCGCCGCCCGCCTCAGATGCGCTCTCCATGACCCCAGGCCTGCCCCCGCTATCACAAGTCCTGGACCTGCTGCCAGATGCAGTCTGCATCGTGGACGAACGCGGCCACCTGCTGTTCGTCAACGCCGCCTTCGAGCGCCTGCTCGGCCACGCCGCCGATGCGGTGCACGGCCGCCTGCTGTTCGACTTCATCCACCCGGACGACCGCGACGCCACCGAGCGACAGGCGCGCGCGCTGATGGCCGGCGGCGGCGAGCGCCATTTCCGCAATCGCTACCTGCACCGGCAGGGCCACGCCGTGGACCTGCTGTGGTCGGCGCACTGGCTGCCCGAACAGCGCCTGCGCATCGGCGTGGCGCGCGAGATCGGCGAACTGCGGCGCGCCGAACGCGAGCTGGAACACCACGCCAACCACGACCCGCTGACCGGACTGGCCAACCGCCGCCGGCTGGAGCAGGCGTTACGCAACGCCTTGGGCGATACGGCTGAAAGCGGGGGCCAGGTATCGCTGCTTTTCCTCGACCTGACCGGCTTCAAGCAGGTCAACGACCGCGGCGGCCACGAGGCTGGCGACCGCGTCCTGTGCGAGGTGGCAAGGCGGCTGCAGCAGGGCGTGCGCCAGGTCGATCTGGTCGCGCGTGTCGGCGGTGACGAATTCGTGGTGCTGCTGCCCGGCTGCGACGCCGAACATGCCCGCGGCATGGCGCAGCAACTGTGCCAGCAACTGCGCGTGCCGTGCACGCTGGGCGATGGCCCGCTGCGGATGCACGCCAGCATCGGCATCGCCACCTTCCCGGCCGACGCCCAGACCCCGGAAGCGCTGCTCGCGCACGCGGACAAGGCGATGTACGCGAGCCGCGTTTGCCGCTGAGGCGCTGCCTGCGTCAGCGGATATTGGAGACGGAGTTCTTGGCGGTATCGTGCCTGGTCCTGAGCACGCCGCCCTGCACGCTGAACACCAGCTCGACCTTCACCTTCGGCGGCGCAGCCCGCACTTGCGTCTTCAAGGTGTCCTTCAACCCGCTGCCGGCGCGCTCGGCGACCACTGCCAGCAGGTAGTCGCCGTCGGCCAGCGGCGGGGTGATGTCGAAGGCACCAGCCGAAGCACGCCGGCTGGGCAGCGGCGCAGGCGCAGACTCCTCCGGCACCGGCTTTGCGGCAGGTGCCGCCATGCGCCCGCTGGCGGCGTAGGAGGCAGCTGCGGCCCCGCCCCCCTGCCCCGCTAGCGATGACACGGCCGCCGAAACGATGCTGCCGCCCGGTAGCGCGCCGCCCAGCAATGCCTGCTGTCCCGCCGGATCCAGCGGCGACATCCGCAGCGCGCCCAGGTCCGCACACACGCCGTCGCCCCCCGGCAACGCGATGAAGCAGGCTTCGCCGCCGCAGCCGATGTCGATCTTCAACGTCGCGCCCTGCGCCAGCGCGCTGCCGGCGGCGTGCAGCCCGGCGTTGACCTTCTCACCGAACGTCGCGCCCTGGGCCTGCCTGGCCACCGTCACGTTCATCGAAATGCGATTCGGCATCGAACCGTTGATGCCATTGATGCCACTTGCCGCGCTGGCGGGCAATGCCAGCGCCAGCGCCACTACGCCGATCGGAAGGAACGCCTTCATGTCGCCACCCGGGTCTGCCTGACTGTGGGCGAGACTACGCGCGCACCGGCGGCAGGCGTCAAGCACCGTTCGTCGCTGGCCGGTCCCGGATTGGGGGGCCGTTCACCTGTCCGGGGGATCCACAACGACCATGCGGCCACGCCGCAGGAGCGCGCGATGCCCAGGATCGAACGGCCCTTCTTCCCCATCATCTATGTCCGCGGCTATGCGATGACGCGCGACGAGATCGTACAGACCACCTCGACGCCCTACATGGGATTCGAGGCAGGCTCCACCAAGATCCGCCAGGCGCAGGACGGTAGCATCGTCAAGTTCGTGTTCGAGTCGCCGCTGGTGCGGTTGATGAAGGACTACGGCTATCGCGACGTCTATGCCGCCGGCGCGGAACAGGCCGACAAGCTGCCAGCGCGCAGCGTCGTCATCCACCGCTATTACGACGAGGCCGACCCCGCCTTCGGCGCCGGCAAGGCACTCTCCATTCCCGAAGCGGCGGCGGCGCTCGGCCGCCGAGTCGCGCAGCTGCGCGACAGCGTCTGCGGCAACGACGCGGCAGCGCGCAAGGCGTTCCGCGTGTATCTGGTCGCACACTCGATGGGCGGACTGATCTGCCGCTGCCTGCTGCAGAACCCGGACGTCGCCAGCGCCGACGTACGGGCGCTGGTGGACAAGGTGTTCACCTACGCCACACCGCACAACGGCATCGAACTGGGCGGCATCAACGTGCCCAGCTTCCTGTCGATGAACGACATGAACAATTTCAGTCGCCCGGTGATGGCCAAGTACCTGAAGGTGCCCAAGGACAGGGTCAACACGCTGGGCGACTCGGGGTTTCCGCCCGAACGCTTCTTCTGCCTCGTTGGCACCAACAGCCGCGACTACGCGGTGGCGCACGGCCTTTCCTCGCTGGCCGTCGGGCAGATGAGCGATGGGCTGGTGCGGATCGAGAACGCCTACGTGGCCGGCGCCCCGCGTGCGTTCGTGCATCGCAGCCACAGCGGCTATTTCGGCATCGTCAATTCCGAAGAGGGCTACCAGAACCTCGCACGCTTCCTGTTCGGCGACCTGTGCGCCACCGGCAGGCTGGATATCGAAGCGCTGCCCTTCCCGCCCGAGATCGAGCGCGCGCGCAAGGCCGGCAAGAAAATCGAATCGTCGTACTACATCGAAGCCACGGTGGCCCCGCGCGGCGCCTACACCTACGACCTGACCGCGCGCACCAAGGGCCAGGAGAGCGCGGTGCGGCGGCAATATTCGGAGTTGTTCGACAACGACGGCAATCTGATCCGCAACGCCCGCGCGCCCACCCTGTTCTCGGTGTTCCTCGACACCTCGAAGATCACCGCCGGCAGCGAGGTGGCGTTCTCGATCGAGCTGGCGGTGTCGAACGCCGGCTACGAGGTCGACGGCGCGCTGTTCCTGAAACAGCACATCCCGGGCGAATACCTGTTCCGCAACACGCTGGTGCTGTTCGCCAAGCAGGACGAAAGCGGCGAGTGGAAGCTGCGCTATGTCTGGGCCGACGAGCATTGGGCCACCGGGCCCAAGACCGAGGCCGAGGTGCTGGCCCTCGGCAAGAAGGCCATCGGCATCGCGCAGCAGGCGCCCTCCGCATTCTCGATCCCGATGACGTCGCCGAAAGGGTTCCGCGCGGCGCTGCAGATCGCGCTGTCGGCCTGGACGTGAAGGCGCGCGTCGATGCCGCGCTCAGACGTGGAGCGCGGTCAGCGATGCGTGCAGGTGGGCGGTTTCCAGCATGTGGCGAAGCCGCGCCTCGACCACCCGCAGGTCGCCCAGCTGCTGCGGCGCATACAGGGTGTAGATCGGCCGGTTGCGTTGGCCCTCGGCGGGCTCCTTCCGGCTCACGCCGATATCACCCGTTCCGCTGGCCTGCGACCACAACCGGCGCAATGCGTGTGGCCCGATGCTTTCGTCCTTCCCGAGCGTGAAGGTGAACATCGCGATCTGATGGCTTGACATGCGGACACTCCTTGCGGTTCTGGAGTATGCGCTTTCCGGCAGGCCCGGCCCGGCGCATCTTCACGCAGGATTTCCGGCCACGCATGGCGGTCCCTGCCACATTGGAGTAGGATGGCGCAAGGCCCCCGCGCCATCGCGCGTTCGTCCGACGCCAGCGCGTCGCGCGTCTCGCTCCCTTCCACACGTCCTGCAATGCTTGCGGGGCGGCTTTCGATTGCCCCTGCGGGCGCCCGCTGCGATCAACGCCGCGCGGCTCCGCAAATCCTGCGCAGATCCGCGCGTCAAGCCTGCTTGCCGCCGCGAGGGGCACACCTCCAACACGTCGCGAGCACCTGCCCGCGCCGTCCGTTCACGCCATCAAGCCACAGGAGGCCCGCATGCCACGCCCCAGGAAAGCAACCGAGACTCAACCGCAGCAATCGTTGCCCCCGACCAAGACCAGCCACCTGTTCCAGGGGCGCAAGCCGGCGGAGCGCGGCGGCGCGCTCACCCGCGAGCGCATCGCCGAACACATGGACGCCTTCCGCAAGGCCGGCGGCACCATCGAGGTGCTGGGCACCACCCGCGCCCTGCAACGCATCGGTCTGCCCGCAGAGGCCCAACCCGCACCGCAGATCGCCCCCGCTGCCGGGCGTACGCGCAAAACCACCCGCTGACCCAGGAGTTTCCGTTGGCAAAGCCAAACTATGCGTTCGAAAAGCGCCAGCGCGAGCTGGCCAAGAAGAAGAAGCAGGACGAAAAGGACGCCCGCAAGCGCGAAGCCCGCGCCGCAGAGGCGGGGCCTGAATCCGCAGCGGAGCCTGCCCCGTCAGCGACAGCGGCACCAGCCCAGCCCGGCCCGCGCGTGCATCTGCGCAAGTCTGCCGAGTGAACTGGCGCCAGGCCGGGGTCAGCGTGCCGCGTAGCGGAACAGCGCCCCGGCCAGCAGCCACGGCATCGCGAAACAGGCCGTCAGCGCCAATTCGCGTTCATTGAAACCGCCAACGGCCAGCGCGATGCCCACGGCGGCCAGTTGCGCCAGCGCAGCAGCAAACATCGCATTCGCCATGCCTGCAGCACGAAAGCGCGCCAGCAAGCTGCCCAGCCCGGCGATGCCCAGCACGCCTGCAAACATCAGGTTGGCGATATTGCCTTCGCTGCCCAGCATGCCCACCGCCAAGTTGACCCAGATGGTCAGGAATCCGGCCAGCACCGCGATGCCGAAGCCGGCGCGATAGGCCGGCGGCCCGCCCAGCCGGGCGCCGAATTCGTAGAGGCCGCAGACTGCGGTCAGCAGCACGCCCATCACCGCGAAATCCAGCGCCGTCCAGTCCACCCCGGCCTGCGGATACAGCCGCATCGCCAGCGCCGGCAACAGTAGCAGGCAGGCCGCGCCACCCCAGACGAAGGGGCGCAAGCTGTTGCTGCGCGTGGCGCCGTTTTTTCCGGTCATCGTGGTTCCTTTCATCGCCCCTGCTCCCGCATTGCGAGTGGATAGTGACGGAGAGCATCCCTTCTACGGATGGTCGCGGCATGGTGCCCCGGTGAAGCCGATGCGAAGTGCCTTCCGGGTCAACCGGCGTCGTCTTCCAGCATGCGTTCGCGGCAGGCCTGCCAGCTGCCTGCCACCATCACCAGCGCGCAGAGCGCCAGGAACGCGAACGGCAGCCCCCAACCACCGCTGCGGTCGTGCAGGACGCCGAACAGGATCGGCCCCGCGCAGCTGAGGGTGTAGCCCACGCCCTGCATGAAGCCGGACAGCTTGGCTGAACCGGCCGGCGTGCGCGTTCGCAGGTTGATCAGGGTCAACGAAAGCGGAAAGGTGCTCGGCCCGATGCCCAGCAGCACCACCCACAACACCGGCGCGGCCATCGGCGCCAGCAGCAGGCCGGGAAAGGCGAGCGCATAGGCCAGCGCGCAGGCCAGCACCAGCGGGAACGGGTTGCGCATCCGCACGGCCACCGCCGGCATGGTGAGCGCGCTTCCAAGCCCCAGCGCCGCGAACAGTGCGACCATCGTGCCGCCGAATGCGGGGCTGGCACCGGCTTCGGTCATCAGCTTTGGCAGCCAGGTGAACATCGAATAGGTGATCAGCGAGGTCATGCCGAACATCAACGCCATGCCCCAGGCCAGCGGCGAACGCCACGGCCGCAGGTGCAGGTCGGGCCGCGCCAGTTCGGGCGCAGCGTCCCCTGCCTGCACCGCGCGGTCGTGCAGCGGCGCCAGCACCGGATCGCCGTGGCGCTCGCGCCAGAGCACGCCAAGCCAGACCAGTCCCGCGGCGACCGCCGGCAGTGTCCACACGCCCATCGACACGCGCCAGCCTGCCGCATCGGCCAGCGGCACGGCCAGCAGCGCCGGCGCAATGGTGCCTACCTGCAGCAGGGTCAGGTACAGCGTGCTGACCGTGCCCACCCGCTGCGGGAAATAGCGCTTCACCAGCGGCGGCAGCACCACGTTGCCCATGCCCATGCCGGCCAGCGCGACCACGCAGCCGGCGGCCAGCGCCAACGCCCCGCCCGCGAACGCACGCGAAGCCAGCCCGGCTGCAGCCAGCGCCATCGACAGCAGCGCGGCCTGTTCCAGGCCGATGCGGTGGGCGATGCGCGGGGTGGCCACGCCGAACACCGCGAAGGCGGCGGTCGGCAGCATGCCGAACAGCCCGACCACGGCAGGCCCGAAACCGAAACGGGTGCCGAGCAGGTCCAGCAGCGGCGTCAGCGACGTGACCGCGGTGCGCAGATTGAGGGCGGACAACAGGATGCCGGCGAGCACCAGCGCGCGGCCGGTCCACGGGGAGGCGGAGGAAGGCATGTCGGAATTATCGCAGACGCAGCCGCGCACCCCGCCCTGGCTACGCGCCGCAATGCACCCACAATCGGCGTTCCCTCAGGCGCCCTGCATGATCCAATCCTGCACGCTGCTCCAGCTCCCTGCGGCCGCACGGCATGGCCTCGAGCTGCGTACCGACGTGAGCAAAACGCAGCTGCCCCGGTCGACCCCCCGGGGATCCGCGCACAGGGGATTCCAGCTGCGTGCGGTAGAGGCCGGCGTCTTCGGGAACGTCGCGGCCATGGCCGGCGGCGAAATCCGCCTCAAGAGGAGTGGTGCTCATGCGGGCATGGCAGGTCCAACGCATGACGCACCGGATGCACGAGACGACGGAGGGCCCGGACGATCAGTATCCTGTTGACGCCGCGACCACTCCCGGCCCAAGGACCCTGGCCAGTGCCACCTGGCCCGCCGCTTCCGCAGCCGCCAGATCGGCGGCCGCCGCGACCAGCCCGCCGGACACCCGCTCTTCCACGCAGACCGCCCGATTGCGGCCTTCCCGCTTGGCCACGTACAACGCGGCGTCCGCCACATGCACCGCGTCCTGCCAGTGCGCCATCGCGGCGGCCGGCAGGGTGGCGACACCGGCGGAGACGGTAACCGGAAGGGTGCGATCGTCGACCGCCACCGGATGGCTGGCCACCGCCTGCAGCACCCGCTCGACCAGCGTGGCCGCGCCGCCAGCGTCCGTACCGGGCAGGACCAGCACGAACTCCTCGCCGCCCCAGCGCACCACCGCATCCTGCTGCCGCACCAGCGCTCGAAGGCGGGCGGAGACCGCGACCAGCACGGCATCGCCGGCCGGATGGCCGAACAGGTCGTTGACCTGCTTGAAGTGGTCCAGGTCGAGCATGACGATGCTGACGAACGGCTGGCGTCGACGCTGGTTCGCCGGATCCTCCCCCACCGGTCCGCCATGCGCCATCAGCGCCTCGAAGTGGCGGCGGTTGTAGCTGCCGGTCAGCGGGTCGCGGGTGGACTGTTCGGCCAGCGCCGCGTTGGTGCGGCGGAGGGAGCGGTTGATGCGCCGCGCCCGCCGCAGCCACTGGCCCAGCAGGACCGCCGCCAGTGCCATGGCGACGGCCAGCGCACCCCACATCCAGCGCTGCGCAGAACGCGCCTGCATCAACGCCTGCTGGCGTGCATTTTCGCTCGACAGCCGGGTGATCTCGCGCTGGTTGCGCTCCGATGCGAACTGCTCCTGCAGCGCGAGCACCTCGCGGGTACGCGCTTGGTCGACCAGCGATTTCTCGTAGCCAGACACTTCATGCAGGGCGGCCACCGCCTCGCGCCAGCGTCCGGCGCCTTCCAGCACGGCGATCAGTTCCTGCTGCATTCCCACGACGTGTTCGCGGTTGTCCATCCGCTTGGCGATCGCAATCGCCTCGCGGATCCGGGCCAACCCCTCGTCCACCCGCCCCAGCCGCGCCGTGGCGATCCCGACATTGGTCAGCGCGATCGCCAGGCTGCGCTGCTCGTCCAGCCGCCGCGCCAGCGCTTCGGCGCGACGGGCGTAATCAAGTGCGCGCTGGGGGTCGCCGCGGTACAGGAAGTAGTCGGCGAGGTTCGACTGGGTGAGCATCTCCACTTCGGACAGCGCGGGATTGCCGCGCGCCATCTCCAGCGCGGCCATGAGCGCGTCGCGCTGGGCTTCGCGCGCGCCCTGCAGCGACTGCACGTGACCAAGATTCAGGTAGGCGTAGCCCAGCTGGTAGCGATGGCCGATCCGCTTTGCCAGCGCAATCGCCTCGTCGATCTGGGACTGCGCGCGGGCGAAGTCGCCCAGGCTGGCGTTGTCCAGCGCCAAGGTCACCAGCAACTCCACCCGCGCCGCATCATTGCCAGCGGCTTCCGCGGCGCGTAGTCCCGCCACCGCATCGGCCACCGACCGGGCGAATTCCCCCGCCAATCGGTAGGAACGGGCGCGGACCGCGCGGAAGTGGACAACCAGATCCGCGGGAGGGGCGCTGCCCATGATCGCCTCGGACTCGTCCAGCAGCTGCAGCGAGGGTGCCGCACCCTTGCGGGTCAATTCCCATTGGCTTTGCAGCACCTTGGCCTGCGCGGTGCACGGACCACAGCGCTGCTCCTGGCCGAGCGCGGTCAGCGCCGCCCGCGCGGCCTCCAGTTTCCCCGCGTCGTCGGCCGCCGCAGCGAGGATGCCCAGTGCGGCGTGGTATCGGCGCCGCGCCTCCACCGGCGCGGCGGCACCGGGACGATCGGGAGCAGCCTCAAGACGCCGGATCACCGCCAGGGGATCGACATAACCGCGGGTGCGCAGGTCGGTCAGGATGTCTTCGGCACGGTCATGCGCCTGCTGCGTCCGGGATCCGGCCTGAGGCACCGGATGCAACTGGGTCTGCGACCAGGCTGATCCAGCGGCCAGTAGCATCACCCCCAGCACCACCCGAAGCCTCGCCAACCATACGGTTTCCCTGACCACACCTGCTCCCCGCTGATGATCGACCGCCGGCGCTTGCGCGCGCATTGTTGGTCGAATCCTACCCGCATCGCAGCAGGCGCGGGCCGCAGGGGAGTCGTTTCGCCTTCCGCCCTGGATTCTGCCAACATCCGGCCAATGAGCGCGCCGCCGAAGTCCAATGCCAAAGCACAAGTCGCCGCCGCGAACGCGATGACGAAACTCGCGCCGATCGCTGCCTGGACGATGCTGGTCGTGGCGTCACTCGTCCTGCTCGGCTGGTGCTTGCAGATCCCGGCGCTGACCCGGTTGATGACCGGTGCCACCAGCATGAAGGCCATCTCTGCCATCGCCTTCATCTCCAGCGGCATTTCCCTGCTGGGTTGTGCCCGCCGCCCGCGCGCCGGCCTTGCCTGTTTCCTGCCGAACCTGCTGGTGCTGCTGGTCGGCACCGCCTCGTTGCTGGAACACGCTGCCGGCGTCGACCTCTTCATCGACCACCTGTTTGCCGACCCGGAAGCCATCGCGCTAGGCAATCCGCCGGGCCGCATGTCGCAGATGACCGCGGTGGCCTTCATCCTGATGGGGCTGCAGGGGATGCTGGTCAGCCAGCAACGCATGCCGCGGCTGGCCCACCTGCTGGCCGGCCTACTGCTCTCGCTAGGTGCTCTATCCCTGACGATGGCCGGATACGGCTACCGCATGGGCATCATCCAGATGCTGCCGGTGGCCGTGCCAACCGCTGTTTTGCTGCTGCTTGGCACGCTGGGTTGGCTAGTCCTGCAAAAGCCGATAGGCATCATGCGGGTGGTTTTTGCGGACAGCCCCGGGGCCGTGCTGCTGAAGAGGGCCGGGATTCCGGCGCTGCTGATGCCGCCGGTGCTGGCAATCGCCATCCGCGCAGCAGAGCACCTGCTGGACTGGACCCATACGGAGGTGGTCGCCGCCGTCGGCTACCTCAGTGGCGTGGGCGCCTGTGCAATGGTCGTCGGCATGGCCTGGCTGCTGCACCACCTCGATGAGCAGCAACAGAAGGCGCGCCGCTTCCACGATGCGGCCTATACCGACGCGCTGACCGGGGTGACCAACCGCCGTGGCTTCGACGAAGCCATCGAGCATCTGCTGCAGGGACATCGCGGGACCGACCACGGGTTCACCATGCTGATGCTCGACCTGGACCACTTCAAGAATTTCAACGATGACTTCGGCCATCTCGCTGGCGACGAGGCATTGCAGATCACCGGCCAGATCCTGCTCGAGTCCCTGCGCCCGCAGGACATCGCAGCGCGGTTTGGCGGCGAGGAATTTGCCGTGATTCTTCCTGGGACGGAAATGGCCGGCGGGCGGCGGGCGGCTCAGCGGCTGCTGCAGGCCTTCCGGACTCATGATTGGCCGTATCGCAAGGTCACCGTGAGCATCGGCATCGCCAATTCCCATCCAGACGACACCGCTGCCACGCTGATCGCGCGTGCCGACGAAGCGCTGTATGCAGCCAAGTCGGGCGGTCGCGATCGGGCCTGCGAGGCCGCCGTCGGTCCGCCCGCATCCGGGCTTTAAGGGCTGGCGGGCATGATGGCATGCGGCGCATCCGGATCGGATCTCCGTCGCGTAACAACCCGCTGCGCCAGAGCATCACCTCCCAACAGAACCCCACCATGCCCGCCGCCAAGCACCGCAAACGATGGCTCGCCGCCCTGCTTCTCGCCTGCGTGGTGGGCGCTGCCGCACTCGGCATAGCCGTCCTGCGCGGACCGCTGCTGCCCGGCTACGAAGTGCAGGCGGGGCCCTTGGTGCAGAACGTGGTGGCCACCGGCCGGGTGGCCGCCGCGTCGCGGGTGCAGGTTGGCCCGGAAATCACCGGACTCGTGTTGGAGCGCCGGGTGATGGACGGCGACCGGGTGGCACCGGGCGACGTGCTGGTGGTGCTGCGCGCACGTGATCTGGAAGCCCGCCGCGACCAAGCCCGCGCCGCGCTGGCCGCGCTGCGCCAGGCGGAACGTCCCGACGCCGAGGCACGGCTGCGCCAGGCCCGGGCGCAGCTGGCGCAGGCCGAACGCGACCACGCGCGCCGCCGCGAACTGGGCGCGCGCCAGCTGGTGGCGCGCGAGAGCGTGGAGCAGGCCGCGCAGGCCGTGGTGGCCGCGCGCGCCGCGGCCGAGC
>JAANMY010001261.1_pt1 | contig 29816 bp, 27 predicted proteins | sample 7279691 | NCBI WGS metagenome assembly JAANMY01 (sample SAMN14094543, study PRJNA606508) | bioreactor metagenome | isolation source: A lab-scale SPAN reactor treating ammonium-rich wastewater day 388 | place: Ireland: Galway | collected 2018-02-07
CGCGTTCGCCTTCGCCGCCCTCGCCGCCTTCTCCCGCCGAAGGCGATAACGCCGAACACCCCGCTCATCACCCGCGCAGTCGAGGCCCTGGCGACCGGCGCGCTTGCGCCCGCACCCACGCCCTCGCACCACTGCCCTGACCCGAGTCTCAGTCGCACCCGTTCGCGTACGCGCCCTGGAACGCGAGGAAGTCGAAGACGTCCCAGTCCCCATCCCCCTCGAAATCCGCGTACGGATCCTGTTGCGCAAACTTCCCCTGGAAGCACAGGAAGTCGAACACGTCCAGGTCCCCGTCGCCCTCGCAGTCGGGCTTGCATCCGGTCGAGATCCGCACGTTGTCCGCCCCAACGTCCCACATCTGGAAGATGAAGAAGAAGTCCGGATCGCCGTAGAAAAAGACCACCTGGTCCACGCTCGTGATGAGGTCCGACCACTCCGGGTTCGCCGGAGACGTCGGCCCGTACTGGATGATCTTCCACCCCGCGGGAAGCGTCGCACTCTGCGAAGGGACCTCGAACTCGTACGACAGCCACCCCTGGCCCACCAGCGGGATGTTCGCGTCACCCACCACGTACGCGCCCCAGTCGTCGTCGAAGTCCTCGGGCGTCCCGTTCGTCGAACGCAGGATCAGCGACAGCGGCCTCCCCTCCGCGCTGAAATCCACGTGGAAGAGTTTCAGATCCACCCCCACCTTCGTCACGTTCCTCGAAGCGAAGTCCCCCGTGAATGCCGACGCCTTCCCCAGCAGCGTCCCCAACTGCGGCGCGAACGTGTCCAGGAACGAGTCCCGCAGGAACTCCCCCGGGTTTCCCCCGGAGCCCTCGATCACCTCCCCGCCCGTCCCCCACCACCACCCGCCTGCGTTCGAACCACCCGTGAACGTCTCAACGTAGTTGTCCGCGCTCGCCGTCCCCGCCGCCGCCGCAACCACCATCGCACGGATCCACATGGTCGTGTCCTCCTCGTTCGGGCTCGACGCCCGTTGCCTCCGATCCACCTCGTCGCCCTCGTCCGCGGCCCATCCCCACGAAGGCCGCCCTCACACGCCGATGCAGAGGACTGTACCCCTGCCGTCAAGCCGCGCGAGAGAACCGATCTTCGCAGGGATGAGGACCGTGGTTCCACGTCCCAGAGCCAGTTCGCCCCGGGATGGTCCATCCTCCCATTCCAGCCGCCCCTGCCCCTCCACCACCATCAGGATGCTGCACCCTTCCTTCCCCGTCACCCTCCCGTCGAGCCGCCACTCGTCGATGGTGAAGAAGGGCGTCGTCGCCAGCCTTCCGGGGCCGCGCGTCACGCCGGGCGCCGGGCCTAGGGCCGCGCACTCGAGCGCCTCGTCCGGGTGCAGCGACCTTCCCCCGCTTGCCTCCCTTCCCCAGTCAAACATCCTGAACGTCGTGTCGCTCGGTGTCTGCACCTCCGCGACCAGCACCCCTCCCCCGAGCGCGTGGCACGTCCCGCTCGGGAGCACGTGGCACTCCCCCACCCGCGCGGGCCGATGGATCAGGTCATCCACCAGCCCCGCCTCGAAGCCCTCTCCACGCCGCCTCGACTCCAGCCCCGCGCGCGTCACCTCAAGGCGAAGCCCGGCGTGGATCTCGCTGCCGGGCTCCGCCTCGACGACGTACCACGCCTCGGTCTTCAGGTGCGCCCCCGGGTGGGCCCTCGCATACGCCTCGCTCGGGTGCACCTGCACGGACAAGTTCTCGCGCGCATCGAGGTACTTCACCAGCAGCGGAAACGCCCCCGCCATCAGCCGCCGGTGTTCGAGCAGCGCATCCCCCCACAGGTCGATCGCCTCTCGGATCGTCCGCCCCGACAGCGGCCCGTTCGCGATCACCGACCGCGCTCGCCCCCCTCCGCCACCCGACGCCGACGTCTCGTCGAGATCGCACACCTCCCAACTCTCGCCGACGCTCACCCCAGAAGGCACCGCCTTGCCCAGCCCCGCCAGACGCCCCCCGCCCCACACCTTGGGCTTGAGTTGAGGCACGAACACGAGCGGGTACGGCGCGGTCATTCCTCCGCCGCCACCCGCCCCCGTGCGCCCGACAGGGCCATCCCGCTGATGCGGGCGTCGAACGCGAGACGATCGCCCACGATCCCCTGCACGTCGCTGACGAAGTGGCGACGCCCGAACTTGACCTCCTGCGACAGGATGATCAACTCGTCACCGACCGTCACCATCGACCGGAACGACGCCTGCTCGATCCGCAGGAACGCGACAACCTCCGGCTTCGGGCGGCGGACGTTGAAGAGATAGCACGACAACTGTGCCCCCGCCTCGATCATGATCACCCCGGGAAGGATCGGACGCCCGGGAAAGTGCCCCGACACCCAGAACTCGTCCCGCCGGAGCGTCTTGGTCGCCACTCCTCTCGAATAGTCCTCGCTGCTCCACACGATCCCATCCAGCAAGGCCATCTGCCCCCGGTGCGGGTTCCACTGCTCCAGCGCCGCGCGATCGATCACCCGCCTCGTCAGGTCGATCCCCGCGAGGTCAAAGAGGAGCTTCCCGCGCGACGACCCGTCGTCCCGCGGCCCCTCCACCGGCGACGCCTGGAACGTCGCCATCGCTAGTCCTTCTTGTCGCCGGCCCGCATCTCCAGAAGCCCCGTTCGGACTTCCTGCGCGGCCGCCTTCACATCCTGCATCAACTGTCTCGCACGCGTCCCGGCGGCCTTGTTCCCGCCCTCGGCCTTGCGCACGTCCTCCTCCGCCTCGACCACCAGCCTCTTGAGTCGCTCGTATGCGTCCACGTTCTTCCTTCCCGGACCCTTGCCCCTTCGGGGAGCGGGCCCTGACTATCTTCTCCCCCTCACGCTCCGGGGCAAGCCCCCAAGCCTAGCCCAAAACCCTGGGCAGCAACGCCTCGACCTTCTCCAACGCCGCGTGCAGGTGCTTCGGGTGCCCCTCCTGGAGCAGAAAGGCCGGCGTCGTCGCCGCCATCAGGATCCGCCTCAGGTCCGCCACTTCTGCGTAATGGTCCGCCGACGAGAGCCCTAACTCCCGGCGGATCTTCGCCAGCGCCCGGACTGGCTTGACGCCCCCGAGCCGTTCCTCGCGCCCCCAGAACTGCCTCTCCAGGTACACCGCATCCTCCACCCAGTGCCCACGATGCACCAGCGCCAGGTCGATCAGCACCGAGTCCTCGCTCCCTTCCCGCCTCATCACGTTCCCAGGGTGCACATCCCCATGGCACCACGAGTTGCATGGCCTCGACCGCCACATCGCATCGAGCCTCACGATCTGCTTCTGCACGTGCTTGAGCGCTTCGTTCCAGCGCTGCGCCTCGGGGACCTCGAACTTCCGAAGGTCCTCCCTCGCCTTGGCCACCAGCCGCCCCCACTCCGTCGCCGGCGCCTCGCCCTCGACGCACGCCTCCTCCGCCATCCCCTGGAGCCGCGCCACGCTCGTCAGCAACCGCACCGCCGCCGTCTCGTCGAACCCCTGCCCCGACCCCTTGAGCCGCTCCACCACCAGCCACATCAGGTCGTAACTCCCGAGGTGTTCCCCCGCCGCCAGAACCCGCGGCACCGGGAGCGTGCAAGGCTCGACCCACCGCTCCCACGAGCCCAGTCGCGTCGACCACCGCCACTCCGTCGGGCCCACCGGCAACTTCACCAGCGCCTCGCCCTCCCGCCCGTCCTCGAACCGCCACTTCGCCAGTGCGGTCGACGCCCCGCCGTGCTGCCACGTCGAGCGGAACCACGCGAGGTCCGACAACCGTCCATCCGTCTGCTCGATCAGCACGGGCGCGAGCGACGCCCCGAGCAACTGCGGATCCTGGTGTGCGGGATCGGGATCGGCAACCATCGCACGCCGCCTCCTCTTCCTCCCAAGCCTACACCACCCGCTCGCTCAACGCGACCAGCGCCCCGGGGGTCAGTTCCTCCGCGCGGCGTTCGGGCGCCACGCCCTCGGGCCACCACACGCCTCGCCCGAGGATCGACCCCAACTGCTTCCGACGCTGCCCGAACACCCGCGCGCACAACGCTTCCAGCCGAGGAAGGTCCACCACGGTCGGCTCCCGCTTCCACTCCACCATCACGCTCGTGACCTCCGGCCTGGGCCAGAAGCACTCGGGCCCCAGCGTCGCCAGGCGGCGCACACTCCCGCTCACGCTCGCGATCACCCCCAGCGGGCCGTAGTCCCTCGACCCGGGCCCGGCCAGCAGCCGCTCCCCCACCTCGCGCTGGATCGTCACCCACATCCCCATGCACGACGGATGACGGATCATCAACGCCAGCATCAGCGGCGTGCCCGCGCCATAAGGTAGATTCGCCACCAGCGAGAACGCCCTCTCTCCCAGCCTCGCCACGACCTCGCGCGAGACCTCGTGCTTGGAATCCAGGCAGTCCCCTTCGACCAGCGCCACCCCCGGAAGCCGCTCACGGATCAGCGCGGCGAGCCCGCGGTCCAGTTCGCAGGCGACCACCTCGCACCCGCGCTCGACCAGCGCCTCCGTCAGTGTCCCCGTCCCCGGGCCGACCTCCAGCACCAGCGACCCGGGCCCGACTCCCGACTCGTCCACGAGCCGGCGCACGAGGTTCGCGTCGATGAGGAAGTTCTGCCCCAGCGCCCGACGCGGACGAAGACCGTGACGGTCGAGCAGTTCGCGGATCTCCGAGAGCGTCTGCACTACCACTCCCCGACCAGGATCTTCCCGATCGCCAGGGCCACCCCGTCCTCGTCGTTGCTCGCCGTCACGCGCGCCGCGCTCGCGCGCACGCTTGCCGTGGCGTTCCCCATCGCGATGCCCAGCCCCGCGCCGCGGATCATCGGCAGGTCGTTGACCTGGTCCCCGATCGCCGCGATCCGCGTGGGATCAACGCCCAGCCTCCGGGCCACCTCCCCCACGGCGCTCCACTTGTTCGCACCCCGGTCAAAGACCTCGAGCACGTGGAGCGTGCCCCCCTCCCCGTCGTCGCTGGCGTGCTCGGGCGCAACCACCGCCGGGAAGTGGTGCATCACCGCGCGCCCTTCCAGCCGGGCGTCGAGGTCCGGCGCGATCCGTTCGAGGTGCCCCGATCGTGCACAGATCCCCACTCGAACCGTGTGCTCCGGGTGCTCGTCGCCCGACGCCCTCGCCGTGTACCGCACCCGGACGCCCAGCGCCTCGAACCACCACCGGGTGACCGGGTCCAGCGGGCGAGGGTCCTCCCCCACCACCATCAGGTAGTCATACCCCGCCTCGATCGGATCCTTCAGCACCATCACCGGATACCCCTGCCCGAGCAGGTGGTCCACCGCGCGCTCGACGATCTCGCGGTCGATCGCGAACCGGTGCAGGGTCCTTGTCGTCGCCGGGCACGCCACGATCGATCCACCCGCGACCACAACCGGGTCCGTCTGGCAGATCGCCTCGAGCACGTGGCGGCACTCCACGAGCCCACGCCCCGTGCAGATCGTCACGCGGAGCCCCGCCTCACGAGCCGCCTCCAGCGCACGCACGCTCGCCTCCCGCACGCGCCCGGAAGGGTCCAGGAGCGTCCCGTCTAGGTCCACCGCCAGCATGTCATATCGCGGCATGACGCCCTGTTTATAGCGGACCCGCGCCGCCCCAGCCCTCGACCTCACCCGCCTCGACGCTCGGTCCCCATCGACCCCGGCCCAAGCGTGATCGCGTTCTTGCCCTGCGCCTTGCTCTCGAGCATCAGGCGGTCGCAGCGCTCGACAAGGTCCTCCGGGGTGCGCCCATCCCACGGGAACGTCGCCAGACCACCCGAGATCGTCAGCGTCCCGGGCGCTTCGAGCCCCAGTTTCGGGAACCGCTGGGCCGCGACCTGCTTCTGGAACCGCCTCGCGATCTCGAAGACCGACTCCGGGTGTCGGCTCGACGCGCTCCGCGGGCCCTCGGGCTCGTGGAAGATCACGGCAAACTCATCCCCACCGATCCGGCAGACCTTGTCCGACGGGCGGATCACGCTCGAAAGCAGCCGGACCGTCTCCCGCAGGATCAGGTCCCCCGCCGCGTGCCCGTGCGCATCGTTGAACTTCTTGAAGTCGTCGATGTCGAACATCAGGATCGTCAGGCTCCGCCTCAGCCGGCCCGCCTCCGCGAGGGCCGACCCAAGGAACCGCTCGAAGTACCTCCGATTCCACGCCCCCGTCAGCGCGTCAGTGAAGGCCGCCTCGCGCAGTTGCGCGTGCTGCTCCGCCAGCGCCAGCCAAGTCGCCAGCCACGTCGCCTGCGGCCCGAGCAGCCCGTCGGGCGCGCCGCTCAGCCTCCCCAGCGCCTTCCCACGCCACTCGACAAGCACCCCCGCGCCACCTCCCGAAGGTGGGTGAAACTCCACCGCGCCGACCCGCTCACGGATCAGCGACAACGCCGCCGCGAGCACGTCCCCGCCCTGCAGCAGCGTCCGCGCCAGACCCTCATCCGCCAGCCCCACCGCCCGGACCTCGCCCGAGATCGACTCCACCAGCGGCTCGCGCGCGTCGATCGCCGCCCGGACCTCCACCCCCGAGGCGCCAGCCTCCAGCGTCGCGTCGTACACCCCTCCGCCCGACATCCCCAGCACCCGAACCCCCGGATCGACCTGCCGGAGCGCCGCCATCCAGTCCCGCGCTCGTGGCTCGCCCTCCCGCCGAGGATCCGCATCCTCGCCCACGATCACCGCCGATCGCGCAGGGCCCTCCTCCCCGAGTTCCCCGATCGCCTCCAGCGGCGAGGGCACGCGCACCACCTCGACATCCGCATCCGTCCGCAGCGACGGGTCGAGGTCCGCCCGCCCGACCACGATCAGACGAAGGCTCGGCGAGCCGTTCTTGCTCGGGACCGTGCTCACGTCTCCCCTTCCCTCCTGCCCGGCTCGTCACCCAGGAGCATCTTCAGTTCCTCCCGCGTCAAAAGACCATCGGCGTTTTCGGACCGTCGCTCCACGCCCCCGTCCACCAGTCGGAGCCGAGGCCCCTTGCCGTTCCGTGCCGCCGCAGGCACCGGTTCCGGCGCACTCTCCTTCCGAACGTGCGATCGCAGCGGCGGGTTCGCGCCCGACACATACTCCCACGCCGCCACTCGCCTCCATCGCCGCTCACACGCGTCCAGCACCGTTTCCGACGGGGGCAGCGCACCGGGCTCGACAAGGATCACGATCAGAACGTCACCACCGGACGCGCATCCCTTGCGCCTCGCCGCCTGGGCCACCACCTCGTAATCCGATCGCGCCACGACGCACTGGATCCCGCGGCGGGCCAGCGCGTCCGATAACTCACCCGGGAGGCTTCCCCCCTTCGTCACCCATGCGATGCACCAGGCCTGCGTCTGCCCCATCGCTTCCGATTCTAACCGATTCCTCTCGCCTTCCCGAGCGCGAATTCCAGTGCCGCCTCCGCGGCCTGACGCGCCCCGTCCGCTGGTCCAAGCGCTTCGAGCGAGGCCCGCATCCGCCCCCGCCTCGCCTCGTCGGCGAGCAGGTCCAGCAGCAGCCGCCCGGCCACCTCGATGTTGCGCACCGGGTCAATCGCGTCGGTGACGACCTGCGCCGCGGGCTCTCCTCCGGCCGTCGCCTCGCGCATCGGCTCCGCGTTGGCTCTCTGGTGTTGGTCCTTGTGGTACGGATAAGGCATGAAGATCGTCGGCACCCGGTTCGCCCACGCCTCGGCGACCGTCCCGGCGCCGGCGCGTCCGAGCGCGAGATCCGCCGCCCCCCAGGCGAGATCCATGCGGTCGATCAGGTCCCGCACCACGTGCACGACCCCAACTCGGGTGTAAGCCTCTCTCACCTCCTCCTCTTCGCCCCGGCCCGACTGGTGCAGGACCTGCCATCCCTGCAGCGCCTCCGCGTGCCGTCGCGCAACCACGACCATCAGCGCATTGATCGACCTCGCTCCCTGCGAACCCCCCGTGACGAGCAAGGTGCGCCGCCCTGGATCCATGCCCAACTCCCGGCGGCACTCCGCGGGAGAGCGGTCGGCGCGCGCACGCCGTCGAACGATCGGTGGGATCCGTTTCCAGCCATCGCCCACCCCCGGCGCCGCGGAGAGGATCCGATCCGCACGCCGCGCGATCAGCCGGTTGGCCCGGCCCGGCACGGCATCGAGGTTGACCATGACCACCGGGACACCCTCCAGCCTCGCGGCGCGGACCACGGGTGCGGCGACAAACCCGCCCAGGGCGACCACGACGCTCGGCTTCTCCCGCAGGATCGCACGCGACAGGCGCAGGCTCGGGCCCCACCCGGCGAGGAACCGGATCACCCCGCGGGGCCGCAGGATCGCGGGCTTCGCGGGAAGGGCGCGGTACGTGACGCCTTCGGCGGAGAGGATGCGCGCATCGATCGCCCGATCCGAGCACAGGAAGAGCAGGTCGGGCGCTCGCCCTCGGAGTTCCTCGGCAATCGCGATCGCGGGGTAGAGGTGCCCGCCGGTACCGCCCCCGGCGAAGACGATGCGCCGGGTCATCCTTGCGCGGCCGGGATGGCGGAAGGGGCGGCCAGGTCCTCTCGCGCATGGGCACGGTCGATCGCGAACAGGACGCCCAGCGAGAGCGCCGTCAGGATCCACCCCGTCCCCCCGGCGGAGACCAGCGGGAGCGCGATCCCCTTCGTGGGCCCGAGCCCCGTCACGACGACCAGATTGATCAGCGCCTGGAGCCCCACCGTCGCCAGCACCCCCACGCCGAAGAGCTTGAGGAGCGGGTCGGACTCACGCCGGAGGATCTCGCGCCCCGACCACAGCAACGCGATGTAGACCGCGATGACGAGGGCGGCCCCCGCGATGCCCAGTTCTTCGCAGATGATCGCAAAGAGGAAGTCCGTCCGGTCCTCGGGGAGGTAATCGAACTTCTGGAGCCCGTTGCCCAGCCCCCGGCCGAACCCCCCCCCGCCCGCAACGGCGGCCATCGACTGGATCATGTGATAGCCCGTCCACTGCGGGTCGGCGTAGGGATCAAGGAACGCGGTGATGCGGCGGACGCGATAGTCGCTCGAAAGAATCGCCCCGACGATCCCCAGGACCCCCAGGGGGATGAAGAACGCGAAGTGCGCCAGCCTTGCCCCGCCCGCCACCAGGATCAGGCACGCGACGGTCGCAACGAGCGCGCCGGTCCCGAGGTCCTCCTTGACGATGACCGCGGCGATGAGGGCCGAGGCGGCCAGCCCGGGGAGCAGGCCGGGCAGGAAGCGACGCATCTCCCCGGCGCGGGAGGTGCAATACCACGCGAGCAGAAGCAGGATCCCCCACTTCGCGAGTTCGGAGGGCTGGGCCGATACCGTGCGGAACCCCAGCAGACGCAGGTCGATCCACCGGTGCGAGGCATTGACCGGGTGGTCCAGCCCGGGGATGTACACGCTCAGCAGCACGACGACCAACCCGCCCGTCGCAACGGCCAGCACGAGCAGCCCCCGACGACCGGTGGGATCCGACGCGGGCGACCCGACCCGCGCCAGGCGGGCGGCAAGGGCCTGCACGGGAAGCAGGGCCGTGATCGTGAAGCCGGCGATGGCCAGCGCCATGTAGAGCGTCTCTCGCGACAGGAGCACCGAGACAAGCAGGTCGCGAAGCGAGGGATCCGCCGGAGACTCCGGCCTCACCCGCATGTCCGCGGAGTTGACCATCACGACGCCCAGGGTCAGCAGGGCAACGACGCAGAGGGCGAGGATGTGTCCGGCGCGCAGCACGCAAGTTCATCGGCGAGCGGCGTTCGCCGGCTGGAGCGAGCCCCCTCCTCGCCGGTGGTTCAGCAGGTCCGACGCCGCGGCACGCCCGACCGCCTCCGGGCGCACGGACACCGCTCCGGGACGACTTCGCGCACACAACCGAGAGCCCCAGCCGGGTCCGTATGATGGGGAATGGGCAAAGCGACGACGCGTGTTCGGGCGGCGGCAACGGACTTCGACCTGGCTCGGCAGATCAGCCCTCGTCGGAAATCCACACAGGCCAAGGACATCCCCTCCCTCGTCACCGAGCAACTGGAGCACTTCGGGATCGACCCGCGATCGGCGTACGGAAAACGCCTGGCCTCCTTCGCATCCCATCTCTACGGGGCCCACTCGGATGTCCGGCGGCTGTGGGAGGAAGGGGTCGCGGAACTGGCGACGCTCGGCCGGCGTGAACGCATCGATCGCTTCGCCGCCCAGAAGTTCCTCTGCTTCCAGCTTGCGAAGATCCTCGATACGCTCCAGCACCCGTTCCGTCGCACCTATCAATCGCTGGTCACGACCACCGGGCAACGACTCCCCAAGGGGCCCTACCCAGTCTTCGACAACGTGACGGCCATCTTCTCGTCCCGCCCCGTCATCACCCGCACCGCCACCTACATCTACGCCTGCGCAGAGTGGATCGACGACGCCTTCCAGGGCAAGGAACTCATGCTGGAGGTCTACTCCAGGCTCCTCAACCCGACCAACGTCTCCCTCGCCAACCACGTCGTGGACATCGAGGCCGGGCCTCGGGCCCACGAGTATTTCGCCTGGAACTTCAACAGCGGGATGGCCGCCGTGGACGCCACGCTCAGCCACCTCGTCGGCTACCAGGACATCATCCTCGCGAGCCGGAACATCTACGGCGGGGTCTACCAGTTGATGCACGACTGGTACGGGAAGAAAAGCAATCTCGACGTCGCGGTCAGGTTCTTCGACGGGTTCTCGCGCAAGGACTTCGAGGCGGCCCTGAACGCCGTGCGAAAGACCGAGAAGAACAGGTTGTCCGAAGGACGGCGCATCTACGCCTACGTCGAGTCGCCCTGCAACCCGCACGGCTACGTGCTCGACGTGCCCGGAATCTGCCGCGCGGCGCACGAGGCGGGCATGGACGTGATCTGCGACTCCACCGTCGGCACGCCGTTCCTCCACCGCCCCCTCCAACGCGAAGACCCGATGGAGCGCCCGGACTTCGTGATCCACTCCTACACGAAGGACATGAGCGGACACGGGAGCACGACCGCGGGGGTGGTGATCGGACGCAACGAGCGGATGTTCATGGGCAAGCACGAGTCCGTCGTCGCCCCCGCGGTCGACGGGACCGAACGGACGTGGTCCTGGGATGAGACGCTCTTCTGGAACGTCTACTACGTCAAGGGCGCGTTCCTCGACTCGGACAAGGCCTACGAGGTCCTCACCGGAATGCACACGCTGGAACTGCGAATGCTCCGCAAGGCGGTGAACACGCTGACGCTCGCCGAATACCTCGGGGGCCACCCGGACATCAACGTCAACTGCAACGCCGTCCCCGGACACCCCAACGCTCGCGAGCGTGAGACGTGCCTCTTCCTCGGGCTCCCCGCGCCGCTCTTCACGTTCGACTTCGAGGGCAAAGCCGGGAAGAGGCCGCGGATCGACCGCGAGAGTTTCCAGCGTTTCTTCGACCGCCTCGATCCCGCCTTCGGGCACCAGGTCTCCCTCGGGCAGCCCAACACGGTCGTCCTTTGCCCCGCGATCACCAGCCACAGCGAGATGGGCGAGACCGCCCTGAAGGAGGCCGGGATCGCGCTCACGACCACGCGCGTGGCGGTGGGGACCGAGGACCCCCGGACGCTCATCGCCCACCTCGTCCGAGCCGCGGAGGCGACCCTCGACGACGCCTCGCCGGGATTCAGCCAGCGATTCCCGACCCCGGCCAGGGCCGACGAGATCTACCAGCGACACTTCATGGACGTGCACGGGAGATACCTCGCGGCACAGGGAACCACCGCCGACCTGATGGCCTGAGCAGGGTCTGAAACCGCGCGCGGCATCTTGTTACATTGCCGCGGGGCCGCGCCCGGACATCGACAGGCAAGATCATCTTGCAAACGTGCCGATCGGCCTGGTCGTGCTGGCCGCGGCTTCCTTCGTGGCCTGCTTCTTCGCTCGCTCGTCCGATGGGAGCGAGGGCCGCGACATGGCGTTCGAGATCGTGAAGGAGTGCCCGGACTTCGCTCGGTACTCGGCGTCGTACGAGGACCTCGTCCTCGCCGCCCACGACGAGGCGATGGTGATGACCCAGGCGCCGGGGCGACGACCGCGTGCGAAGCTCGAGGTGGACACGGGCACCTCCATGCGGGTGCTGAAGGCCCGGATGGTGGAACCCGCCGAGTACGACGACGAGAAGACGATCTCGAAGCACCTCGTCGGGCCGCGGGAACGCGATGGATGGAAGCAGGGCTTTCCGGGCCTGAGGGTCGCTCGCGCGATAGGATTGGGCTTCCTCACGGAGCCCCTCGCATGAACATCCGCCAGATCCTCGGCCCGCAGGCCGACGCCCTCCTCTCGCACGAATCCAGGACCGTGGCCCGCTCGTCGATCCACCTCCCCGGGCCCGACTTCGTGGACCGCGTGGTGTCGCAGTCGGATCGTCCCGTCGCGGTGCTCCGGAACTTCCAGACCATCCTGAACCACGGGCGCCTCGCCGGCACCGGCTTCGTCTCGATCCTCCCCGTCGACCAGGGCGTCGAGCACTCCGCGGGCGCGTCGTTCGCCCCCAACCCGGCCTACTTCGACCCCGAGAGCATCGTCCGCCTCGCCGTCGAGGGCGGGTGCAACGCCGTGGCGAGCACCGTCGGCGTGCTCGGGATGGTCGCGCGGCGCTGGGCCCACAAGATCCCCTTCCTCGTGAAGTTCAACCACAACGAGATGCTGACCTACCCCAACGTCCACCGCCAGAGTTACTTCGGCTCGGTCCGCCAGTGCTACGAGATGGGCGCCGTCGCCGTCGGCGCCACGATCTACTTCGGGAACGACTCCGCACGCGACGAGATCGCTTATGTCTCCCAGATGTTCGAGGAGGCCCACTCCCTCGGCATGGTCACCGTGCTCTGGTGCTACACCCGGAACAGCGCGTTCAAAGCCAAGGGTGCCGATGGCAAGAGCACCGACTACCACGCCTCGGCGGACCTCTCGGGGCAAGCCAACCACCTCGGCGCGACGATCCAGGCCGACATCATCAAGCAGAAACTCCCCGTCAACAACGGGGGGTACGCCGCACTCAACACCGGAGGGTCGTCCTACGGCAAGTGGGACAAACGCGTCTACACCGACCTCTGCGGGTCGGACGAGCACGGCAGGGGGGGGCACCCCATCGACCTCTGCCGATACCAGGTCCTCAACAACTACATGGGCCGCGTCCCCCTCATCAACTCCGGCGGGGAGAGCAAGGGCGCGGGGGACCTCGCCGAGGCCGTCACCACCGCGGTCATCAACAAGCGGGCGGGAGGCATGGGACTCATCAGCGGCCGAAAGGCGTTCCAGAAGCCCATGAAGGAAGGGGTGGCCCTCCTCCACGCAATCCAGGACGTCTACCTCGACAAGGAAGTAACCGTGGCCTGACGGCGGCTCCGCCTCAGCGCCGGCGGCGGGCGAGGGCGATCAACCCAGCGAAGATCGGCCCGAGGGTCGGCGCGGCGGGAACGACCTGCTCGATCGTGAAGTTGAGCTCCTCACCCGCATCGGTGTAGATCGTGCCGACGGCCGTCTCGAAGAGCGCCGGATTCAGGTCGCCCGAGAGGGGGAGCGCGGTCGATGCGAGGGCATCGCCATCGACATCGATGAGGCTCAGGTGGAAGTCAAAGGACTGCGAGATGCCGCCGATCTTGCCGTAGATCTCATAGACATCCTCGCCCGCGGCGGTGTCCTGCACGTAGATGGTGAGCGCCGATGCGAAGGCGGGCGAGGAGAAAAAGGGCGAGCCGGCGATGTACTGCACCGCGGCGGTGATGGGCATGTACATCGCCCAGTCCGGCCCGGTCGAGGTCGGGCTCGCGCCCTTGAGCACCGCGGTGTGGAACTCGGCAGGATCGCCGACCTGGAATCCGGCAAATGGGCCGCTGGTGTGCTCATTGCGGAATACGGTGCCGAGGAAGTCGACGGAGACAGCCTGCCCGTACGCGACCGACGCCGCGGCGGCGATGGGAACGAAAACGAGGCGGTTCATGACGTGATCTCCCGGGTGACCCCGCCCGTAACGATATCCAGTCCAGGTCGGCGATGATGGTCGGTCCTCGTTCGATGGGGTCCCTTCGTGCTTGAAAGGGAATCCATCAATCCTTTCGAACGGTCGGCCCTCTCGGCGGGCTTCGAGGAAGCCCTCGTTCGCGGCGTGGGTGCGGAGGGGGGCACGAATGAGGACGGCATCGCCGATGGAAGAGTGCCGCACGCGCCTGCCCCCATGGTCAACCCGCCGAACGGGAGGACTGCTTCGGTCATCGCAACGATAAAGTCCTGGATACGATGCTCTCGGTCGTGCCAGTCGTCGGCATCGCAAGTGACAAGGACGCCTCGATCCGTGAAGGTCCATAGCGGAGTGCTAGCGGCACCCATCGTGTTCTCCACCGCGAAGACCGCGCAATCGAGGGCGGCGGGAAAGCAAGGGCGCGAGGGATCCTCCCCGAGGCCGTCACCACCGCGGTCATCAACAAGCGGGCGGGAGGCATGGGGCTCATCAGCGGCCCAAAGGCGTTCCAGAAGCCCATGAAGGAAGGGGTGGCCCTCTTCCACGCGATCCAGGACGTCTACCTCGACAAGGAAGTAACCGTGGCCTGAAGCCAGGACGACCCCTCCGCTAACCTTCGGGCCGCACGGAATCCGCGCGGGAGGCCGGCCGGTAGAAACCGCATGGGGGAAACGCCCAAGGATGGGCAGGGTCCGCACTTGGGAGGCTTGCACGTGTGGCGAGTGATCTTGATCGTCGGGGGCATCGTGGTCGTGCTGGCCGGGGGCGCGGTCGCGCTGGTCGTGTTCACCCCGCTGGGTGATCAACTCTCCGTCTCCATGGTGAAGAAGGCCGAGAAAGCAACCGAGGTCCGCGTCGAGCGCCTCGAACGGGGAGAGATGGTCCGCACCGTCAACGCCCCGGGAGAGATCACCCCCCGCACCAAGGTCGCGATCGGCGCACGCGTCTCCGCGCAGATCGTCGCCCTCCCCTTCCGCGAAGGTGACGAGGTCAAGTCGGGCGACGTCGTCGTCCGCCTCGACTCGGGCGACGTCGTCGCGAGCCTCGAGTCCGCCCAGGCGCAACTCGAAGTCCGCAAGGCCCAGTACCAGGCCCAGGAAGCGAACGTCGGCGGGATGCGAGCCACCCTCCGCGAAGCCAGGTCCGAACTCGAGCGCGTCCGAACCCTCTTCGCCTCCCAGGACCGCAGCCAGGCGGACCTCGACCGCGCGGGCCTGCGCGTCGAGGAACTCGAAGCCGCCGTCGCCCAGGCCGAGGCCGGCCTCCTCGCCGAACGCCAGGGGATGGAGATCGCCCGTGCAAACATCCGCCGCGCCGAGAAGGATGTCGAGAACACCACCATCACCTCGCCCATCGACGGGCGCATCACACGCCTGAACGCCGAGGTCGGCGAGCAGGTCGTCGGCACGCTCAACTCCCCGGGCTCCACCATCATGGAGATCAGCGACCTGCGCACGATGGTCATGAAAGCAAGGGTCGACGAGACCAGCGTCGCCCCCGTACGCGAGGGGCAGCGCGCCAAGGTCTACCTCGTCGCCTACCCCGACATCACCATCCCCGGACGCGTCGAACGCGTCGCCCTGCGGCGGGACGAGACCCGCGACGGAACGCCCTACGTCGAGGCCGAGATCCTCCTCCAGCCCGAGCCCGGCTCGGGCCGCCTCATGGTGGGCCTGACCGCCAGCGCGGACATCGAGGTCGAGACCCTCTTCGACGCGATCATGGTCCCCAGCCAGGCCGTGCTCGACAAACGCGTCGACGAACTCCCCAAGAGCGTGCTCGATTCCAGCCCCCTCGTCAACCGCGAGAAGACCTTCGCCCGCGCGGTCTTCAAACTGGTCGAGGGCAAAGCCGTCCTCACCCCCGTGCTCATCGGCCCCAGCAACCTCAGCCGAACCGTCGTCCTGGGCGGGCTCAGCCCGGGGGACGTGATCGTCACCGGCCCCTACAAGACCATCGTCACCCTCAAGCACGAGCAGACCATCGCCGAGGAGGGCGCCGCCAAGCCCCCCGCCGATGAGACCGCCAAGACCCAGGCCCCGGCCTCGGCGGAGCAGGGATGACCATCGAGATCCGACAACTCGAAAAGGTCTACCGCGTCGGTGTCGAACGCATCCACGCGCTCCGGGGCGTCGATCTCACGATCGCACGCAACGAGTTCGTCGCCATCATGGGCGCCTCGGGATCTGGCAAAAGCACCCTCATGAACATCCTCGGGTGCCTCGACAAGCCCAGCAAGGGAACGTACACCCTCAACGGCCGACCCACCCACAAGATGGGCAGTTGGGCGCTCTCCCGCGCACGCAACGAGGAGATCGGGTTCATCTTCCAGAGTTTCGAACTCCTCGCTCGCGAGACCGCCCTCCGGAACGTCATGCTCCCGCTCGTCTACTCCTCCCGCCACTGGTTCGGCACTCGACGCCGCGCACGCAGGGCCCTCGAACGCGTCGGCCTGGGCGACCGCGTCCGCCACCGCCCCAACCAGCTCTCCGGCGGGCAGCGCCAGCGCGTCGCCATCGCGCGCGCCCTCGTCAACGAGCCCAGCATCCTCCTCGCCGACGAGCCCACCGGCAACCTCGACTCGACCACCACCGGCGAGATCATCGGGCTCTTCAGGCAGCTCCACTCGGAGGGGCAGACCATCGTGATCGTCACCCACGAGGAAGACGTCGCCGGGCACGCCGAGCGGATCGTCCGGCTCCGCGACGGACGCATCATCTCCGACCATCCGACCGCGCGCGATCCCGTCCACAGGGCCTACCTCGACCACATGGCGATGGTCGCGGGCGCTCGCGTCCCCGAGGCGGTGGGCGGATGATCGTCTTCCGGATCGTCTTCAGGTTCTTCTTCGTCCTGCTCGTGCAGACCGTCCTCCTCGCGCTCCGACAGATCTGGACCAACAAGGTCCGCGCGATGCTCACCACCCTCGGCATCATCATCGGCGTCGCCGCCGTCGTCGGGACGGTCGCCGCCGTCAACGGGCTCCGCGAGTACGTCCTCAAGGAGTTCGAGACCTTCGGCGCCAAAAAGGTCTACATCGACGGGACGCTCCCCAGGTCCCAGCGCATGACCGGCAACTGGCGCGCGGTCCAACTCACCGTCGCCGAGGTCAACGAGATCCGCGAGCGCTGCCCCGCCATCACCCGGATCTCCCCCCACTGGTACGGGTCCTACACCATCCGGCACCGCGAACAGGAGGTCAAGGGCGTCACCGTCGTCGGCATCTGGCCCGAGTGGCACGACATCGAGAACCGCCTCGTCACCGAGGGTAGACCCTTCAACAGCATCGACGAAGAGTCCCGCTCCAACGTCTGCATCGTCAACGCCAAGGCCATCGAGGAACTCGACCTCGACCGCAACCCCGTCGGGTCCCACCTCTTCATCTCCGGGAGACGGTTCGAGGTCGTCGGGCTCATCGAGACCAAGGAACTCGGGCCCATGTTCGGCGGCGGGGACGTCCAGACCGAGGTCTTCATCCCCTTCGGGACCGCCCAGGCCATGAACCCCCGCGGCTGGCTCAACTACGCCGTCGCCGAACTCGCCTCCCCCACCCTGGCCGCCGATGTCCAGCAGGAAGTCCGCTTCATCCTCCGCAAGATGCGCGGGCTCGGACCCGAGGACGAGGACACCTTCATGGTCGAGGTCCTCCAGCAGATCATCGACCAGTTCAACGGCGTCGCCTCCGGGATCACCGCCGCCGCAGGCGGCATCGTCGCCATCTCCCTCCTCGTCGGCGGCATCGGGATCATGAACATCATGCTCGTCAGCGTCAGCGAGCGGACACGCGAGATCGGCCTGCGCAAGGCCGTCGGCGCCAAGCCCATCGTCGTCCTCACCCAGTTCCTCGTCGAGGCCGTCGTCCTCTGCCTCGCGGGCGGGCTCGTGGGCCTGCTCGCCGCGCAGGGCCTCATCGCCGGGATCCGCGCCATCCCCGACTCACCCCTCAAGGAAGCCGCCGTCCCCGCCTGGGCGGTCATCCTCGCCGTCGGGTTCTCCGCGGCGACCGGGATCATCTTCGGGATGTTCCCCGCCATCAAGGCGGCGCGACTCAACCCCATCGACGCGCTCCGCCATGAATAGGCCGGGCCACAGCGAGGCAACACGAATGCGACGAGCGACCGTGGCGGGTTTCATCCTTGTTCTCGCCGGCTGCACCAACCCCTTCGCCGCCGACCCCCGCGACCTCGAACCCCAGGCCCGGCCCGGCGACCTCCGCGACATCCGGCCCCTCGCCCTCACCCCCGCGCCCGCGCCGCAGACCCCCGACGATCCCGCCGCCGCCGTCCGCGCCAGGTTCGAAGGGCTCGAACGCGTCGAACTCTCCATCGAGGACTGCCGCGCCGCCGTCCTCTCCAACAACCTCGACCTGCGCGTCGCCCTCGTCGAGCCCTCCCTCGCCAACGAGGCCCTCTCCGAGGAAGAAGCCAGGTTCGAGTCCGCCTTCACCCTCCGCACCCGATACGACCGCACCGACACCCCCACCAGTTCCACCCTCGACAGCGCCCAGCGCGAGTCGTTCTTCATCGAGCCCGGCGTCGACATCCCCCTCCGCACCGGCGGACGGGCGCGGATCTCCCTCCCCGCCTCTCGATCCGAGACCAACAACCAGTTCAGCACCCTCAACCCCGCCTACACCACCGACCTCAGTTTCTCCCTCAGCCACGAACTCCTCCGTAACGCCGGCCGACGCGCCCAGACCCACGGCATCCGCGTGGCGTCCTACGGCGTGGGCCAGGCCGAGGCCCGCGCCAGGCTCGAGGCCATCCGCCAGCTCGCCGGCGTCGACCGCGTCTACTGGCGCCTCTACCAGGCCAGGCAGGAACTCGATGTCCGCCAGCGGCAACTCGAACTCGCCCAGGCCCTCCTCGATCGCGCCCGTCGCCTCGTCGAGGCCGGCCAGGCCCCGGAGATCGAGATCGTCCGCTCCGAGGCCGGCGTCGCCAACGCCCTCGAAGCGATCCTCCTCACGCAGAACATCGTGCTCGCCCGCCAGCGCGAACTCAAGGCCCTCGTCGCCATCCCAGGGCTCGAAGTCTGGACCAGGTCCGAGGTCATCCCCTCCTCCCCGCCCGATCCCATGCTCTACCTCGTCGATCCCGCCGCGCTCTGCGAGCACGCCGTCGCCTCCCGCGCCGAGATGATCGAGATGGAACTCCAACTCGCCATCGACGAGTCGAGCATCGACTACGCCCGCAACCAGAAACTCCCCCTGCTCACCCTCGACTACGCCTACCAGGTCAACGGGCTCGGCTCGAGCCTCCGCCGCAGCGGCGAGGTCCTCCGAGACAACGAGTTCGAGGACTGGAGCCTCGGCCTCACCGCGTCCGTCCCCATCGGCAACGAGGCCGCCGCCGCAAGGGCCAGACGCGCCATCCTCACCCGCCTCCAGCGCCTCAGCACCCGCGAGGCCCGCGCCCAGGCCATCCGGCGCGAGGTCCTCGGCGCCACCGACGAGATCGAGACCGGGTGGCAGCGCATCCAGGCCGCCAGGCAATCCGTCATCCTCAACGCCCGCGCCTTCCAGGCCGAGGAGAACCAGTTCCGCGCCGGGCTCTCCACCAGCACCGATGTCCTCGACGCCGCCACCCGCCTCGCCGATGCGCAGGCCCAGGAGATCCGCGCCATCACCGACTACCAGGTCGCCCAGGTCGACCTCGCCTTTGCCACCGGAACCGTGCTCGGCTCGGCCCGCGTGCGATGGGAACCCGTCGACCTCGACGACTGACCCCAGCCGCTCCTCCCTTCCACGCGGGGTAGACTCGTCCCGCGATGCACATCCGTGACCTCTTCGCGAGGCAACCGGCCACCTTCTCGTTCGAGTTCTTCCCGCCCCGATCGGACGACGCCGCACGCGCGCTCTTCAAATCCATCTCGGAACTCGAACCCCTGCGACCCTCCTTCGTCTCGGTCACCTACGGGGCCGGAGGCTCGACCCGCGAACTCACCCGTGACCTTGTCCTCCGCCTCCGGGCCGAGACCGCCCTCTCCCCCACCCCACACCTCACCTGCGTCGACCAGACCGAGCACGAGATCCACGCCCTCCTCGAACGCTACGCCCGCGCCGGAATCTCCAACGTCATGGCCCTCCGTGGCGACCGCCCCCGCGCCGGGCCCGCCTCACGCGACGCCTTCGACCACGCCCGCGACCTCGTCGCCTTCATCCGCCGGACCTGCGACGCCGGCATGCACCCCGACCCCAGAGGCTTCGGCATCGGCGTCGCCGGCTATCCCGAAGGCCACCACGAAACCCCCAACCGCCTCGAAGAGATGGACCACCTCAAACGCAAGGTCGATGCCGGCGCGGACTTCATCGTCACCCAGATGTTCTTCGACAACCGCGACTTCTACGACTTCCGCGACCGCTGCTCCCTCTCTGGCATCCGCGTCCCCATCGTCGCCGGCATCATGCCCGTCACCTCCATCCAGGGCATGCGACGCATGGCCGAACTCGCCCTCGGAACACGGTTCCCCGCTCCCCTCGTCCGCGCCCTCAATCGCGCCGGAGGGGACGAGGACGGCGTCAAACGCATCGGCGTCCACTGGGCCACCGAGCAGTGCCGCGACCTCCTCGACCACCAGGTCAGCGGCATCCACTTCTACACCCTCAACCGCTCCAACGCTACTCGCGAGATCTACGCCACCCTCGGCGTCAAGGACTCCCTCGGCCTCATGTAGCCCTCGCCCGCCCCATCCCCCCCGCCTCCCGCGCCGTCCCCAACAAGCCCTCGCCCGCTCACTCCACAGGCGCGAAGAACCCGTTCCCGGCATCCTTGAGGAGCCCACGCCCGGCCAGCGCCCGCCACACTTCCGGCGGGAACTCCGTCGGGGGAATGATCGCATCGATCTCCGACTTCCGACCCGACGTCACGTACTTGTTCCCCAGCCGTGACTCGTCCGCCAGACGCGACAGTTTCAGCCGCTTGTTGAAAGCACGCAGCGCGGCCTTCAGTGTCTCCTCCGGGACCACCGCCGTCGGAGCTCGCGGAGCCGGATGCTCCAACGCCCCGACGATCGCGTCCAGCGCCTCCACGTCCCGAGACTCGCACGCCCGCGCGACCGCCGACGGATCCGCCGGCAGCCGTGAGAGCAGCCGCCCCGCCAGCGCCCACGATTCGGCCGACCCGGGCCTCGCCCGCACCTCTCCCACGATCTGCCGGAGTTTCTGGAGGACGTTCATGAACGAGCGTAGGGGCCGCCGCACGACCCCGCGCCGGCGCTTGCACGGCTCAGGAACGCGCGCCTCCGGCGCGAACCGCCGCCCGCCGCGCCGGACCCGCTCCGCGCGGCACGCCCACCCCCTCCGCACGTCCTCCTCGACCACGGGCGCTCAGTCGCACCCGTTCGCGAACGCACCCTGGAAGCACAGGAAGTCGAAGATGTCCCAGTCCCCGTCGTTCTCGCAGTCCGCATACGCGCTCTGGTTCGCGAACTCCCCCTGGAAGCACAGGAAATCAAAGATGTCCAGGTCCCCGTCCCCCTCGCAATCGGGGTAGCACTTCACCGCGGGGTTCCCCTCGATCACGAACGTCGTGATGATCGTCGAACTCGTCCACGTCGTTCCCCCGTTCGACGTGAACAGGTTCGCCGTGAACGTCGCGACCCCCGTCGGCGTGAGGCCCGGCGACGACGCCTTCCAGTCGAACGACGTGACCGCATCCTGCCCGCGCAGCGTGATCCAGTACGACGTGCCCGCCTGCAGCGTCACCGCGCCGCTGGGCATGAACACGAAGTCTGCGATCGCCGACGACGAACTCGGGGGCGCGATGAAACTCCCCACCACGTTCGGCCCCGGAGCCGCGTTCGAGCCCGTGTGGTCGCGAATCTCGAGGATCGCGACATCGCCGGGCGTCACATAGTTCCCCAGCCGCAGCGTGATCGACGAGACGTCGTAAGGCGTCGTGGCGGGCATCGTGAACGCCATCGCCTTCTGGCGAAGGTTGTCCACGTCCGCCGTCTGCGTCAGGTCGTTCGTGGGCGGATAGTTGCCGATGATGATGTCCGCCGCGGCCGCGGACGCCAAAAGCACGATGGAAGAAACAGCGCCGGTCCACATGGTGTTCATGGCGGATTGCTCCTTGCTCCGGGGTAAGTGAAGCCCTGACGAGATCACGACAACTTACCCCATCCGCCCATGCGACTCAACGATAATTGCTCCCCCCACGCCCCGGGTGACACCACACACCCGGCGCACGCCAGGGCGCGGCGGCAACCAACCTGATCCCCCCGTCAGACCCCTGGCCTCAGCGGCTTGGATCGTCGCGAACCCGACGATCCCGCTACCACTCCGGCCCGCCGGAATACCGCCCGTACAGGTCCGCCATCGCCTGCACCATCTCCCCAAGCGTGCAGTTGGCCAGCGCCCCATCCACCAGCGCCGGCATCACGTTCGTCGCGTGCAGCGCCCCGCCCATCGGCGACAGCCTCGCGATCTCGTCGTGGATCGGTGCCGCAGGTTCACCCCGGCACGCCGCACGGATGTGGTCCAGCGCCCGCTCCACCTTCCCCGCGTCGCGACGCTTCTTGAACGCCGCCAGACGCTCGCACTGCTGCACCTCCACCTCGTGCGGGATCTGCAGGATCTCGATCGGCCTCTTCTCGTCCGGGTCCGTGTACGCATTCACCCCCACGATCAGACGGTCCCCGGCCTCGCACTCCTCGCTGAAGCGGTACGACGCCTCCGCGATCTGCCTCCGGAAATATCCCTTGTTGATCCCCGCCACCACCGCCCGGCCATACGTCGACCTCCGCTGATACGCCGCGTGCGAGGCCAACGCCTCCGCCCGCCCACCCGAGGCGTCCGGCTTCCAGTCCGCATACTCCCCCATCGAGTCGATCTCGTGGATCGTCTCCAGCGCGTCGGCCTCCATCTTGTCCGTCAGGTGCTCCACGAACCACGAACCGCCCAGCGGGTCGGCCACCCGCGTCACCCCCGTCTCGTGCGCCAGGATCTGCTGCGTCCTCAGCGCGACCGTCACCGCCTGCTCCGTCGGCAGCCCCAGCGTCTCGTCCATGCTGTCCGTGTGCAGCGACTGGCACGACCCCAGCGCCGCCGCCATCGCCTGATACGCCACCCGCACGATGTTGTTCAGCGGCTGCTGCTCCGTCAGCGAGCACCCCGCCGTCTGCACGTGCGTCTTCATGTACCACGACTTCTCGCTCCGCGCGCCGTACCGCCCACGCATCACCCGCGCCCAGATCCGCCGCGCCGCGCGCAACTTGCAGATCTCCTCGAAGAACTCGTTGTGAGAGTTGAAGAAGAACGACAGCCGAGGCGCGAACGTGTCCACGTCCAGCCCGCGCTCCACGCACGCCTCGACATACTCTATCCCGTCACGCAGCGTGAACGCCAGTTCCTGTACCGCCGTCGAGCCCGCCTCCCGGATGTGGTACCCCGAGATCGACACCGAGTGCCACCGCGGGACCAGCCGCGACTGGAACTCGATCGTGTCCACCACCAGTTTCACGCTCGCCTCCGGCGGATAGATGAACTCGTTCTGCGAGTGGAACTCCTTCAAGATGTCGTTCTGCAGCGTCCCCCCCAGCGTCTCCCACCCGATCCCGCGCTGCAGCGCCATCGCCAGGTACATCGCCCAGATCACCGCCGCCGGGCCGTTGATCGTCTGCGACACCGTCACGTTCCCCACCGGGATGTCCGCGTACAGCCGGTGCATGTCCTCGATCGAACTGATCGCCACCCCGCACTTCCCCACCTCGCCCGACGAGAGTTCGTCGTCGCTGTCACGACCCATCAGCGTCGGAAGGTCGAACGCCGTCGACAACCCCGTGTTCCCGCCCTTCGCCTGCGACAGCAGATACTTGAACCGCCGGTTCGTGTCGTCCGCCGATCCGAACCCCGCGAACTGCCGCATCGTCCACAGCCGCGATCGATACCCGCGCGGAAACAGCCCGCGCGTATACGGATACCCACCGGGCGGCGGAAGATCACGGTCAAGGTTCTTCATCGACGACGGCAGCGCATACCTCGCGTCCGGCGTCGGCGCGTGCGTTTGCCCCTCCGGGCCATACGACGGATCCAGCACGATCCCCGAAATCGTCACCGCCTGCGGATCGAGCGGACTCGGCCCCGCCTCACGGTTGGCCGGCGATGGAACAGATGACGGTGTCGGCGTGCGAGACATGCGTTTCTCCTGATCCCTTCCATAATACGCGTGACACGCGCCATCACCCCATGCTCGCTACACATGCCGCACCGGCACGCTCCGTCACCACTCCCCAACACGCGCGCCACAATCACGCCATCTCGACACGTGCCGCCGCACGCTCAAGGCCCGAATCCGCCCCCACACCCCCCAGACACGTCTCAACCTCATCCTCCGGTGCCCCGATCGCCAAACCCGCCATCATCGATCGTTCGCAAAAATGCACCCATCATTATCGATCATGGTGCGATCTCGCGCGATCCTGCCTCGATCTCGCCTGCATGCAATCGACCCCTCTCACTTCGGTCGCAACTCGATCGATCCGCCCCCATTCTCAGCCTTCGGCCCCGGAAGCAGAGGCGCGGCCCTTCCTGCGAGCCAGTCAGCGTGCCCCGATCGGTAATGCTTCGAGAACGGATGACCGGACTGCCCCGCCGGGGCCGTCATGATCCCGTCGGCCCGGTGCCCGGGGCTTACCACCATCCGCATGCTCGCGCCGAAGCGCCCTCGCGCGACACGAACGACGTTCATGTCGCCGTCGAGAGGGTCGTCGGGCATGTCCAGCCATCGTCCCGCCGCCGGGATCGCGCGCGACACCGGGTGGTGCAGCCGCGCCCGGTTGTGGGCCCCCCACGGCTCGTCGATCTTCCGTCCGGAGATCTCGATCCCCGCCAGCGCCCCCGCCAGCGCGAGACGGCACGCCTCCTCCCACGTCCCGGTGCCCGCGGGCAGCACCCGCGCCGGCCGCTCCTCCAGGATCCTCAGCACAGGCTCCTCCGCCAGCGGCCAGGTGAACTTGAACTCCGCGTCGTGCTCGTGCGCGCCCGCGACCAGCGGCGTCAGGAGCACAACCCTCAACTGCAACCGGAACGCGCGCAGGATCGGGTAGCCGCTCTGGTCCGCGTCCGCGTGCCCGTTCCACTCCCGTGCCAGCCGGCGCGCCGTCGCAAACCGCGGGTCGGGGTCGTCCTCCGGAACGATCGACAGCAGCAGGTCGCGATAGACCTCCAGCGCCGCCGCCCGCGTGTCCAACTGCAGCGCCGCGAGCGACCCCTCGTCGTGCACCGGCGATGCCCGCAGAACCTCCGCGATCCGGGCCGCCCGGTCCGGCAGCATCCAGAACCGGGAGACCCCGCGCGACGCCTCGAGCGAGAGCAGCCGGTTGTTGGCCGTCACCAGGAACCCCTCCGGGGGGTCGAACACCGCCGCGGGCTTCTCCGCCTCGCCCTCCCATCCCGTCCCGCCCACCCACACGACCGGACGCTTGCCGTCGAACCCACGCCTCGCGGGGAGAAACCCGCTGAGCGTCCAGGCGATCCGCCCCTTGTCGTCGGCGAGCAGGACGTTCTGCGATGGCCCGTGCCACGAGCCGGCGATCTCCGCCGCTCGCTCGATCGTCATCGCCCCGGGAAGATCGAGGAGGTTGAAGTTCACCTTCTCGGGATCGAGGGCGACCCATCGCTTGACGTACGCTCGATCCCCGATCCGCCGCATCACCGGACCCCATCGCGTCCGCTCGACCACGAGCGTCTCCACCGCGCCACCCCGCGCCCGGAGGACCTCCTCCTCCCGCGTGAAGGGCTCGCTCCCGCCATCGACCAGATACCGCGACGCGTCGGCAGGGTCCCGCTCGACCAGGACCATGTCCTCCTGGTCTGCCCCGGAGTTCGTGAACCCCCACGCGATCCGCTCCGTCGAGCCGATCACCACGCCGGGGAACCCCGGGAGCGTCACCCCCACCGCGTCGATCCGATCGCCCGCCGACGTCGTCCAGCGCACCCGCGCCCGATACCACACCGACGGCGTTCCCAACTCAAGGTGCGGGTCGTTCGACAGGATCGCACGCCCGTCGCGCGTCCGCGCCCCCGCCACGGCCCAGCTGTTCGATCCCCGCGCCTCCCCGAACATCTCGCCCACGATCCCTTCCTCACGCGACGCCCCCTCTGGAGGCACCCACGGCGCGAGGGCCTCGGGGATCGGGACAGGTGCGTGGTCTCCAGCGCCCGTCAACAGCGTGTCCCGACGCGTGGAGTCCGGCGTCAGAAACTCGACCACCTCCTCCGGGTACGCGCGGGCCAGCGCATCGATCTCCAACTCCGATTCCGCCGAGAAGTTCAGCCCGTCGAACATCGTGAACTGCACCAGCAGGCAATCCTCCGCCTTCCACGCCGCAGGCTCGAGCCCCAGCAACGCGTACTCCGGCGGCCTCGCCCCGAGGTCCGCCAGGCCCGCGTTCACCCCTCGCACGTACGCGTCGATCTGTGCCCGGTGCCCCTCCGCGAGACCCCCCAGCACCTCCCCCGCCACTCGTGTGAAGCCGTACGCACGCCGTTCGCGGTCGACCGGCAGGGCCGCCGAACCCGCCAGTTCCGACAGCGTCCCCCCGGCCAGGCGCCGGTAGACGTCCATCTGGAAATAGCGATCCCGCGCATGAACGAACCCCAGCGCGAACGCCGCATCCTCCGCCGTCTCCGCGGTGATCGTCGGGATCCCCGCCCCATCGAACTCGACGCCGACCGCGGCGCCGAGCCCCGCCACCACCCGCACGCCCTCGTTCGTGGGCAGCGACCCGAGCAGGTACTCCCTCCCGATCCACCCCCCCGCCACGACGACAACCCCCAGCACTCCCCCGGCTACGAGCAGTCTTCGCAGTGTTCGACGCGGTCGCTTCATGGCGTTTGATCGACGCGGGCCCGATCCCTAGCGTTGCCTCATTCTACTTGGGGATCAGGCCATGACCATTCGCATCGGGATCAACGGGTTCGGTCGCATCGGACGCCTCGTCTGCCGCCTCGCCGCCGAGAACCCCGCCCTCGAACTCGCGGCGGTCAACGACCTCGTCCCCGCCGACAACCTCGCCTACCTCCTCAAGCACGACACCATGCACGGCCGCTTCCGCCTCGCCGCCAGGGACGCCCTGGTCGAGGCCGGCGAGAACGAGTTCCGCGTCAACGGCCGCGCCACCCGCACCTTCGCCGAGAAGGACCCCGCCAAACTCCCCTGGAAGGACCTCGGCGTCCACTACGTCCTCGAGAGCACCGGGCTCTTCACCGACTTCGATAAAGCCTCCCTCCACCTCGCCGGCGGGGCCCGGCGCGTCCTCATCTCCGCCCCCACCAAGAGCGAGCCCGCCCAGGTCCCCACCGTCTGCTTCAAGGTCAACCACGACGTCTACGACCCCGCCAGGCACTCCATCGTCAGCAACGCCTCATGCACTACCAACTGCCTCGCCCCCGTCGCCAAGGTCGTCCACGATGCCTTCGGCCTCGAAGAAGGCCTCATGACCACCGTCCACGCCGCCACCGCCACCCAGCCCACCCAGGACGGCCCAAGCAAAAAAGACTGGCGCGGCGGGCGCAACGCCTACATGAACATCATCCCCGCCAGCACCGGAGCCGCCAAGGCCGTCACCCTCTGCATCCCCGCCCTCAAGGGCCGCCTCACCGGCATGTCCTTCCGTGTCCCCACCGCGGATGTCTCCGTCGTCGACCTTACCTTCCGCACCTCGAAACCCGCCTCCCTCGCCGAGATCCACGCCGCCATGAAGGCCGCCAGCACCGGAGCCATGCGCGGCGTCCTCGGCTACACCGACGAAGAAGTCGTCTCCTCCGACTTCATCGGCGACCGCCGCAGTTCCATCTACGACGCCAAGGCCGCCATCGAACTCAACCGCAACTTCTTCAAGATCGTCTCGTGGTACGACAACGAGATGGGCTACGCCGCCCGATGCATCGACATGCTCGTCCACATGGCCGAACGCGACGGCGCAAAGTAATCGTCAATCGTCCTGGTCCAGCGAGCGACCGAACGCGTCCCCCGGCTCGTTCACGTCCGGGATCCCCGCGATGTTCTGGTGCCACAACTCGCTCGCCACGGGCCCGAGCCCGTCCAGCCCAACCCCCACCGAGCCGTAGATCGACACCACCATCCCGCAGTCCGCGTTCACCCCGAGGTCCTCAAACGGAATGCTCACCACCAGGTCGAGCGACCCGTTCCCGTCATAATCACCCACCGTCAGCGACCACCCGAATCGGTCGGACGCCTCGTTCGTGTTGAACACCCCGGGCCGGTTCTGGTGCCAGGGCTGCGCCGGGATCGGCCCGAACGCGTCCAGCCCGAACCCGGGCCCCGCCCCGTAGAGCACCGTCACATACCCCGCGTCCGTGATCGCGCCAACGTCCTCGTTCGGAGACCCGATCGCCAGATCCCCAAACCCGTCCCCGTTGAAGTCCCCAGACGCCAGCGAGTACCCGAACCAGTCGAACGGCTCGTTCACCTCCGGAATCCCCGCGACGTTCTGATGCCACAACTCGCTGGGCACCGGCCCGAACGCGTCGAGCCCCACCCCCACCAGCCCGCTGCTGTAGATCACGTGCACCACGCCCGCATCGCTGTTGGCGCCGAGGTTCTCGAACGGCACCCCGATCGCCAGGTCGTCCGAGCCGTTGCCGTCGAAGTCCCCCGCGGCGAGCGACCAGCCGAAGCCGTCGCTCGGGTTCGTCGCCTGCGGAACGCCGGGCGAATCCTGCGTCCAGATCTCCGGCGCCGTCGGCGCACCGGGATCGAGCCCGAACCCGGGCGTCGAATACACCACCATCACCATCCCGCAATCCCCATCCCCCGCGAAGTCCTCCGATGGCACGCCGATCGCAAGATCGTCCCCGGGGAACCCGTCGAACTGCCCCGCCGCCAGCGTCCTCCCGAACTCGTCCGTCGCCTCCGCGGGATCACCCAGCATCGGCTGGATGAACGTCGTGATGCCAGGCCCCACCGGCATCAGGCCGCCGGGCGAGCCGAAACACTGGTGAACCATCCCCTGATCCGCAAACGTCACATCCTCCATCGGCACGCCGATCGCCAGGTCGTCGAACCCGTCCGCGTTGAAGTCCCCAGCCGCCAGCGACCACCCAAGGTTGTCACCCGTCTCGTCCGGGTCGGGCAGCCCCCCGGGGCCCTGTGAGAAGTACGGCGGAGCCATCGGCACAAGCCCGCCGGGCGACCCGTAATACACCAGCACCAGCCCCGCATCCACCGTCCCCGTCGGGAGGTCCTCCCCAGGCGCGCCCACCGCCAGGTCGTCGAACCCGTCCCCGTTGAAGTCCCCCCACGCCAGCGACCAGCCGAACAGATCACCCGCCTCCGGCACCTCAAACCCGAACGTCGCTTGCGTGATCACCACCGGCGGAAACGCCGCGATCACCTGCAGCCCAAGCCCCGGCCCCGCCCCCCAGATGATCGTCACCGCGCCCGCATCCACCGCGGCGCCGACATCCTCGTTCGGCGTGCCGATCGCGAGATCCGCAAACCCATCCCCGTTGAAGTCCTGCCCAGCCGCAACCCCGGCGTGCAGACCCACGACCACCCCCGCAACCCACGCATGCCGACGCCGTGTCCCACTTGCCATGTGATCCCCTTTCGAGCACGCCCACCGGTGCGCGTGCAGCCGCGACCGTGTGAAGGCCAGGGGATCCATCCTCACACTTTCTCCATCGCTGTTCAAGTAGATTATGGACAATTTGGTCGTGGTTCGCGCCTTCCAACGCGGTTCCCCGCTGGCCGACACACACCCGCTTCGTCTCGGCCCCCCTCAGGCCCCCGTCCTACGGGCACCCGAGGGCGAAGGCGTTCTGGTAGGCGAGGAAGTCGAAGATGTCCCAGTCCCCGTCCCCCTCGAAGTCCGCGTACGGATCCTGCGCCGCGAACTTCCCCTGGAAGCACAGGAAGTCGAAGACGTCCAGGTCCCCGTCCTCCTCGCAGTCGGGCCCGCACAGCAGCGCGACGTAGTGC